>Ga0070741_10002998_pt1 | contig 43289 bp, 47 predicted proteins | sample Coa_R1_4_FD_66440 | JGI IMG/M metagenome (GOLD analysis project Ga0070741, IMG submission 66440) | Surface soil microbial communities from Centralia Pennsylvania, which are recovering from an underground coalmine fire - Coalmine... | ecosystem: Environmental > Terrestrial > Soil > Unclassified ... | reverse complement strand
GGGCCGGACAAGCAGCTGAGGCCAAATTTATACGTGGAGTTAGACCACTATGGCGAAAGACAAGAGCATGACGATCATCGTGAACACCCGCCCAAAGGAGTGGGACAAGGAGACTATCTCGTACGAAGAGGTGGTCGCCTTGGCGTTCGGTACGCCGGACCCGAACACTATCTATACCGTCGACTTCTCGAACGGACCCCACGGCCGTCCCGAGGGCACTCTAATCAAAAACCAGCACGTCCGAGTGGTGGAGAACATGGTCTTCAATGTCACGCCAACTAATAAATCGTAGCCCCGATCTGAAACGCCTTCGCGACGAGGGTTACGAGCTTGAGATCAGGAGCGGACATCTTCTGGTCCATCATGTGCCGTATGTCAACGCTCGCAGGGAAATCGCGTACGGAACACTCGTAACTCCGCTTGGCGATCTCGCCGGCGATAGGACCGCTCGGCCGCAGGACCATGTGATTCATTTCATCGGGGAGCATCCATGCGACAGGGAAGGTAATATTATCGGCGCAATTCAGCATTCGAGCGGAAGGAGGAAGCTCGCTGAGGATATTGAGGTTGACCATTCCTTCTCCAACAAGCCGCCCGAAGGCTACCCGGACTATTATGCGAAGGTAACCAGGTACTGCCGGATCATTTCCGAGCAGGCGGAAGGAATCGATCCTTCGGTTCGAGCGCAGACGTACAAAGTGATCGAAGAAAGTGACGACCTACAGGCTCCTTTCAACTATCTCGACACGAACTCAAGCAGGGCAGAAATCGACGCGATTTCCGCGAAGTTCCATGCGCTCGATGTCGCCATCATCGGTTTGGGAGGCACTGGATCATACGTGCTGGATTTCGTGGCCAAAACGCCCGTCAGGGAGATCCACCTCTTTGATGGCGACCTCTTCCACTCTCATAACGCGTTCCGTGCTCCCGGTGCTGCTTCTCTCGAGACGCTCAGAGCCGAACCTAAAAAGGTTCTGTATCTCCATAACCTTTATTCGAGATTGAAGCGACGGATCGTTCCGCATGAATATTACATAACGGAGTCGAACCTCGCTGAACTGTCGGGGATGAACTTCGTTTTCATTTGCGCCGATGACGAGAACGCAAAGCAGCCGATCATAAAGTATCTGCTCAATGCCAGGATTTCATTCATTGATGTAGGCATGGGTATTCACGAGATTGATGGCCGGCTTACAGGCGCGCTTCGAGTAACGACCGGGACTGTAGGCAAGCACGATCACATCGAGAGCCGCATTTCCTTCGCGAGAGGCCCCGCCGGCGAATACGACAGGAACATCCAGATAGCCGAACTCAACGCCGTCAATGCTGCTCTCGCAGTGATCAAATGGAAGAAGATAGTAGGCATGTATCATGATCTCGGCAAAGAGATGCACGCGTCCTACGATATCAACGTTAACAAGATTTTCAATGACGAGATACACCCATAAGTTTATAAAGCATGTTCCTGAAGAGCTTGAAGAACGGACGCTATACATTTCCATCGACTACGCGAGCGTGATTCACTTCTGTCCGTGCGGATGCCGTCAAGAGGTCGTAACTCCGCTGTCACCGACGGATTGGACTCTTATCTTCGATGGCAAGACCGTATCGCTTTATCCGTCGATCGGAAATTGGAGTTTCGCGTGCCAGTCGCATTACTGGATTAGGGAAAATAGTGTCCGATGGGCTCCAAAATGGACGAGTAGGAGGATCGAAGAGGCGCGGAGGGAAGACGCCTCCCGAAAGAGGGCCTATTATGGAGAAAGCCGCTTCGTTCGTGTGATTGGGTCGGTGGGCCGAAAGCGACATCGGAGGGGGTAGGAAGCATCCGCAAGGAAAGTCAGGACCCGAAGTGATAGGTGAGAACGTACAACGATTCTAACGTCTACATCCTCGGGGCGGGATTCGGCGTTGAAGCGGGTCTGCCTCTGATCAAGGACTTCATGAACCGGATGCGTGACGCTTCGGCGTGGCTTGAAGGTCAAAGCGGGCGTGAACGCGAGCAAGAAGCGATAAGCCGTGTCCTTGAATTTCGGCTGCGTGCGGCTGCGGCGGCGCATCGTGTCCCGTTGAATGTCGAGAACATCGAGGAGTTGTTCAGTCTTGCCTCTGCGAGCGGCGACGAAGAATTGGCTGCGGCAATGCCCGTAGCTATCGCCGCGACCCTCGATTATGCGCGGCAGACAGCGAAGCCGCTTGAGAGACCGCAGTGGCCCCAAATCGGAGTGGTTAACCAGCCGGGCTGGCAGCAACCGCGGACCTGGGAGGAGCCCTTGGATTACGTTCGGAAAGGTATGGAACAGGGCGACCGAAAGGGCTCGTGGTACAGTTGTCCGCCCTACGACTTCTACGTCGGCATGATGGCGGGTTATTTCAACAAGGGCGGACCTGATCGGCGAGACACAATCATAACGTTCAACTACGATTTGCTGCTCGAAGAGTCGTGCCGGAGCCTCGGCATCCCCGTCAGTTACGGGTTTCAAGTATCAAAAGACGAGTCTGCGCAGAACTTTGTCGTATCCGAGAATGACGTGGTAACGCAAATTCTCAAACTGCACGGCTCCATGAACTGGGCCAACTTCGCCGAGCACCTGTTCTCGCCGCAGGAAAAGGCGCGCCGGCGCCAACCATTCGTGCTTGGAAAGGAGGAGGACTGGGAGAATACCGAAGGCTGGCCCGGACCAAGGGTATTCGGAGATTATTCGGACCTTCGGAAGAGCGGGCTCAGCCCGCTCTTACTTCCACCGACGTGGCGCAAGGACTTGGGCACAGATCAATACTCGCGAATGGATTTTTCGAGCGTATGGGATGCAGCCGTCGCCGCGCTGCGCACGGCCACGAACATTATCATCCTCGGCTACTCAGTGCCGAACACGGACCAACACTTCCGGTATCTCATCGCCGCCGGTCTGCAGGACAACATCTCGCTGCGCAAAATTTTTTTCGTCAATCCCGCTTTGGCGGATGAAGCGGAGGCCGCAGTGCTCAAGAACCGGTTGTTTGGACCCGGCGGCCTGTTCCGCCCTGAACTGCAAGAGCAAGGCATCGTCGAGCTTCTGCCGGTCGACACGCGCGAATTTTTTACCGGACCGCACGATATTTACGCCGGAGACCCGTATCGCGTGCGCATTGACCGGCCGATTAATCCAAGAAATTGCACCGCAGCCGATGCGCCATTCAGGTTTTCCGACCGCCCAGAGAATCTAGGGGCTTCGTGGTGAATCTCGAATCGCTCGCGTGACAGGTCTGCGGGATCAACGTCCTGTACCTCCTGTACACTGGGTACGGCCATATGTTACGTTGCCCATCATGGAACTTATTTTCTTTTACCCTTCGAATCCCGCGATCATTCTTCGCGAACATCCGCAGAACCGGGGCATCGATGCCGTCCTCGACGTGCTCGAAGAGCTTGAACGTAGAGGAGTCACCGTCCGGAGAATCGATGCCGCGTCGATGACTGATCAAGAGCGTTTCCACGAATACAGCCGAGCCTGCACGCCCGCTGTTTGCAAAAGATACGAAGTCAAGCGCATGTTCGGAACCAACCGGCAGTCCGCGATTTTCTTCGGTCTCCAAGTCCCGGCATTGATCGTGAAGCAGCCCGGAGATCCTTACGGCGACACCTACCCGCATCGCGAACGGCCGAACACGATCGTGACCATTTATGACTTTCTGTCGAACGCGCTCGCGAACTTCGCCGCTGAGCGGGCGGCCCAAGGTTGACGATGACGCGAGCGGCGAAATCACGTACCAACGGGCGCAACGGCAACAACGGGGCGACGCTCGGCTTTGAGCAGACGCTGTGGCAGGCGGCCGACAAGCTGCGCAACAACATGGACGCGGCCGAGTACAAGCACGTCGTGCTTGGCCTGCTCTTCCTCAAATACATTTCCGACGCCTTCGAGGAAAAACACGCCGCGCTGCTCGCCCAGCAGGCCGAGGGCGCCGATCCCGAAGACCCCGACGAATACCGCGCCGAGAACGTCTTCTGGGTGCCGAAGGAGGCGCGATGGTCCCACCTTCGCGCCAATGCCAAGCAGCCGACCATCGGCAAGCTTATCGACGACGCGATGGTCGCGATCGAGCGCGATAACGCCTCCCTCAAGGGCGTCCTGCCCAAGGAATACAACCGCCCCGCGCTCGACAAGCAGCGGCTCGGCGAGCTTATCGACCTTATCGGCACGATCAGCATGGGCGACGCCGAGCATCGCTCGAAGGACATCCTCGGCCGCGTCTATGAATACTTCCTCGGCCAGTTCGCCGGCGCCGAGGGCAAGAAGGGCGGCCAGTTCTACACTCCGCGATGCGTCGTGCGCCTGATCGTCGAAATGATCGAGCCGTTCAAGGGCCGCGTTTACGATCCGTGCTGCGGATCGAGCGGGATGTTCGTCCAGAGCGAGGCGTTCATCCGCGAGCATGGCGGCAAGCTCGGCGACATCGCAATCTACGGGCAGGAGTCCAACCCGACCACGTGGCGGCTCGCCAGGATGAACCTCGCGATTCGCGGCATCGACGCCAACCTTGGCCCCGAGCACGCCGACAGCTTCCATCGCGATCTTCACAAGGACCTGAAGGCCGACTTCGTGATGGCCAATCCGCCCTTCAACATGAGCGACTGGGGCGGCGAGCGCCTGCGCGAGGACGTGCGCTGGAAATACGGCGCGCCGCCCGCCGGCAACGCCAACTTCGCCTGGGTGCAGCACATCATCCATCATCTCGCGCCCAACGGGGTTGCGGGCTTCGTTCTGGCCAACGGCAGCATGTCGTCCAACACCTCGGGCGAGGGCGAGATTCGCAAGCGGATTATCGAGGCCGACCTGGTCGATTGCATGGTGGCGCTGCCGGCGCAGCTCTTCTACGCGACCCAGATTCCGGCCTGCCTGTGGTTTCTCGCGCGCAACAAGCATGACCCGCGCCTTTCACCCCATGGGGCAAGCCCCATGGGGACCCCGTTGCGCGATCGGCGCGGCGAAACGCTGTTTATCGACGCGCGCAAGATGGGCGTGCTGATCGACCGGGTCCATCGCGAGCTTACCGACGAGGAGATCGCGCGCATCGCCGCGACCTACCATGCCTGGCGCGGCGAGAAGCACGCCGGCGAATACAAGGACATCCCCGGCTTCTGCAAGAGCGCGACAACCGAGGAGATCGCCGCGCACGGGTACGTGCTGACGCCGGGGCGCTACGTCGGCGCCGAGGCCGTCGAGGACGACGGCGAGCCGTTCGACGAGAAGATGCGCCGCCTGGTCGGCACCCTCGCCGAACAGATGGCCGAGGGGCGCAAGCTTGAGGAGGCGATCCGCAAAAACCTGAAGGCGCTCGGCTATGGACTGTAGCGCCGTCCGCTTCACGCGCCACGCTTTCGAGCGGATGTTCGAGCGCTCGGTCGCGCCTGAAGCTGTGATACGCATTATTAAGGGAGGGGGAGATAATCGCGTCGTATCCGGACGATCAGCCGTACCCAAGCGCGCTCATCCTGGGTTTCGAGCGCGGCGAGCCGCTTCATCTGGTCGTCGCGCGCGACCCGGCGAGCGGAAGCTGCTTCGTGGTCACGGTCTATCGTCCCGATCCGGCCCTTTGGAGCGAGGATTTCAAACGCGGAGAAACCGATGAAGTGCGTAATCTGCAAAACGGGTGAGACCCGGCCGGGCGTCGTGACGGTCACGCTCGCTCGCGGAGAAACGACCGTGTTGGTCAAGGGCACGCCGGCGGAGGTCTGCCGGAACTGCGGCGAATATTATCTCGACGACGCGGTCGCGGCGAAGGTTTACGCGAAGGCGCAGGAAGCCGCCGACCGCCACGCGGAAGTGGAGATTCTGCGCTACGCCGCGTGAAAGGAATGGTACCTAGGAAACGCTTCTACCGATGACCCGGATCCGTTTAGGCGACGTCTGCGAGAAGATCGGGAGCGGAGCTACGCCCCGGGGCGGTACCGAAGTGTATCTGCCAGAAGGCACGGCGCTGATTAGGAGCCAGAACGTTCACAACGAAGGGTTTCGCAAGGAGGGGTTAGCTTTCATCGACGAAGCGCACGCCGCAGAACTGCAGAACGTAGAGGTCAAGGCGAGCGATGTCCTTCTCAATATCACAGGAGACTCTGTAGCGAGAGTCTGTCAGGTTCCAAGCGACATCTTGCCAGCCCGAGTTAACCAGCACGTCGCAATCATTCGACCAGAGGAAGGCAGATTGCACGCTAGGTACCTGCGCTATTTTCTAGTAAGCCCAGCGATGCAGGCTCGAATGTTGGCGTTGGCCGGAGCCGGAGCAACGCGAAATGCCTTGACGAAGGGCATGATCGAACAGTTTGAAATTCCAGCTCCGCCGCTTCCCGAGCAGCGCGCGATCGCCGAAATACTCGGCGCGCTGGACGACAAGATCGAGCTCAACCGGCGGATGAACGAGACGCTGGAGGCGATGGCGCGCGCGATCTTCAAGTCGTGGTTCGTCGATTTCGAGCCGGTCCGCGCCAAGATGGAGGGCCGATGGCGCCGTGGCCAATCCCTCCCCGGCCTCCCCGCCGACCTCTACGACCTCTTCCCCGACTCCTTCGAGGACTCACCCTTGGGCAAGGTTCCCAAGGGCTGGCGCGTGGTTCCCTTTGGAAAAGTGGCGGAGATTTTCGACAGTAAACGCGTTCCGCTTTCGTCGCGCGAGCGGGCCAATCGACGAGGCCCGTTTCCGTACTTTGGTGCAGCTGGGATTCTCGACCATATCGATGACTATCTATTCGACGGAACGTTCGTCCTCCTCGGCGAAGACGGTTCCGTGGTCAAGCCCGACGGTCGCCCGTTTGTCCAATATGTGTGGGGCAAGTTTTGGGTCAACAACCATGCTCACGTGCTTGCTGGGAAGGGCGGAGTGAGTAGCGAACACTTGGCCTTGTTCCTGAAGGACGTAAATATAGCCCCGTATGTGACCGGCGCGGTGCAGCCAAAGCTGAATCAAGCGAATATGTGCTCAATACTTTTTCTGCTGCCATCCGACGTCGTGTGCCGGCTTTTCGCATACGTCGTGCGACCTCTTTACGACGCAGTCAAAGTTAACGTGGAACAGTCAGAATTGCTAGCTGCCCTTCGCGACGCGCTACTGCCGAAGCTCATCTCGGGTGAAATCCGTATAGGTGATGCAACGGCGGTGGTTAGCGAGGCCGTCTGATGGCGGAATTGATCCTCACGCAAGCCGAGGCGGACGGGTTGATTGCGATGCGGAAGCGCCGCATCGACGACCGCGTTTGGTTGTATCCGGGCTTGGGCGGGTCTGTGACGGTTCCGCTGGAATCCGTCGATGGCCGCGAGGATTTCCTTCTGGACGTATACCGGGCGCGAATCGACCTGCTTAAGGGAACCTACCAGAATCGGGCGCGCCACGTCGTCGTGTTGGTCCGGCTCGACTTCGGCGGAAAACCTCATCGCAACCCTGACGGCGAGGAAATCGCGTCACCGCACCTCCACATCTACCGTGAGGGCTACGGCGACAAGTGGGCCTATCCGGTGCCGGCAGACCGCTTCTCGAACCTACAGGATGCGTGGCTGACCCTTCAAGATTTCATGCGGTTTTGCAACATTGTCGAACAGCCGACTTTCAGCCGGGGGCTGTTTGCATGACGGACGAAATCCAGCAACTGCTCGATCAGTACGTCGCGTGGCTGAAGGACAAGACCGTCCTGCGCCAGGTGAAGGATTGGGTCGAGATCACAACCCCGTACCTCGACCGGCACAACGACTACCTGCAAATCTACGCGAAGCGCGAGAACGGAGCCTACCTGCTGACGGATGGCGGCGAGACGATTGAGGACCTCCGCCTCTCCGGCTGCAACCTCGATAGCCCCCGCCGGCAGGACCTCCTTCGAACCACGCTGAACGGCTTCGGCGTGAGGCTTAACAACGACGCGCTCGAGGTTCACGCTTCGCCGGAGCATTTCCCGCTGCGCAAGCATAATCTGGTTCAGGCGATGCTCGCGGTAAACGATCTGTTTTACGCCGCATCGCCAATTGTGAAGAGCCTGTTTTACGAGGACGTGGTGGCGTGGCTCGAGGTCCAGCAGATTCGCTTCGTCCCGAACGTCAAGTTCACCGGCAAGAGCGGCTACGATCATCTTTTCGATTTTGCGATTCCCAAGTCGCCGCGCCAGCCGGAGCGGATCGTTCAGGCGGTCAGCCGTCCGCGCCGCGACACGGCGGTCGCGCTTGCCTTTGCATGGTACGACACGCGCGAGGTGCGACCGCCGGCATCGCGGGCGTATGCTCTGCTCAACGACTCGGAGCATCCGATTCCCGGCGAAGTCTTCGAGGCCCTGCGCAATTACGAAGTGAACCCGGTCCCCTGGAGCCATCGCGACGATGTCCGCGAGGAACTCGTGGCGTGAACGGTGGCTTCACAGAATCGGAGTTGGAAGAAGCGGCGCTGGAGTGGCTGGATGGCGTCGGATACACAGTTGCGCATGGCGCGGAGATCGCGCCCGGCGAGGCGAATGCCGAGCGGGACGACTACCATGAGGTCATCCTTGCGCGCAGGCTGCGCGAAGCGCTCGAACGGCTGAATCCCGACCTGCCGCCCGTATTGCTCGAAGAGGCCTTCCGCAAACTTACGCGGACCGAATCGCCGTCGCTGGTTCAGAACAACCGCGCGTTCCATCGGATGCTGACCGAGGGCGTGACGGTCGAGCATCGGCGCGACGATGGCTCGATCGCCGGCGTGCCGGTCCGCCTGCTCGATTTCGATGATCCGGACAACAACGATTGGCTGGCGGTGAATCAGTTCACCGTCGATGAGGGGCAGCATAAGCGGCGCGCCGATGTGGTGGTCTTCGCAAATGGCTTGCCGCTCGCGATTATCGAACTCAAAAATCCCGCCGATGAACAGGCGACAATCTGGAGCGCGTTCAACCAGCTTCAGACCTACAAGAACGAAATCGCGTCACTGTTCCGCTGGAACGAGCTGATGATCGTCTCCGACGGCGTCGAGGCGCGAGTTGGCTCGCTTACTTCCGATCGGGAGCGCTTCATGCCCTGGCGCACGATCGACGGCAAATCCCTCGCGCCAGCCACGGTGCCGCAATTGCAGGTGGTAATCGAAGGCATCTTTGATAAGCGTCGCTTCCTGAGCCTGCTCCGCCACTTTATCGTCTTCGAAGATGAAGGTTCCGGCAAGGTTAGCAAGAAAATCGCCGGCTACCATCAATTCTACGCCGTCAACAAGGCTATCGAAGCGACTATCCAGGCGTCGCACGCAACGGGCGACCGGCGCTGCGGGGTGATCTGGCATACGCAGGGCTCGGGCAAGAGCCTGACGATGGTTTTCTACGCGGGCCGGCTCGTGCTGCATCCCGCGATGGAGAACCCGACGATCGTTGTGCTCACCGACCGCAACGATCTTGACGACCAGCTTTTCGGCACGTTCTCGCGATGCGGCGATTTGCTGCGGCAGGCGCCAGCGCAGGCCAACAGCCGGGCCGAACTGCGCCAGATGCTCAAGGTCTCTTCCGGTGGCATCGTTTTTACCACTATTCAGAAGTTTTTCCCCGAAGAAAAAGGCGATCGCCATCCGCGGCTCTCTGACCGGCGCAATATCGTTGTGATCGCCGACGAGGCCCATCGGAGCCAGTACGATTTTATCGACGGTTTCGCCAAGCACATGCGCGACGCGCTGCCGAACGCGTCGTTCATCGGCTTTACCGGAACGCCGATCGAGCTTGCCGACAAAAACACGCGCGCGGTCTTCGGCGATTATATCGATATCTACGATATACAACGGGCCGTCGAGGACGGCGCGACCGTGCCGATTTACTATGAGAGCCGGCTTGCCAAGCTTGAGCTAAAGCCCGAGGAGCGGCCGAAGATCGATCCGGAATTCGAGGAGGTGACCGAGGGCGAGGAGATCGAGCGCAAGGAGAAGCTCAAAACCAAGTGGGCGGCGCTTGAGGCGCTGGTCGGAACGGAGAAGCGGATAAACCTTATCGCGCGCGATCTGGTGAATCACTTCGAAGAGCGGCTTGAGGCGCTGGACGGCAAGGCGCTGGTTGTCGCCATGAGCCGGCGGATCTGCGTTGACCTCTATAACGCGATCGTCAGGCTGCGGCCGAATTGGCACGACCCCGACGACGCCAGGGGGGCGATCAAAATCGTCATGACCGGTTCCGCCTCGGACCCGCCCGAATGGCAGCCGCACGTTCGCAACAAGGCTCGCCGGCTGAAGCTCGCGGATCGCTTCAAGGACCCGAACGACCCGCTGAAGATGGTTATCGTGCGGGACATGTGGTTGACCGGTTTCGACGCTGGGCCGCTGCATACGATGTACGTCGATAAGCCGATGCGCGGGCATGGCCTGATGCAGGCGATCGCGCGGGTGAATCGGGTCTTTCGGGACAAGCCGGGCGGCCTGATCGTCGATTATCTCGGCCTCGCCGAGCAACTGAAGCGCGCGCTCGCTACTTACACGGAGAGCGGTGGTAAGGGCGACGCCGCAATCGACCAGCGCCAGGCGGTAGCCGCGATGCTTGAAAAGTACGAAGTGTGTTGCGGCCTCTTTCACGGCTTCGATTGGTCGCGCTGGAAGTCCGGCACGCCACCGCAGCGTCTGGGCCTGTTGCCCGCGGCGCAGGAGCATATCCTCGCCCAGGACGACGGAAAGAGCCGCTTCCTCGATGCGGTGGCGCAGCTGTCGAAGGCGTTTGCGCTTGCGGTGCCGAGTGACGAGGCGTTGCGGATTCGCGAGGATGTCGGATTCTTCCAGGCGGTGCGCGCCGGACTGGTGAAACTTTCAAGCGGCAGCGGCAAACCGCCGGATGAAATCGAGCACGCGATACGCCAGCTCGTCTCGCGCGCGGTCGCGTCCGACCAGGTTATCGATATCTACTCGGCCGCGGGCTTGAAAAAGCCCGACCTATCGATTCTGTCGGACCGTTTTCTGGAGGAGGTGCGCGGGCTGCCGCAACGCAACGTCGCGGTCGAACTGCTGGCGCGTCTTCTGAGGGACGAAATCAAGACGCGCCGGCGCAAAAGCATCGTTCAAGCGCGTTCATTCGCCGAACTGCTCGACCAGGCGATCCGGAAATGTCAAAACCGGCTTATCGAGACGGCGCGAGTAATCGAGGAGCTTATCGCGCTCGCCAAGGAGATGCGCGAAGCGCAGCGGCGCGGCGAGAATCTCGGGCTGAGCGAGGACGAAGCGGCCTTCTATGAGGCGCTCGAAGTGAACGACAGCGCGGTCAAGGTGCTGGGCGACGATACGCTAAAGCAGATCGCGCGCGAGCTGGCCGATACCGTGCACCGCAATACCTCGATCGATTGGACGATCAGAGAGTCAATCCGCGCCAAGCTTCGGGTGATGGTCAAGCGCATACTGCGCAAGTATGGCTACCCACCCGACAAGCAGGAAAAGGCGACCCAAACCGTGATCGAACAGGCGGAACTGCTCTGCGCCGACGCCGCGTGATTCTCAGCTGCGAATCGAGCGTTTTTGTTGAGCAGTTTTCGATTAGCGCGAGTAATTGGTCTCCAACTTCTCAAGTTCCGCGCGAAGCCGATCCGCTACGAACATCTTGAGCAGCGATTGATACGGCACGTCGCGCTTGTTCGCGAGCTGCTTTAACCGAGCGAGCATCGGCTTCGGCAGCCTGAGCGAGATCGTTTGGGACGATGGCTTCAGGTTCGGCAGCGAGGCGCGCTTGGCCCGGCGCCAGTCGATGAAGTCGGTGGAATCGTGCCTGGCCCAGAACTCGCGTTCAGCGTCTTCGTTCTTGAATCGCGGTATCGGCTTTTTCATGATTCGTTGTAAACCTTGCGCTCCTTTCGGCTCATATCGCGAGCCGAAATCACCCGAATTCGCCGCGCCCGGAGCGTGACTACCACGAACAGCCGCCGGCCAGCGTCGGTCTGGCCCAGCGCATAAAACCGTTCTTCCCGCTCCGAATGTTTCTCGTCCTCGCCAACGATTAGCGGCCGGTTGAAAAATAACTCCTCGCACTCCGTCGGCGTCACGCTGTGGCGTTCCCAGATCTTGGCCGAATTGCCGGCATCCCGTTGGAAGCCTTCGCAGTCGCCAAGCCTTTCCTCCCAGCCCATCCTAGCAGTTACTGTATATTACGAGAACATACGCTGAGAGACCACCGAATCCGCGTGTTAACAGCCTCGCCTCGCAACCCCCTTGCGCTGCTGCGCTCAAGGCCGCCGCGCCATCCCTGAACGGGAGCGCTTGCGCTTGTCACGGCGCCCCTGAATTGCTCCGCCGCGCTCATTGGCGGCGTCGCTTCGCTCCGCATCGAGTCCTTTCCGCCCTCCCACTCTCAATCAGGAGTGAAGAGCGGGAGGACGGAAAAAAGGTTCGGATTTTTACGAACCAAGCCGCGCCCTGCCGCTTGCGCGGAAGCGGGCGCCGAAGAAGGAGCGGAGCGACAATGAACGCGTACGAAATCGTAACCGAGCGGATCGTCAGGCTGCTGGAGCAGGGCGTCATTCCGTGGCGCCGGCCGTGGAGCGCGGGCGGCGCGCCGCGCAACCTCGTTTCCAGGAAAGTTTACCGTGGCGTCAATTTCTTCCTGCTCTCGGCGACGAAATACGTCTCGCCCTACTGGCTCACGCTCAAGCAGGCCAACGAGCTTGGCGGCCAGGTGCGCAAGGGCGAGCATGGCGAGATCGTGGTCTTCTGGAAGGTCGATCACGGCACGGACAAGCAGGACGAGAGCGAAGCCGACGCCGAGACCATCGAGGAAAACGAAAAGTCCCGCCGGCGTTTCGTCCTGCGGTTCTACCGGGTTTATAACCTCGAACAGTGCGAATTGCCGCAGGCGGTCATCGACAAGCTGCCGAAGATCGAGACCTATCGGCACGATCCGATCGAAGCCGCCGAGCGGATCATCGCCAACATGCCGAATCCGCCGGCGATCGAGTACGGCGGAACCAGGGCGTTCTACAGTCCGAGCGCCGATCGGATCACCCTGCCGCCGCGCGAGCTCTTCCGCAGCGCGGAGGAATTTTACGCAACCCTGAACCACGAGGCGTCGCACTCGACCGGCCATCCCAAGCGGCTCAATCGCGATTCGATCGCGGAAGCGGCGCCGTTTGGTTCGAAGACCTACGCCGGGGAAGAGTTGATAGCCGAGCTTTCAGCCGCCTATCTGTGCGCCGAAGCGGGAATCTCGCCGGCGGTGATCGAAAACGAGGCGGCCTATCTGCAGGGTTGGCTCGCGAAATTGAAAAGCGACCAGCGGCTGATCGTGCTCGCCGCGGGCCAGGCGCAGAAGGCCGCGACTACATATCGTACGTGCAACATACCGAGTACACGCATTGACCATACATCGGCCCGCGGGGGCCGAGTTTAGCAACCCGGCCCCCGCGTTTATTATGTACGATCATGCAGCCGAAGCGCCGCATGGATACTCCTTATTGTAGAGACCGCTCCACGCGAACGGTTGTATGCTCACGCGCGCGTGGAGCAGGCTACCCCTTGCGTCGCACACCCCATGTGCACGTTCGAGAACGTCTAAGAGGAATCACAGCGAGTCAACGTGTGCGGGACGCCGTTACCGTCACGACCGAGGGTCAACGAAAATCAGGAGTCGTCCTCGTTTCGGGTCGCAAACGTACGCTTTGCCGAGGTTATCCGCCGTCACGCAGTGAGCGCCCACGGCCGTTTTGACAGTCGTCAGCACGGTCGGAACTCCTGCATCTGAAATGCCAATGATGGCCATCGTCGCGCTGCGCGCCCCAGGCAGATAGACGTGCCGACGGACTGCGCTGTAAGCGATGATATCTACGCCCGATCCAGAAGAGACGCCGCCCAGCCTTTTGCCGGTTTTCGCGTCCAGCACTGACAGCCTACCTTCCGCACAACCGACGAACAGGAATCCCCTGTTCGGATCAAGCGCGAGGCCGCGCGAACCCTGGCAGCCATTGGGCCAGCGCGCGATCATCTGATGTGATTCGAGATCGATTGCGACTGTTGCGCCGGGCCACAAATTTGTAAAGGCCCGACCGGCTTCGTCGTCGATGAGCAGCGACTCAGGCCCACCAGGAACCGCAATGAACCCGACGTGCGACGGTATTGGGTTCTCTTCGCCATGGAACGCGAAGATTTCGATGCGTTCCGTGTCAGGCTCTGTAACCCAGATTTCACGGGTCGTGCTTACAAACCGCACGTAGTCCGGACCAGAGGCGAGCGCTGCGCGCGCCACGATTTTCTTCTCGTGGAGATCAACCACATCGAGGCGTTTCGCGCTACGATCAGTGACAAAGACGAACCCCTCATCGGCATCGGCTGACGTGATACCCTCTCCGTGTCCGCCTTCGTATCCATTTTCACTGCTGAATCCAGCGATCTCCTCAATCCGGCCGGACTTCGGACTAACCAGATCGAGCCTGCCCGTGCGACCCGCCGGTACGAGAACCTTGCCGAGGCTTGGCGCAAACTGAAGGTCGTCGAAGCCGATTCCGCCTTTTCCCGCCGGCAGTTGCAGCTGCGTCGGCGCGACCGCGTCGAGTGTCAGGATTGCGGCGATGATCGCGATGGTCATCAATTTTCTGAGACGCTGATCGCGCATGGCCGCTACCAGAGTTCCGGCAAATAATTGGCGACCAACAGAACCATGCAATGGTAACCAACCCCGCCTGTGTCGTTTCCCTCGAAACGATCGTCGAAGTGAAACAAGCCTATCTGGGACACCAAGCCGATCTGTGGCGTCAAGCTGACCTCAAGAGGGAGGTCCCATCCGACCGCATACAGACAATTGTCGGGTGTGGCCCGCTGAGCGGTCGGGCTCGCAATAGGCGGAAAGGATTTGATAGCGGTCTTCTGCTTCGGCGCCATGCGTACTTTCACTCAGAGGTTTACCGGTGGGCGATTCTTACTGCGACCGTAACGCCGTCAACCAGATCCTCGGAACCTTGCGCAACAACCTCGTCTCCCGGTTTGAGCGCTCCGAAAACTTCCACCATGTTGCCCATCGCCGCTCCCCTCTGTACCGAGACGTGGATTCGCTCGGAACGCACCCGTTCCACGAAGCGGGCCTCGGGCGTCTCTACGACCGTCGAAGCCGGCACGAAAAGCGACGGGCTGGCGCGGCGCACGGGCCACATCACTTCCACGAACATCCCCGGATCAAGAATGGGTTCCGTTTGATACACGTCGGCTTCGAGAGCTCGATGAAGGAGAGCGCCATGCCTGAGCCGGGCCTCGTGCGTTCGTTGGCGTTGCTCTCGGTGAGCGTCATCGTGTTCGCCGCCTGGGCAGTTGCGGATCTCGGCGACGGACCTGCGGCGCTCGCGATGGTCGTCGCGATCGCCGTTTCATTCCTGTTCGTCATCCATCGGCTCGTGCCGCTGGCGTTGGGTTTTTAAGAGGAGGTTTCAAGTCATGCGCAAAACAATCGTTGTCGCTTCGCTCCTGCTGCTTAAGGCCGCGCCGGCGTTCGCCTACACGCCGACGGGGCTGCCGTGGGACGGGCCGCTGACGATGCTGATCAACGGCATGCAGGGCGGGCTCGCCCACGCGATGCTCGCGGTCGGGATCATCGTGGCCGGCATCGGCTGGACCTTCTGGCAGGAGTTCGGGCCGGCGGCCAAGGCGCTGGTCGGCGTGATCGCGGGCGGCTCGGTGGCGGCGATGGCGCTGGAGATCATGACCTATCTGGGTCTGGCGGCAGTGGTTCGCTGATGCGCGCGCGCATCCATCAATCGATGACCCGGGCGCCGCTTTTGGGCGGCGGCCATCCGCGCCTGACGGTCATCAACGCGGTGCTGGCGCTGGCGATTCTCTCGACCGGCCTGCACTGGTGGACGCTCGCGCTCGCCGTCTGTGTGGGCCTGGGCGTGCAGTGGGCGCTGCGCGCGGCGGCCAGGCGGCATCCCGAATGGCCGATCGTCTATCTCCGCCATCTGCGCGAGCCGGCGATCCGCCCCGCCCACGGCCGGGCGTGGGGGATTCCCGAGAAGCCCAAGCCGACGGTTCCGTCATTGCCGAGGTGGACGCCATGAGCCTCTGGAGGAAGCGCATCGACCATTCGCTGGCTGATCTCGTACAGGCGAGCGCGTTCGTGGACGAGGGCGAGGCGTTCCTGAAGCCGGGCGGCCTGATGGTCGCGTGGGAGATTCGCCACGACGACTTCGAGTCGCTATCGGCGGAAGAGGTGGACGCTATCTGCGAGCGCTTCGAAGGGGCGCTGGGGCAGCTCGGCGACATGGACATGCTGCATGTGGTTCATCACCGGCTGCCGGCGCCGAACTATCCGGAGCGAGAGTTTCCAACCAGAGCGGCGGCGTTGGTGGACGCCGAGCGGCGCGCTGCGTTCGACTCCGAGCGCTACTGGGTGACGAAGAGCCGGATTTATCTCAGCCGCTACTTTCCGCCCGAGGCGAAGGCGCGGCTTTCGTCGGCATTCTTCGCGGGCGCGGGAACTTCAGGCGGACCGGCGAGCTGGCGCTACGAGATCGAGCGTTTCCGCGAGCGGGCGCGGGGCTTCGGCGACGCGCTCTCGGGCACGGCCAAAGTGCGGCGGCTTGACTTCGCCGAGCTGTTCCACGACCTGCATCTGTGCCTGACGGGGCTCGAGCATCCGATCGCATTGCCATCGGTTCTGATTCACCTCGATGAGGCGCTCGCTGATCAGAACTTCTTCGGCGGGCTCTATCCGCGCGTAGGCCAACTTCACATCCGACCGGTTGCGATCAACGGCTATCCGGCCGAGACCGTCCCGCAACTGCTCTGGTTCATGCTGCATGAGCGCGGGCGCATGCGCTTTACGCTGCGCTGGATTCCGCTCGACGCGATCACCAGCCAGCGCCACGGCAACCAGGTGCGCGGCCAGTGGGCGAGACGGCGGCAGGGACCGTTGCAGATCATCCTTGCGGCGATGAACGCGCCGCGCACGCGCGCCAACCGCCACGCCGACGAGATGGTCGCCGACGCCGAGGAGGTCGTCGCCCGCGCCGCCGGCGGAACGCCGTTCGGCTTTCTGAGCGTGTGGGCGCTGATCTTCGACGAAGACGCTGGACGGGCCGATCTCAGAGCGCGCGAACTGGTCCGGCGGCTGCAGAACGCCGGGATCGGCGCGCGGGTCGAAGACGTAAACGCGGTCGAGGCGTTCAAGGGCGCGCAGCCGGGCGACGGCTGGTCGGACGTGACCCGTCCGCTGGTGAGCGGGATCAACTTCGCCCATCTGGCGCTGGCGAGCGAACCGTGGGAGGGGACGCCGACGATCGATTCGCCCAACTTTCCGCCTAAGACGCCGGCGCCGCTGGTCTGCTGTTCGTCGGGACATGCGCCGTTCTGGCTGCCGCCGCACTCGGGCGGCGGCGTGTTGCACATGCTGATCGTCGGGCCGACCGGCGCGGGCAAGTCGGTGCTGCTGGCGCTGATGGCGATGGCGTGGACCGGGCTTCCGGGAGCGCGCATCAGATGGATCGACCTCGACTATTCGTCGTTCGTCGCGGCGCACGCGCTCGGGGCCGACTATCGCGATCTGGGCGGCGAGGGAACGCCTGCGCTCTGTCCGCTGGAACATGCGGGAACGCCGGACGAGGACGAATTCCTGCTGGCGTTCTTTGCGCGGCTGTTCGCGCGCTGGCGGACGGCGCTCAGCGCCGAACAACAGGAAAAACTCGCCCACGCGATCGCGCTCGGGGCGAGCCAGGGGCTGCGCCGCATCCGCCATCTGGCGGGACTGGTTCAGGACCTCGGACTTCGCCGCATCCTGAACCAGTACAGCGCTGCCGGTCCGTGGGGCCACATCTTCGACGGCGAGCCTGCCTGCCACGGCGCAGGCGGGCCGGGAAACAATCGCGATTTGCAGGTGCGGGTTTACGAGACGCGCGGGCTGATCGCTCTCGGAGAACGCGCCGCGGCGCCCGCGCTGGAATGGCTGCTCCACGAGATAGAACGCGAATGCGCGGGCGCGCCGACGCTAATCTTCGTCGATGAGGCGTGGCGGCTCTTGAGCGACCCGGTCTCCGCCGACTGGTTCTATGCGGCGCTTAGAACGCTGCGCAAGCGCAACGCCGGGATCGTGATGGCGACGCAGAGCGTGACCGAGATCGCGGCCTCGCCCTACTGCAATCTGTTGCTGGAGAGCTGTCCGGCGAAGATCTTTCTGCCCAATCCCGAGGCGCGCGGCGAGCAGGTCCGCGATTCCTATCAGAAGCTCGGCTTGACCAGCCGGCAGATCGAGATCATCGCGCGGGCCGTGCCGCGAACGCAGTACTACTACTCCTCGCCGCTCGGGAGCCGCCTGTTCAACCTCGATCTCGGACCGATCGCTTTGACGCTTTGCGGCGCGACCGGCCATCCCGATCTGCGCCGCGCCCGCGAGCTGCTCGCTGAGGGCGGAGACTTCCTTGAATCATGGCTTGCAGAGCGAGGCGCCGCCGAAATGGCGGAGCGGCTCATCGCCAAAACGGTTCCAACTCCAACCGAGTTTTCGGTGTTTCCTGACGGAGCCACGGCAAAGGAGCTACGGATATGAAGCTTCTATTTATCCGGCCTTCAAGGCCGCGCGGAATGCTTGGCGCGCTGATGGCTGCGGGCGCGCTGGTTATAGGCGCACTTCCGGCGCGGGCGCAGTTCGGCGGTTCGTGCGGCTGTCCGGTGATCGTCAGCGACCCGCAGATGTACGGCCGCCAGGGCGAGCAGCTTGCGCAGGAAGCGCGCATCGCCGACCTCGCCGCGCAAAACACGACCACGGGGGATGCGGGACTCTGGCAGTCGCAGCTCGGCTTTCTGAGCAGCCTCGCTGGCGCGATGAGCGAAGCGGGCGGACTTTGCTACGCCTCGCCCAACGCCGCGCAGCAATTCAAGGCGGACTTTCCCGGCGCGGCGGCGCCGCCCGTCAACGCGGCGCAGCAGATGCGGCAGCTGGCGGCGATCACGCTCGGCACGCTGGGCGGGGCGCTCGCCGCAGCGCAGCAGCAGGCGGCGCACTTCCGTTACGAGGACCAGCAGCTCGCCGCACTTGAATCTAGGAACGCCTCGGTCGGCGGGCGGCTGCAGGCGGCGCAGGTGACCAACGAAATCCTGCTCGCGCAGGCCCAGCAGCTTCAGCTCATCCGGCAACTGCTGATCACGCTGATCAACGCGGAGGCGGTCGAGCGCGGCGCGCGGCTCAGCACCGACGCGCAGGGCGTCGCACAGGCGAGCCAGTTTCTGAACGCCGGAGGAGTCGGGCAATGAAGAAGACGCTGGCGCTCGCGCTCGCGGCGTTGGCCTTCGCCGCGTGCAGACCGCGCGCCGGCGGCGGGCCGGCAATAAACCGGGACGCCATCAAGGCGCTGGGCGGGGCCGTGCGGGAGCCGAACTTCGGTCGCGCTTACTGGCGCAGGCAGCACGACGCGAACACTCCCGAATGGCGCGAGGCGAAACGGCTGTGCGGGGAGACCGTGCTCGCCGACTATCCGAACTGCCTGCCGGTCAACGACCTCGTGCAGGCGGATCAAAAGAAGAAAGCCGAGGAAGGCAACAAAGCCGCCGCCAAAAACGACGAAATGTTCCGCCGCGGCTACCAGTACGATTTCGCGCGCAAAGAGTGGTTGCCGTACCGCGAGATGCAGGCAGCCGGATGCACCTACACGTATCCAACGCCGGGTCACATGACTTGGCGGTGTCCGCCTGACTTCACGATCCCGCAAGGAATACCCGATTCGAATTTTGCAAAGGAGGGAGAGTGAAATGCCTCCAAGCCACTTTGGCGTTTTTCAAGACGTACTCACGCAGTTTCAAGCCGTGACGGCGACCTGGCTGGGCGGCCTCTACCAGATCGGCACGAGCCTCTTCTACATGCTCGCCGCGATCGAGCTGATTCTGGTCGGCGTCACCGGCACGCTCAGGCGCGACTTCGATCAGCTCGCGATCGATCTGGTCCGCACCGTCGCCGGCGTGATGGCGATGTTCACGCTCTTCAAGTACGGGCCGGACTTCCTGCAGAACGGCGTGATCCTGAGCTTCACCGGCTGGGCCTCGGTCGCAGGCCATGTGCCGGCGAACGCTATGACTCCGGGCGGCGTGATGGCGCAGGGCTTCAACCTCGCGCTCATCCTGCTGCAGGCGATCGCCTCGGGCTGGACGGTGTTCCACCCGAGCGCGACGCTCAACGCTTTGTTGCTGCTCTTCTCCGCGATCGTCATCCTAGTCTGCTTCGCCATCGTCGCCTGCATCCTCTTGGAGACGCTGGTCGAAGGGTACGTCGCCTGCGTCGCCGGCACGGCGCTGGTCGCGACTTCCGGAACCCGGTTCACCTGGCGCTTCGGCGAGGGCTACTTCGGTTGGGCGCTGGGCGTCGCGGTCAAACTTTTCTTTCTCTACCTGATGGTCGGCGTGGGAACACAGCTCGCCATTCAATGGAAAAACAGCGCTATGAACAACGCCGGCCAGCTCATGACCAACTGGTATTTCGGCATCGAGGCGGCGGTGGAGGCCTTCCTGCTGGCGGTGATCACGGCGCGCATTCCGACCAGGGCGGCGCAGATCGTGGATCACACGGTCAGCTCGACTTTTGGGCGACATCATCCTGGGCATGACGCTGAGCGGCGCGATCCGCGACGGCGTCAGGGCGATCCCCAAGGCGCTCGAAGTGAGCGGCAAGCTCGGCGGCCAGGCCTTCAACGGCGTGCTCAATCTGGCCGACGAAGGCGCCACGCGCGCGATGCGGATGTGGGACAAGATCCGCAACGACCAGCTCAAGCCGCCGGCCCCGCCCAGCGCCGACGAGCTCAATCCCAAGCAGACCACGCCGCTCGGCGCAGGCGGGGAGAAGACCCGGCCCTTCAGCCGGCCGGTGCAGTTCGGCCAGCCGGCGCCGCAGACGAATCGGCTGAACGGCGGCGATAAGGGCACCAAGAAACTCTGAGGCGGAGCCGAATTATGCCGCTCGCATCGATGCTGAACGCGAATCCTGAGAATCCGTACCTGGCGGCGTCGGCGGCGCTGCGCTCCGAGTACGAGCGGCTCGCCGAGAGCAACCGGACGCTGCGATACGGCCTCATCGCAACCGCGACGGCGCTGACGTTCACGTCGGCGCTCTGCCTCTACCTCGCGCGCAAGCCGCACGTCCTGCCCTACGTGGTCGAGTTCGACAAGGCGGGCGAGGTTCTGGGCGTCGCTCAGCCCTTCGCCGCCGGCCAGAGAGTAAGCGAAGCGGTGATCCGCTTCGAGCTCGCCCGCTTCATCACCGACGCGCGCTCGGTGCTGGCCGACGGCGCGGCCGAGAAGGCCGCCTTGCATCGCGTCTACGACATGGCGCGCGGGGCGGCGGCGACGACGTTGCCGGAATGGTACCGCAAACATCCGCCGTTCGAGATCGCAGCCAAGGAGACGATTCAGGCCGAGGTGGGTTCGGTACTGCGCGAGCCCAACGGCGTCTACGAGGTCCGCTGGACCGAGACCGCGCGCGATCTCAACGGCGACGCGCTCTCCACGACGCACTGGCGGGCGCTGCTGGCGGTGCAGCTGGAAGCACCCGACCCGGACAAGCTGCTGAGCAATCCCATCGGGCTTTACGTGACCGAGATCGACTGGAGCGAGGAGCAGGCCTCATGACACGCGGGAAGAAGTTGGTGGGAATCGTCATGGTGGGTTTGGTTGCAATGCTGGCGGGATGCGCGGCGCAGCCGCCCGCGCGGCCTGTCGAATTGGTTCCGGCTAGGCTGCTCGAACCGGCGCCTCCGCCACCGCCGCCCGAGAGCGTGCTCGAGCGTCAGATGATAGGCGTGGCGACGCTCCGACGTTGATGGTAGACGCCGACGGCGCCGACGCGCTGGTCAACTACCAGGTCGTGGGCCGCTACTACGTGGTCGATCGGCTGTTCCAGCGGGCGGTGCTGGTCTCGGGCACGGGCAAGGAGCGCCAGGAGATCACGATCGCGCGCATGGGAGCATGAACGATGGATCAGCAGGAAAAGCAGAAGCCGATGCGGCCGGCTGAAGCCAAAGAGCTGGTGCGCAAGCTCAAGCCGTGGTGGGGCGCTGCGATCGCGGGCCTGCTCGCGGCGGGCGTCATCGGCGGCGTCCTTGCCATCCACTATGCCGGCGCGGTTGCGCCGCCGAAGAAATCCGTCAGCTACCAGAAGGCCGACGACAGCTGGATCGATCACGAACCCGACCGCGTGGCGCATCCCGCGGCTTCGGTTGCATCAGCAACGTCGCCTACCCCGACGCCGGCGCCGGAGGCGGCGAGCATCGCGCCGCAGTATCAGCCGCCGGTGCAGAGCTACGTTCCGCCTACCATGTCCAATCCCGCCGCCGAGCAGCGGCGCCAAGAGTACGAGAAGGCGCTCGCCTCGGACCTGCTGGTCGCGCCGCGCGGCGAGGGACAGACGCTGGAGACGCCGCGTCTGGTGTCGGCGGGCGGACAGCCGATCGACGAACAGACCGCCGCTGCAAGTCAGAGCGGCGGCCCGATCATCGCCGACCCCCGTCCCACCTCGCCCTATACCATCACGACCGGCACGGTCATCTACGGCACGCTCGAGACCGGCATCGACTCCGACATCCCCGGCGACGTGCTCGGCCGCGTCGCCCAGGACGTGAAGGACAGCGCAAGCGAACGCTACGTGCTCATCCCCCAGGGCAGCAAGCTCATCGGCAGTTACTCGAACCAGCTCATCCCCTCGCAGGAGCGCCTTTTGGTCAAGTGGAACAAGATCGTCTTTCCCAACGGCGGCGAACTCAATCTGCCCGATCTCACCGGAACCGACGCCGCCGGCTACGCCGGCTTTCAGGACCAGGTCAACCATCACTACGTGAAGGTCTGGGCGCCCGCGCTGCTCATGTCGGCGATCTCCGCCGGCATGATGATGTCCGAGTACCCGATGATGACGGGCGGCGCCTACGGCTACGGCGGCGGCTACTACATGAGTCCCGGCCAGATGGCGGCGATGGGGGCGGGACAGCAGCTCGGCCAGCAGGCGCTGGGCCATATGGCGACCGTGCAGGTCGCGCCGACGATTCAGATTCGGCCCGGCTATCACTTCCGCGTCCTGGTGACGCGCGACCTGGTCTTCTCCGGACCCTACGCAGGCAACGAGGAGGAGCGGCGATGAACAGGCAGCGGATACTCCGCGCCGCAGCCAGCATTATAGGCGGCGCCGTCGCCATGGGCGTATGCGCACTCGGCGGCTGGCTTCCGCTCAAACTCGGCTACTGCCTCAACCTCACGCCGAGCGAGCCGGTTGGAATCTATGAACTGGTTCCCGGCGCAATCACACGCGGCGCGCTCGTACTGCTGAAGCAACCACATAATCCGGCGGCTTCGATACTGCAGCGTTATGTCCCCGGCAACCTGCCGCTAATCAAGCGCGTGGCCGCGCTGCCGAGCGACGCGGTGCGCGTGGAAGCGGACGGGGTTTACGTCAACGGCGTGCGCTGGCCCGAGAGCGCGCCGCTCGCCCATGACGCGGAGGGGAGAGCGCTCAATCCGTACTCCGGCGTCCATCGCGTGGCGGCGGGAGAGCTCTGGGTGATGTCGAACCATCCGCGCGGCCTCGACAGCCGCTACTTCGGGCCGGTGGCCGAGGCGAGCGTCGTCTCGCGGCTAAGGCCGCTTGCGACCTGGTCGAGCGCGCCGCTCGCGCAATGCCTCGCGCTCGCCTACGCGCTCTGCCTTGCGGCGCTCGCGCTCCTCATCTCCGTGACAACCATCAACGCACACTGCGCGCGGTTCATCCATCCGCGCGAAGCCGCCCAGCAATAAGGAGGCATTCCATGAAGCTCGCCAAAGTCGAAAAACAGCTTCCATCGGCGCAGGTCAACGTCACCCTGCCCGGCAAGCTCAAGCTCGAACTCGACGGCTACGCCGCCTACTACCAGCAGATTCACGGCGAAGCGATCGGCATCCGCAAACTCATCGTCGAGATCGTGCGCAACTTCGTCGAATCCGACCGCGAATTCCAGGCGTGGCTCAAGCGCCATGCAGGCGGCGGCGCGCATGCGAACGGCGGCCCCGCCCATCCGGCGGCGCGCTGAGGTTGTGCATGTCCAAACGCATCAGGTTGAGCGCGGCGTCGGTTGACGCGCTTTGCGCGTTTCAGGCTTTGACACGTCACTCATCCCCGATGAAGGCGCTTTCGCGGAAAAGGCAGGCAAACACAGTGATTTCAGCGAAATCGAGAGAGCGGCAGGAGGAGAGGAAAATGGCTGAAAACGTTGCGAAATCAGATGATTTCACGCGCGGCGGCGAAGCGCCCCGTCCGATCACGGTGCGATTGACGCCGGAAATCGTGGCGCGGATCGAGGCGGATGCGCGCGAGCGCGACGCCAGTCCCACCGAGATCGTGCGCGCGATCGTCCGCGAACATTACGGCGGGCGGAGCAAAGAAACCGAATTGCTCAACGAGCTGCGCGAGCTGATCGAGGATCGCTTCCGGCACATCGTCTACGAGATCTCGCGCACGCGAAGCTCGCTGTACCACATGATGGAGCAGAGCGACAGCGTCGACCTTGACGGCGACCGGTTAACGGTAATCGAGCAGTGGTCGCGCGAGGACGCGCGGAACTATCTGGCCGATCTGGACGAGGAAATCCGGCGGCGCCTCGCTTCTCCTCGGGCAAACGGCGAGTCGTTCAAGGAGTAGCAGCGCCATGTGGTCGGGCGGACGGCAGGCGGCGAGCTGGCAGGCCTACGCGACCGGGGCGCGGATGAACGCGCGCTTCGTGCTGCTGTGGCTCAAACTCTCCCTGTTCTCGTGGGCGGCAGCGACGCTCGGGTTGGTCTGGTGCTGGACCGGACGCTACTTCCCGGACTTCGGCCATCAGCTCTTTATCCCATGGTTCGCGGCCTGGGCGCTGACCAAGCTCAACCTGCCGCTGATCCATCCGACTCTTCCGTATTACGGCAGGCGCTATCCGTATCAGGTCCTCTATCCATTCCTGAACGGCAAGCGCTTCTATCAGCACTCGTTCGGCGAGTGGGTGATCCACTACGCGCGCTGGGGCCTGATTGCGCCGGCGTTCGTGACCCTCGCGGCGGCGCTGCTGCTGCGGCGCAAAGGCGCCGACGCCCGTCACATCCGCGGCCTTCAGTTGATCGAGAGCCGCGAGCTGGCCGGAGCGATCGAGCGGGGCGGCGCCCGCGGCCTGCGACGTATCCCGGTCGTGCGTCGCATTAGTAATCGAAACGCCGATGTCATCCGCGTCGCCGGCGTGGCGATTGCGCCGGAGCTCGAGCCGCAGCACTTCCTGGTCACCGGCAAGACCGGCTCGGGCAAGTCCAACTTCATCCGCCAGACGCTCCGCCAGATCGAGGCGCGCGGCGGCACGGCGGTGGTGCTCGATCCCGACGCCGAATACGTCTCGGAGTTTTACCGGCCGGAGCGAGGCGACGCGATTCTGAATCCGCTCGACGAGCGCTGCCCGGCGTGGTCGCCGTGGGCGGAGCTGCGCGCCGAGAGCTTTCGGGTGGACGCCGAGGCGCTCGCGCAGTCGCTGATTCCCGACGCGCCCAACAGCTTCGCCCAGAGCGGCGCCGACCGCTTCTTCCGGCGCTCGGGCCGCACCACCCTGGTGAGCATCTTCGAGACGGCGAAGCCGCGCACGCCGGAGACCATCACCGAACTTCTCGCGCTGCCGCGCGAGCGTTTGAAGAAGGCGCTTGCCGGCACGGCGGCCGAGCCGCTCATCGATCCCGGCGCGCACGACCAGGGCGCCGGCATCGTCGCGATGGTCACCAACGCCACCAATCCGTTCCGCTATCTGCCGCCCCATGATCAGAACCGCCCCATGTGGAGCGCGGTTGCGTGGGCGAAGCGGCGGCGCGGCTGGCTCTTCCTGACTTCGACCGAGGATTCGCGCGCGGCGGCGCTGCCGCTGCAGAACGTCTGGCTCGACTGCCTGGTCCGCCAGCTGCTGACCTCTGACCTCGGCGCTTCAAACGAGCAGGTCTGGATCGTGATCGACGAGCTCGGCGCGCTCGACTATCAGGGCCAGCTCGAAAACCTCGTCGTGCGGGGGCGCAAGCGCCGGCTTTGCGTCGTGCTCGGCTTTCAGGCGGTCTCCCAGCTTCATTCGATCTACGGCCGCGACCGCACCGTGACGCTGCTCTCGGCGCCGGCCACGAAACTTATCCTGCGCTCGGACGAGGCCGAGACGGCCGAGTGGGCGAGCCGCACGCTCGGCCAGCGCGAGGTGGTGCGGCTGCAGATGACTACGCTGACCGGGCCGTCGCTCTACCGCGACGGCTTCAACCTGCAGCCGCATCAGACGCTCGAGCGCGTGGTGCTGCCCGCCGAGATTCAAAAGCTCCCGCCGCTCGAAGGCTATCTCTGCATCGCCGGCTACGACCGGGCGCGGGTGAAGATGGAGTGGGCCGAGCCCCGGCGGAACGCGCCCGCGTTCATCCTGCGCCGCAGTAACGAAGCAAATCAACCGGCGACGGCGGCGACGCGCAAGTCGGAAGCGACGAATCCCGAAGCGGGCGCGTTGAACCAATCGGCAAGTGAACATGGCTGGGGGTAGGCGGCGATGCTGGTGATGTCCAAAGGGGCGCTCACGGCCGGACAGGCCGAGAGCTACTACGAAGAGAAGTGCAGCCGCGACGACTACTACACCGAAAAACAGCGCGTCGCCGGTCGCTGGTTCGGCAGAGGCGCGGCGGAACTCGGGCTTTCAGGAGACGTTGATACGAACGACTTCCGCGCGGTCCTGAACGGCCTCGATCCGAGAAGCGGCGACGTTCTGGTTCACGCCGCGCAGCGCGAGGGCGAGCAGAAACGGGCCGGCTGGGACGCGACCTTCAACGCACCCAAGTCGGTCAGCGTGCAGGCGCTGGCCGGCGACGAGTCGCGGCTTATCGCGGCGCATCGCCGCGCCGTCGAAACGGCTCTTCAGGAACTGGAGCGGTTTGCCCAAGCGCGTATGCGTCGCGGTCAGGAGTGGGTGACGACGGGGAACGTCGTCGCCGCCCGCTTCGACCACATCGCCGCGCGCCCGACCGACGCCGCCAACAACGACGGCTACGGCCCCGACCCGCACCTCCACACCCACGTCGTCGTGATGAACATGACCCGCCGGCCCGACGGCAAGTGGCGCGGACTCGATCCGGTCGAGATCTACCGCGCGCCGGCCTTCGCCACCGCGGTCTATCGCGCCGAGCTGGCGCGCGAGGTCCAGAGGCTCGGCTATGCGATCAACATCACCGGCGCCGACGGACGCTGGGAGCTCGAAGGCTACGGCCGCGAGCAGGTGCTGGCCTTTTCGCTCCGCCGCCAGGAGATCGAGCGCGAACTCGCAAAGCTTGGAGTGAGCGGCGCGGGCGCGGCGCAGATCGCCGCCCATCGCTCGCGGCTGTCGAAGGATCAGCGCGGCGAGCAGGCGCTGAAAGAGGAATGGCGCGAGCGCGCCGCCGTCTACGGGATTCGAGTGCGGGAGATCGGCCGGCTGGCGCTCAATCGCACAGCGGTCGCGACGGAGATGGGCGAAGACCGTTTGCACGAGATCGTGCGCCACGCGGTTGCGCACGCGACCGAGCGCGACGCCGCGCCCGACCGGCGCGAGCTTGAGACTTTCGCGCTGCAGCACGCGATGGGCCGGACCGTCCCTTGACCGCGTGCGTTCCGTCATCGACGCTCACCGCAGCGACGGCCGGCTGATCGAGCTCGCGCCGCATCATCGCCATCCGCTCGGCGCCTTCACCACGCCGGAGATGGCGGCGCTCGAACGCGACAATCTCATCCTTATGCGCCAGGGCCAGGGAACGGCGGAGCCGATTGCGCCAGTTGAAGACGTGAAGCGTTGGGCGTCTCAACGCGGCCTCGCTGCCGATCAGGCGCTCGCCGCCGGGATCACGCTTGCTACTCGCGACTGGCTGAGCGCCATCGAAGGGCGCGCGGGCGCCGCCAAGACCACCACCGTCGGCGCGATCCGCGAGCTTGCCCAGGAGCGCGGCTGGTTCGTGCGCGGCTTCGGACCGACCAGCGGCAGCGTCAAGGCGCTGACCGAGGCGGGCGTGCTCACGCGCACCGTGGCGAGCCTGCTCGAAAACCCGCCGGCCGAGAAACACGGCCGCGAGCTCTGGATCGTCGACGAGTCGAGCCTGCTCGCCACCCGCCAGGTGAATCGGTTGCTCCATCTGGCGAGAGAAGTGGGTATCGAGCGCGTCGTCTTCGTCGGCGACGAGCGCCAGCATCATGCGATCGACGCGGGCCGCCCGCTCTATCAGATGCGCCAGGCCGGAATGACCACCGCGTCGCTGACCGTGATTCGCCGCCAGCGCGACCCCGAGCTTAGACAGGCGGTCGAACTCGCCGCCGCCGGCAAGCTGGTGGAGACTGTCGCGGCGCTCTCTGACCAACAGCGCATCATCGAGGTCCTATCATCCGCCGAGCGCTATCGGGTGATCGCCGAGGACTATCTGCGCTCGCATCAGGCCGGGCGGACGACGCTGGTCGTAAGCCCCGCCATCGAGGAGCGCACCGCGCTCAACCGGGTCATCCGCGAACTCCTGGTCGAGCGCGGCCAGCTCGCGCGCGCAGGCGTCGAACTGCCGACGCTTGTGAATCTGGATCTGACCCGCGCGCAGCGGGCGCACGCCCGCCATTACGCAGTGGGTGACGTGATTCGCTTCCGGCGGGGAAGCGCGAAGCTCGGCGTCGCGGCGGGCGGCTACGCAGCGGTCCAAGAATCCGATGCGAAGCGTAATCTGCTCCGCATCAGAACCGACAGCAGCGCGCTCGCCGAGTACAAGCCGGGACGCTTGCGCGGCGTCGAAGTGTTTCTTGCAGAGTCGCGGACGCTCGCCGCCGGCGACCGCATCCAGTTCCGCGCTCCCGACCGAACGCTCGGGGTCGCCAACGGCGAATTCGCCACGGTCGTCGCCATCGACCATGAACAGGCCCGGCTGCGCACCGACAAGGGGCGCGAGCTAGCGGTGGCGAGCGCACGGCTTCGCCACGTCGATTACGGTTACGCCTCGACCTCGCACGCGAGCCAGGGCGCGACCGTCGACCGCGTCATCGTCAACGTCGATAGCGAGCGCAGCGCCCGGCTGGTCAATCGCCGCCAGTTCTATGTGTCGCTGAGCCGCGCCCGCCATGACGCGCGCATCTATACCGACAACGCCGAGGCGCTCGCGCGCGCCGTCGCCCGCGAGCAGCTCAAGCCGACGGCGCTCGAAAATCTTTCGCCCGCCCAGCGGCGCGCCCTGGCGAAGTTCAGGCCGATCGAGATCGACGAGCCGTTCGCCAGGCGCATCAGCCAGGACGTCAGCGAGGAGCGGAAGCTCAAGCGCAGTCAGGGGATCAGATGGTGAGGAGAGGAGGGAACGCCATGAAGTTCTGCACGAAATGCGGTTCGCAAATGATCGATCAATCAAACTGCCCCGTCTGCGGAAAGCGCGCATACGGCGCGCCGCCTCTCGCCGCGGCCTATCCGCCCGCGGGTAATCTCCCGCCGTTCACTTACGCCTACGCCGCTCCACTGCTTGGCCTGCTCGAACGCGAGCGGCGAGTTGTCGTGCCCTTCAGCTACATCAACGGGACGCTGGTGGAGGTCCGCGCCTACGAGGACGTGGACCATCCGGTCCGCTTCAGGGTCTGGTCAGAGCGGGACGATCCGCGCTCCGGGCCGCAGAGCCCGATCGTCGGCAGAGAATCGCAGCCCTCGATCAGAAGCATCTTGCGCCTTTGGCTAGCGGACGGAGCCGCGCGCTCGTTCGTCCTTGCCAACGCGAAACTCCGGAGCCGGCCGGGAAATCCCCTCACGCTGATCTTTCCGGTTCAGGTCGAACGCGCCGCCAATCCCCTATACGACTACGCCGCGGTCGCGGCCGTCGATTACGCGGCGAACGACTTTGCCTGGAGCACCGCGAATCCGGAGATTCACGCGCTCCGCTCGCGGCTTCCTGAAGACCAGTGCGAACCCTTCGGCGATTCGATGGCGAGTTATCTCAATGGACTCTGCCGGCGCTGCCTGCGCCAGTTCGGACCACGCGCCCAACAGCAGCGGCAGTATCAAATGGCCGCAAGCCATGCGGAGCTGAGCCGATGAATCCCGCTCCCAACCCCGCCTTGCGCCGGCTTCGCGCAATTCCGCCGCGCCCGTCTGATGGGATCGCTCCGCTCGGTCACGCCGGAATTGCACGGCTATGCCGCCGCTCGTGGGCCGCGGCGCTGCGCGCCGCATCGAGTCCCTTTCCTCCGCCCGCCCTTCCAGAGGTTGGCGAGAAGGGCGGCCGGGGAAAGATGGCGCTGGGTTTTCCAGGCCCAAGCTATATGCGCCCTGGCCTTCGGCAAGCGGGCGCGAAAGGAGAGACCGATGCGTCGTTACAAGTGCGATCCGCGCTGGATCAACGTCAGGTTCGAGGGCAGGTGCGCGCGCTGCAAACGTCCGATTCGTGCGGGCGAGCGGGCCTTCTACTGCCCGGAAGACCGCTCGCTCTATTGCGAAGCCGAAGGGTGCGGCAAGGCGGCGAGCCGGGAGTTCGCGGCGCGCGCCTTCGACGAGGACAACAACGCTTCGATGTAGGGAGTCAAGGACCATGCTGTATCAGGGCAATTGTGGCCGCTGCGGCCGGAAGGTGAGGACCGACGAGAATTATCTCAAGGCCCACCTGTGGGCGAGCACGGCCGTGTTCCACTGGTCGTGCTTCACAACGCTGATGAAGGAGCAGGACGAGGCGGCAGCCGAGGACGCCGCCTGGAAGGCCAGCCGAGTCAACCAGGAAGAGTAAACCAAAGCTCCGTGTCGGGGCCGCTACCCCCCGGCACGGAGCGCAACAGGAGGTAAAACCAATGTCGCTCAACAAAGTTATGGTCATCGGGCATCTCGGGCAAGACCCGGAGATCCGCTACACGCCCGCCGGCATGCCGGTGGTCAACTTCTCGGTTGCGACCGACGAGGCGTACCTCGACAAGGACGGCAAGCGCCAGGAACGCCCGGAATGGCATCGGGTGGTCGTAGTCGGCAAGCTCGCGGTGATTTGCCACGAGTATCTCAAGCGCGGCCGGCAGGTGTTCGTCGAAGGGCGATTGCGCACCCGCGAATGGGAGAGCAACGGAACCACCGCCCGGCGCACCGAGATCGTCGCCAGCCGCGTCCAGTTCCTCGGCGCGCCGCCCGCCGACGCCAAGGCCGACGAGGCCTCGGCGGACGCCGGAGGTATCACGGAAGTGGACATCCCGTTCTGAAGATGACCGCGGGGGCGAGCGCCTGCTCGCCCCCGTTTATCACGCAAGAGCCGTCTGCCCGACGGCTCGAGGAGTTCAAGAGCGTCAAGCATGGAGCGTAAGTCATGGACTCGGCAGTTGATGAAAAGAAGGACGCGTTTGCGAATCCGAGCGAGGCTCTGATCGCGATCCTGGATGCGGCGCGCAAAAGCTTGAGTAACGGCTCAGACCGCGGCGCCAAGAACGAGCAGACCGCGGAACGGATTTACAACGTTCTTGAGACGGGCGAACTGCTGCGCTACAAGACCAGTTACATCTACGAGCTGGTCAAGCATGGAGAGCTTGCCGCGATTCGCCACGGCAAGTACATCACGATTCGCGAGTCGGCGATTCGCGAGTTCATCGCGCGCAACGAGCGGCGCGGCGAATAGGCGCAGGCATGGCGATTTATCCTGGAACGGGAAAAAAGCTGGAACTTGGGTGGTCGATTTTTACGACGCCGCCGGCGTGCGCCATCGCTATTTCCGCGCGACCAAAAAGGAAGCGCGAAAACTCGAAGACCAGCTTCTCGCGGAGAAATGGCGGCAGCAGCGCGAAGGGCTGCCGCTGGCCGAGCTTCGCGGCGTGACCGTCGCCGAGTACGGCGAGCGCTGGCTTCGGGAATCCGCAAGCCGGCTCAAGGCGCGGACGTTGCGAAGCTATACCGGTCTCTTCCGCTTTCATATTGCGCCCGTGTTCGGCCAGATGAAGGTTGCGCAACTGCATCGTTCGCACGTCAAACGATTGCTGGTTGAGAAGCACGAGCAGGGCCTGTCGAAGGATACGATCAGGCTCATCCGCGCCACTATTTCGGCCATGTATGCCGCAGCTATCGATGATGGCATCGCGGTCGTGAAACCCGGCGGCGCTGCCGCGAAGGGCCAAGGCGCTGGGACGCTCGCCCAAAGCCGATATCCGTCCGCTTTCCGAGGCGGAGTTGGCTGCCTTCCTGACCACGGCCCAAAAGGTCGATCCGGCCTACTACCCGTTCTTTCTGCTGCTGGCGCGCGCCGGACTTCGGCCCGGAGAAGCCAGGGCGCTTAAGTGGTCCGATGTGGACTTCGCAAACCGGAAGTTCACCGTCGCTCACTCGCTGTCCGAGGCCGCGGAGATCGAAGAGACAAAGACGAGCGCCAAGCGATACGTCGATATCAGCCAGGAATTAGCCGAGGCATTGATGCAGCGCTTGTGCGACCGGGAAAAGACGAGCACGAACACCAGCGGCAGACAGCTCTCCGAATTCGTCTTCTACAACCGCCGAGGAAACCCGTTGGACGACAGCCGCGTCCGCAAACACTTCTTGCGGCTTCTGCGCCTGTGTGGAATCCCCGATCATCGCGTTTATGATCTCCGCCACACCTTCGCGACGCTGCTGCTAAGCAAGGGAGCACCGATCACCTACGTCGCCTCGCAGCTCGGTCACGCCAGTCCGAACACGACGCTACGCTGGTACGCGTATTGGCTTCCGACCGACGCTGCGCGGTACGTCGACTTCCTCGACACGGATTCGAAGCCTGATCTCCGGCTGAAGCGGAACGGCATCGCTTCATCGCAACAACGCCCTTAAGCGCGGATTTGCTGCAGCTACCGCTGTGGGCCTGACTAAACACTGCATTTGCTCTCAGAGCCGGCGCGTCCATATTAAGCGCTGCGTTGAATATGGAGCGAAAAGCCATCCAGGTTAAACGTAAAGCGATGGAAGATGGCTAACCCTCAGCGATCCCGTGCAATCAGATGCGCGAAAAGCACATAGCTAATCGCCAGGCGCGCTCACACATGGTTCCGTTTCGAAAGCCGCGATCTAGCGCCACTTCCTAAGCTCCTAAGGATGGCGTTCGGCGATGGCCAGAATTTGCACCGCTTCGTCGATACCCGACAGGAGCCAACTTACCAACTCCGCTTCGAATCCCCGCGGCTGCCCAGCGAAGGTTTGCGCGTCCCGGTCCTTGTGCAACCAATCTTGGCCAGTTTTCGGAATCCAGCCTCGTCGCTCATATTCTTCCAGCACATCTCGCTCAAGGTGAGGAAGCACTCTATCGTTTTGGTCCCCCGTATCTGAGCCGAGACCGACGAAAGCGCAGACCTGCACATTACGATCTTCATTTGGCGTCGGCTGGGAAACCGAAAAGCCCCACCCCACAAGCCAGCCGGCGTTCATCCTGGCCGCCCAGTACACCCAATCCCATATGTTTTTTCCCCAGTACCAGCCACAGCAGAGGGGTGGGTAGGGACGAGATGCGCCGCTAAACCTATTTGGATGAGCTGCACGGATCAGTCTGCGGACCCGCTCGGCGAGTTCGTATGTGTTGTCTTCTAACGCAGAATAGGAGGCCTCTTCAGCGGACACGCATTCGTTCATTACTCGAAGCAGGTTGGTTAACAACCGAAGTTCGTTTTCGGCAAATGGCATTTTTCTCTATTGCCAGTTAGTGATCATCATCAGACAGTGCGTGCGAGGCGCGTATCGTCTGCCTCCCGCCGGCTAGCTTGTTCCAAAATTTCGCGCAGAACATAGACGTCAATGGTCTCCTCACCAACGATCAGCGCGTAGCGACCCGGCGTCTTCGTTACTAGGCGCGCTTCGGTCCCATCGGTGAATTTCTGATGCTCTTTCACCCGGCCCAGTGTATAGCACACGACGATGTGGATGCCCAGGGGCGGGTGCTCCCACGCGAACAAATTCTCTAGCGAGGAAACGAGTTCGGCCCATTTCTCCGTGCGAATCCCTTTGTCGAGCTTCTCCACAAGGAGATCGACGCCGGCCGAAGTGTTGTAATCGCCGATAACAAAATCGATGCCCGGGTGCTCGGACGAGATCATTGCCTGCAGAAGGAGAGCCGTCTCAGCTTCACTCTCGGGCTCTTTGGTGGGTGCGCCCTTTACACCAAACGCGTGCAATGCCGGACGGCCGTTGTAGCGGTTCAAGCGATCTCTCTGAGCTTTTTCTCTGTCTCGGCGCCGCTTCTCCTGCGCTCTGTCCTGTTCTTCCTGCTCTCTGCTTTCCCGTTCTTGTTTGGTCGCCTCGAAGTACGCATTCGTTCCTGGATGGTCGCGGACGCGTTAAAGAAAGAGCTGGATCTTCGCCATCGCGAGGTCGTGCTCTTCCTGATCGCTTCGAATGCCGTTGCGGTCGGCGGTGAGGTCGGACTGCTGGCAGTTGGCGAAAAATAGCATTGAACGGTAGAAATACTGTCCTCCAAACACTTGTTCGATCAGCTGGTTTCCTCGCTCCACTTTGAGAAAATCCTTGCCCAACCAAATCCCCATGTGCGTATAAGTTTCTGGAACGATGTCGCGGTGTCCTTCCCCCAGGACCGCACCAATGATTTCAACCTGGTTCACATGCGCGATCCACCGCATTTTATCCTCCGCCCGCCGTATCACAACATAAGGGGACACAAGCGCGAGGCGCGCTAGATTCAGCCTGTAACCGATTTCCCCCACAGGCCTTGTCACGCCGCGAAACGGAGCCGCCAGACCCAGGCGTCCGCGCCCACTCTTCCCACTTGCGCCGCCTCGCAGCGCTGATGATTCAGAGCGCCATCACGGCAGGTTCAAAACCGCGCACTGCTGACAGTTCGGTGAGCCGTACCTACTGAATAGGCACCTATTAGGCACCACGGATCATTTTGGAGGCGCGCGAGAGCCAAAACCCTTGATTTCCTTGGAGCCACCCGTCGGATTCGAACCGACGACCTGCTGATTACGAATTTTATTCCCGCTTCACAACGTCGAGAGTAACCAGTATCGATTCTTGATATCTGAGATCACGAAATCCCTTGGAGGAGAAGAGGTTTAGGTTTTCTCGTAGGTTCTACCGAGCGCCACCGAGCGATCGGCAGCGGTAAACAGTAAGGGCACAATTTTGGGCACAGCAGGGCACAAAATCGGGCACAGTGGAGCCGGCTCAGATTGGAGTCGCTGAAACGCCCCCCGAGGGGCATCTGGGCCATGTCCGAATCGCTGTTGAAATTGAGTAGCGGCCGAATAGTCATTTAAGCCGCCTGCTTCCGATTATCAAATCCACGATCGATCGCAGCGTCGTGCGCACGCAGTACGGCGTCGAGTTTGGTCAGCGCGCGATAGCGGGCGACCCTGCGGAAGTTGCGTTCAACTTCCACCACCCCCGCCGCGGTCCATCTGAGGATCATTTGTGCGTATCGGCCCGCACGCCGGTGTCTGTAGATACGCTTCTGTACCACTCCAACGCAGTGTAACCCATGATGGACAGGGGCTATCTTGCGTCTTGTCCAATTCGAAGAATCATTACCGACCGCTACGCCCTGATTTCCGGTTGGGGCACAAATTCGGGCACAGCGGGCACAAAATTGGGCACAGGATTCCGCCGATTGCTGTCTGTGCTTCGCCCCGGCATGACGGTGCCGTCTAGCAGCCGCAGCTTACCGTCAAGCGCTCGATGACTACGGACTGCGCGGATCGATGGAGCCGCGCGGTAATCCCTACGACAATGTAGTCTGGGCGCTGGACGGCGTTCCTGTCGGATCCCAGGACGCTGCATGCGAAGGACAGATCGTCAACGCCACTGACCTCCTGATTCCGACCGCCGGGCGCGCCGAGTTTATCGTAACTGCGCCGCCCTCGACGGTAAAAACTGCGACCCTTGTGACGCTGGGAATCAACACGGGCCCCGACGGCGACAACGATCCGCAGCGAACCTTGGCGACGATTGAACTCGCCAGCGCCGCAACTGCGGGGCACGCCCAAACCAAGCTTCATCCAAACCAAGCTTCATCCAAGTATGGGCGGGAAATGGAAACAGCGCTTCGAAGGCCTTGCTGCCGCGACGCCGGTCACGTCACGAACGCTCTTTTTTTCGGAGGACAATCCTGACTCGCAATTTTTCATAACGGTTGACGGAGCCGCGCCGGCGCTTTTCGATCCAAACAACCCGCCGGCCATCGTCACGACCCAGGGTTCAGTCGAGGAATGGACGATTCAAAACCGCACTTTGGAAAATCACGAATTTCACATGCACCAGATCCACTTCTTGGTAGAGTCTCAAAACAACTTTGAGATTAACGGGAGCCAGCCTTACCCCGCGATCCAGGGCCAACTCGCCGACACGATTCAGATTCCATTTTGGGACGGAAATCCGAGCCATCCGTTTCCATCTGTTACGCTGCGGATGGACTTTCGCGGCGCAGACGTCGGCGACTTCGTCTACCACTGCCACATCGCCGAACATGAGGACCATGGCATGATGGCGATCATTCGCGTGGAGCCTTCTGCGATGGCCGCGGCCATCGAAACGCTGAGACTAGAGCTCGCGTCACTCGGCCAGACGCTCGGCTTGCTCTCACGGCCAAATCCCGAGCGGATTTACGGCTGGTGCGTCCAAGGGAAACTTGTCCGCATCCGCACCACGACCAATGACGATCAAACCGCGGCCCGCGCTCGCCGCATCAGCGACGCGCCGACCGAGCGCTGACCGTTGCTGCGAGTGACAACCGGGAAAGCCGGCTCGCCCGGCGCCGCAAATTAAAAGAGAGCGCGCAAGCACCGGCGCTCTGCCCAACCCTCGCCGCTTAGCTGCTTGTGACGGTTGGCCGGTGCGGGCTTGTGGTGCTTGATGCGGTCCGGGTCAGGTTCCATCCACTTCACCTCATCGCGGGCGCGCCGATAATCTGGGCTATCGACCGCGTTGTTCAGCTGGAATGTGGCCGGGTGCTCCAGCGTGTAAACCTCGACCCGTAGCAGCGGTCCGCCCGCAAACGACAATGGAACCCCTCTTCGAGGCCGAACCGGCGACCGAGCTTTGCCCGCAGCACCACTGCTCCGCGCCGCTCGACCGCTCAGAGCTTCACATAGACGGACTTGATTTGCGTGAAAAGATCGATCACGTGACGACCGCCTTCCCGGCCGAACCCTGATTGCTTATAGCCGCCAAAGGGCATCGCGGTGTCAGTTACCCCGTAGCAGTTCACCCATACCGTGCCGGCCTTAAGCGCACGCGCCACGCGATGCGCGCGACGGATATCGCGGCTCCACACCGCTGCCGCCAGGCCATAAGTGGTCTGGTTGCCCTGAAAAACCGCGTCATCTTCGTCCTTGAACGGAATCGCCGCGGCCACCGGCCCGAAAATTTCCTCGCGCGCGATTTTCATGTCGTTGCGAACATCGGCAAAGATGGTCGGCTGGACGTAATAGCCTTTGCCGCCGACCGCCGCGCCGCCGAGCGTGACGCGCGCGCCTTCATCCTGACCCGCCGCCAGATAGCCGAGCACGCGATCGAACTGTTCGCGCGACACCACCGGACCAAGCCGGGTCTGCGGATCCAGCGGATCCCCCGGAGTCATGCGCGCGCTGGCCGTGGTCAGGTCGGCGACGAAATTGTCATAGATGTCGCGTTGCACAAAAATCCGCGTGCCTGCGGCACAGACCTGCCCCGAGTTGTAAAACACCCCAGTCATGGCATTCTTCACCGCTGCAGCCACCTCCGCGTCGGGGAAGATGATGTTCGGCGACTTGCCGCCGAGCTCCAGCGACACCCGCTTGAGGTTGCCGGCCGACGCTTGAAGTATGAGCTTGCCGACTTCGGTCGAGCCCGTGAAGGCAACCTTATCGATGCCCGGATGCTCCGCGATCGCGCTTCCGGCGCCGGGGCCGAAACCGGTGATGATGTTGACCACGCCATCAGGAATTCCAGCCTCCTGAGTCAGTTCCCCCAGCCGCAGCGCGGTCAGCGGCGTTTGCTCAGCCGGCTTCAGAATCATGGTGTTGCCGCACGCGAGCGCCGGCGCGATCTTCGTCACCGCCATCATCAGCGGAAAATTCCACGGAATGATCAGCCCGCATACGCCGATCGGCTCACGCAGCGTGTAGTTGAAGATCGACCGGTCCGACGGATTCGTCTCGCCGTAGATCTTCGACGGCCAACCCGCGAAGTAGCGGAAAATTCCGGCGGCGCCCGCAATATCGATGGACCGCGCCTGTGCCACCGGCTTCCCATTATCGAGGCTCTCGAGCTCCGCCAATTCGTCCGCATTCCGGTCGATCAGCTCGGCCAGCTTGAGCAGGTAGCGCGATCGCTGATGCGGCGTGAGGCTTGGCCACTTGCCCTCCTCGAAAGCGCGACGCGCGGCCGCAACCGCCTCGTCCACGTCGGCTTTGTCGCCCTCGGCCACCAACGCCAACACCTCCTCGTTGGCCGGATTGATGGTTTCAAAGGTCTTGCCCGATTTTGCCGCTACCCATTTGCCGTTGATCAGCAACCTGGTCGGCGATCGTCGCAGAAAGTCCAGCACCGCGCTCACTTTTGCGCCTTGCGCCGCACGCTCGACGGATGGAAGTGCTGCCGTCATTGTTGTAGTCCTCGAAAAGCGCCCTGCCCTGGAAAAAGGCGGCGGTTCACACGCGAACCAGCCGCCGAATCGCCTTGACTAGAGTTTCACGTACACTGACTTGATCTGCGTGTAGAGATCGACCGCGTACTTCCCGAGCTCGCGGCCGATGCCCGACTGCTTGTAGCCGCCGAACGGCGAGATCGGGTCAATGTTGTTATAGCAGTTGACCCACACCGTTCCCGCCTTCAACGCGCGCGCGACCTTGTGGGCGCGACTGACGTCGTTGGTCCATACCGCCGCCGCCAGACCGTAGGTGGTATCGTTGCCCTGCAGGACCGCGTCGTTTTCGTCCTTGAACGGGATAATCGCGGCCACCGGCCCGAAGATCTCCTCCTGCGCGATCCGCATGTTGTTCTTGACGCCGGTGAAAATTGCCGGATCGACAAAGTAGCCCTTCCCGCTCCCGACTTCGCCGCCCAGCGCCGCCGTCGCGCCTTCCTTTTTGCCCAGCTCGAGATACGACTTGACGCGGTTGTACTGCTCCTTCGATACCAGCGGGCCCACCGTCGTCTTCGGGTCCAGCGGATCGCTCGCTTTGACCTTCGCGGTGTAGCGCGTCAAAGCGTCCACGAACCGGTCCTGAAAATCCTGTTGCACGAAAATACGCGTGCCGGCGCAGCACACCTGCCCGGAAAGCATGCAAAAGCCGAACATCGCGGTCGCAACGGCCGACTCGAGATCCGCGTCGGCAAAAATCACGTTCGGCGACTTGCCGCCCAGTTCGAGCGAGACCCGCTTGAGATTGCCCGCCGAAGCCTGCAGGATGAGCTTGCCCACCTCGGTCGATCCGGTGAATGCCACCTTGTCGATCTCAGGATGGCTTGCGATCGCCGCGCCCGCAGTCTCGCCGAACCCGGTGATAATGTTGATCACTCCGTCCGGTACCCCGGCCTCAAGAATCAGTTCGCCGAGTCGCAGCGCAGTGAGCGGGGTCTGCTCCGCGGGCTTCAGCACCGAGACATTGCCGCAGGCGAGCGCCGGCGCGATCTTCCAGGCGAACATCGCAATCGGTCCGTTCCATGGAATGATCTGACCGCAAACCCCGACCGGCTCACGCAGCGTATAGTTGAACAGCGACGGATCCGAGGGATTGGTCTCGCCATAGATCTTGGTGGTCCAGCCACCGTAATAGCGGAAGACCTCGGCCGCCCCCGCCACCATTCCGCGCGCCAGCGAGATCGCCATCCCGTTGTTGAGCGTCTCCAAGGTCGCCAACTCGTCGGCGTGCGCTTCGATCAAATCCGCAATCTTAAAGAGATAGCGGGCGCGCTGATGCGGACCGAGGTTGGGCCACTTGCTCTCCTCGAAAGCCTTGCGCGCAACCTTCACCGCCTCGTCGACGTCCGCCTTGTCGCCTTCGGCGACCAAGGCGAGTACCTCTTCATTGGCCGGATTGACGGTTTCAAACATCTTGCCCGATTTTGCCGGCACCCATTTGCCGCCAATCAGCAGTCGCTTGGGTTTCCGGAGAAAATCCAACACCGGCGGCGAGGTGATTCCGCTCGCCGCCTTCTCAATCGATGGAGCTGCTGCCGCCATGGTTCGTTCTCCTCCAGCGTTGTCCGCGACTATCTTTTTTTCGTCGATCAGGGCGCGGCGGCCTGATCGCGCCAGCTCAAAGCTTCACGTAAACCGATTTGATCTGCGTGTAGAGATCAATCGACTGCGGACCCAGCTCGCGGCCAAACCCGGATTGCTTATAGCCGCCGAACGGTGCAATCGGATCGATCAGACCGTAACAGTTGACCCACACGGATCCCGCTTTGAGCGCGCGCGCGACGCGATGCGCCCGACTGATGTCACGCGTCCACACGCCCGCGCCCAAGCCATAAGTCGTGGCGTTGCCCTGCAGCACCGCGTCAGTTTCATCCGTGAACGGGATCAGCACCGCCACCGGCCCGAAAATCTCCTCCTGCGCGATCCGCATCTCGTTGCGCACCGCCGTATAAATCGTTGGTTTCACGAAATAGCCCTTGGCCTGCGGACCCCGCTCGCCGCCGGTCCTGACCTGCGCACCCTCATCGCGGGCGAGCCGCAGATAACCCAGCACCCGTTGGTACTGCTCATTCGAGACCAGCGGACCCATGGTCGTCGCCCGATCAAGCGGCTCGCCGAGCCGGATCGCTTCGGCCGCCGCGGCCATCCGTTCGGCGAATTCATCGTAGATGCGCTCCTGCACGAACATTCGCGTGGCCGCGCAACAGACCTGTCCCTGGTTGCGAAAAACTCCGGTGGCCGACAAGGCCACCGCCGCCTCCAGCGGCGCGTCCGGAAAAATCACATTGGGCGATTTCCCACCCAATTCGAGCGAAACCCGCTTTAGATTGCCCGCCGCAGCCTCCAAGATAAGCTTCCCGACCTCGGTCGACCCGGTAAACGCGACCTTGTCAACGTTCGGATGCGCTGCCAGAGCGGCCCCTGCGCTCGACCCGAAGCCGGTGACGATATTCACCACGCCAGCGGGCAAATCTGCTTCGCAAATCAGCTCGCCCATTCGCACCGCGGGCAGCGGTGTCTGCTCGGCAGGCTTCAACACCAGCGTGTTGCCAAAGGCCAGCGCCGGGGCAACTTTCCAGCTTATCGTCGAAAGCGGGCCATTCCACGGAATGATCTGCCCGCAGACCCCGACCGGCTCGCGCAGCGTGTAGTTAAAAAACTCCGGCCCCGACGGGTTAGTCTCGCCGTAGAACTTGGTCGCCCATCCCGCGTAGTAACGGAAGGTATCTGCCGTTCGCCCCACCTCAACAATCGACTCGCTAATCGGCTTGCCATTATCGAGCGTGATCAACTCAGCCAACTCTTCCGCGTGCGTCTCGACCAGCTCGGCAATCTTGAGCAGATAACGGGCGCGTTGATGCGGCCCCATCGATTGCCACCGGCCCGACTCGAAGGCCTGCCGCGCGGCCGCTACCGCCGCGGCGATATCCGCCTTGTCGCCTTCCGCGACGCGCGCCAGGATCTCTTCGTTCGCCGGGTTGACGGTTTCGAAAGTCGCGCCGGATCTGGCGCTGACCCATTTGCCGCCGATGAGCAACTGCTTGGGCGGACCCTGCAAAAACTGCCGCACCTTCGCCGACGCCACTGCCGCCGCATCTTCAACTGATGGAACTGCTGCTGCCATTGGTTCGCTCTCTCGGTCCTCTGCCGCGCTAACAGTTGATTCGGGCGAGCTCCGTCCCCATCTGCGTCGTGTCATAGTCGCAGAGTTGAGACACCTCGCGGGCAAAACGCCGCGACATCAGCGCATCCAACAACCGGCGCACTGGCGTCGATGCGAGCTCGCTTTCGAGAATGGCGAGGTCATAACGCTCCTCGCGCAACGGGACGAAATCGAGCCCATAGGCCTCTGCCGCCGGGCGAATCGTCACTCCGGTGTCGGCCTCACCGGCAGCGATCGCCGCGGCAACTTCGAGATGGCCGGCGGCCTCTCGCTCATACCCGCGGATTTGGCGCGCCCGCAGACCCGCCCCGGCCAGCTCCTCGTCCAACACCTGCCGCGCGCCGGCGCCCGGCTCGCGATTCACGATCCGCACGTCGGGCCGGCCGAGATCGCAAAAACTCCGGATGCTCCGCGGATTTCCCGCCGCAACCGCAAAGCCCACTTCCCAACAAGCGAAATTGATCAGGCGGATGCGGCCCTTGCCGACCGCCGCCCGCACCGGCGTCAGATTGTAGTCGCCGCTTTGCGGATCGCGCAGATGAACACCCGCCACATGGACCGACTCTTCGGCCAACGCCGCCAGCGCTCTGCCGCTCGAACACGGCAAGGCGATCGCGTTGATTTTTGATCCCGTCCTCGCCAACCACGCAATAACCAGCGACACTGCCGGATCGCATCCTGCAATAAGCAATGTCGCCGCGATTTCGCTGCCCCATAGCCCCGTGTCGACCTGGGCTTTCAGGCGCGTGCGTTTTACGCATACGCCGCTCGACGCCTGAAGCGTCAGGTGCGCGCTCGGTAAAGCCTGTGCGATCAATTTTCCGCGCACGCGCGCTAACACAACGCGCGTTGGATGGATGTTTTTCCCAATAGCGTTCTTCCAACACGCCTTGATTGGCTGGTCGCCGTGTTCTTCGGCTTCGCGAAAAAGCTCCTCTACAGTCAAGCCAACGGCCCGGGCGAGCCGCACGCCGATAGCGACGTTCGGCAGATAGGCGCCGCCTTCGATAGCCGCAAGCGCCTGTCTTGAAATACCGGCTTCTGCGGCCAATTCAGCTTGTGTGAGACCGCGATTTACCCGGATCGTCCGGATTCTTCCGCCGAGCTCGTTGTATGCCATAATAAGAGCGAATTGCTCGTATCATAGCACATCCAGGGGCGCTGCGTAAAGCAACAGAGCCTTTCGCGATCGCTATTAAATGCGGCGCGCCGGCATTAGGGGCGGCAATGTCGCTCAAGGCGTGCAGATCAAGTGCCTTAAAGCGCGTTTTAACCCGTCTCGTACGCACGCTTGGGAATTCAGCTTTCCGGCTGATCGTTTCTCCGATTACAGCAGTACAGCTGATCTGATTTCTCGCGGAAGAATCGAAGGAATTATTTCCCCGCGGTACTCCTTAAAAATTCCTCGGCCCCAATGGAAAGTCGCGCCGCGAAAGGGCGATTCGCGCGGAAGTGACCGGCGTTTGTCAAATTCGCTTCATGCGCTCGGCTGATTACGAATAAGCGTAAGGCCCCTAATCCCGTAAACAATCCCGAAAAAAGCTCAACAAAATCAAGGAAACGCACCGGCTAGGTCCTCACGGTCGTTCGGCGTTTTTCACCCGGTTACGGCACCTCATAGGCACCACGCGGAAGGCGCAGGACGGCGGGTGCA
>Ga0070741_10002997_pt1 | contig 43298 bp, 50 predicted proteins | sample Coa_R1_4_FD_66440 | JGI IMG/M metagenome (GOLD analysis project Ga0070741, IMG submission 66440) | Surface soil microbial communities from Centralia Pennsylvania, which are recovering from an underground coalmine fire - Coalmine... | ecosystem: Environmental > Terrestrial > Soil > Unclassified ... | reverse complement strand
CGCCCGGCCCGTCGCGAGCAGGCGGCGGCGCAGCGAGCCCTGCAGCTCGCCGAGCGTGCCCCAGCGCGCGGCGGCGATCTCGGCCGCGTCGGCGGGCGTGAGCTCGGAATCGTCCGTCCGTGCGAGCAGGACGTGCGTCCGCCAGCGCAGCTCGCGGCCGCCGTTCCGGAAGACGGCGTCGGACGCCACGAGATACCGCGTGAGCTCGACGTGCAGCCCCGTCTCCTCGAGCGCCTCGCGCACGGCGCCGGCGGCTACCGCCTCGCCGGGACGCACGCCGCCGCCCGGCGGTCGCCAGACGCCCTCGGCGAAGTGCGGCTTGCGGATCAGCGCGAGCCGCTCCGACGGATCGAGGATGAAGAGCGTCACGTCGTGCCGCCGCACGGGGTTGTAGGTCGCGAGCGCCCACTCCGCGTCGCTGATCTCGCCTTCCCACGCCAGCGCGGCCGGCGTGCCGAGCGCTGCGCGCAGCGGCGCGAGCGCGGCCTCGTCGACGTGCATCAGAGCGCGCGCAGCAGCTCGAGAAACTCCTCCGTCGAGCCGACGACGATCTCCGCATGCTCGGCGAGCGCCGACGGCGACTCGTCGGCGAGCACGGCGACGCGAACCTTGTGCTCGAGCCCCTCGACGGCGCGAAACGCGTCGAGGTCGGTCGTGTCGTCGCCCGCGACGAGCGCGCGCGAGAGCCCCGCGCCCGCGAGCAGGCTGCGCACCGCCGTGCCCTTGTTCGAACCGACCGGCGGCAGCACCTCGAGCACCTTGCGGCCGAAGCGCGCGACGAGCCCCTCGTCGCGCGCGGCCTCCGCGAGCGACTCGAGCTCGACGACCGCCGCCGCCGCGTCGCCGGCGTGCCGGAAGTGGAACGCGACCGACAGCCCCTTCAGCTCGATCTCGGACGCCGGCCACGGCGCGGCGGACGCGAAGTCGACGATCTGCTGTCGCCAGCGGTGGGCTTGCCGGTCGAGCTCGAGCCCGTGCGAGCCGACGTAGACGACGCCGTCGACCGCGACGCGCGTGCGCACGTCGTCGCCCGCCCGGCCGCTCACGACCGCAACGAGGCCGTAGCGGCCCGCGAGCCGCTCGAGCTCGGCGCGCGTCTCCGGCGGTGGATAGGCGTCTTCCGGTCGCTCGACGATCGGCGCGAGGACGCCGTCGAAGTCGAGGAAGAGCGCGCCGTCGTCGGGCGCCGCCGTCAGCCGGTCGAGCAGCGCGGAGATGACGGCCACGCTCGTAGCATAGGGCCGGTGCGTTTGATCCTGATCGGTCTCGCCGCCGGCTTCTTCAGCGCACTCCTCGGCGTCGGCGGCGGGGTCGTCATCGTCCCGCTGCTCATCCTCGCAGGGGGCTGGGAGCTGCGGAGCGCGTCCGCGACGTCGCTCGCCGCGATCGGCATCACCGCGACCGCGGGCGTCGTGACGTACGTGGTCCACGGCGAGGTGCGGCCCGTCTACGCGCTCCTGCTCGGCATTCCCGCGGCGCTCGGCGCCGCCGGCGGCGCGACGCTGCAACAGCGCGTGAACGTGCGCACGCTCTCGCTGCTCTTCGCGGCGCTCCTCGTCGCGATCGCGATCCGGATGCTCGTGCAATGACGTACGCGCTTGCGGTCCTGCTCGGCATCGTCGCCGGCGTGCTCGCGGGCCTCTTCGGCGTCGGCGGCGGAATCCTGTTCGTGCCGACGCTGACGTGGCTCGGCCTCACGCAGCTGCACGCCGAGGCGACCTCGCTGCTCGCGATCATCCCCACCGTGCTCGTCGGCGTGTGGCGGCAGGAGCGCTACGGCAACGTGCGCTGGCGGCCCGCCGCCGTGATCGGGATCGCGTCGGTGGGGGCCGCCGTCGGCGGCGCCCAGGTGGCCGAGTCGCTGCCCGAGCACGTCCTCCGCAAGCTCTTCGCCGTCCTGCTGATCCTCACCGCGGCGCAGATCGCGTGGCGGGCGCGCGGAAAGCAGCCATAATCCGGGCGATGGCCGGGCACGAGGAGCTGTGGATCCCGCTCGTCGACGAGCCGATCGGCTCGATCGTCCAGGAGATCGTCGACGAGAACCCCGAGATCGCGCGGCTCGTCGAGTCGCCGCGCCGGATCCTCGCGTTCCGCACGTTCGCCTACATCCGCTGCGGGATCACGCTCGGGCAGCTGCTCTTCGACAACGACGTCCCCGCCTACGACGGCTCGGAGAGCTGGGTCGAGGCGCTGCTCAAGAATCCTCGCCACCACGACGTGCTCGCCGCCGAGGTGCGGAAGGTCGCCGAGGAGATCGCGGCCGACCCGGCCTACGCGGACGACGAGCCGCTCGGACCGGACGACGCCGCACGCGAGCGCTTCCGCGCCTTCGCCCGCCAGCAGCTCGACGGATAGGCCCGGCATAATCCGGGCCAGGTGCGCCGCCTCCTGGTCCCAACGACCGTCGCCCTTCTCTGTGTGTGCGCCCTCGGGGCGTCCGACGGCGCCGCCGACCGCTCGGCCGGCTCGACCGCGCGCGCGTGGGCGATCAAGGTAATCGTCCCCGGGCAGCCGAGCGTCGGGACGCGCGAGCTCGACGCGCCCGAGGACGGCGTCGCGTTCGACGGCGCCTACGCGTACCCGACGGACGGCTCGATCGTCAGTGCGACGTCGGTGACGACGAGCGTCACCGCGACGAGCGGCGAGCAGGCGAGCGCGGGCGCGACCTCGCAGCTGACGTCGCTCAGCCTGTTCGCCGGCGAGATCACGGCGGCGACGATCACCGGCGAGGCGCACGCGAATGCGAGCACGGCGAGCGCCTCGGGCGATATCGGTGCGACGGCGATCTCCCAGCTCGTCGTGCTCGGTCAGGCCGTGACGCCGGCGGCGAACCAGCAGATCCAGCTCGCCGACTGGGGCTACGCGATCGCGCTCGAGCAGAAGGGACAGCGCGACGACCAGCCGCCCGGCTACCACGACTTCGTCACCGCGCTCGACGTGTTCCTCACCGCCGACCACGGCGGGTTGCCGGCGCACAGCGAGATCCAGATCGGCTACGCCGAGGCGAACGCGCAGGCGAGCGTGCCGCAGCCGCTGCCGAAGGCTCCGTCGTCGCCGACCACGACGACGACGCCGAAGCCGACCGCGCCGAAGACGAACGCGAACGGCGCGCCCGTGACGAGCAAGCCGCTCGACATCACGCCGACGCTCAGCCCGCAGGGCTACGTGTTTCCGGTGTACGGCCCGTCCTCGTTCACCGACACGTACGGCGCGGGGCGCAGCGACGTGTCAGGCGGTTGGCATCACGGCGACGACATCTTCGCGCCGCTCGGCGCGCCGATCCTCGCGGTGGCGCACGGGACCGTGTTCAGCGTCGGCTGGAACAAGGTCGGCGGCTGGCGCCTGTGGCTCCGCGACGACAAGGGCTGGGAGTACTACTACGCGCACCTCTCGGCGTATTCCCCGCTCGCGGTGAACGGCGCCGTCGTGAACGCCGGCGACGTCCTCGGCTTCGTCGGCAACACCGGCGACGCGGAGGGAACGCCGTTCCATCTGCACTTCGAGGTTCATCCCGTCGGGCTGCTCGGGCTCGGCTACGACGGTGCGGTCGACCCGACGAAGTACCTCGACGCGTGGCAGCACGTGCAGAACGTCCGCTTCGACGCCGCGGCGGGCTGGAGGCCCGCGTCGAGCGCGACGGCGCCGAAGGCGGGCGCGATCCTGCTGCAGAGCTCCGACATCTCGTCGGCGTCCGGCCTCGACCCGTCGTCGCTCGAGCGCGCGCTCACGCAGCGGCCGACGGAAGGAACGGGCGGGCAGCTCGCGTCGACCGCGCAGCCACCCGCCTCGAAGCCCGTGGTCGGGACCGGCTAGCTCGAGCCAGAGCTCGAGCCGTTCCCGCCCTGATACGTGAAGTCGTCGCCGCCGCCGCCGAACAGGCGGTCGGACAGCCACTTGCGCGTCGGACCGCCCGTCACCGGGTTGAACAGGACGCCGAGCACGATGCCGAAGAAGAGCAGCATGCCGTTCCGGCTCTTGTGCTGCTCCTTGCCGTGCACGCGGTCCGCCGCCTTGCGCAGCTCGGCGACCGTGTTGCGCAGCTCGTCCTGGATGTCCTTGTCGGTCGCGACGCGCGTCGCGACACCGGTCACGCCGCGCTTCCCGATCAGCTCGTTGTAGATCGTGCGGGCCGACTCGTACGCATTCCGCACGCTCTCGCGCAGCTCTTCGTCGTGCAGTGCGCGATCGACGTACGGTTTGACATTGTCGGCCGCGTTGGAGACCTTGTCCTTCGTCTTGGCCATTCTCCGCGGGTCCTTTCGGTCGCTGGCGAGGGCATTCCTACCCCTCGCAGGTCTTTTCATTCTCTCAGCCTGCGGTAGTGGAACGCGGCCGGAGGCGAAATCGACACGGGCGCTTCACGGGCCGGGCTTCAGCTTCTCGGTGCCGCGCGGCTGGCGGACGACGACCGGGCCGGGCCTCGTCGCCGCCCGGAAGGGCGGCGCCCGCGTCTCGGTGCGCGAGTTCGCGCTCCTGAAGCCCTACGATCCCGCGCGCTTCCCGGCGGCCGCCAGGGAGCTCGACGGGGTCGCGGCGAAGCTCGCCGCGCAGGCCGGCGGGACGCTCCGAGACCGCAAGACGACCGTCGTCGGCGGCCGGAAGATCCGGGTGTACGACTACGACGCGACGAGGATCGGGTTCTTCCTCGTCGACAAGCTCGAGTACCAGCTGCTCTGCCAGCTGCCACGCGGCGGCGCCGACCTCGACGGCGCCTGCGCGCTCCTCTTCTCGAGCTTCAGCGCGGCGTAGCGGCCTGCGGCTCGGCCGCCGGCGTCGCGGGCACCGCGCCGTTCCCCGCGCCGTCGAATGCGATCGCGAAGACCTGCTCGATCGAGTCGACCGGCAGGAACACGAGCTCGCGTCGCGTCTCCGCGGGCAGCTCCGCCAGGTCGACCTCGTTCTCGCTCGGCAGGATCACGCGCTTCAGGCCGGCGCGCTGCGCGGCGAGCGCCTTCTCGCGTACGCCGCCGATCGGCAGCACCTGGCCGGTCAGCGTGATCTCGCCCGTCATCCCGACGTCGTCGGACACGGCCGTTCCGCGCACGAGCGACGCGATCGCGGTCGCCATCGTCACCCCCGCAGACGGCCCGTCCTTCGGCACCGCGCCCGCGGGGACGTGCACGTGGACGTCGTGCTCGGCGAACCAGTTCTCGGGGAGACCGAGCTCGCGGGTGTGCGAGCGGACCCACGAGTGCGCCGCCTGCGCGGACTCCTGCATCACCTCGCCGAGCTGGCCGGTGATCGTGAGCCGCCCCTTGCCGGGATACGCCTGCGCCTCGATGAAGAGCACGTCGCCGCCGGCCGCCGTGTACGCGAGTCCCGTCGCGACTCCGGGGTCGGCGGTGCGCTTGCGCGTGTCGGCGGCGAAGCGGCGCGGCCCGAGCCACGACCGCACGCGCCGCTCGTCGATGCGGATCTTGCCCTCGTATCCCTCGGCGACCTTGCGCGCCGCCTTGCGGCAGACGTCGGCGATGCGCCGCTCGAGCCCGCGCACGCCCGCCTCGCGCGTGTACTCGCGGATCAGGAGCCGCAGCGCCTTGTCGGAGAACGTCGTGCGCTCCGCCCGCAGTCCGTGCGCCTCGATCTGCTTCGGAACGAGGTAGCGCTTCGCGATTCCGAGCTTCTCCTCCTCGGTGTAGCCCGACAGCGAGATCACGTCCATGCGGTCGAGGAGCGGGCTCGGAATCGTGTCCGTCGTGTTCGCGGTGCAGATGAAGAGGACCTTCGAGAGGTCGAACGGCAGGTCGAGGTAGTGGTCGCGGAACGTCTTGTTCTGCTCGGGGTCGAGCACCTCGAGCATCGCCGAGGCCGGATCGCCGCGCACGTCCGCGCCCATCTTGTCGATCTCGTCGACGAGCAGGACGGGGTTCATCGACTCCGCGTCGCGCAGCGCGCGGATGATCGAGCCGGGCATCGCGCCGATGTACGTGCGGCGATGGCCGCGGATCTCCGCCTCGTCGCGGACGCCGCCGACCGACAGTCGCGCGAACTTGCGCTCGAGCGTGCGTGCGATCGAGTGGCCGAGTGACGTCTTGCCGACGCCTGGCGGCCCGACGAAACAGAGGATCTGACCCGACGGGTCGTTTCGGAGCTTCGAGACGGCGAGGTGCTCGATGATCCGGTCCTTCACCTTCTCGAGGTCGAAGTGGTCCTCGTCCAGCACCTCGCGCGCGCGGGCGAGGTCGAGGTTGTCGGTCGTCGTGACGTTCCACGGCAGCGTCACGATCCAGTCGAGGTACGTGCGGATGACGCCGTACTCGGCGGCCGCAGACGGCAGGCGCTCGAGCCGGCCGAGCTCGCGCAGAGCCGCCTTCTCGATCTCCTCGGGCAGGTCGAGCGACTCGAGGCGCTCCCGCAGCTCCAGCGCCTCCGCCTGCTCGGGATCGGCCTCGCCGAGCTCCTCCTGGATCGCCTTCAGCTGCTGGCGCAGGAAGAACTCGCGCTGGCCCTTCTCGAGCTCGGACTGCACCTGCGACTGGATCTTCGTCCCGAGCTCGAACACCTCGAGCTCCCGGTTCAGGATCAGCGAGACCGCGTGGAGCCGCTCCTCGACGTCCACGAGCTCGAGGAGCGTCTGCTTCTCCTCGGTCTTCAGGCGGAGCGTCGACGCCACGAGGTGGCAGAGCGCGCTCGGATCGTCGACGTTCGCCGCGGCGATCTGCAGCTCCTCCGGCAGGTACGGGACGAGGCCGATGATCCGGGCGAAGAGACCCTGGACGTTGCGCGTGAGCGCCTCGACCTCCTTCGACTCGTGCACGACGTCGGGCTCCTCGACGAACTCGCCGACGAGATACGGCTCGTCGAGCACCTGCCGCTCCAGGCGGACGCGACGGATCCCCTGCACGAGGATGCGCAGCGTCCCGTCGGGGACGCGGATCATCTTGTGCACGACCGCCGCCGTCCCGACGTCGTAGAGGTCGTCCCAGGCCGGTGTCTCGACGTCGTCGCGCACGGTCACGAGCGCGAGCAGCCGGTCGCCCCCGATCACGTCGTCGACGAGCCGGATCGAGCGCTCCTGCCCGATCGCGAGCGGCGTCATCGACTCCGGGAAGACGACCGTCTCCTTCAGCGGCAGCACCGGCAGGGTCGCCGGCAGCTCCTGCCCGAGCTCCTCCGCGTGCGCCTGCTCCTCGGCGCTGACGACGACCTGATACTCGGGCTCGCTCATTCGCTCACCACGGGCAGGACGAGCTTCAGCATCCCGCGCTCGTACGTCGCGGTCGCGCGCGCGGCGTCGACGGGCTCGCCGAGCTCGATGCGCCGCTGGAAGGCGCCGTACTCGATCTCCATCGACTGGTAGCGGGCGCCGGGAACGCGCGGGCGCTCGCGCGAGCCGGAGATCGTCAGCAGGCGGCCGGTCGCGGAGACCTCGACCGAGTCCGGGTCGACGCCGGGAAGCTCGAGCACGACGTGCAGGGTCGGCGGGTCGTCGGTGCGGAAGCAGTCGCACTGCGGGCGGAAGCCGCGGCGGAGCCCGGCGAACCCCGGCACCTGCCAGAGGTCCGCGAAGAGCTCCTGGATCTCGCCCTGGAGATCGTCGAGGTCGCGCCTACGCCCGGTCATGGCTTCTCACGCTCCGTACCCGCTTCGCGGTAGCGTGAAAGCATGGCACGAGCCGTGCGCTTCGCGCTCGGGGCGCTGGCTGCGCTCCTCTTCACGTGGATCGGCGCGGTCCGGAGCCTGCCGGCGGTCAAGGCGCGGAAACGCGCGCGAGCACGGCTTCGGCCAGCCGCTTCGTCGCCGCGTCCACCATCTCCCCGTTGAGGCGCGAGGCGCCGTCGCCGGCCGCGAGGATCGCGCGCGCCCGGTCGAGCTCCGCCGCGGAGGGCGTGAAGACGTCGTTCACCGGCCCGATCTGGTCGGGGTGGATCACCCACTTGCCGTCGTAGCCCGATGCGAGCGCGCGCTCGGCCGACGCGCGGAGGGCGGCCTCGTCGCCGAGCACGGCGTACGGGCCGTCGATCGGCTGCAGGCCGTTCGCCCGCGCCGCGACGGCGATCCGCGCGAGCGCGTACTCGGAGGCGCCCGCCCCGATCGTGAGCGTCGGCACGCCGAGTGACGCGGCGAGGTCGCCCGGACCGAAGACGAGCGTCTCGAGCGGCGGTCCGAACGCCGCGATCCGCTCCACCTCGACGAGCCCGCGCGCCGTCTCGATCTGCACCTCGAGGCCGACGCCGTCGGGAAGTCGCTCCGCGACCGCCCGCACCGCATCGAGGGATTCGACCTTCGGGACGACGACGACCTCGGCGACGCCCGCCGCTGCGTCGAGATCGTCCTCCCACCAGGGTGTGCCGACGCCGTTGATCCGGACCGCGAGCGTGCCCCGCGCGCGGGCTCCGGCGAGGTTCGCGCGGGCGGCGGCCTTGTCGGCGACCGCGGTGCCGTCCTCGAGATCGACGACGAGCTCGTCCGCGTCGAGCGCGGACGCCTTCTCGAGCATCCGCACGCTCGACGCCGGCACGGCGAGGCACGTACGGCGCGGCCGCGGTGGCACCCGGGCAACGCTAACCGTTTCCTTGCACGCCCGATACGGACCCCTGACCGCCCGGCTCTAGAGTCGTCCCCGTGGACGCGAGCGAGCGCGGAATCCGCCTGATCGTCACCCTCGTTGCGGCGCTGACCGTGCTGCTGCTCGTGCTTCCGGTCCACGCGTAGCACCCCGGCCGCGTCGGCCCATCCGAGTCGCTCCTCCTTCCTCCAGGCTCGGGCCGGCGCGGCAGGGAAGTAGCATCGCGTCGATGAAAGGCGTGATCCTCGCAGGCGGCTCCGGGACGCGGCTCCATCCGCTCACCCGCATCACGAACAAGCACCTGCTGCCGCTGCACGACCGGCCGATGGTGACGTACGCGGTCGAGGCGCTCGTCCAGTCGGGCATCGACGAGCTGATGCTCGTCACCGGCGGGACGCACGCCGGCGAGTTCTTCCGGCTCCTCGGCAACGGGCACGAGTACGGGATCGACCGTCTCGCCTACGGCTACCAGGAGCACGCGGGCGGGATCGCCGAGGCGCTCGGCCTCGCCGAGCGCTTCGTCGCGGGCGACAAGGTGTGCGTGCTGCTCGCCGACAACATCTTCGAGCAGTCGCTCGCGCCGGTCGTCGAGAACTTCGAGCGGCAGGAGCGAGGCGCGCGCGTCGTCCTCTCCGAGGTCGCCGAGGACGAGCACCTCCGCCACCTCGGCGTCGCGCGGATGGAAGGCGACCGCGTCGTCGAGATCGTCGAGAAGCCGGTGGCTCCCCCGTCGCGCTTCGCCGTCACCGGCGTCTACTTCTACGACGCGCAGGTGTGGGAGATCCTGCCGAAGCTCGAGCCGTCCGGTCGCGGCGAGCTCGAGATCACCGACGTGAACAACTGGTACGTCGGGCGCGGCGAGATGGAGGCCGACGTCGCGGGCGGCTTCTGGGGCGACGCCGGCGAGTCGATCGACGCCTACTACGAGGTGAACGACTTCGTGCGGGGCCGGCGATGAACATCAGGACGTTCCCGCTCGCGCGCCACGAGGACGACCGCGGCTGGTTCGCCGAGCTCATCCGTGCGAGCGACCTGCCGAAGCCGATCAAGCAGGCGAATCTCTCGCGCTCGCGCAAGGGCGTGATTCGCGGGCTGCACTATCACGAGCGCGGTCAGGACGATCTCTTCGTCTGCCTCGAGGGCATGGTGCGCGTCGTCGTCCTCGACCGCGAGAGCGGCGAGACCTTCACGCTCGACATCGGCGACGACAATCCCGTGGCGATCTACGTGCCCGGCGTGCACGCGCACGGCTACGAAGCGCTGACGGACTGTCTCTTCGCGTACCTCGTGACGGAGGAGTACGACGCGGCGAATCCCGACGAGCACGGGATCTCCTGGGACGACGAGCGCGTCCGCCACATCTGGAGCACGACATCGCCGATCCTCTCGGCACGCGACGCGTCCTCATAACGGGTGCGGGCGGGCAGCTCGGCGTCGCGCTCGCCGAGGAGTTCCCCGAGGCACGAGCGCTGACGCGCGCCGAATGGGACGTCACGTTCCCGCCGCCTCCCGGCGTCGCGCCCGTCGATCTCGTTCTGCACGCCGCCGCGTGGACCGACGTCGACGGCGCCGAGGCCGATCCTCAGGGCGCCGCCGCGGCAAACGTGGGCGGCACGCAGAACGTCGCCGCGCTCGGCGCCCCGGTCGTCGCGTTCTCGTCCGACTACGTCTTCGCCGGGGAGAAGCGGACGCCGTACGTCGAGTCCGATCCGCCGGATCCGCGCTCGGCGTACGGCCGGACGAAGCTGCACGGGGAGGCCGCCGCGGGCGAGGACGCCTGGATCGTGCGCACCTCCTGGCTCTTCGGCTGGACGGGCAAGAACTTCGTCCGCACGATGCTCGCGCTCGGCCGCGAGCGGGACGAGGTCGCGGTCGTCGACGACCAGCGAGGCTGTCCGACCTACGTCGGGCATCTTGCGCCCGCCGTCCGCGAGCTCGTCGACCTGCCCTACGGCGTCTGGCACGTCGCCGCGGACGGCGACTGCACGTGGGCCGACTTCGCCGAGGCGATCTTCGAGGACGCCGGGCTCGCCTGCCGTGTACGCCGCATCTCCTCGACGGAGCTCGGGCGGCCGGCGCCGCGTCCCGCCTACTCCGTCCTACGCAGCGAGCGCGAGGGCGCGCCGCGGCTGCCGCACTGGCGCGACGGGCTACGCGCCTGCCTCGCACGCCTCGTCTGAGACGTCGAGGATCGTCTCCGCGATCTCGTGGTGCAGGCCGCCCTTGTGCAGGAATCGGCAGGCGCCGGCCGCGAGCGCGCGCTGCTCGTCCGAGCGTGTCGAGAGCCCGCTGACGGCCACGACGCGCAGCGACGGCTCGACGTCGCGGAGCGTCTGCGTCAGCTCGAAGCCGTCGACGCCGGGCATCGTCAGATCGACGAGCGCGACGTCGGGATGACATTCCCGCGCCCGCTCGACGGCTTCGTCCCCGGTCCCGGCCGTGGCGACGACCGAGATGCGGGCGTCCTGCTCGAGAAGCGCATGGACGGCGTCGAGGAACATCGGCTCGTCGTCCACCAACAGCACCCGGACGGGCATCAGCCCGGTCTGCCCGCGGTCGACAGATCCCTAACGCGGCGGCCGCCGCCGGTCGCGCGGCGGGTGTCACCTCCGCCCCTCCGGCCGCGGCCAGTCGAGCGTGATCGACTCGCCCGGCGCGAGCGCCTGCCAGCGCTCGGCGAGCTCGTCGAGCTTCGCGACGACGGGCTCGAGCTCGGGCGGATACTCGCGCGTCGCGTAGGCGTGCTCGAGTCGCGCCGCGAGCTCCTCCGATCGGCGGCCCTCCGGCAGCACGACCTTGCGAATCCGGTTGCGCCGCCACAGCTTCGCGACGAGCGCCTTGTCGACCGGCTGGAAGATCTTCGCGTTGCCGCCCGCGGCGACGTCCCCGAAGACCCCGCCGTCGAGCCCGAGCTCCGCCTCGGCGACGAAGTGCAGCAGGTCGTGCGGCAGCCGCTCGTCGTAGCCGGGCCCGTAGAGCCACAGGTCCGGCGCCGCGTCCCGCTGGACGTGGACGCCGTACCTGCGGACATTCGTCTTCGTGAAGGTGACACGCACTAGCCCGACCGCTTCAGCTTCCCGTGCTTCTTCGCGTAGCGCTCGCCGCGCTTGAAGATCGCGAGCCCGATCGGGATCGCGAGCACGGCGATGAGGAGCAGCGGCCAGACGTCGGCCCACGCGAGGCCGGCGCCCGACACGATCGAGGCGCGGTCGCCCCGCAGCGCGTACGTCGCGGGCGAGACCTTCGCGATCGCCTGCATCCAGCCGGGCATCACCTTCACCGGGTAGTACACCCCGGACACCGCGAGCATCATCCCCTGCGCGACGAAGCCGAGCTGCGCACCCTTCTCCGGGGAGACGAGCGGCAGCACCGACGTCATCATCCCGATCCCGATGAACGAGATCGACGCGATGCCGAGCAGCGCCAGCGCCGAACCGAAGTTCGCGTGGGGAAGATGGATGCCGATGAACGCGGCGACCGCGAAGAAGAGGATCGTCGCGCGGATCAGCCCGTAGAGAACGGCGTACGCGCCCATGCCGAAGAGATGCATGGAGCGCGACACCGGCGCCATGAACGTGTACTCGATCGTGCCTTCCCAGCGCTCCCACGCGACCGTCTCCGTGACGAACTCGAAGATGATCCCGAGGAACGCCCAGATCACCGCGCCGACGAGCAGCTTCGTCGCGAGCTCGTTCTCGGTCGCCGGAGAGAGATGGACCGCACGCGCGATGAAGACGATCGTGAGCGTGTTCGCGATCGTCCAGACCATGAACGCGAGGTCCCACAGGAAGTAGCGCTTCGTCAGGTAGATGTTGCGCTCGACGATGCCGCCGAGCCCGATCAGCTCCTGCCGCATCGTTGCGCCGATGGCAGTCATCTAGCCGAACACCTCCCTGTACTCGTCGTCGTCCGTGTGCTCCTCCTCGAAGACGCGACCCGTGGCCGCGAAGAACGCCTCCTCGAGCGTCTCGACGTCGTAGCGGCGCTTCACGTCTGCAACCGGCTCGAGGAACAGCAGCTCGCCGCGGTCGAGCAGGCCGACGCGGTCGGCGAGCGCCTCCGCCTCCGCCATGTCGTGCGTGCAGAGGAGGATCGTCGCGTCGTGCGTCGCGCGCACGGCACGGATGAACTCCTGCACCTCGAGCTTCGAGCGCGGGTCGAGTCCCGTCGTCGGCTCGTCGAGCAGCAGCAGCACCGGCGACGTGAGCAGGGCCCGCGCGAGCGCGACCTTTTGCTGCATCCCGCGCGAGAGGTTCTCCATCGACTCGCGCCGCCGCTCGGCCGGGAAGCCGACTCGCTCGAGGATCTCAGGGATCGCGGTCCGCGTCTCGGACGGCGGCATGCCGTAGAAGCGCGCCGCATACGAGAGGTTCTCGGCCGCGGACATCTTCTTGAAGAAGCTCGCCTCGACCGACACGCGGTTCACGAGCTGACGGATCGCCCGCGTCTCGCGGAACGCGTCGTGGCCGAAGATGCGCGCCTCGCCGCCGTCCTCGATCAGGAGCGTCGAGAGCAGGCGGACGAGCGTCGACTTCCCCGACCCGTTCTGGCCGAGGATCGCGACGCACTCGCCGCGTTCGATCGTGAACGTGATGTCACGGAGCGCAGGCATGCGCCGCCGCCGCGAGAAGCGGCCGGCGCGGCGATCGCGGCGCCGGAACTCCTTCCGCAGGTTCCGCACCTCGACGGCGGGGACGTCCCGACGGACGGATCTCACACGACTTGTGGGTGTTGCGTACGAAGACATGCTGCTCCTTGGTGAATCGAGGATGGAATCGGAGAACGAAAGCCGCCGTCGGGGCGGCGGGCGGACCTAACGGTCGCCGCGCGGGCCGGTGCTGGGCGCGTGGACGCCCATCCGGGTCCGTTCGTTCACTTCGATTCCGAGCAACATGGCCCGCGAACGATAGTGATCGCCGCGGGCCGCGTCAAATCCCCTCCCGGAAGCTGCGCCGCGCGCCGCGCACGACGTCCCAGCGCACCGCGTGCTGGCCGTTGTCGTAGGTCACGTAGGCGCCGCGGTCGAAGCGGAGCTCGAACGTGTGCGAGTCCGCCGCCGGCCGCCACTGGATCCGGCTCCAGAACAGATCGCTCAGCGTCTGCGCGAGCGCGGCGTCGGCGACGACCTCCGCGCGCCCGGCGAGCTTCACCTCCGGGTCGCCGGACTTCGCCGTCACCGGCAGATGCACGTAGACGCGCGGGTCGCGCAGCAGGTCGAGCGCCTTCAGCGAGCGCGGAATCATGTTCACGAGCAGATGCCCGTCGATCACGTACGCCTCGACCGGGTTGACGCGCGGAGAGCCGTCGCGCGTCAGCGTCCCGACGAGGACGAACTCGAAGCGCTCGAGCAGCTCGCGGGCCGGGCCGGCGAGCTCGGGCGCCGCCTGCTCGAGCTCGGCGAAGCTCAGCATCAGGCCGCGCGCGGCGGCTCGAACTCGTCGTCCGGGTCGTCGTCCTCGGGCTCGAGCCATCTCACGATCTCCGGCTCGCGCAGCAGGAGCTCCACCACCGTCCCGCCCGTGTCCTCTCTCTCGCTCATGCTCCCTCCTCCACGTCGTGGACGAAGAACAGCCCGTGCCGCGACTGTCCGGTCACCTGCCCGAGATCCGGGTACTCGACGATCTCCGGGGAGACGCGCGTGCCGGCGACGACGTAGCGCACCGGCTCCTCGGTGTCGTTCCGCAGGCCGTGGGCGCCCTCGGCGCCGGGCGGGAAGTGCACCGCCTCGCCCTCTGCGAGCTGCCGCTCGCCCTCGGGCGTGCGGAGCGTCGGCCGGCCGCGGAGGACGAGCAGGAGCTCCTCCGAGCCGTGATGCCAGTGGTAGACCGCGAAGCGTCCCGGCTCGAGGGCGTAGACCGTCGCCCCGAGGAGCGCGTCCCGCCCGACGAGCCGCCGCGACCGCGCGCCGCCGCCCGACCAGTCCTCCACCTCGTCCCACTCGTCCGCCCAGATCCCCATGCGTCCAGTCTGGCACAGAAAGAGGCCATCTTCTGTCATGATTCGAGAACGATGCGCGCGACCAGGCTCGTCTCGCTGCTGCTGCTCCTGCAGACGCGCGGGCTCGTGTCGGCGGCGGAGCTCGCCCGCTCGCTCGAGGTCTCGATCCGCACCGTCCACCGCGACGTGCAGTCGCTCGCCGCCGCCGGCGTCCCTGTGGAGGCGGTGCGCGGCGTCGCGGGCGGCTACCGGCTCGCGGGCGGCTACCGCACGCGCCTCACCGGGCTCACCGCCGACGAGGCCGAGGCGCTCTTCGCCGCCGGCATGCCCGGGCCCGCCGCCGAGCTCGGGCTCGGGGGCGAGCTCGCCGCGGCGCGGCTGAAGCTCCTCGCTGCGCTCCCGCACGACCTGCAGGAGCGGGCGAGTCGCGCCTCGGCGCTCTTCCACCTCGACACGCGCGGCTGGTTCCGCGCCGAGGACAAGGTGCCGCACCTGCCGGCGCTCGCCGGCGCCGTCTGGGCCGGTCGGCGCGTGCGGCTCCGCTACCGGGAGGGCGGCCGCATCGTGCGTCGCACCGTCGACCCGCTCGGGCTCGTGCTGAAGGGCGGCGTCTGGTACCTGACCGCGCGCCGCTCCGTCGGGATGCGCGTCTACCGGGTCTCGCGCGTCACCGCGGTGCGTGCGCTCGACGAGCCGTTCGAGCGGCCGCCGGACTGGGAGCTGCGCAGCTTCTGGGAGACGTGGTCGCGCGACTTCGAGCAGCGGCTCGCCCGCGTCGAGGTCGTCGTGCGCGTGCACGCGGACGTGCGCCGGCGGCTGCCGGGCGAGCCGCGCGTCGACGCGGACGGACGCGCCGTGCTCGCGTTTGCGAACCTCGGCGACGCGTACCGCGAGCTCCTGCAGTTCGGCTCGCAGCTCGAGGTGCTCGAGCCGGCCGAGCTGCGCGACCGGATCGCGCAGACCGGCCGCGACGTCGCAGCGTTGTACGCTGCGTAGACGGTGCCGTCGCCGACGACGTACGGACTCTTCGTGCTGACCGCGCTCGCGCTGCTCGCGATCCCCGGCCCGGCGGTGCTCTACGTCGTCAGCCGCAGCATCGACCAGGGGCGAAGCGCCGGACTCTCCTCGGTCGCCGGGATCGCGACCGGCACCGTCGTGCACGTGACGCTCGCGGCGGTCGGGCTCTCGTCGCTCGTCCTCGCCTCGCGCGTCGCCTTCGACGCCGTGCGCTACGTCGGCGCCGCGTATCTCCTCGTTCTCGGGGTCAGGCGGCTGCTCTCCCGCCGGATCGCCGACACGCTCGAGCGGACGGCGCCCCGCACGCGCCGCGAGCTCTACACGCAGGGCCTCGTCGTCAACCTGACGAACCCGAAGACGATCGTCTTCATCTTCGCCTTCATCCCGCAGTTCGTCGACGTCGGCGCAGGGCACGTCTGGCTGCAGATCGTCGCGCTCGGGGTCACGTTCGCGGCGCTCGGGTTCCTGAGCGACAGCTGCTACGCGTTCGTCGCCGGCACGATCGCCGACCGGCTCCGCGGGACGCCGGTGATCGCGCGCGTCGAGCGCTGGTTCGGGGGCACGGTCCTGATCGGCCTCGGCGTCGCCTCGGCGCTCGTCGCGCCGCACCGCTCGAGCTGACCGCACAACACGGCGTCGCACCCGGCTTGACGCGTCCGCCGGATCCGCTAACGTGCCGAGCAGGACGTCCGCCGCGGAAGGCGGGCGCCGGGGCAATGGAGCCTCACGACTCGCGGAGTCGTGGGGCTTTTTTCGTGGTCCAGCACGAAGAGAGGAGCGAAGGAGCGAATGGCAGAGATCGAGAAGGAGCTCAGGCACTACCTCGACGGCGACGTCGAGCCGCGCACGGCGCTCGAGTGGTCGCGCGAGACGCAGGCGGCGATGGTCGACCTGAAGTTCTGCGACCTGCTCGGGACGTGGCAGCACGTCTCGATGCCGATCGGCTCGTTCGACGAGTCCGCGTTCGACGAGGGGCTCGGCTTCGACGGCTCCTCGATCCGCGGCTGGCAGGGGATCCAGGAGAGCGACATGCTGCTCATGCCCGACGCGTCGACGGCGCTCCTCGACCCGTTCACCGAGGTGCCGACGCTCTCGCTGCTCTGCGAGATCGTCGAGCCGGGCACGTACGCGCCCTACGCCAAGGATCCGCGCAAGGTGGCGAAGCGCGCCGAGGAGTACCTGCGCTCCACCGGCATTGCCGACACGTACTACGTCGGCCCCGAGTGCGAGTTCTTCGTCTTCGACGAGGTCTCGTACGTGAACGCCGAGAACGAGTCGCGCTACCGCGTCGACTCGGCCGAGGGCCACTGGAACTCCGGCGAACCCGGGCTCGGCTACACGATCCGGGAGAAGCACGGCTACTTCCCGCCGGCTCCGCACGACACGCTGAGCGACCTGCGCACGCGCATGGTGCTGACGCTCGAACGGCTCGGCGTGCAGTGCGAGTTCCACCACCACGAGGTCGCCTCCGCGGGTCAGTGCGAGATCGACCTGCGCTTCGAGAGCCTGCTGCGCATGGCGGATCAGGTGCTGCTCTACAAGTACGTGATCAAGAACACGGCGCGCCTGGCGGGCAAGAGCGCGACGTTCATGCCGAAGCCGATCTTCGGCGACAACGGCTCCGGCATGCACTGCCACCAGTCGCTCTGGAAGGAGGGGACGCCGCTCTTCGCCGACAAGTCCGGGCCCGCGGGGCTGTCGCAGCTCGCGCGCGCGTACGTCGCCGGCCTGCTCGAGCACGCGCCCGCGCTCCTCGCGTTCTGCGCGCCGACGACGAACTCGTACCGACGGCTCGTGCCGGGCTTCGAGGCGCCGGTGAACCTTGCGTACTCGTCGCGCAACCGCAGCGCGTGCATCCGCATCCCGACCTACAGCGAGTCGCCGAAGGCGAAGCGGGTCGAGTTCCGCTGCCCCGACCCGACCGCGAATCCGTACCTCGCGTTCTCGGCGATGCTGATGGCCGGCCTCGACGGGATCGAGCGCGGCCTCGACCCGGGCGAGCCGTCCGACTTCGACCTCTTCGAGGACGACCGCGGCGTCGCACAGGTGCCCGGCTCGCTGGCGGAGGCGCTCGACGCGCTCGAGGCCGACCACGCGTTCCTCCTCAAGGGCGGCGTCTTCGGCGAGGACCTGATCCGGACGTGGATCGACTGGAAGCGCGAGCACGACGTCGATCCGGTGCGGCTGCGCCCGCATCCCATGGAGTTCGCCCTCTACTACGACTGCTAGCCGCGCGCGTGCCGACCCTCACGCGCATGGAGATCCGCGACCTCGGGCCACTGGACTGGCCCGAGGTCGCCGCGATCTTCGCGGAGGGGATTCGCGCGGGCGACGCGACGTTCGAGCTCGCGCCGCCCGCCTGGCGGGACTGGGATGCGGCGCACTCCGCGATTCGCGTCGTCGCCGAGGTCGACGGACGCGTCGCCGGCTGGGCCGCGCTCGCGCCGACCTCGTCTCGCCGCTGTTACCGCGGCGTCGCCGAGGACAGCGTCTACGTCGCGACGTGGGCGCAGGGCCGCGGTGTCGGCCGCGCACTGCTCGAGCGGGTGATCGAGCTCAGCGAGGCGGCGGGGATCTGGACGGTGCGGGCCGGGATCCTCCCGGAGAACAAGGCGAGCGTCCGGCTCCATCTGGGGTGCGGGTTCCGGCTCGTCGGCGTGCACGAGCGGCTCGGCGAGTCCAACGGCGAGTGGCGCGACGTGTTGTTGCTGGAACGGCGATCGGAGGTCGTTGGATGACGAAGGTCGAGACGGTTGTGATCCGCGAGCGGATCGAGACGGTGATCGACGCCGTCGAGGAGGAGACGGGCCACGTCGGCGTGACGGTGATCGAAGCGGTCGGTCACGGCCGCGAGCGCGGCGTGACGCACGAGTACCGCGGCCGCGTCTTCGAGTCGCGGTTCCTGCCGAAGGCGTTGCTGATCTTCATCGTCGAGGACGACAAGGCCGAAGGCGTCGTCGCCGCGATCGCGGCGGCGGCGAGGAGCGGCAACGAGTCCGGGGACGGGCTCGCATGGACGACCAGGGTCGAGAACGTGACACACAACCGGACGGGGCTCGCCCTGGGAGAGGTGGAAATCGGATGATCGGAGCAGCGATCGCGAACAGGGATCTGCTGATCGCCGCGTCGACGATCTGGGTCGTCGTCACGGCGGTGCTCGTGATGTTCATGCAGGCGGGCTTCGCGTTCCTCGAGGCAGGTCTGACGCGCATGAAGAACGCCGGCCACATCGCCGGCAAGAACGTCCTCATCTTCGGGATCTGCTCCGTCGTCTACTGGGCCGTCGGCTTCGGTCTCGCGTTCGGAGACGGCGGAGCGCTCGTCGGCACGCACGGCTTCTTCCCGTCCGTGAACGCGCTCGTCTCGGTCGGCAAGGCGCCGTTCGACTTCTTCTCCGAGATCCCCGGCGCGGCCGGCTACCTCTTCGAGGTCGTCTTCGCCGGCGTGTCGCTCGCCATCGTCTGGGGCGCGATGGCGGAGCGCGCGAAGCTCTGGGTGTACTTCGTCTTCGGCGCGTACTTCACGCTCACCTACTCGATCGTCTCCCACTGGATCTGGAGCTCGCACGGCTGGCTCTTCAAGAAGGGCATGCAGGACTTCGCGGGCTCGACGGTCGTGCACTACCAGGGTGCGCTCGCCGGGCTCGCCGGCGCGCTCATCCTCGGCCCGCGCATCGGCAAGTTCGGCAAGGACGGCCGCGCGAATCCGATCCCGGGGCACAACATCCCCTACGCGGTGCTCGGCACGCTCATCCTGTGGTTCGGCTGGTTCGGGTTCAATCCGGGCTCGACGCTCTCCGTCGACTTCGGCGGCTTCGGCTACTTCGCGTATGTCGCGCTGACGACGAACGTCGCCGCGGCCTCGGGCGCGGTCGCCGGGATCGTCGTCGCGTGGCTGAAGCTCGGCAAGCCGGACATCTCGATGATGCTGAACGGCGCGCTCGGCGCGCTCGTCGCGATCACGGCCGCTTCGGGCTTCGTCGCTCCCTGGGCCGCGATCGTGATCGGCGTGGGCTCCGGCCTCATCGCCGTGTTCGGCGTCGTCTTCGTCGAGCGGATCGGCATCGACGACCCGATCGGCGCGGTCGCCGTGCACGGCATGTCCGGCGTGTGGGGCACGCTCGCGTGCGGGCTCTTCGCCGTGCCGCTGCTCGCCCACAACCTCGGGACGGGCACGAAAGGCCTCGTCTACGGGGGCGGCTTCCACCAGCTCGGCATCCAGGCGCTCGGGCTCGTCACGGTCGGCGCGTTCACCTTCGGCTCGTCGTTCGCGGCGCTCTGGGTGATGGACAAGGTCTGGGGCATCCGCGTCGAGCCGGAGGTCGAGTCGCAGGGGCTCGACGTGCACGAGCACGGCATGTGGGGCTACCCCGAGTTCTACATTCCCGTGCCCGGCGGCTACGGCACGGAGTCGCACGGCCATCTCGGCATCGGTCACGCGCACGGCGGCGTCCCCGCAGGCGCGCATGCCGTCGTCGCGGACCCGGTGGTCTCGTCATGACGTGTACGTGCGCGAGGCCCGCACCGGTCGAGCGGGCGACGCGAAAGGGCGCGGCGCGCACCGAGTGCGCGAAGTGCGGCCGGCCGATCCGGCTCAGCCTGAACAGGGGGCGGCGCTTCGGCGCCGTCCCGGTTCAGCCCACGTAGATCGGCGTGTGCAGCGGGACGCGGGGATAGAGATCCTCGACGTCCGGGATCGTCATGCGGATGCAGCCGTGCGACGCGGCGCTGCCGATCGAGGAGATCTCGTCGGTGCCGTGGATGCCGGCGCCGTCGAAGAAGCCCATCCAGCGCGCCTTGATCGGGTCGTCCGGCCCGGGCGGGATCACGCGGCCCGCGAGGTCGCCCGCCCACGGCGAGAGCGGCACGTGCCAGGACGGGTCGATCTGCTTGTCGTTGATCTCGTACTGGCCGGCCGGCGTCTCGAGCCCCTGCATCCCGACGGCGACGTGGTACGTCTTCACGAGCTTCAGCCGCTTGTACAGCCGGAGCGTGAAGGTCTCGCGGCTGACGAGGATGTACGTCCCGTACCTGCGCTCGAGCCCGCGCAGGCCGAGGCGCGGCTTCAGCGGGTCGATCGGCACGGTGAGCTCCGTCTTGCCGTCGAGGTCGATGAGGCTCTGCGTCAGGAGGGCGGTCAGCTTCGGCCGGTCGACCGCGAGCCCCCAGCGCGACTTGACGACCCGGATGCCCGTGGCGAGGCCGGTCGGGACGAGCCGCGCATCGGTCGGCCGCCGGTCGAGCACCCGCGCGACCCCGCGGACGACGCGCGCCACGTGCGCCTGCGAGACGCCCGCACGGAGCGGGATGTCGACGTCCACGCGCGTGCCGCGGATCGCGCGGACGACGCGGTGCCAGAGGCTGCCGCGCCGCGACGCGGCGACCGCGTCGGCGACCATCCGGGCCACCTCGACGCGGACGCCTGCCCGGCTCGGCCGGATCACGAAGACGTGGTCGCCGCGGACGAGCCGGACGGGGCTGCGCAGATGGGCCGAGACGCGGGCGGCGACGAGCGCCTCTGCCGCGTGGGCGCGCAGCCCGCCCACGTCGATGCCTGCGATCGTCACGCCCTTCGCGATCGTGTCCGCCCGGTCGTGGTCCCACACGTACGCGTACGCGGCGGCCGCCGACACGGCGACGGCGAGCATGGTCAGCGAGACCCCTCCGACGATCCAGACGCGGCGGCGCACAGCTAGGAGCGTTCTACTCCCCACGTGCGACGGAGCGCAATCCCCGTATACGCTCGCAGCGCGTGCGCACCCGACTCGTCGACTGCCGCTGGGAGCTCGGAGCGCCCGGTCGGGGCCGCGAGCTCTACCTCGCCGGTCACATTCCGGGGGCGACGTTCCTCGACGTCGACGACGACCTCTCCGATCGGTCCGTCGAGGGCGCGGGCCGGCATCCGCTGCCCTCGGCGGAGCGGTTCGCGGCCGCGGCCTCGCGCGCGGGCATCGGCGACGGCGTGCTCGTCGTCGCGTACGGCTCGCTCGGCGGCGCCGAGCGGCTGTGGTGGCTGCTCCGCCATTTCGGGCACGACGACTGCGGCGTGCTCGTCGGCGGCATCGACGCGTGGGCCGGTCCCCTGCGCAGCGGCGAGGAGGAGGTCGAGCCGGAGACCTTCGTGCCGCGGGTACGCGACGACGACACGATCGGCGCGGACGCCCTCGCCCGGCGGCTCGCGGATCCGTCGCTCGTGCTCGTCGACGCGCGCACCCCGAGTCGCTGGCGCGGCGAGCCGAACCCGGTCGACGACCCCGCGGGACGGATTCCGGGCGCGCGGAACGCGCCGTGGAGCGAGCCGCAGCCGGCGCTGCCCGAGGGCGAGCTCGTCGCCTACTGCGGCTCCGGCATCACGGCCTGCGTCGTCCTGCACCGCGCCTCGCTCGCCGGGCGCCGGGGACTGCTCTATCCCGGCTCGTGGAGCGACTGGTCGCAGCGCGGCCTCCCGGTCGAGCGCGGCTAATCGGCGTGCAGGTGCCTGGCCGCGACGTCCCTGACCCAGTCGAGCGTCACGCCCCGCCGCTGGGCCGCGACCAGGGGGTGATCGCCGTCGTGCAGGATGAAGCGCGGCCTGATCCCCGGCTCGCCGGTGACGACGTCGAGCGGAAGGCTGAGCGTCGCCGGAAAGTCGGCGATCGCGTTCGAGAGCCAGCCGAAGTGGCTCTCACCGGTGCGGCTCGGGTCGTCCCAGGTGCGCAGGACGTGCCGGAACGACGCCTCGCTGAGCGACGACCAGACGCCGTAGTTGAACGTCGCCTCCGCCCCGAGCACCGGAAGCGGCAGGAGCCCGCGGATGAAGAAGCACTCGCTGCCGCCGTCGTCGGTCCAGAGGCAGAGGTCGTCGGTGAGCTCGTCGTGCTCGCCGCGCGGGCCGTCCCAGTAGGCGGGCGCGTCGTAGTGCCAGTCGAGCGGGAGATCGGTGTGTTCGGAGCCGCACGTGGCGCAGTGCCAGGTCACGGGCTCAGGCGGTGGCGGTGCCGAGGTCGCCGAGATAGGTGGTCCAGCCTTCGGGGATCCGCGGCGCGGCGAGCTTGATGAAGAGGACGGGTTGCGGCGCCCGCGGCTTCGTCTTCAGCACCATCCCGACCTGCTCGAGCGTCCGGTCGCCCTTGCGCAGGTTGCAGGGCGCGCAGGCGGTGACGACGTTCTCCCAGATCGACTCGCCCCCCTTCGACCGTGGGACGACGTGGTCGAGCGTCAGCCGTCCGCTCGAGGTGCCGCAGTAGACGCAGCGCCACCCGTCACGGGCGAAGAGCGCGCGGCGCGAGATCTTCCGCTGGATGGCGCGTGGGACGCGCACGTAGTGGAGGAGCCGGATCACGTGCGGCCAGACGAACTTGCCCGTGGCGGAGCGCAGCGGGCGGTCGAGCTGCTCGACCACCTCGGCCTTCCCCTTGTAGAGCAGCACGTGGGCGCGCCGAACGGTGCACACGTTCAGCGGCTCGTAGCTGGCGTTCAGAACCAGAACCTGCTGCATCCTTGGATCCGAACGGTATCAGCGTGACCCGCTTTCAACGGGGATTTCAGGTCGACATGGCGCGCTCGACGGCCTCGAGCTCCTCCGGCGAGAGCGCCACGGAGGCGTGGCCGCGGTCGAGCTCCTTCACGTAGATCCGGGCGTAGTCTCGGCCCTGGATCGCGGAGAGGACGACGCCGGAGCGGGAGGCGTCGAGGAGCGCGACGGAGGCGGACTGGTGGCCGCCGGAGTTCTCGTAGGCGTCGTAGCGGACGATCGCCGTCTTCGAGACCGTGGCGTCCACGCGCCGGTCGACGCCCGAGAGCGCCGTCCGCAGCTCGTCGACCGTCCGGTGGAGCGCGTCGATGCGGCCCTGCAGCGACACGGCGAAGTCGACGAGGTCGTCCCGCCCCTTGCCGTCTCCGAGCAGCACGAGCTGCGCGTGCCGGACGCGCCGGAGCGTCAGGTAGTAGCCGACGAGGACGATCAGGGCGAGGAGCGCGACGGCGGCCGCGCCGACGGCGATCCAGCCGGCGGTGGAGGCGCTCAGGTGCATCGCGGAACGCTAGCTCAGCGTGAAGAAGACGCTGTAGCTGGCCGAGTTGTTCGAGACGTTGACCTCGTGCGCCACGGGGCCGACGTCGACACGCACGGTCGCGGGGTTCCCGAATGCGGGCGTCGGCAGCTGGAAGCCCTTGAACGTCACCGTCTTGGACTGCGCGGGCTGGATGAGCGGGATCTGCTTCGTCTTCGTGATCGGCGCGACGCCCTTGACGGTGATCGTGAGCTTCACGGGCACGCTCGTCTCGACGAAGTTCCCGGAGTCCTGCACCGTCGCCTCGAAGGCGAGGTCGGCCGAGACCTTCACGGTCGTCGCGGTGCCCGTCGAGAGGTCGGTGCCCTGCGGCAGGACGCGGACGCCGACGAGCGCGTCGCCGTGCGGTCCCGTCTTCCCGCCCGTCGAGGAGACGCCCGCGAGATGCCCGACGATGATCCCGTACGACCGCGCGCTCACGTCGTCGGGGTTCGAGAGGAAGACGGACGACGGGATCACGACGCCCGTGACGCCCTCGTGCACGAGCTGCTGCGTGGCCGGCGCGCGGTAGAGCTGCTCCCAGACGACGTCGCTCGACGTGAGGAGCTGCGACTCGGCCGCGAGCCGCGCCACCGTCGCCGTCTGGTTCTTCAGGACGTTCGGTGACGCGAAGATGTCGCCGATCCCCGCGAGGCCCTTCACGCGCAGCTCGATCGCGTCGACGAGGCGCTGGTGGAGGTCGCGCAGCGGGCCGGGCGCGCGGATCTGCTGCGCCTCGGCGAACGACTGCTGCTCCTGCTGCGCGTACTGCTGCAGCTTCGCCTCGAGCGCCGACTGGGACGTCGCCGAGATGAGCGTGTTCGCGAACTCGTTCCCGAGGTGCTTGTCGGCGTTCGCGATCGAGGCGACCTTGCCGGCGTACGACGCGTACTCGCTGTGCTTGGACTTGCCCTGGCACGAGTCGACCCAGAAGACGAGCGCGACGACGACGACGATCGCGAGCGCGATCAGCCCGACGAGCCGCGCGAGCGGGACGAGGCCGGTCGCGGTGCGCACCGGCGGGCGCGGCGGGCGCTCGCCGCCGCCGCCTCCCCGGCCGGAGCTCGGCATCTCGAGTCGCGGCAGCCGGCGCCGCTGCGTCGCCTCGACGGTCTCGGTCTCGGGCTCGTCGAAGAAGTCGAACTCGATGTCGTCGTCGTCGTAGCTGCTCATCCGCCGTCCGCCGCCCGAAAGAGACTATCCCGGGGCTCGGCCAGAAAGGAAATGACGGGCCGGCCGCCAACGACGAAATCCCATGGCAAATGCCGCTCTCGCGTTCGACGGCGCCGGGCTCGTCCTCGAACGGTACCGGCCGCTCCGGCCCCTCGGCAGCGGCGGCTCGGGCTCCGTCTGGCTCGCCCGCGACGAGCGCACGGGTCTCGACGTCGCGCTCAAGATCGTCCCCCGCGAGGGAAAAGCCGCGGCCCGCGCCGAGCGCGAGGCCGCCGCCGCCGCGCGGCTGCGCCATCCCGCGTGCCTGCGCGCCTACGCGTTCGCGCGCGACGCGCGCCACGTCTACATCGCCTACGAGTTCGTGCCGGGGCAGACATATCGCGAGGCGATGCGTGCCGGCGAGCTGCCCGACGCGGCCGCGATCGAGGCCTGCGCCCAGATCTGCGAGGCGCTCGCACACGCCCACGGCGCCGGGATCCTGCACCGCGACGTGAAGCCGTCGAACGTCCTGCTCGCCGCCGGCGACGGCGTCTCGGCGCGGCTGCTCGACTTCGGCCTCGCGCGCATGGCCGAGGCCGAGACGCTCACCGCGCAGGGCGACGTGCCGGGAACGCTCGCCTACATCGCCCCCGAGCGCCTCGCGGGCGACGAGGCGACCGAGGCCGCGGACGTCTGGGCCGTCGGCGTGATGCTCTGGGAGTCGCTCTCCGGCCGGCATCCGTTCTGGCAGACGTCGATGCTCGAGACCGCCCGGGCGATCGAGCAGGGCGCCGAGTCGCTCGCGACCCTGCGACCGGACCTGCCGAAGCCGATCCTGCAGCTCGTCGACCGGGCGCTCTCGCTCGATCCGGCGCGGCGGCCCACCGCGGCCGCGCTCGCGCAGGCGCTCCGCGGCGGGGCGGCGCCGCGGCGGCGCGGCGAGCGGGTGCCGCGGCCGAGCCTGCCGATGCCGATGCCGATGCCGATGCCGGGCCGCGCCGCGCAGCTCGGCTCCGTTGCGCTCGCGGCCCTCTTCGCGGGAGGCGCGGCCGCCGCGCTGCCGTTCTTCCCGCACGGCTTCGCGGCCGCGCTCGCCGTGGCAGCCGCGGCCGCGGCCGCGTTCCGGCCGCGCGCCGGGCTCGCGTTCGCCCTGGCGGTGCCGCTGCTCCCGCTCGGCAACGTCTCGCTCGGGCTCGCGCTCCTCTACGCGGCGGCGGCCGCCGTCTGGGTCGCGATCTTCTGGCGGGAGCCGCGGGGCGGCCTCGTCCTCGCCGCCGGCCCCCTGCTCGCTCCGCTCGCCGCCCTCGGGCTCGTGCCGCTCGCCGCCGCCGGGATCCGCTCGGGCCCGCGGCGCGCGCTCCAGGCGGCGGCGGCCGTGCTCCTTGCCGGCGTCGTCGCGGCCCTGCGGGGAGCGCCGCTCCCGTTCACGGGCGCCCGGCCTCCGCTCGGCATCGGCCTCGCCGGCTCGACGGGCCCGCTCGACGTCGCGGGGACGCTCCTGCGCGCCGCCCTCGCCCACCCGGCGCTGCTCGTCGAGGCGGGCATCCTCGCCGGCGTCGCCCTCGCCCTGCCGTACGCCCGCGCGCGGGGGCGCTGGGGCGCGGCGGTGCTGGCCGCGGCGATGCTCGCCGCCTCGGTCCTGGCCGTCCCGGGCGCGGCGGCGATCCCGCTCGCGGTCGCCGCCTGGGCGCTGGCGCTCGCGCTCGTCGCGCGCGTTCGATAGCGGCGTGCGGGGGTAATGTCCTCCCGCACCATGGTCCTCAGGGCAATCGAGCAGAAGATCGAGGCGCTTTTCGAAGGCGTCTTCGGACGTGCCTTCCGCACGAACGTCCAGCCGGTCGAGCTCGCGCGCAAGCTCGCGAAGGAGATGGACGACCACCGCACGGTCTCCGTCTCGCGCGTCTACGTGCCGAACGAGTACACGGTCTTCCTCTCGACCGCCGACCGCGGCCAGTTCGAAGGCTACGAGGACTCGCTGCAGGCCGAGCTCGAGGAATATCTGGCCGAGCACGCGCGGCGCGAGAGCTACGCGCTCCTGACGCCGCCTCGCGTGCTGCTCGAGACCGACGACGATCTCGCGCTCGGCGAGTTCGGGATCGCCACGCGCATGGTGCAGCCGAAGCGCGGCAAGCGCGCCGAAGGCGAGCCGGCCGGGCAGGCGGAGTCGGGCGCGACGATGATCTACAAGCCGAAGGTGCCGCCGCAGGCGACCGAGGCGGTGTCGGAGGCCGAGCTCGGGGTCGAGCGCGAGGTGGCCGTCCTCTCGTGGGACGGGCAGACGCGACGCGTCGACAAGCGCCGCGTGCTCCTGGGCCGCTCGCGCGAGTGCGACATCCAGGTCGAGGACCCGAACGTCTCGCGGCGGCACGCGGAGCTGCGCCAGGAAGGCGCGACGTTCTGGATCGTCGACCTCGACTCGACGAACGGCATCGAGGTGAACGGCCGGCGCGTGAAGCGGGCGAAGCTCGAGTCCGGCGACACGTTCACGGTCGGCTCCACGGACGTCGGCTTCACGACGGAGCGCGAATGACCGTCCTTGCATCCACGAGCTACGAGAGCGTCCTCCTCGCGCTCAAGATCGCGTTCCTCGTCCTGCTCTACCTCTTCATCTGGCGCATCGTCCGCACGGCCGCCGCCGACATGCGGCTGCCGCAGGAGAGCTTCATCCTGCGGCCCGGAGCGCTCGCCGGCGGCGCGCTCGGCCAGGACATCCGTCCGGGACGGCTCGTCGTCGTGAAGAGCGACGTGCTCCCCTCCGGCGAGGAGTACACGCTCGACTCGACGGCCCTCACGATCGGCCGGGGCGGCCAGAACGACGTCTCGATCGAGGGGGACGAATACGCCTCCGCCCGGCACGTGCGCATCGAGCCGCGCCGCGACGGCGTTTGGGTCCACGACCTCGGCTCGACGAACGGGACGCACGTCAACGGGATTCGCATCGACAGACCTCGTAAGCTCGTGACGGGCGACGTCGTCCGCGTGGGAGAGACCGAATTGCAGTTCGAGGAATGAGATGAGCATCGCGTCGTATGCGGCCACGAGCGACACCGGCAAGAAGCGCCGCCGGAACGAGGACTCGTACGTCGTCGCGCCCCCGCTCTTCGCCGTCGCGGACGGGATGGGCGGCGCGCAGGCGGGCGAGATCGCCTCGCAGCTCGCCGCCGCGGCGCTCGAGGAGACCGACCCCGGCGCCATGCTGGGGCCGGAGCGGGTCGAGTCGCTGATCCAGGAGGCGAACCGGCGTGTGCACGAGCGCGCCGTCTCCGACCCCTCGACCTCCGGGATGGGCACGACGATGACGGTGGCGCTCGTCGAGGGGACGAAGGTGACCTTCGGCCACGTCGGCGACTCGCGCGCGTACCGGTATCGCGACGGGACGATGACCCAGATCACGGAGGACCACTCGCTCGTGAACGAGCTGCTGAAGAGCGGCAAGCTCTCGCCGGAGGAGGCGGACACGCATCCGCAGCGCTCCGTGATCACGCGCGCCGTCGGCACCGATCCCGACGTCGACGTCGACTCGTTCACGCTCGAGGCCGAGCCGGGCGACATCTTCCTCATCTGCTCCGACGGCCTGACGGACATGGTCGAGGACGACGGCATCCTCGAGGTGCTCGACCGTTTCCACGACGATCTCGACCGCGTGACGAAGTCGCTCGTGTCCGCGGCGAACCGCGGCGGCGGGGAGGACAACATCACCGTCGTCGCGTTCCGGATCTCCGACGACGGCGACGGCGAGACGGCCCAGCTGCCGGCGGCCGAGGCCGACGACACGCTCGAGAACGCTCTCCCGGCGCCGACCGTCGACACGATGGTCGTTCCGCCCGAGGAGGTCGAGCACGTGTTCGTCGAGCCCGGGTCGCCCGAGGCGGCCGCGATCACGCAGCGCGAGCCGATCAGCCCGGCCGCGCGCGTCCGGCTCGTCCTCACGATGCTCGTCCTTCTTGCGGTGGCGGCCGCGCTGCTCGTCTGGGGGCTCGTGCACTGACGATCTCGCTCCGGAATCGCGAGCTCGCCTATCTCGTCATCGTCGGCATCGTGACGGCGACGGGGTTCGCGGCGGTCTACATCGCGTCGAGCTCGAAGATCTCCAGCGCGTCGCTCACGTACGCGGCCTTCTTCTTCGCGCTCTATCTCGCGGCGCACGTCGTCGGTCGAGTCGTCGCGCCGTACGCAGATCCGTACCTGCTCCCGATCGCGGCGCTCCTCACCGCGATCGGGCTCATCGAGATCTACCGGCTCGACTCGAAGGACGCGTTCCGGCAGGGGACGTGGGTCGTCGTCGGCGTCGTCGTCTTCGCGGCCACGCTCTTCGGGCTCCGCCGCGACTACCGCATCCTCGAGAACTACAAGTACCTGTTCGGGCTCGGCGCGATCGCGCTCCTCTTCATGCCGCTCCTGCCCGGGCTCGGCCAGACGGTGAACGGGGCGCGGCTGTGGGTGCACGTCGGCGGCCTGCAGATCCAGCCGGGCGAGCTCGGCAAGATCGCGCTGATCGTCTTCCTCGCGGCGTACCTGCGCGAGAAGCGCGAGGTGCTCGCCGCGGGCCGCCTCAAGGACTGGGGGCCGCTGCTCGTGATCTGGGGCGGCGCGATGCTCGTCCTCTTCGCGACGGACGACCTCGGCAGCGGCCTCCTCTTCTACGGGATCTTCCTCGCGATGGTCTACGTCGCCACGGCGCGGATCACGTTCGTCGCCGTCGGGATCGGCCTCTTCCTGGCCGGCTCCGTCGCCGTCTACCAGGGCACCCCGCACGTGCGCGAGCGCGTCGTCAACTGGATCCATCCATGGACGAGCACGAAGGTGTTCTGTCCCCTGAACGGTCAGATGACCTACCGGCAGGACTGCCAGAGCTACCAGCAGGTGCAGTCGTTCTACTCGATCGCCCACGGCGGCATCGGCGGCACCGGCCTCGGCAAGGGGACGTTCGTGAACGCGTCCGGCGCCCAGATCATCCCGGAGGTGCACACCGACTTCATCTACTCGGCGATCGCGCAGGAGCTCGGGCTGATCGGCGCCGCCGGGCTGATCCTCCTCTACATGGTCTTCGCGCTGCGCGGCTTCCGGGTCGCGCTCTTCGCCGGTGACGGCTTCTCGAAGCTGCTCGCGGCTGGCCTGACCTTCGGCGTCGCCTTCCAGACGTTCATCATCGTCGGCGGCGTCCTGCGCGTGATCCCGCTCACGGGCATCACGCTGCCGCTCGTCTCCTACGGCGGGTCGAGCATCGTCGCGAACTTCCTCGTGCTCGCGGGGCTGATGCTCGTCTCGAACCGCGCGAACGCCGAGCTGGAGGGCGCGCGGTGAACCGCCAGATCAACCGGCTCGCGGTCGCGGCGATCGTGCTGCTCGTCGTGCTCGTCGCCGCGACGACGTACTGGCAGACGTGGGCGGTCGCGGGTCTGCAGGACCGCCAGGACAACGCGATCCAGCGGGTGGTGCAGTTCGCCGTCGCCCGCGGGCCGATCGATGCCGGCAAGACCGTGCTCGCCACGAACCGCAAGCTCAAGCGCGGCGGGCAGACGCTCTACCTGCGCCGCTACCCGCACGGCGGCTTCGCGGCGCAGACGGTCGGCTACTCGACGGAGTCGCGCTCGCAGGCGGGGCTCGAGCGCTCGATGAACGACTACCTGACGGGCGCGAACACGGACCTCACCGACGCGTTCCGGCACATCCTCGACCGCCTCGGCAACGCGACGGTGAAGGGGAACGGACTCGTGCTCACGCTGCGCCCGCACGCGCAGGAGCTCGCGCAGCAGCTGCTCGGCAACCGGTGCGGCGCCGTCGTGGCCCTGAATCCGCATACGGGCGCCGTGTACGTGATGGCCTCGTCGCCGACGTACAATCAGAACCTGATCGACAAGCCGGGCGGTTACGCGAAGGTGCTGAAGATCCGCGGCGCGTGCACCGGCGCGTCGGCGCTGTACAACCGCACGACGCAGGGGCTCTACACGCCGGGCTCGACCTTCAAGGTCGTCACCGCGGCCGCCGCGCTCGACACCGGCGCGTTCACGCCGACGTCGGGATTCGACGATCCCGGCTACTGCACCGAATACGGCAAGCAGATCTCGAATGCGGGCAACCCGGACCAGGGCGGCCGCGAGACGTTCGGGCACCTCGACCTCTCGTCCGCGCTCGAGCACTCCGTCAACTCGGTCTTCTGCAACATCGGCAAGCAGATCGGCGCCGCCACGATCCTCGAATACGCGAAGCGGTTCGGGTTCTACAAGACGCCGCCCCTCGAGACGCCGAGCGACGAGCGGTATCCGAGCGGTCTCTACAACGGCGCGCACCTCTTCGATCCGAAGAACCCGGCGACGCAGGTGGACCCGGGCCGGCTCGCGTTCGGGCAGGAGCGGCTGCTCGCGACGCCGCTGCAGATGGCGATGGTGGCGGCCACGATCGCGAACGGCGGCCTCGTGCCGAAGCCGTACGTCGTCCAGAAGATCGTCTCGAGCGACGGCTCGACGATCAAGACGACCCATCCGCACACGATTCGCCGCGCCGTCAAGCCGCAGACGGCCGCCGAGCTGACGCAGATGATGGAGCTCGTCGTCGAGGGCGGCACGGGAACCTCCGCACAGATCCCCGGGATCAAGGTGGCCGGCAAGACGGGCACGGCGGAGACCGGGACGCCGAACGTGTACACCGCGTGGTTCATCGCGTTCGCGCCGGCCGAGAACCCGCAGGTGGCGGTCGCAGTCGTGCTCGAGAAGCAGCTGAACGGCTTCGGCGGCGCCGTCTCCGCCCCGATCGCGAAGCAGGTGATCCAGGCGCTGCTGGCCCGCTGAGGCGCCGACTACCCTTTGGGAACCCCCGTGGCCGTCTCGGACACGCTCATCGGAACGCTCTTCGACGGTCGCTATCAGGTCGAGCGCAAGCTCGGCTCGGGCGGGATGGCGAACGTCTACCTCGCCGAGGACCAGGAGCTCGGGCGCCGCGTCGCGATCAAGATCCTGAACGACCGCCACGCCGGCGACGAGCAGTTCGTCGAGCGCTTCCGGCGCGAGGCGAAGAACGCCGCCGCGCTCTCGCATCCGAACATCGTCTCGATCTACGACCGCGGCGAGGCGGAGGGGACGTACTACATCGCGATGGAGTACCTCGACGGGCGGTCGCTCAAGGAGCTGATCGTCCAGCGCGGACCTGCACCGATCACGGTCGCGGTCGAGTACGCACGGCAGATCCTCGCTGCGCTTCGGTTCGCGCACCGCCACGGGATCGTGCACCGCGACATCAAGCCGCACAACGTGCTCGTCGACGCCGAGGGACGGGTCAAGGTGACGGATTTCGGCATCGCGCGCGCCGGTGCGTCGCAGATGACGGAGGCGGGCTCGATCGTCGGCACGGCGCAGTACCTCTCGCCCGAGCAGGCGCGCGGCGCGGACGTCGATCAGCGCTCGGATCTCTATTCGCTCGGCATCGTCCTGTACGAGCTCCTCACCGGCACGCTGCCGTTCAACGGCGACACCCCGGTCGAGATCGCGATGAAGCATCTCTCGACCGTGCCCGAGGCGCCGTCCGCGCGGCGGCCCGACGTTCCGCGCGACCTCGACCTGATCGTGACGCGCGCGCTCGCGAAGGACCCCGCCGACCGCTACCAGAGCGCCGAGGAGATGGATGCGGATCTCGAGCGCTTCCTCCGCGGCGCGTCGGTCTCCGCGGCGACCGAGGAGTCGGCGACCCAGATCATGCGGGCGCCGACGGTGCCGCTCGCCGCGACCGCGGCGACGATGATCGCCCCGCCGCGCCGTACGACGTCGCTGCCGCCTCCGCCGCCGCCCGTCTACTACGACCTCGAGGAGCCGATCCACCGCCGGCCGGTGTGGCCGTGGTTCGCGGCGCTCGTCTTCGTCATCGCGGCTGCGATCGGCGGCTACTTCGTCTATCGCGAGGTGTCGAACAAGCTGAACTCGACGAAGCCCGTTGCGGTCGGGCTGTACCTGAACATGCCCGAGCAGAACGCGCGGCAGAAGATCCGCTCGGACGGCTTCGTCCCCGTCGTCACGCACCACTCGAGCCGCACGACCGCCGCGGGGCTCGTCTACTACCAGAGCTACTCGGCCGGAACGCGCGTGGCCCGCGGCAGCAAGATCAGCATCCGCGTCTCGACCGGGTTGCCGAAGGCGGTGGTGCCGAATCTCGTCGGCGAGCAGTCGACCGCGGCCGCGGCGGCGCTGACGCAGCTCCACCTGAAGGCGGACGTGCACGGCGTGAACTCGGACAAGCCGACCGGTCAGGTGACCGCACAGGATCCGCCCCCGGGCGAGAAGGTCACCGTCGGCACGTCGGTGCGGATCAACGTCTCGAAGGGGCCGCAGCCGGTGTCCGTGCCGAGCGTCCTGAACCTCCCGATCGAGCAGGCGACCTCGACGCTCCAGGCCGACGGCTTCCACGTGCAGACGAACTACGTCGACAACGACCAGCCTGCGAACACCGTGATCGACCAGAAGCCGGAGCCGGGCGAGTCCGCCGGCAAGGGCAGCGTCGTCAGCATCACGGTCTCGCGGGGCCCGAAGACGTCGACCGTCCCGGACGTCTCGTCGACCGACGTCGGCACCGCCGAGCAGACGCTCAAGGCCTCCGGGTTCCCGAACGTGAAGGTCGTCTACCAAGACGTGACCGATCCGAACTCGGACGGCGTCGTCCTCAGCCAGTCGCCCCAGGGCGGCCAGCAGGAGCCCGCGAAGACGTTGATCACGCTCACCGTCGGTCGGCTCGTCACGGGCGGCGCGACGACGACGACGGACACGACGACGACGACCCCGTGACCGGCCGCGTCCGCGTCGCGGTGCTCGCCGGCGGGCGTTCGAGCGAGCACGACGTCTCGCTCGCCTCGGCGCAGTCGGTGCTCGGCGCGCTCGATCCCGCCCGCTACGAGGTCGTGTCGATCGAGATCGGCCGCGACGGACGGTGGCAGCTCGGGACACGTCTGGGGCCTGGCCCCGTCACGGAGCTGTCACGCGACTCGCACGCGCCCGCCGCGGAGACGCTGCCCGTGCCCGCCGCCGACGGGACGCTCGCCGCGCTCGCCGCGGTCGACGTCGTGGTGCCGATCCTGCACGGCCCCTTCGGCGAGGACGGCACGGTGCAAGGGCTGCTCGAGCTCGCGGACGTGCCCTACGTCGGCGCGGGCGTCGCGGCGTCGGCGGTCGCGATGGACAAGGACCTGTTCAAGAAGATCATGCGGGACAGCGGCATCCCGGTCGCCGACCACCACGCGATCCGGCTCGGCGACGCCGTCGAGAACCCGTTCGGCTACCCCGTGTTCGTGAAGCCGGCGTCGCTCGGCTCGTCGGTCGGCATCTCGAAGGTGCACGACGAGTCGGAGCTCGGGCCCGCGGTCGCGCTCGCGTTCGAGCACTGCGAGAAGGTGCTCGTCGAGGAGTTCGTGCGCGGCACCGAAGTCGAGTGCAGCGTGCTCGGCAACCGCGTGCCGCCGCCGATCGCGTCGCTGCCCGGAACGATCGACACGCTCGCGCACGAGTGGTACGACTACGCGTCGAAGTACGACGACGACGGCATGCAGCTCGTCGTCCCGCCCGACCTGCCGCAGGAGACGATCGAGCTCGTGCAGCGGCGCGCGGTCGAGTCGTTCGTCGCCTGCGAGTGCGAGGGCCTCGCACGCGTCGACTTTTTCGTCCGAGCAAGCGACGGCGAGGTCGTGCTGAACGAGCTGAACACGATGCCCGGCTTCACCGCGACGAGCGTGTACGCCAAGCTCTTCGAGGCGTCGGGCATCCCGTACGCGGAGCTGATCGACCGCCTGATCGCGCTTGCGCTCGAGCGGCACGAGCGGCGCGCGCACCTTCGCTACTAGCCGGCCTTCACCTCGTTGATCCGCGCGGAGCCGCCGGAGGGCAGCCGCGTGATCCAGACGACGTAGTACCGGGCCGTCTTGCCGCTGAGCGAGAACGTCGTCGTCGAGCCGACCGTCTTCGTCGCGGAGTCCGGTGCGAACGGGCCCGTGCTCGAGTCGCCGGCCCGCACCTGGGCCACGAAGCCGGGCGTCGTGCTCTGCACCTTGAGCGTCGAGAGCTTCACGCTCTTGCCCGCATCGAGCACGAGCCCGAGCCCAGGCAGGAGGCCGCCGAACTGCGGTGTCGCGTAGGTCTGCGTGTACCAGTACGTGCTCGCGTCGCCGTCCGTGGCGCTCGAGGCGGTGTCGGCGTGCGTGTCGGAGCTGCCCGAAGGCGCGTAGTCGCCGACGCCGTGCAGCGTCACGGCCGTCGTGCCGCCGCTCCTGCCCTTCGCGGGCGGCGTCTTCGTGCTCTTGGAGCCGCCGAGGCCCATGATCCCGGCGACGATCGCGGCCGCGGCGATCAACACGACGAGCACGTACGCCGGGAGCCGCTTGCTGCTCTTCGTCCGCAGCCGGCGCGGCCGGCTCTCCTTCAGCACCGGGCTCGGTGCGATGAACGTCCGCTCTTCTTCCGGCGAGTCGAGCTCGGCGAGGCACTGGCGCAGCTCCCACGCGAACTGGTCCATCGACCGGAAGCGATCCGCGGGACTCTTCGCCAGCGCACGGTCGACCGCGGCGGCGAGGCGCAGCGGCACGTCGGGCCGCCGCTCGAGCAGGTCCGGCGGCTGCTCGTTCACGTGCTTCATCGCGACGGCGACGAAGTTCTCGCCCGGGAACGGCACCTCGTTCGTCAGCAGCTCGAAGAGGACGACGCCGAGGGAGTAGACGTCGGTCGCGGGCGTCGTCGGCTTGCCGCTCGCCTGCTCGGGCGAGAGGTAGTTGCTCGTGCCGAGCACGGTGCCGGTCTGCGTGACGCCGTGCTCGACGTCGAGCGACCGCGCGATCCCGAAGTCGGTCACCTTCGCGTTGCCGTCGGCGTTCAGCAGGACGTTCTGCGGCTTCACGTCGCGGTGGACGAGCCCGTGCTCGTGCGCGAACGCGAGCGCATCCGCGATCTCGAGCGCGAGCTCGACCGCGCGCCGCGTCGGCAGCGGCCCCGTGCGCTCGAGCAGCTGCTTGAGGTTCTCGCCGTCGACGTACTCGAAGACGATGTACTGCCGGCCGCCGTCCTCGCCGCGGTCGATCACGGTCACGATGTTCGGGTGCGAGAGCTGGGCGACGGCGCGCGCCTCCCGCCGGAAGCGCTCGACGTACTCGTCGTCGTCGACGTAGTGGGAGTGGAGGACCTTCAGCGCGACCCTCCGCTCGAGCAGGCGGTCGAGGGCGCGGTAGACCCTCGACATGCCGCCGGTGCCGACGAGCTCCTCGAGCTCGTAGCGCTCGGCGATTACCTCACCCGGCACGATCTCGGCAGGGGTGGTGGATGGGCGGGAAGCCACGAAGATGGAACGCGAAAGCGGCCGGACGGGCTACGCGAGAACCGCTTCGACGGCCTCGTCCCAGGCCCGGAGCCCCTCGTCCAGCTCGGCGTCCGTGATCACGAGCGGGCAGAGGACGCGGATGCAGTTGCCGTTGACGCCCGCCTTCATCAGGAGGAGGCCGCGTCTGAGCGCCTCTTCGGCGATGCGCGTCGCGAGCTCCGGCGCCGGCTCCTTCGACTCCGGGTCTCGGACGAGCTCGATCGCGAGCATCGCGCCGAGGCCGCGGACGTCGCCGATTCGCGGATGCCGCTGCTGCCACGCCGACATCCTGCCCCGGATGGTCTCGCCGATGCGCTCGGCCCGCTCCGGGAGTCCCTCGTCCTCGTAGACGTCGAGGACGGCGAGCGCCGCCGCCTGCGCGACCGGATTGCCGACATACGTGCCGCCGACGGCGTTGTCGCCCGGCGCGTCCATGATCTCCGCGCGGCCGATCACCGCCGAGAGCGGGAGCCCGCCCGCGATCGACTTCGCGACGGTGACGAGATCCGGCTCGACCCCGAAGTGCTCCATCGCGAACATGCGGCCCGTGCGCCCGTAGCCGCTCTGCACCTCGTCGGCGACGAGGACGATGCCCTCCCGCGTGCAGATCTCGCGGACGCCCTCGACGAACGCGCGCGGCGGGACGACGAAGCCGGCCTCGCCCTGCACCGGCTCGAGCACGAGCGCCGCGACGGTCTCGGGCGCGACCTGCGTCGCGAACGCGCGCTCGAGCGCGGCGAGCGCCTCGCCGGCCGAGACGCCGCGGTACGCGTTCGGGAACGGGACGCGGTAGACCTCGGGCGCGAACGGGCCGAAGCCCGCCTTGTACGGGTGCGTCTTCGACGTGAGCGTGAGCGACAGGAGCGTGCGTCCGTGAAAGCCGCCCTCGAACGCGATCACCGCGGGTCGCTTGGTGAACGCCCGCGCGAACTTCACGGCGTTCTCGACCGCCTCGGTGCCGGCGTTGAAGAACGCGACCTTCGCCGGGCCGGAGAACGGCGCGAGCTCGACGATCCGCTCGGAGAGCGTGATGTAGAGCTCGTACGGCACGATCGTGAAGTCGGTGTGGAAGAACCGCGCCGCCTGCTCCTGCACCGCCTCGACGAGGCGGGGATGCGCGTGGCCGACGTTCAGGCAGCCGACGCCGCCGGTGAAGTCGACGAACGTGTTCCCGTCCACGTCGGTGACCGTGGCGCCGCGCCCTTCGGCGAGGACGACGGGCAGGTAGACGGAGAGCGGGTCGGCGACGACGGCGTCCTTCCGCGCGAGGATCTCCCGGGAGCGCGGGCCGGGAACCTCGGTGCGGAGCTCGATCGCGCGGGTCGCGGCCATCGAGGCCACGATACCGGGGCTACAGGCCGGGAGTCTCGAGGGTCGGGAGCGGCGGCACGGGGCCCGGACGGAGCTCCTGCGTCGTGTAGACGCCGCCGGCGTTCCACAGCATGAAGCCGCCCGTGTGGGCTCGGCGGGCGGCGGCGATCTGCGCGGCGACCATCTGCGGCGTGTAGGCGACCCCGAGCGAGAAGTCCTGGAGCCAGGGGACGATCACGGCCCGCTCGCCCGAGGTCTTGCGGTCGAAGTCGCCGAGCGAGTGGGCGACCGTCGGCCCGGGGGCGGCATTCGGGTCGGGCAGGTTGAACTCGCCCGAGGTGTAGTGGGAGGGGTAGGTCATCGGATAGATCGCGTCCACGACCTTGCCGATCTGGCTCGGGAACTGGCCGATGCCGAGGTCGTGGCTCGCCGAGAGCCCGAACACGTCGGCCGACACGCGCACGCCGAGCGGGCGCAGGCGCGACACGGCGTAGGCGAGGTACGCGGCGATCGTCCTGCGCATCGGCTGCGGGTGCGCGCCCGGGTAGCGGATGAGCGAGAGGTCGCCGTCCGACGGGAAGCGCGTGTAGTCGAACTGGATCTCGTCGAAGCCGGCCTTCGCTGCGGCGACCGCGACGTCGACGTCGTAGCGCCAGGCGGCGCGCGAGTACGGGTTGAGCCAGCCGAGGCCGCCGCTCGTCTTCCAGAGCGCTCCGGTGTTCGTGTGCACCGCCATCTGCGGCCGGGCGACGGACGTGATCGGGTCCTCGAAGCTGACGACGCGGCCGATCAGGTACATGCCCGCCTTGTGTGCCTGGGCCGCGACCTCGGCCGGGTCGTAGTAGGCGCGTGCGGCGCCGTCCTGCCGCGCGAGCGCGGGCGCGCCCTTCACGAACGCGACGTTGCCGCTCTCGTCCTTCACGTCGACCTCGACGGTGTTCAGCCCGTCGCGCTTCAGCGCGAGGTAGCTCGCGAACTTGCCCGGCAGCGACATGAGCGGGCCGGTGATGTGGACGCCGCGGATCTCCTCGGGCAGCGGCCGGCGGAAGGTGCTCGCAGGCACGGCCGACCGCACCGGCTGGAGCACGACCGCGGACGCGCCGGCCGAGCCGGTGACGAGCTGCACGAGCCCGAAGAGCGCGACGGCGGCGAGTGCGGCGAGGATCGCGAGCGCCGTGAGCCTGCGCCTGCGCACCCGGCGGCGGCGCAGCTCGCGGCGCTGGCGGCGAAGCTCGGCAGAGTCGATGTCCGAGACGATCGTCACGAGGACCTGGGATCGTAGCCCTAGAATCGCGCGGATGGTCCTCTCGGACGCGACGATCGCACGGCTCCTCGCCGAGGGCCGGATCGAGATCGATCCCTACGACGAATCGCTCCTGCAGCCGTCGAGCGTCGACGTCCGCGTCGACTCGCTCTTCCGGGTCTTCCACAACAACCGCTATCCGTTCATCGACGTGAAGACGGCGCAGGAGGACTTGACCGAGCTCGTCGAGGTGTCGGACGCGCAGCCGTTCGTGCTGCATCCCGGCGAGTTCGTGCTCGGCTCGACGCTCGAGCGGGTGCGGCTGCCCGAGGACCTCGTGGCCCGATTGGAAGGCAAGAGCTCGCTCGGCCGCCTCGGCCTGCTGATCCACTCGACCGCGGGCTTCATCGATCCCGGCTGGGACGGGCATGTGACGCTCGAGCTCTCGAACGTCGCGAACCTGCCGATCACGATCTATCCCGGCATGAAGATCGGGCAGATCTCCTTCATGCAGATGACCGAGCCCGCGCGCACGCCCTACGGTGCATCGGAGCTCGGCTCGAAGTACAAGGGCCAGAAGGGCCCGACGCCGAGCCGCTACTACAAGAACTTCGAATGACGGTGCTCGTGACAGGCGGGACGGGATTCGTGGGCACGCACGTCGTCCACACCCTGCGGGCCCGCGGGCTGCCGGTGCGCGCGCTCGTGCGCGACCCGAGCCGGGCGCCGCGGCTCGGCGCGTGGGGCGCCGAGCTCGTCCAGGGCGACGTCACCGATCCCGCGACGCTTCGCGCGGCGTGCGTCGGAGTCGACGCGGTCGTCCACCTCGTCGCGATCATCAAGGGGTCGCCCGCCGACTTCGAGCGCGTGATGGCGCAGGGGACGCGCGACCTCGTCGCGGCGGCGCGCGACGCCGGCGTCCGGCGCTTCGTGCTCGCGAGCGCGCTCGGCCTCGACGAGCGGACGAAGGACTCGGTGCCGTACTTCCGCGCCAAGTGGGAGATGGAGCGGGCCGTGAAGGAGTCCGGCGTCGAGCACGTGATCTTCCGGCCGAGCTTCGTCTTCGGGCGCGACGGCGGCGTGCTGCCGACGTTCGTGCGGCTCGCGCGCTTCGCCCCCGTGACGCCGGTCGTCGGACCGGGGACGCAGCGCCTGCAGCCGATCTGGGTCGAGGACGTCGCCGAGTACTTCTCGCATGCCCTCGACGCCGCAGGCGCCGCCGACCGGACGTTCGAGCTCGGCGGCCCGGACGCGCCGACGTGGAACGAGTTCTGGGATCGGCTGAAGCGCGTCCTCGGCTCGCGGCGGCCGTCGTTCCACGTGCCGTTCGGCGTCATGCGCGTGCAGGCGGCGCTGACGGAGCGCCTGCCGGGCGCGCCGGTGACCCGCGACCAGCTGACGATGCTGCAGCTGGGCGACAACGTCGTCACCGACCCGAGCGCCGTCGAGACGTTCGGCCTGCCACTCGTCCCGCTCGACGAGCAGCTGCGGCGGGCGGCGTCGTGACCCGGGGCCTCGTCTTCGCCGAGCCGGGCGCGGCTCCCGCGGTCGAGGAGATCACGGTCGACGCGCCGGGCGCGCAGGAGGTGACGGTGCGGGTCGAGGTGTGCGGCGTCTGTCACACCGACCTGCACGTCGTCGAGACCGGCGGCTGGGGCATGGGCTTCCCGATCCTGCTCGGGCACGAGGGCGCCGGCCACGTCGAGGAGGTCGGCGAGGGGGTCACGAGCGTCGCGCCCGGCGATCGCGTCGTCATCGCGTGGCGGGCCCCCTGCGGCGACGCGTGCCGGGCGTGCCGCGCCGGAGATCCGCGCCGCTGCTCGAACAACCGCCGCGCGAAGCGCCGCATGCACCGCGCCGCAGACGGCGCTCTGCTCACTCCGGTGCTTCGCTGCGGGACGTTCGCCGACCGCGTCGTCGTGCACGAGGCCTGCGCGGTCAAGCTGCCGGAGGAGCTCCCCCTCGAGCAGGCGTGCCTGCTCGCCTGCGGCTTCTCGACCGGCGCCGGCGCGGCGCTCTGGGCCACGCCGGTGCGCGAGGGCTCGTCGGTGGCGGTGATCGGCTGCGGCGGCGTGGGGCTCGCGGTCGTGCAGGGCGCGCGCCTCGCCGGCGCGGCGCGCATCGTCGCGGTCGACGTGGTGGCCGAGAAGCTCGACCTCGCCCGGCAGCTCGGCGCGACGGACGCCGTCGACGCCTCGGGCGGCGAGGCGGTCGCGCAGGTGCGCGAGCTCACCGGCGGCGTCGACTTCGCGTTCTCGGCGATCACGTCGCCCGCGGGTCTCGTGGATGCGGTGCGCATGTGCGGCTATGCCGGCACGGCGACGCTCGTCGGCGTGCCTCCGCCGGGTCGCACGCTCGACGTCGACCTCGAGCAGGATCTCTTCCACCCGAAGGTCGCGATCGCGGTCACCCACGGCGGCGACACGATCCCGCAGGAGGACTTCCCGTTCCTCGCGCAGGCCGCGCTCGACGGCAAGCTCGACCTCGCTCGCTTCGTGACGAAGACGATCGACCTCGAGGAGGTCCCGCAGGCGCTCGACGACCTGCACACGCCGACGGGCGTGCGAACGGTCGCCCGCCTCTAGGACCTGCCGAAGCTCGCGCGCCGCTCGGCGTCGGCCGGATCGACGAGGTGGCCGTCGCGCTCGACGTAGCCGCCCTTGCCGCCGACGACGAAGACGACCGCGTCCTCGTCGAAGGGGTTCGAGACCTTGCGCGGCGTCGTCGACTCGCAATGGAAGATCCCGCCCTCGCCGAGATCGCGGGTCTCGCCGCCGACCTCGACGCGGACCCGGCCGCGGTGGACGAAGTAGAGCTCGTCCTGGCTGTCGTGGTAGTGCTCGAAGCCGTCGTGGCCGGGCGGGTAGACGATCGCGTTCACGCCGAAGGCGGTGACGCCGAGCGGCGCCCGCACCTTGCGGAAGCCGTAGCCGTCGCCGAGCTCGTCGAGCGAGGAGAAGGCGTAGCTCATTCGCTGCAGGCCGGGCTCGTCTCGGCGAGCGGCAGGCGGCCGAGCAGCTCGGCGAGCGTCTCGCGCTCGGACGGCGTGAACTTCGAGCCGAAGAGCTCCTCGATGTCCGCGTGGTGGGAGGCGCGTGCCGCCTCGAACCGCTCGATCCCCACCTCGGTGAGCACGGCATAGGAGACGCGGGCATCGCTCGCGCAGGCCCGCTTCTCGACCCAGCCGGCCCGCTCGAGGCCGTCCAGGAGGCGGGTGATCCCGGACGCGGTGAGGAGCACGGCGCGTGCGATGTCCACGCGCCGCAGCGACCGCGCGGGGGCGTGGTAGAGCTGCACGAGCACGTCGTAGTCGTTCAGCGTGAGCCCGTGCTCGGCCTCGAGGCGGGCCGAGAGCTGGCGCGTGATCGCGGCATGGGCACGCAGGAACCGGACCCAGGACTGCAGCCGGTCTTGTTCGGTTTTCGCTTGCGGACTCAATACTTGACTAGGCAAGATTCTCTCGCTATATTCATTGACGACTCAAGTATACAGAGGCCACGCTAAGGAGGCAATAGTCACATGTCAGTGATCGAGAAGACCAGGGAGTTCGTTCCGGCGGGCACCTGGACCGCCGACCCGGTGCACTCGAACGTCTCGTTCGAGGTCGCCTACGCCGGCGTCAACACCTTCCGCGGCGGCTTCCGCGACTTCAGCGCGACACTCGAGGGCTCGACGCTCGAGGGCTCCGCGCAGGTCGCGTCCGTGGACGTGAAGGACGAGCAGCTGAACGGCCACCTGCAGACGCCGGACTTCTTCGACGCGCAGCGCTACCCCGAGATCGCGTTCAAGGCGACCGAGCTCACCCGCTCCGGCGACACCGTCACCGGCAAGGGCGAGCTGACGATCAAGGGCGTCACCGAGCCGATCACGCTCGAGGGCACGATCGCGCCCGCGCCGTCGGTCGACCCCTTCGGCCGGGAGCGCCTCGGGCTGCGGCTCGAGTCGCAGATCGACCGCACGCGCTACGGCGTCAGCTGGAACGCGCCGAACCAGGGCGGCGGCGACTACCTCGGCACCGACGTGAAGCTCGTCGCCGAGCTCGCGCTCGTCAAGGCGGAGGCTTAACCGTGAAGATCCTGGCCGTCTCCGGCAGCCTGCGCGCGGAGTCGCACAACACGGCCCTCCTGCGGGCGGCCGTCGAGGTGGCGCCCGAGGGCGTCGAGCTCGAGCTGTGGGAGGGCATCGGCGACCTGCCGATCTACGACCAGGATCTCGAGGCCGACCCGCCGGAGTCCGTGCTCCGGCTGCGCGAGGACTGGGGAGCGGCGGACGCGATCCTCTTCGCGACGCCGGAGTACAACGGCTCGGTTCCCGGCGGGCTGAAGAACGCGGTCGACTGGGCCTCGCGCCCGAAGCTCGAGGCGGCGCTCACGAACAAGGACGTCGCCGTCGTCGGTGCGTCCACGGGCCAGTTCGGCGCGATGTGGGCGCAGGCCGACCTGCGCAAGGCCCTGGGCGTCGCCGGTGCCCGCGTGATCGGCGACGAGCTACCCGTCACCCGGGCGCACGAGAAGTTCGACCACGACGGCCGCCTCCACGACCCGGAGCTCGTCGAGCGGCTGCGGCTGCTCCTCGAGACCCTCGTCGCGGCGGCGGAGCCCGCCGAGGTCGCCGCATAGAAACGGGGGCCCTTTCGGGCCCCCGCATCCGGTTACCAGCTCGGATTGGTAGAGGCGCTTCCTCGCTCCGGCGGAGGTGATCCGTCCGGGCGGCGCGAAACGCGTCGTCCCCTACGCTGGCTAGGCGATTCCCCGTAGGTCCGGGGACACGCCTCTACCCGC
>Ga0070741_10002996_pt1 | contig 43317 bp, 32 predicted proteins | sample Coa_R1_4_FD_66440 | JGI IMG/M metagenome (GOLD analysis project Ga0070741, IMG submission 66440) | Surface soil microbial communities from Centralia Pennsylvania, which are recovering from an underground coalmine fire - Coalmine... | ecosystem: Environmental > Terrestrial > Soil > Unclassified ... | reverse complement strand
TCAACCCGGCAACAAGTCAACCCGTCGTAACTGATATTGCACGGCAGTGAAGATGCCGATTGGGATTCGCAGGAAAGACAGCGATTGCGATTCCTTTGCTATTTCTGCAGAGGATAACCTTTCTCTCTCCACTCGCGAATTCCGCCGTCCATCGAGATCACGTTGGTATATCCCATCTTCTGAAGATTGTCGGCCGCCAAGGCAGAGCGAAATCCCCCACCGCAATATAAGATCATTTGCGTGTTCACGTCGGGAACCTTCTGCTCCACATCGCGTTCGATGACGCCCTTTCCGAGATGAAGCGCACCCGGCAAGTGATCTTTAGCGAACTCGCTTTCCTCGCGCACGTCCACCAGCAGGAACTTTTCGCCACGGTCCAGTCTCTGCTTCACGTCGTCTACATTGGTTTCGCGGACGCGCTTGCGCGCTTCATCCACAATCTTCAGAAATCGCGGAGTATGTTGGTGAGCCATAAGAGCCCTCGTACCTTGATTGGAGTGACGACTTGGGTACGGGCACGAAACTGTTGTGTCCCGCTTCCCGCAGCCGCCCTATTCTAACCAACATCGAGGTAAGGGCGCATGGCGTCAGCGGTGTGACCATCGCCGTTCGCGCCAGCGCTTGAGACGACCACCTCAGCTCCCCGGCAAGGATCATGGTCGCATCGATTTGGCTTGGGAGGTGGGGATGAAGAACTGCCGGCTGCTGTTTACCGCATTGCTGTTGTCCGTGCCCGTCATAAGCTTTGCCCAGGATCCCTCCAAGGTTATCGCCATGGAGAATGCATGGAACCAGGCCGAGCTCCACAACGATGCCGCCGCGGTGGAGTTGCTCCTCACGGACGACTTCGTGATGACGGTGGCCGAGGGCACGACCTTGAACAAGTCGCAGGTGCTGGCTTCGGTGCGCGACAAGTCTTATAATCCCGATGTTTTGCAATCGGAGAATATGGCGGTACACATGTATTCAAATACCGCCATTGTGACCGGCGACTATCGCGAGAAGGGAACTGAGAAGGGCAGGCCGTGGTCGCGGCAGGGGCGTTTCACTGATATGTGGATTTATTCCAACGGTCACTGGCAATGCGCCGCCAGTCATTTCAGTGTCAAACCGAAATAAATAAAAGCGCTATGCACTCGCGGTAGTTGCCATGGCCTCGGGTACGGTCTGCCTCACCTCCAGGAGTTCGCCGCCTTTCAGGACCAGCATGATCTCGCAGCTTTTAAGCGTGCTCAGGCGATGAGCGATCATGAAAGTGGTGCGTCCGCGCATCAGTTCCTCCGTCGCCTGCATGATCGATGCTTCTGTCTGCACGTCCACTGAACTCGTAGGCTCATCGAGGATTAAAACTGGACTGTCTCGCAAGAATGCTCGCGCGAGCGAAATGCGCTGGCGCTCGCCGCCGGAAAGCAACGCGCCACGCTCCCCGGTGCGAGTTTCGTAACCGTTGGGCAGGCGCATGATGAAGTCATGAGAGCTGGCCGCTTTCGCCGCGTCGATGATTTCCTGATCAGAGGCGTCGGGTTTGCCGTAAGCGATATTTTCCGAAATGCTGGCCGCGAAAAGCACTGGTTCCTGCAACACCACCGCGAACTGCCGACGCAAATCGGACACTCGATACTCGCGCAGGTCCACGCCATCCAGGAGCACCTGGCCCTGCGTAGGATCGTAGAATCGCATGAGCAGGTTGAGCAGCGTGGTTTTTCCCGACCCAGTTGTGCCTACGATGCCCACCCGGGTACCCGCCGGAATCGTGAATGACAAATTGCGCACTCCCCTGCCGCTCGAGTCGTATAGGAAGGAGACATTACGGAACTCGAATGTGCCCTGCGCACGCGTCAAAGTACGCGCGAACGGGCTTTCAGCGATCTCGGGTTGCTGCTCCAGCAAGGCGAAAGCCCGCTCCAGGCTCGCAATCCAGGTCTGAAGATCCGTGGTCTTTGTGCTCAACAATTGCAGGGGCTGGTACATCTGCGCGAGATACGCGATAACAACGAGCAACGAACCGATGGTGAGAACGCCGGAGCGTACGTGCAGCACGCCGACATACAACACCGCCGCGGAACCGCCCGCGATCGTGAGTCCAATCAGGAGATTGAACATCGCCTGCTGCATAGCGAGTGAAATCTGACCCCACATGCGCTCGCCCGATCTGCGGACGAAGCGTTCGTGTTCCCGGTCCTCCTGTCCGAATGCTTTGATCACCCGCACGGCGCCGAGAACTTCCTGGATCACCGACATGGCTGAACTGTCCAGTTCTTTAATCCTGCGGGAGCGCTTCCTCACCAGGCGACTGCACGCGAGCGAGAGCAGGAACAGAATGGGAGTGATGACCAGGGCCACGAGCGCGAGCTGGAGGTCAATACGCGCGCTCACATAAATCATGCCAAACAAAGTCAGCATGGCGGTTAACAGCGGCACGATGCCCTGGATCACCACATATTGAATGGCCGGCGTGTCATGCTGGATCCTATATACCGCATCGTGGGTGCCATAGCGGTCGTGGAAAGCCAACGGAAGCCGTTGCACGTGGTCGAGCAACTCCGCCCGGAAGTCCCAGACCAGCTTCTCCCCCGTATACGTCTGCAACCACCAACCTGCGAGTCCTTGAAGGCTATTCACCAGGGCTAGAGCGAGAGTGATGGCAATCGCCATTCCAAGCGCGGTTTGGGAGGTGTGAGCGAAAGGTACTAGCCTGGAAAGGAAGTCAGGCATGGGCTGGTGCCCCAACACGCTGTCCATCACGATCTTAAGCGGGAGCGGATAAAGCAGCGTGAGCGGCAGGGTGAGCAGGCTCAGCGCGGTGATTCCCGATAAATGCAGCCAGCAGCGGATTAGTCGCGCCAGCAACTGCCCTATCACCGAACCCTTCATGACCTCTGTACGTTGCACTTTGAACCGACACACGGCCGTCTGCTTTGGCAACGGGGGCTACGCCAAAAGGAACGGTGAAATTTGGAGCTATCGCATGCAGTATGCGGTTGGTACTTACGTGATGCAACAATTTTCACCACGGTGATTCGTGACCGAAGGCACTTTCGTCATCCAAGAAAATGTGTATACTGACGCACTGCGAGTTGGCCGCCGTTCTGGCGGTAAAAATTGACTTGATATGGGCTCCACACCTCGGCACGCAAGAATGAATTAAGCTAGATCCAGGCCTTACACGCCTTTCTCCGTAATGGTTGAGTCAGTATCCAAAGCGACGATCCTCTGTGTAGACGATGAACCCGGCGCTTTGTACTTTCGCAAACTGATCCTGGAGCGCCAGGGCTACACGGTGTTGACCGCCACCTCGGCCGAGGAAGGCCTCACCGCTTTTCGCAAACACCACGTCGATCTCGTTGTTACGGATCACCTGCTGGGCCGCGACACCGGAACCCAAATGGCGGCTGAGATCCGCAGGCTCAACCCGGGGATTCCTATTGTTCTTCTTTCCGGAACCAGCGACATACCCGAAGGCATGGAACACGCGGACGTGTTTCTGAGCAAGACAGAAGGCCCTCAACGCATGCTGGACCAGGTGGCTGCGTTGATCGAAAAGGGCGGACGTCACGGTCACGAGGCTCACCTCAAAGAGGACCAGATATTTACCAGCGAGAGTGGCGCGTTGCAGAAGCTGCTGGCCGCCATTGTTGAAGGATCAGACGACGCCATTTTCAGCAAGACATTAAATGGCACCATCATGAGTTGGAACCGGGCTGCAGAGCGCATGTATGGATACACATCAGAGGAGATGATCGGGAAGCCGGTCTCCATTCTGCTTCCGCCTGATCGACCCAACGAGGTGCGCGACATTCTGGAGAAATTGCGCCGTGGGGAACGACTCCAGCATTTCCAGACAACCAGGGTAACCAAGGACGGCAGAGTACTGGACGTCGCGCTCACGATTTCGCCTATTCAGGACGATCGGGGCAACATCGTTGGAGCATCCACGGTGGCGCGCGACATCACGCGAATCCGAATGGCTGAGGAAGCGCTGCGCAATTCCGAAAAGCTGGCCATCGCCGGGCGAATGGCCGCCACCGTGGCGCACGAGATCAACAATCCACTGGAAGCGGTGACCAACATCCTTTATATCCTGGAGCAGACCGCGGAACTGGACGCGTCTTCGCGCAAGCTGGTGCAAGCCGCCCAGGACGAACTGCGGCGCATCAGCCAGATCAGCCGCCTGACGCTGGGCTTCTACCGCACGGCAGACAACAAGCGAACCAAGGTGCAGATCCCGGATCTTATCGAAAATGTGCTGACCCTGTACCAGCGCAAAGTCGGCTCACTGCAGGTTTCGGTGCAGAAAAAGTATGAAGGGACATCCTGGGTTCTTGGCGATTTTGGCGAACTGCGCCAGGTTTTTTCCAACCTGATCGTCAACGCCATTGAAGCGCTGGGCAAGACCGGGAACAAGCTCATGATTCACATCTTCGATTCAGTCGATTGGACAGACCCGTTACGCCGAGGCGTGCGCACCGTGATCGTCGATAACGGACCAGGTATCGGCCCGGAACATCGTTCCCGGCTGTTCGAGCCTTTCTATACGACCAAAGGAGAAAGTGGAACTGGCATCGGGCTGTGGGTTTCGCGCGGCATTGTCCAAAAACACGGAGGCAAGCTCCGCTTCCGCAGCAGCACCAATCCAAATCGATCGGGCACTTGTTTTTCGGTTTTTCTTCCTTTTTCAAATGCTTCCGCCGGGTAGTTGCTTTTCGTGCCGGCGTTCCGATCCCGCTCTTTTTCCGCGCTGCCCTTAATTCGTCGTGGGGCAGGCTTATGTTCTCTTAGTCGCGACAGCCTTCCAATGATTGCAACAAACTAGCGTTAAGACCTTGGTAGTGGATCTTTGCAAGCGTTCACCTTTCCGGGTCCTGAGACGCACAATAGCGAAAAGCGCCAGGCGACGAACGATTACAATGTTCTTATCTTAAAAGACGATGTCATTTTGGCGGTGAAGGCCGGAGGCGGACATGAGCTCACCTTATGGGTTGCAGATCACGGAGGAGTGTGTGATCTGCAAATTAAGGCACAGCGGATTTTTTTGCGACTTGCCGAAGCGATCTCTCGAGGATCTCGAAAAAGTGAAATACGCCAGTTCCTTCCCCCAGTCGGCCGTGCTTTTCGTTGAGGGGCAGGCCGCCCGGGGTGTGTATATCGTTTGCAGCGGCCGGGTGAAGCTTTCGACCACGTCGCGGGATGGCAAGACTCTGATTTTGCGGATCGCGGAGGCCGGGGAAGTTCTGGGATTACACGCCACAGTTTCCGGTAAACCGTACGAGCTGACCGCCGAGGCTTTGCAACCCAGCCAGTTGGATTTCATTCGGCGAGATGACTTCCTGAAATTTCTTCAGAATCATGCCGACGCCTGTCTGCATGCCGCACAGCATTTGAGTCAGAACTGCCAGAGTGCCTACGAGATGATTCGTTCGCTCGGCCTGTCACATTCGGTTTCAGAGAAACTGGCACGCCTTCTCCTGGAATGGGCGGGGGACGGCGAGCCGACGAAAGACGGAATACGGATCAAGGTCGCGCTCACCCACGAAGAAATCGCGCAACTGATCGGCACGTCGCGCGAGACCGTCACGCGGGTGCTCGGCGAGTTCCGCGATAAGAACCTTGCCCAGCTTCGCGGCTCGACATTGCTCATTCGCAACAAGGCTGCACTCGAGCACCTGGTCGGCGCCTGAGTTCGCCAGCCATAAACCTCTCGCCTTTAGTGAGGTCTTCCGCCTGCCGCCGGAATCGGCGTGCTAGACTCACCCTTTTCTTCCGGAGCGCAATTGTTAATGGACGAGCTTGTATTCCTGTCCGCTACAGCTATGGCGGAACAGATTCGGAACAAGAAACTTTCGCCCGTCGACCTGATGCAGGCGCACCTTTTGCGGATCGAGCAAGTCAACCCCAAGCTGAATGCGTTTATCGAGCTCGATGCCGATCGCGCAATCGCGTCCGCGAGAGATTCTGAGGCTGCGATCATGCGAGGGAAGGTTCGTGGCCCCCTTCACGGCGTGCCGCTCAGCATCAAGAGCTCAATCGAAGTCGCAGGCATGTTGAATGAATCGGGCACCCGTTTACGGGCCGGCCTGAGGGCGAGCCAAGACGCTCCACTCGTCTCGCGGTTGCGCAATGCGGGTGCAATTATTTTAGGCACGACGAACACGCCGGAATACCTGATGGCCTGGGAAACGGACAACCTTCTGTACGGCCGCACCAATAATCCCTGGGATCTGACCCGCACCGCCGGCGGCTCGAGCGGCGGCGAAGCAGCAGCCATTGCTGCCGGCTGCTCCGCAGGAGGTGTGGGGAGCGACGGCGGCGGCTCCATTCGCGTTCCCGCGCACTTCAGTGGAATTTGCGGGCTGAAGCCCACGCCCGGGCGGGTTCCCGCCAGCGGCCATTTCCCGGTTTCGGTGGGGCCGTTCGCTCTGCTCGGCGTTGTCGGCCCCATGGCGCGTACAGTGTCAGACCTTACGCTGCTTTTCCAGGTAATGACGGGACCCGACGATGGCGATCCCAATGCCGCTCCCGTTCCCATTCGCCCGATTGAGCCGGGGCGACTCGAGAAAACGCGGATCGGATACTTCGAGGACGACGGGCGCATCCCGGTGAGATCAGAAATTCGGGCCGCTGTTCGAAGTGCTGCAGAAGCCTTGAAGAGCACGGGATTGGAGGTAGTCCCATTTCTTCCCGCAGGCCTCGAACGCGCCCGCCAGCTCTGGTGGAAGTTTTTCGGAACCGCGGGCGGCATGTTGCTCGGTCCGATGACGCGCGGGCGCGAGGACGACCTCAGCCCAGTATTCCGCCAATATCTGGCATGGGCTTGCGCAAGTCCGCCTCACACCGGAGCCAGCCTGCTCGACACCTGGATTCAACGCGATGAAGTTCGCCTCCAGTTCCTGCAAGAAACCCAGGACACTCCGATCCTGCTGTGCCCGGCGGCGGCCATTCCCGCGTTTTGTCACGGCGAGCGGGCCTGGCAGATCGATGGGCAAACAGTTCAGTATCTTGACGCCTGGAGCTACACCGAATGGTTCAACCTGATCGGCAACCCCGCGGCGGTGGTTCCGGTAGCACAATCGGCCGAAGGATTGCCTATCGGGGTGCAAGTTGTAGGGCGGCCTTGGGACGAGGAGCTGGTGCTTGCCGTAGCGGCAGCGGTCGAGAAAGCCTGCGGCGGGTGGCGACAGCCGGCTGTCTGAGCCGTCCGACCCTCGACTCCCATGCAGAAAAGCGATAAGCTTAACGCCAATATTTCCTGCGGAGTGAGGACGGTTCCTACAGCGCTCGATCGCTGAAAGCGTCAAAATGCATGCCAGAGTTCCCCGCGGCCACAATGTGCTGGCCGGAGTCGTAATCTTCCTCACGTTCTCTGCCGCGTACCTCTACGCTTTCCCGCAACCCAATGTCTTTTACGCCGCAATCGTGTTGCTGCATGCCGGGTTGGGTGCCGTTGCGACGATCTGGATGATGGCATCACTCCGCCGTTTGCTGAGCAATGGCACGTTTCTTACTCGAGTCGGGTGGTTAGTGCTGGCCATCGGCGCCCTTCTTGGCTGTGTGCTGATCTACACGGGAACGCCGCGCGCGGAATGGAACTGGATGTACGCGCACATGGTCGTGAGCTTCGCCGCAGTGGGCATTTTGTTCGCGGAATGGGCAGGGCGTCAGGGATGGCTGGGCAACGGAATCGCCAAAAGCGCAGTGCGAGTCGGTATCTGTCTGGGCGTGCTGATGGCTCTTGGCGTGGGAGCTCACTACCAGCGCCAATCGCGCTGGCAATCGCACGCTCGCATTGAGAATCCGCCTGACTCGCCCGCTACCATGGACAATGAAGGTGACGGGCCGAAGGGGCCTTTCTTTCCCAGTTCGGCCCAGGTGTATGGGGGCCAGAAAATTCCCAGCAAGTTCTTCATGGAGTCGGATTCGTGCAAGCGCTGCCACCAGGACATCTACAACCAGTGGTTCAGCTCTGTGCACCACTTCTCATCCTTCAACAACCAGTGGTATCGGAAGAGCATTGAGTACATGCAGGACACGATCGGCACGCGCCCGTCCAAGTGGTGCGGCGGATGCCATGACCCGGCCGTTCTTTATGCCGGCAAAATGGATCGGCCCATTAAGGAGTTTGTGCACGCTCCCGAATCGCAAGCGGGACTGGGCTGCATGATGTGCCATTCCATCGCGCAAGTGAAAAGCACGATGGGCCAAGCGGACTTTTACCTGGAATATCCCAAGCTGCACGAACTGGCTGCGAGCAAGAACCCGGTGGTGCGGACGCTGCATGATTTCATCACCAACCTGAATCCGGAGCCGCATCGCCGCGTGTTCCTCAAACCTTTTATGCGCTCCCAGACGGCCGAGTTCTGCTCGGCCTGCCACAAAGTTCACCTCGATGTGCCAGTGAATCACTACCGCTGGATTCGCGGCTTCAACGAGTATGACAACTGGCAGGCGAGCGGCGTCTCAGGGCAGGGAGCGCGCTCCTTTTATTACCCCGCCAAACCAGCGCAATGCGCGGATTGTCACATGCCGCTAACCAAATCGAAAGATCAGGGCAACATCAATGGCTTCGTGCACTCGCACCGTTTTCCCGGCGCTAATACGGCTGTACCTACTGCCAACGAAGATGCCGAGCAACTGAAGCTTACGGAAGATTTCCTGAAGAACCAGATCCTCAGCGTTGACATCTTTGCTATCTCGCCGGCGCCGGCAGAACTCAAGCCTGGCGCAATAAATCAAAATGACCTCTCGACGACTTTTGCGGTGGGTGAAGAGGCAGAAGCAAAGACTAATCCGGCGCAAACCGGAGAAGCCGTTCCCGTCACTGCGCCTCTGAATCGAGTGCAACCAGTGCTTCATCGCGGCGACACAGACCGGATCGATGTAGTCGTCCGCACGAAAAAAATCGGTCACTTCTTTCCGGGCGGCACGGTTGACGCCTACGACACCTGGCTGGAACTGAAGGCCACCGACGACAAGGGCCAGACGATCTTCTGGAGCGGCATGGTCGAAGACAACGGCAAGGGGCCGGTGGAGAAGGGCGCACATTTTTATCGCTCTCTGCAGATCGACGGTCATGGAAATCCCATTAACAAGCGAAATGCCTGGGCGACCCGCTCCGTGGTTTACGTTCACCTGATTCCTCCGGGAGCCGCGGATACAGTGCACTACCGCGTGCATATCCCCGAGAACGCCGGTAGCAAAATCACCTTTCATGCCCGGCTTTGTTATCGGAAGTTCTCCTGGTGGGGAACGCAGTTCTCTTTCGCGGGTGTTCCACAGGGCGACAACGAAAATGGGGTCACTCCTGATTACGACGACCGCAAAATGGTCTTCTCGGCGTCGCTCGAGGGTGTTTCGGCTAAGCGTGAGCAAATTCCGGACGTGCCCATAGTTGCGTTGGCCGAAGATGAAGTTACGCTTCCGGTCGAGGGCCACAGCGCCACGGCCTCTGCAGCGAAAGTCATGCTTGCGGCCCCCGATTGGCAGCGCTGGAACGACTATGGCATCGGCCTTTTTTTACAAGGTGACCTGAAAGCGGCCCAGGCGGCATTTCAGAAAGTCACCGAGATCGACGCCAACAATGCGGATGGTTGGGTCAATATCGGTCGGGCCGCTGTGCAAGAAGGCGACATGGATCGCGCGCGCGTCGTGCTGGAGAAGGCGCTGGCGGTTAGCCCGAAGCTGGCTCGCGCCCACTTCTTTTATGCCAAGGTTTTGCGCAATGACGGCAATTACAGCGGGGCCGCGGAGCACTTGAGAAAAGTCGTTGAGCAGTACCCGCGCGACCGAGTAGCGCTCAACGATCTGGGACGCATTATGTTCCTGCAGCGGAAATACAAAGACGCGGTAAGCGTTCTGGAGTCAGTGCTCGCCATCGATCCCGAAGACCTGCAGGCACACTACAACCTCATGCTTTGCTACAACGGCCTTGGCGACGAGAAGCAGGCTAAGGAGCACGAGCAGCGCTACCTGCGCTTCAAGGCAGATGAATCATCGCAGGCCATCACAGGTAATTACCGGCTGCTGAATCCGGAGGACAACAACGAACGTCAAGCAATTCACGAACACATCACGGTTCCGCTCACCGCGGTTTCGCAACAAGTCGCGGGCCGCGTGGGTACGCGTTTTCAAGCCGTTCAGGCCGAGGGCAGCTCGGCAGAGAACTTTATCCCATCTACTGGAACTCATCGGTAATGCAGAGATTTGCTTCAGTGTATTCACTTCTGGCTTTGTTGTTGGCGCCGTGCGCTGCTCACGCCCAGCGCATCACCTTTCGCGACATCACAGCCCAGGCCGGAATCCATTTCACTCACAACAACGGCGCTTTCGGCAAGAAATGGCTTCCGGAGACCATGGGCCCGGGCTGCGCCTTCATCGACTACGACAATGACGGCTATCCCGACATCGTGCTCGTCAACGGCTCAGATTTTCCAGGCCATGCACACGCCTCCTCGACATTGAAGCTCTACCACAACAATCACGACGGGACTTTTACAGACGTCACTCGCAAGGCCGGACTTGCCATTTCCACGTTCGGCATGGGCGTTGCCGTGGGCGATTTCGACAACGACGGTTTTGACGATCTGTTCATCACCGCGCTTGGTCAGAGTCATCTCTTCCGTAACAACGGCAACGGGACGTTCGCGGACGTAACCCGCACCGCGGGCCTGTGGGGACCAAGCGAGTTCTCGACCAGCGCGGCCTGGGTGGACTACGATCGCGACGGAAAACTCGACCTGGTGGTCGCAAATTACGTGCAGTGGACGCCGGAAACCGATCTTTACTGCACTCTCGACGGTGCTCACAAGTCTTACTGCACTCCGGAATCCTACCGCGGAGCAAGCGCTCGCCTGTGGCACAACCTGGGCAATGGCAAGTTCGAAGATGCTACGCAGAAAGCGGGCTTTTACGAACCCACCTCAAAAAGCCTGGGGATCGCGATTCTGGACTACAACGCCGACGGCTGGCCCGACATTCTTCTCTCCAATGACACGCAGCCCAACAAGCTTTATTTGAACAAGGAGAACGGGACATTCGAGGAACGGGCCGTGGCGGCGGGCGTGGCGTTCAGCGAAGACGGAGTGGCACGGGCGGGCATGGGTGTCGATGCGGCCGACTACGACCGCTCCGGACATCCCAGCCTGATGATCACGAACTTTGCCAACCAGATGATCTCCCTTTATCACAATGAGGGGAACGGCCTGTTTGTCGACGAAGCGCCGCGCTCCGATGTGGGACGGGCGACCCTGGTTACTCTCGGCTTTGGTTGCTTTTTCTTCGATTACGATAATGACGGCTGGCCGGACATTTTCATCGCAGACGGTCACATTGAAGATCAGATCGAGCGCGTTCAGAAGCGCGTCAGCTACGCCGAGCCGCCGCACCTGTTTCGCAATCTTGGCTCCGGCAAATTTCAGGAAGTCACTCAAGATATGGGCGTGCAATTCGCGTCGCCGAAGGTGGGGCGCGGGGCTGCCTACGCGGATGTCGACAACGATGGCGCGCTCGACATTCTTATGACCATCAATGCCGGGCGCGCGTATCTCTTCCACAACGAGGGAGGCATTCATCACAGCGTCCGGGTGAAGCTGGTGGGTACCAAATCGAATCGTGACGGCATCGGCGCGGTGGTGCGGGTCACGTGCGGAACTGATAAGCAATGGAAAATGGTGCGCAGCGGGTCGAGTTATCTTTCGCAGAGCGAACTGGTGTTGACGTTCGGACTCGGCGATAAAAGCAAGGCAGACGTAATCGAAGTAAATTGGCCCAGTGGGCAGATAGACAAGTTGACCAACGTGCCGGGCAGCCAAACGGTGACCATTCAGGAAGGGAAGGGAATTCTCTCCACTCGCGCCTACAGCAAGGTCAAGACCGGCTCAGCGGCTTCTACCTCGTTAAAAGCCGCGAAGATGTAAACTTGCCGTACTTCCATTCGAATGTATTTGTGTGGGAAGGGTGGTCTTCGGGGAGTGCAGTGTCACATGAGCGCGGCGCGCGCCTGAGGTGCTTTTCGATTGATGAAACCGGTTCGTGTACTTGTGGTTGTCGCACTGCTTGCCATTACGCTTTCGCTGATGGCCGGAATCCCTCAAAAGAGCGACAACACCAATTCTTCTCACAAGTACGCCGAAGCTGCGCGCCTCAATAATCTGGGGTGTGCCTACATGAACCAGCAGCTTTTTGAGAAGGGGCTGAAAGCCTTCGATCAGGCTGCCGCGGCCGATCCCACGCTGGAGATTGCGCACGTGAATCGTGGCATCGCTTTGCTTAATTTGCAAAAAGTGGATGAAGCAAAGCAGGTACTCGAGCAAGCGGTCGAGCGAGAGCCCAAGGATTCGCATGCGTGGTACAACCTCGGCCTGCTTTACAAAAATACCAATGACACGCCAGCTGCGATCAGCGCCTTTACTAAGGTGACTGACTCCGATCCCGACGACGCCGATGCCTGGTACATGCTCGGGACTGCCTACGCGCAGGCCAAGCAATTTCCCCAGGCGATTGATGCCTTCCAGCACACGCTCAAGCTCAACCCGCTGCATGCCTCGGGAGAATTCGGACTGTCGCGCGCATACCAGCAGTCAGGAGATATTACGCACGCGCGCGAGCACCTGAAGCGCTTTCAGTACATCACACAAAACAAGCTCGGCGGTACCATGAGCCTGGCCTACGGCGAGCAAGGCAAGTATTCGCGCGCGGAAGAATCACCGGCGGTTGCGCAAAAGGTGCCCACGGCAATCCCGGTACGGTTTCGAGATGTAACGAAGGAAGCGGGGATTCTTTCAAAGCCCATCGCGACGAACAGTAAAATTGTCGCGCCATTCCTTGGTCCCGGCGCTTGCTTCCTCGATTATGACGGGGATGGGAGGGTGGACCTGTTGCTCGCCGACAACGGTCCCCAAGGTGGCCTGACGCTTTACCACAACCTCGGTGGCGGCAAGTTTGAAGATGTGACCAGGAAGGCTGGGCTCGATCCCACGCTCCATGGGCTGGGATGCGCGGCGGGTGATTACGACAATGATGGTTTTACCGATCTCGCGTTGAGCCTCAATGGCCGCGTGATCCTGTTGCATAACGAAAAGAATGCAAGTTTCAAAGATGTGACTGAGACAGCCGGCATTAAAAGCGACGGTTTTCACTCCGGCCTGACCTTTATCGATTACGATCACGACGGCGATGTGGATCTGTACGCGACGTCGTATGGTTCGGGGGCGTGCAATGATTTGGATCCCAGAACGAACCCGAACTCGCCAGCGGCAAAGGATTGTACACCCAACGGGTCCATATCCAACACAATGTGGAGAAACAACGGCAACGGAACTTTCACCGACGTTACCGAGGCGACTGGACTTGGAGGCGAGACTGCAGGCGTAGCTGCGGTGGGCACCGATTACAACAACGATCGCGCCATTGACATGGTAGTGACGCGTCCGGGGAAGCAGCCGGTCATTTTTGAAAATAGCCGAGAAGGGAAATTTCCCGCCAGGGAACCTTGGCCGCAGACGATGCCTGCCGCCGATACAGGTGTTGCGGTTCTTGACTCCGATCACGACGGTTGGATGAACTTTGCCTTCACGCACTGGGCCGCGCCTGGCGTCACGTTCTGGCGCAACAAGCAAGCGAAGAGTTTCGAGGAAGTCTCACTTCCGAAAACTAATTGGGTCCGCGGCTGGGGGATCGCGGCGATCGACTACGACAATGATGGATGGATTGACGTCGCGGCAGTCGGCGAAACCGCCGATGGCAAAGGCGAAATCCGACTCTTCCGTAATCTCAGTCCGGATGGATTCGAAGATGTTACTGCCGAGGTCGGGCTCGATAAGATCCAACTGAAAGATCCGCGTTCGATTATCGTCGGCGATTACGATGACGATGGCGCCACCGACCTGCTCATCACGCAAAATCGTGGGCCTGCGGTTCTGCTGCGCAACGAAGGCGGCAACAAAAACAACTGGTTACGCCTGGTGTTGAAAGGCTTGAACGATAACAAAAGCGCGATTGGCACCAAGGTCGAAGTATTTGCCGGAGCTAATCGGCAAAAATTTGAGATCGCGGGCTCGTCCGGCTATCTCGGCCAGAATTCGCCGTATCTCAACATTGGTCTGGGAAGTGCGAAGCAAGCCGATGTTGTGCGCATGCTCTGGCCCACCGGCGTTCTGCAGGACGAAATCGAAGTCGCCGCCAACCGTGAGCAGCCGTATCTCGAGATCGACCGCCGAGGCAGTTCGTGTCCGACGTTATTCGTCTGGAACGGCAAGCAGTATGAGCTTGTCGGGGATATGCTGGGCGCGGGCGTGGTCGGACATTGGGTTGGTCCGAATGAGCGTAACATCCCGCGCCCCACGGAGTACATCAAGCTGAATCGCGATTCGGTTCGTGAGAAAAATGGCAAACTGAGCTTCCGCTTTATGGAGCCGCTGGAAGAAGCGGTCTATCTGGATAAAGTTGACCTGCTGGCGATCGATCATCCCGCCAGCCTCGATGTTTATCCCAACGAATATTTCGCCAGCAATCCGCCGTACCCAGCGTTCAAAGTGGTGTTCAGCGAGACGAAGAATGTGCGTCCGCCAGCCGGCGCCTGGGACGAACACGGCCACAATGTTCTGCCCGACTTGATGGCGCACCGTTACTTTGGCGATTTTCAAGTTTTAAGCTTTCCCGGGTTTACCGCACCGCACACCTTGGAACTCGATCTGGGTGAACCCTATCGTGGAGGCCCGTTGTGGCTGCTGATGCATGGGGAAATTGAATACTTCACCGCGACCAGCATGTACGCGGCCGACCAGGCGCACCTTCAGCCGTTCGCCCCGTATGTGGAAGCGCAGGACGAGAGCGGCAAATGGAAGCGTGTGATTGACGACCTGGGTTTCCCGGCGGGCGGGGCGCGCACCATGACCGCCGACCTTACCGGCAAATTGCCGCAGGGCACCCGGCGCGTGCGTCTCACCACCAATCTGCAGATCTACTGGGACAACATACTCATCGACCGCACGGAACAACGTCAGAATTCACGCCTGAGTGAAGTCCCCTTGGTCCGCGCCGATGTTGGCTTTCACGGCTTCCCTTTGAAGATCGAGGGCAAGCCGCCGGGGAATGTGAAATACATTTATGAAAAGGTCAGCGCCACGGGACCCTATACGCGTCCCGCGGGAAGCTACACGCGTTATGGAGATGTGCTGCCGCTGCTGACGGCGATAGACGATTGCCTTGCGGTGTTCGGCTCGGGCGACGAGGTCGCGCTCGATTTCGATCCCACCGATTTACCGGCTGTTCCGCATGGCTGGGTGCGTGACTACTTTTTCGCCGCTCACGGCTACGAAAAGGACATGGACTTCTACGCCTACGATCCCAATCACGTCGACCCGCTCCCGTTCCATGACATGGGCACGTATCCCTATCCGGGGAAATCGTTCCCGCTCGATGATTTCCACATGCAATACCTGCTGGAGTACAACACCCGGGAGATGTCTGGACATGAGGCACGGGGATATGCGTTCGATTACCAGCATTCCGTTCCTTCGCGGAAATCGCAGTAAAAAGCTTCAGCGCCGGGCTTTCTTCAAGCGTGGCGGGGCGCAGCGTTCGCCGGATTAGATTAAAGTCGAAGGCCGCGACGCATACAAATCGCGAGATCATTTTTCACAAGCACCTTTGATTTTTCTGTTAATCGGGAGCAAACTGCTTACAAAAGCGTGACACGTCTCGGCTCCTGGCAGAGTACGTTAGCTTTGTAGAGGGTCGGCAGCCTGGCAGCAAATCGCGCTACATTCTTGCAACGACTCTCGGCTACGGGCCGGATTACGGATATTCGGCAGCCGTTGTGATCCTGGTTTCCCCCTGACTGTAGGACAGTTCGTTGCCCTGGGCGACCCTTACTTCATTGGACAATAAATTTAGCCGTCCGAGGTAGATCGTCGGCGGACACTTTGTAAGAGGAGAATATGAATCAATCTTTGATGCCGGATCCAACGTTTTATCCTTCACCGGGCATGGCGATGCAGGCGCCACCGGAACGCCTTGCCTATGTCGCACTCCTGAATGTCGGGAACAATGGACAGCATGACGCGATGGGCGTGATCGACCTCGATTCGAGTTCATCCGAGTACGGGCGGCTGGTGGGGCGGGTGGATTTCCCCCGGGGCGACAATGAGCTGCATCATTTCGGCTGGAATGCGTGCAGCGCGTGTCTTTGCCCGCAAACGCCGCATCCCCACATGGAGCGTCGTTATTTGATCGTGCCGGGCATCGGCTCGTCGCGGATCTATATCCTCGACACGAAGCCCAACCCAAAGCAGCCGAAAATCGTTAAGGTCATTGAGCCTGAGGAGTTCATCAAGAAGACGGGCTATACCTCGCCCCACACGATTCACTGCGGTCCCGATGCGATTTATGGAAGCGCGCTAGGATCGGCTAGTGGAGATGGCCCGGGCGGCATTTTCCTGATGGATGCCAACACCTTCGAGCTGAAGGGTCCATGGGAAAAGGACCGCGGTCCGCAGCAACTGGCCTACGATTTCTGGTGGCACCTGGGACAGGACACCATGATGACCTCTGAGTGGGGTACACCCAACATGGTGAAAGACGGACTAAACGCGGAGTTGCTACTGGGCGGCAAGTATGGCCACAAGATGCATATCTGGGATTTGGATAAGCGGCACCACGTGCAGGAACTAGATCTTGGCGCCGAACAACAGATGGTGCTCGAGCTCCGGCCCTCGCATGATCCGAAGAAAACGTACGGGTTCGTAGGGGTGGTGATTTCGCTCAAGGATCTTTCATCGTCAGTCTGGATGTGGCATCGGGAAGACGGCGGCAAGAACGGCAAGTGGGCCATCCGCAAGGTGATTGAAATCCCCGCCGAGGCCGCCGATCCGGAAAAACTACCGCCTTTGTTGAAGGGCTTTAAGGCTGTGCCCCCGCTGGTGTCGGACATCAACCTGTCGCTCGACGACCGCTTCCTCTACGTTTCGTGCTGGGGAACGGGAGAGTTCATCCAGTACGACGTGTCCGATCCCTCCAACCCCAAGAAGACGGGATCGCTCCATGTCGGAGGCATCGTGCGGCGTGCGGCTCACCCGAGCAAGCCGCAGCAGGCGCTCAACGGAGGCCCGCAAATGGTCGAGATCAGTCGCGACGGCAAGCGCATTTATTTCACCAATTCGCTTTATTCTCCGTGGGACGAGCAGTTCTATCCCGAGGGTGTGAGAAGTTGGATGGTGAAGATTGATGCGAACCCGAAGGGCGGGATGAAGTTGGATGAAAATTTCTTTGTCGAGTTCGACGGGCTCCGCGCGCACCAGGTGCGTCTGGAAGGAGGCGACGCTTCGTCCGACTCCTACTGCTATTCAGAGGCAAAATGACGCACGCCGAAGTGGGATCGACGGCACTCTGGCTACTGCTGCTGCTCGGCGCCTACCACGGAATCAATCCCGGCATGGGATGGCTCTTCGCGGTAGCGCTGGGCATGCAGGAGGGCAAGGGTAGTGCTGTCGCGAAAGCACTGCTCCCGATTGCGCTCGGTCATGGCCTGGCGATCGGGAGCGTGGTTGTCGCCGCAGCCCTTCTCGGCATGGCGTTGCCGCTCATCGCCATTCGCTACGCGGTCGCGGTGCTGCTGGTCGGGCTTGGCATCTTCTGCCTGGTTCGACATTGGCACCCACGCTGGGTGCGCATGCAGGTCGGCTTTCGCGACCTGACAATCTGGTCGTTTCTGATGGCTTCTGCGCACGGCGCGGGATTGATGATTTTGCCGGTGTTGCTGGGCAGCAGCAAGGTAGAGGCTGCGAGCCAAATCGCAGGTCACCATAATATGCCTATGGCCGCTAGTCCCGTGGCTGGGTTGATCGCGACCGCAGTGCATACCGCCTCGTATCTTGGCGTCACCGGGCTGGTGGCGTGGGTTGTGTATCGTAAGTTCGGCCTGGCGCTCCTGCGAAAAGCCTGGTTCAACTTCAACCTGGTCTGGGGAGCCGCCCTCGTGATCACCGGTTTATTCACCATCCTTCTGTAACAGCTCGAGCGCGCCATCGCAGCCCCTCTCGAAATCAGCTCAGCTGGCTGCAAGGGCGCAGGGGGCGCATTCCGCTAAAATATCAATATTCATGCTTGCTTCCTGGCGGATCGTCCTGGTTTCGGTTCTGCTTGCGTTATTTGGAGTTGCGCTGGCGCAGATGTCCGATCCCACAAAGCGCGCTCTACCCAGGAAATCCCCTCGTGCTCCGGCCAGGCTTAAGAAGCCGGCTACCACTCCCGTTCCCGTCTTCAAAGACGTCGCCCAGGAAGCTGGGCTCGTTACTTCACATATCGCTTCCAAGGAGAAGCACTACGTCATTGAATCGATGAGCGGCGGCATTGGTTTGTTGGATTGCGACAATGACGGGAAACTCGACATCGTGATGGCCATGGGTTCCACAGTCGACCGGTACCGTCAGACCGGTGGCGATCTCATGGTCACACTCTGGCACCAAGAGCCGGGGCTCAAGTTTGCCGATATCACGCAGAAGGCAGGGCTGACGCGCAAAGGATGGGGCATGGGTGTGGCTGTCGCGGATTACGACAATGACGGCCTTCTCGATCTTTATGTCACCGGCTACAACGGCAATGCACTCTATCGGAATAAAGGCAACTGCACCTTTGAAGATGTAACGGAGAAAGCCGGAGTCGGAGGCAGCGGTTTTTCGACGGGCGCAGCTTGGGGTGACTACGATCGCGACGGCAATGTCGATCTGTTCGTGTCTCGCTACGTGCACGTCGATATGAATAATCTTCCCGCTTTCGGCAGCGGTCGTTTCTGCAACTTCAAGGGCGTGCCGGTACAGTGCGGGCCATGGGGCATGCAGGGAGAAACCGACTTACTGTTTCACAACAAAGGTGACGGCACCTTTGAGGAGGTTTCCAAAAAAGCCGGGGTGAACGATCCGGACGAATACTACGGCCTGGGCGCGGTCTGGGCAGATTACGACAACGACGGCTGGCCCGACCTGTTCGTGGCTGACGATACCACCCCGAATCACCTTTACCACAATAATCACAACGGCACCTTCAGCGATGTCGGCATGCTGACCGGCGCCGCTGTTAGCGGCGACGGGATGGCCTATGGATCGATGGGCGTAGATTGGGGCGATTACGATCACGACGGACGCTTCGACCTGTTTGTCACGGAATTCGCAGAGCAACCGGATGTGCTGTATCACAACCAGGGAGCGCAGGGATTCGAAGATGTGAACCTGCGTTCAGGTGTGGGCCATCCCAGCACTCCCTATGTGAAGTGGGGCACTTCGTTCTTCGACATGGATAACGACAGCTGGCCTGACCTGTTCGTCACGGCGGGTCACGTCTATCCGCAAATGGACAACGTGCACGGCAGTGCCGCCTACGCGGAACCCATGCTGCTGTTCCGCAACAATGGAGATGCCACCTTCGATGAGGTCTCCAAAGAAAGCGGTGTCGCTGACATGCCCTTGAAATCGCGCCGGGGCGCGGCCTTCGGCGATATCGCGAACAACGGCAATGTCGATAGCGTGGTCCTGAACGTCGGCGAGCCGCCATCGTTACTGCTGAACACGGCAAACAATTCCAATCACCGTGTGATGTTCAAATTGGTGGGAAGCAAAAGTAATCGCGCCGCCATCGGTGCGCGGGTGACAATCCACGCCGGTGGCATGTTGCAGTTCAATGAGGTGAAAGGTGGAAGCAGTTATCTCTCGCAGAACGATTTGCGCCTGCATTTTGGCTTGGGAGCGTCGAGCGCAATTCAATCTGTCGACGTGCGATGGCCAAACGGCGGGGTCGAGCAGTTCAAGAATCTGGTGGCTGACAGGATTTATTCGATCGTCGAAGGGCAGGGAATCAAAGATTCGTTCGCGCTACCCGCGCCAGGAAAAAGCGCCGAACTCTCAGCCGTCAGCTCTCAGCACTGAATAGATTCGGCTGAAACCTCTTGGCCGGGGGGCTGATATCCGACCGTCGTGGGGCCTCACTCCTCCGGAGGCAAATCGAAATTGACCAGATCTCCCCGGAATCCCCGTGTCTTCCACGCCCCTACGGCAATGCCCACAGCCATCCAGATCGCGCCAAAAATTCGTGCTTTCATGCTCAGGTTCCACCAGAGCAGCGCGCAAATCAGGAATCCAAGCGCCGGGGCCGCGAAATTCCAAACAGTCTTCCTTTCGCTGCGCACAAAGTAACGCGTGAAGGCTGCCGCGTTCACTCCCATGAACGCGATCAGGGCACCGAAGTTGAGCAGGTTCGCGCCCAGTTCGAAGCCAGTCGCCTCTCCCGCAATCGCGGGAAGCAGGAATGCACCGGCCACGGCAAGCACGCCGACGAACAGGACGTTATTCCGCGGCACGCGGCGTTTAGGATCGACAACGCCAAAAAATCGTTGGGGAATAGCGTTGCTGCGACCCATTCCATACAGCAGTCGAGCCGCGCCCAGTTGCGCGCCCATGCCCGATCCGAAATTCGCCACTAACAGCGTGAATCCCACGACGGCAAACAGTGGGGCCCACGCGCGCTGGGCCACGAACGTGAATGCGGTATCCAGATTGGGGTACGGCTCGGAGGCCGGCCATACCAACTGCGCTGCGTAGACTTCCATGGCAGAAAGAATTCCGATCACCACGCAAGTGAGCACTGTCGCTAATAAAATGTTGCGGCGCGGATTTTCGGCTTCTTCCGACAGAGTGGAAATACCATCGAACCCGATGTAAGTGAGCACTGCGACCGAAGTGCCGCCTAGCACGGCCCTCGTATCCCACGATTGCGGATCATAAAATGGGCGGGTAAAGAAGCTGACTCCATCGTGCCCGGTGCCGAAAATATAGCGGGCCGCGGCTACAAAGAAAATGGCGATCACCACGCCCATGGCGGCGGCCAGCGCGGTATTCACGCGCGCGGATGTCTTGACACCCTGGATATTCAACGCGGTGAAGATCGAGGCGAAAACGATCGCCCAGATCGCGTACGGGATGCCAGGCACAAAGACGTGCGCCTGCTGGCTGCACCAGATCGTGCAGATCATCGGGTTGAGCATGTAGTCCATCACCATGCTCCACCCCGTGACATATCCCAGCGCAGGATTGATCTCCTGCCCCACGTAGGTGAATGCCGAGCCCGCGCTCGGGTATGCCCGCGCCATGCGGCCATAGCTGATGGCAGTGAGGAGCATCGCGACCATGGCAATCAGGATGGTCGTGACCACGTGGCCGTGCCCACGCGCGCTGAGTACCCCGAAGACCGACATCGGGGCCACGGGCTGGATCACGATCACGCCATAGAGAATCAGGTCCCAGAGGGTAAGCGTGCGCCTCAGGCCGGGTGCGCGGCTAGCAGTAGTGGTTGGAGTTGCCATGAGTTTGTCTAGCCTACACCACGTTCGTGCAAAATCGGCTTAGATACATGCCTGATGCGATGCAATCGCCAGCTGCTATTCCTGCACGTTCCAGCCCTTCACTTCCACGGTCGGCTTCGCGGTCCCCAACGCGGTGGCACGGTACGTGGCTGTCAACTCTCGCTTCTCTCCGGGCACAAGAGAAACGTAGTTGTCCTGCCAAAGCACCGGCAGAATCTCCTCCCCGCCAGGCCCTTTGTCCACTTTCATTCGTACAAAGAAAGCCAGGTTCTTACCGGGATTTTCGACTGTCACGTGGGTGACGGAATCTTCGCCGTTCCGCTCCGTCCGGCTGCTGACGTTCAACTTCACCTTGGGCAATTGGCTGAGCGCCGTGTAGTCAGCAAAGGTCGCGGTAGGTGTCATCCACCACGTGGAATTCGCCCAATCGATCGTCTCCTGCTTGCTGGAAAGCCAGTAGAAGTTCGATCCCACGGTTTTGCCGCTCGTATCCTCCAGACGGAGCGCCAGAAAGTACACGGGTGAGAAGTCCAAGGATGCGGGTAGTTCCAGCACCTTGGTGGTGCTATCGGCTGCGGCATCTACCGGCACGGTTTTGGAAAATTTCTCGCTCATGTCCTGGTTGAAGATTTTCGCCGTGAGCTTCAAGTCCTTTGCGTCCTCGTACTGACTGCTCACCAGCCATACTGAGCGATCGTCGTATCCGTACACCGGATGCAAAGGCTCCATCGCCTTCTTCGCGCCGAAGTATCCGCCGCCCGGTTGGAGGTAGTAGTCATAGAGGTGCCAGATGATGGATGGCCATGCATTGTTCAACATCCACTGGATCACGCCGGTCGAGCTGTACTTATTCTTGCTGTACGCTTCATACATGGCGCGAATGCCTTCATAGCTCATCAACTGCGACTTGTAAGCAAACTCTTCCGCGCTGTCCGACTTGCCGTAGCGTGCGTTCTGGGCGTCGGTATACACCTGGATCGTGTGGAACTCGCCCCCGCCCGCGTGGTAGTTCCAGAACTCGTCGATGGGCCAGAGATGTTCCTTGGGAATAAACTTCTGCAGGCTCTCGATCGTAGGCACGGCGGGACCGGGACTTGTTTCGGTATTGAAGCCGTAAGCTCCGCCGCATCCGCCCGCGTTGCAATGATGACCGCCGGTGCTCGCGTCTTCCATCCAGTAGGATGGGGCTACATATTCATAGGGCCCCGTCATCTTTACACCGCTATACCCGCTTGCCGCAAGCTTCGCGGTGGCTGACGAAACCACCGGGTTTGGCCACATCAACTGCTTTTCCACGCCAAGGTACATGTCTTCCACATCCGGAGGAGGCGGGTTGTCGCTGCCATTCAACCACATCACCAACGACGGATGGCTGCGCAGGCGATAGATCTGGTCGCGCAACGACTCCTTCGCGATGTCGTAATCCTGGTTGCTCCATTTCGACCAGTGCTCCCAGTGATCGCAGCAGCACCAGCCGGCCATAACCAGGATGCCCTGCCGGTCAGCCGATTCGAAAAACTCTTCCGTTTCGAGCTTGCCTTCCAGGCGAATGGTGTTCAGGCCCATGTCTCGAACGTAGCGCAATTCGTCCTGCAGCCGTTGCGAGTTCTCGCGCAGCATCAGGTCGGGCGACCAGCCTCCCCCGCGAATCAGGATTTTCTTGCCGTTGATCGTGAACACCCGCCGGTTTACATCGGTGACCTCCGAATCGACCTCCCGGATGCCAAACTGCGAAGTCGTGCGGTCCGACGCCTTGCCATCGACGTCAAACTCTATCTCGAGCGGGTAAAGATTTGGTTTGCCCATCTGAGCCGGCCACCACAGGCGCGGAGTTTGAATATTCAACTGCGAGACTCTGTCCGGCTCAAAGGTCACGTCCTTCGACTCATTCGGTCCTAACTGGACATCCTGCGAGAATTCAATCTGCTGGATCTTTCCTTTGAGCGTCCCTTTCAGCGGCTGGTTTGTGCCGTTCTTTACTTGAGCGGTGACGGTCAGGTGGGCGGCGTTGTTTTCCGGAGAGTCCACTTTACTGACCACGGTCGGATAGCGGATGGCCGCGGGACCGCTGGTGGTCAAGTACACCTCGCGCCACAATCCCATGTTCTTATCGGGCGGCGCGGGATTCCAGTCCACGAAAGTAATCGCCAGGTCGGTATCGGTCGGCGCCCAAACTTCGACCGCGAGCACGTTGAGCGCGCCCGGCTTCACCGCTTCGGTCACATTGAACTCGTAGGTTCGCCAGGCCCCAGCAACTTGCTCAAGGTTTGCGATCTGCTTGCCATTCAGGAAAATGTTTGCCCGGTAATTAATGCCGCGAAAATTGAGCCACACGGTCCTGCCGCGGTAGTTGGCAGGCAGCACGAACTCCTTGCGATACCACCACGGCACGGCAAACGGGCTGTCGGGCTGCATGGGAAAGTTGGAGAAATTCTTGCCGATCTCATAATTCATACCCGGATATTGGCGCAGGTTCATGCCGTAAAAAGGATCGGGATAGACCTTCTGTTTGACCATGGCCGCAACTACCGTGGTGGGCACCGAAACCTTGTACCAGCCAGCGGGCGCAAAGCGTGGAGACGAGATTTCTTCGCCAGCCTGGCTGACCTTGGCCGAGGACTGCAGATTCCAGCCGTCCACCAGTGGGAGCCTGTCGCTCGCTGGTTGAGCAGGCACAGCCGCCGCGCGGGTCGAAGGCGTCGTGGGTTGCTGCCGGGCGATCGCCGCGCCTGGCAACAAAAGTGATATCCCCAGAATTATCGCGATGAAAGAGGAAGAGAGAATAACTCGGGTATTCGCTTTTATGCGGGTTGGCATGAAACCCCCTTGGCTACGAACTGACAGGAACGACCCACTCTACACGTCCGCGGCACGATGTGGTGTGACGACGTCCCATGTTGATAACACGATTTATTGATTCGTTTCAATAAAGGAATAAATCCCAGCGTTGTTGAGCGTCCGCCGACCGGCCAGCGCCCCGAAGCGTATTAAGCAATCTTTGTGCTGGGCGGACCCGCACTGTGACGATGCCGCAGCGCTGGTTGGTTCTGGCGGCATGTCCCAGCGAATGCGTAGTTTATAATGAAGTATTCTCCCCAGACCTCTGGAGTATCACGAACATGATTCGTTTCCTGCAAACCCCTGGCCCTACTAAGAAAATTGTGCTTGGTGGGCTCCTGCTTCTCATCTGCGCGGCGATGGTGATCACCCTCGTGCCCGGCGGACTCGGCTCCGATCTCGGGTTCGGTGGTCCACCAGCCGGCGTCGTGGCCAAAGTGGCCGGCCAGAACGTGACCGTCAACGAGGTTCAGCAGCAAGCCAAGCAGATGTTGCGCCAGCAGTTCCCTAAGGGCGGCGCCCAGATGGGCATGTTGCTTCCGTTTTTCGCCTCCCGGGCGGCCGAACAACTGATCAACGAAAAGGCCATCGTGGCTGAAGCGCAGCGGATGGGTTTGCATGCTTCCGATGAAGAAGTCCGCGACGAACTGCAGCATGGCGGCCTTGGGACGTATCTTTTTCCGGGCGGCAACTACATTGGCGACGAAGCCTATGAAGATTTTGTGTCCCGTAATTTTGAAATGACCATCCCGCAGTTCGAGCAGGCGGAGAAGGACAACATTCTCGCGCGCAAGTTGCGGCAGGTCATTGCCGGAAGCGCGATTGTCACCGAGTCCGAAATCCGCCAGGAATTCGACCAGAAGAACACTAAGGTCAAATTCCAGTACGCCGTCCTCAACGTCGATGACATCAAGAAAGGCCTGCACCCGACTGAGGAAGAACTCAAGGCGTATTACGATCAGCACAAGGCGAGTTACAACAACTCCATTCCCGAGAAGCGGAAGATCAAATACGTTCTGTTCGACACCTCCAAGCTGCAGGCGCAAACCCAGATCAGCCAGCCGGAACTGCAGAACTACTACGATCAGCACCGCGACGAGTATAGGGTTCCCGAACAAGTCAAAGTCAGTCACATCCTCATCAAGACTCCTTTGCCGGGGCCGGACGGCAAGGTGGATCAGAAGGGCGTCGAGGAAGCTCGCAAGAAGGCGGAAGACATTCTCAAGCAGCTCAAAGCTGGTGCGAAGTTTGAAGATCTCGCTAAGAAATATTCCGAGGATCCGGGCAGCGCCAAGGAAAACGGCTCGCTCGGCTGGATTGGACGGGGTCGGACGGTCCCGGAGTTTGAGAAAGTTGCGTTCTCGCTTCCCAAGGGCCAGATCAGCGACGTGGTGCAGAGTAGTTACGGGTTCCACATCATTCGGGTTGACGACAAGCAGGATGCGCACATGAAGTCGCTGGCCGAGGTGAAAGATCAGATTGAACCCGTGCTGAAGCAGCAAAAGTCCGCGCAAGCCGCCGAAAATGAGGCCAACTCACTGCTCAACCAGGCGCGCACCGACGGTATCGACAAGGCCGCGGCCGCCAAAGGGCTGCAGCCCGTGACCAGTGACTTTTTTGCCCGTACCGAAACCCTGCCCGGGATCGGCAGTTCTCCGCAATTTATGGACGCCGTTTTCGGAGCGCGCGAAAAAGCTCCGCCTGATATGGTCCAGGTGCCGCAGGGGTTTGCCGTCTATGAGGTCGAAGCCGTAAAACCCCCGGCGACTCCCAGCTTCCAGGAAATTCGAGCGCGGGTAGAGGAAGAGTTCAAGAACGATCGCGCCAACACGCTGCTGCACCAGAAGGCGCAGGAATTGTCCGATCGCGCGAAATCTGCGCACGATTTGGCGAAAGCTGCCAAGGAGCTTGGCGCGACACTTAAGACCGGCGACCTGGTAACTCCCGAAGGCCAGGTGCCAGACATAGGTTCCATGGGTGGACCGGCGAGCGTCGCGTTTTCCATGAAGCCGGGCGATATCAGCGGTCCGATTGACGCGAATGGCCACGGGATTGTTCTCGCGTTGACCGACAAGCAACAACCCACGGATCAGGATTTCGCGCAAAAGAAGGACCAGATTCGCGACCAGTTGCTGCAAAGCAAACAGAACGAACTCTTCGGCCTGTTCATCGACAACCTTCGTAAGGACATGGAGAAGGCGGGTAAGATCAAAGTCAACCAGCAGGAACTCAAGAATCTTTCGCGCTCTCCAACCGAGGAAGGCGAATAAAGTTTCTGGCGCTCTGAGGCGGCGTGCTGTGCAGCGAGAAAGCTGAACCGCGCGTCACCGAATGTAAGTTCATGCCCGCTCAACAACCAGGGCCCACAACGTCATGGTACAGTTTTACGATGTGCCGTCGACGGGCCGTTTCACATACAGCTTGCAGTTCTCAATGACCGGGACCTCAAGATCGTTCTATGTTCTTTCCCCGCACTACTGGCATACTCCTGCATCCGACCTCGCTGCCGTCCCGCGGCGGCATCGGTGATTTTGGTCCCGCTGCGTACGAATTCGTAGATTTCCTCGCGCTCGGCGGGCAGGGGCTCTGGCAGGTACTCCCGTTTGGACCGCTGGGCTACGGCTATTCTCCTTACTCTTCAACTTCCGCGTTTGCCGGAAACCCGCTCCTCATCAGCCTGGAACGCCTGGCCGAACGTGGCTGGATCGACCGTTCACGAACGAATGACCTTGCGGATTCCGTCGGGAGCGTCGATTATCCCGATGTCTTTGAACGCAAGATGCCGCTGATCGTCGAAGCCGCCGAGAACTTTGTTAAAGCTGGCTCCAGCGACGCCCATCGTCGCTTCGACAGTTTCTGCGCCGAGAACGAGTGGTGGCTCGATGACTTCGTCCTGTTTGACGCGTTGCGGCAGCGTTATAACCAGGAGACATGGATCAAGTGGCCGCGCGAACTGGCGCGTCGCGAGCCCACCGCATTAGAAAACGCGTCGAATGAGCTGCTTTGGGAAATGCAGGTCGGCCGGGTGATCCAATTTGCATTCTACGAGCAGTGGCGCGCTCTGCATCACTATTGCAAGCAGAAGTGCATTCGGGTCGTCGGCGATATTGCCATCTTTGTGAATTTCGATAGTGCTGACGTCTGGACCCATCCGCAACTCTTTCGTCTCGACGAAAACCTGGAGCCTGAAGTCGTGTCCGGTGTGCCGCCGGATTTCTTCAGCAAGACCGGTCAGCGCTGGGGCAACCCCTTGTATCGCTGGGATGTCATGCGTTCCCGCGGCTATCAGTGGTGGACACACCGCCTGCGCTGGGCCACGCAGAATTGTGATTACATTCGCCTCGATCACTTCCGCGGCTTCGATCAATTCTGGGAAATTCCTGCCGGCGAAGAGACGGCCATCCATGGCCGGTGGGTCGACGGACCCAAAGACGACATTTTTATCAAGCTCCGAGAAGCGCTGGGCGGACTTCCATTTTTTGCGGAAGATCTTGGCTACATCACCCCCGAAGTTCACGCTCTCCGCGACCGCCTGCAGATTCCCGGCATGGCCGTATTACAGTTCGGTTTTGGGGACAGTGGTGCGCACATGTACCTGCCACACCGCTTCCGGGCCGATACCGTGGTCTATACCGGCACACACGACAATGACACGGTGGTTGGTTGGTGGAAATCTGCTGCTGCCGAGCACGAGCGCCGCAATGCCGCCGCTTATCTTGGCTGCTCCGACGCAAACGTGAACTGGGCATTTATTCGCGCTGCGCAGGCTTCTGTCGCGAACCTTTGTGTGATTCCCCTGCAGGACATTCTTGGCCTGGGCAGCGACGCTCGCATGAATACGCCCAGCCGCAATGACGGCAACTGGCGCTGGCGCTATCGTCCCGGAGTACTCACTCCGGAGTTGGCCGAGAAGTTGGCAATACTGGCGGAAGTTTGCGATCGACTTCCTCAAGCTTGCGATGATCCTTCGCACCTGGAATTTTTCGCCTGAAGCTGCACTCAGAAATCTTCTATTTCCCGTTTCGATTTCAATCTGGTTGCTGCGCTGGGCAGCAGGCAGGCATCTGACGAGTGCTTCAATTCATCGGCGAGCGCAGCCCCGATTGTGCTCAACTCCTCCGCACTCATTGCTTTCTGCATTCCCTCAAACAGCTGCCGTTCTTCTTTGCGGATGTGCAATGCCAGCATCTCGCCAAAACCCTTCAACTGAGTCCTGTCCATCAGTCGCGCAGCCGCGTCCAGGAAATGTCCGCGAAGCGCAGCGTGCTCCAGCAGGAGTTCCGAAGCTAGTTCTTGTAATCCTTCGATTCGCCTCGCGGCAGGGAAAAGATGCTTCTCCTCGGCGGAAAAATGCGTGGCAATCTCTTGTTCGTAAATCTGCTGGATCTCCGCCTGCCACGGTTCGAGATCGACATCTCCTGCTTGCGCAGCGCGATCGATGCGCACGCACAAAGCCAGCGCATGTTGGTGCTGGTGCGATAAGGGGATGAGGCTTTTGTCTCGCAGCATCAGGAATTTACGCGCTCACCGATTCCGCCTTCTCCACCGCGGAAGACCGCAGCGTAAGCCAGTCTGTCCGCACTTTGTCCCACTCCTGGATGAGCAGGCCGTGCGCTTCGAACAATTCACGAATGCGGAGTCGCGGCCATCCCACGATCTCTTCCAGCATGGGCGCCAGCACCGCCAGGGTGTTGGTGCTCAAAATCGTTCGCTTCGCGATCTGGGCCACACGCTTAGCCTCGGATACCGCGATGGTATATCCGTCGCGGGTGTTGACGTGCAGCATTACGTGAATATCGGAGCTGCCATCGCCCACATACACAATCTGATCCGGGCCCACCTGCAACTCTCTCTGCAATTGGTCCAGTACTGCCACTTTGCCATAGCCTGCAGTCGCGCGCTCAATCCGCCCGATCCGACCCTCGGCATCGTAGATGAGCTTCGTGCCATAAATATGGTTTCGCGGCACCACGCCCTCGAGCGCCGATTGAATCACTTCTTCCGGAGCGGCCGACAGCACATAAAAATCGAAATGATAGCCTTTGATTCCGCTGTCCAGAATGCGGTAGAGCAGTTCGATGTTTTCTTTCAGCCGGATCCGCTTGCCCACCTCCACTAGGTCTTGTCGACGCACGCGGGAGTTGAACTCCGGATCGTGCAGGAGCAAGTAGGCAAGCTCCGCCCCTTGCTGGACCAGGTTCAACTTCGCCATTCCTTTGGCTTTGCGCTCGAACTCCTCGGTTGAAATGCCGAGCAATTCGCTTAGCACATAGCCGGAGTCGTTAAACGTCAGCGTCTGGTCGAAATCGCTGGCGAAAATATATCGTTTCAAAGGCTTTTCACTCATATAGCGATTAGATTAGCGCAGCCATGTAAATGACAAATAAAAAGACTTAATAGCGCGTATCAGCAGCGCAAATGCAACGTTTGCTGCAGGTTACAAGATGCTATCAGCTGCTCCTGCAAAGCAACCTCGGCCGTCGGAAAAATGTTTGGCATGCATTTCAAGCATTCACGCCGCCGCTTTACTAAATCGCGCGCCACATTGACAATAGTTGGTTCGCCTGCACCGGGTAAGCTCGTCAGTAGCTCGTATCACCTGACGATCTTTCACCGGCCGCGAAAAGGGAGAATTCATGCAAGCTACCGGGGAACTCATACGTTTAATGAATTATGTTGACGACATCGCTACGACCCTCCGTCGGATCAGCGCCACCATCCCCACCATGACTGACGAGGAGCGGAAGCGCCTGTCGGAATACATGCGCAAGGCGGACCCCAGTTACGACTCCATCCTGCAGGCCCTCGAAAAGGGAGGCAAGTAGTGCCCGAGGTGAAGATGGTTGCGGTCATCGGGGCCGGCATTATGGGGCGGGGAATCGCCCACGCCGCGGCCCTCGGCGGTTACCGCACCATTCTCGAGGACTTACTTCCCAACGCCCTGCGCCGCGCGGAAACCGAAATTCGCGGCAATCTCGACAAGGCTGTCGAGATCGGCAAAGTCAGTTCGCAGGATGCTGATGCTGCGTTCGCCCGTCTCGAATACGCTGGATCGGTCGAGCACGCGGCGCGTGATGCCGACCTGGTGATCGAGGCCGTTCCCGAAGAGATGGAGTCCAAGATCGAGATCTTCACTTTGCTCGACAAAGTGTGCCGCCCCACGACCATCCTGGCTTCCAACACTTCATCTCTCAGCATTACGGAAATTGCCAGCGTCACCTATCGTGCGAAAAAATGCCTGGGCATGCATTTTTTCAACCCCGTGCACAAAATGAAATTGCTGGAGGTCGTGCGTGCGCTTGAAACCGACGACGACACTCTGGCCACCGTGGCCGAAGTCGGCAGGCGTATGGGTAAGGAAGTCGTAGTGATCAAAGAAGCGCCCGGCTTTATCACCAGCCGTATCAATGCCATGATCGGAAATGAAGCCTTTTACATGCTCCAGGAGGGAGTTGCCACGGCGTCCGATATCGACAAAGCCCTGAAACTCGGCCTGAATCATCCCATGGGACCGTTTGAATTAGTGGACCTCGTAGGACTCGATACCCGCCTGCACATTCTCGAATACTTACATCGAACCCTCGGTGAGAAGTTTCGTCCGTCGCCGCTCCTGGTGCAATATGTGAAAGCCGGGCGGCTGGGCCGCAAATCAGGCCGCGGCGTCTACGACTACCCCGATCAGCACGCGGCCACGCAGAAGTAAGCAGAGCCTTTAGAGGTCAGATTTATGGGTGCCAGGCAGCACCTGACGCCGGTGAACTACTAAATGAGACCGCCTTTCCTGACTACTTGTTGATGTCGTCCTTGGCTTCCAGCCGCTTTACCAACGAACCCACGTAAGCCTTGGTTCCATCATCGGGCGCGCCCTGCATGGCGATCTTCATTTCTTTTGCAGCATTGTCAAAGTCGCCTTGCGAGCAATACACGCGGGCTAATCCGGAGTGTACGAACCATTCGTTGGGATGATTCTTGGCATTGGTTCGGAAGATCGCAAAGGCTTCTTCCTGCCGCTTGTCGGCCTGCAACTGCCGTCCGAACATGTGCACTTGCAATGGCGTTGCTTTGGCCAGGGCCTTCGCTTCCATTGCCTTGGCATCGTCGGTCTTGTTCATGGCACGCAGCACCCGGGCTTTGGTAGACAGGTTTTCAAATCGTTCTTCAGTCTGGATCGAACGATCGCTGTATTTCAGCGCGTCCTCAAGGTCTACTTTGTTGGTAAGCAAATAGTTAGCGGCATCGTCCCAGCCAAACCACGAGTATTGCGGCAATCCGCGTAGCTGATTATGCAAGCTGGCCGCCACGGTGTCCTTGACGTCGACACTCACGTTGAACGGTACCGCAACTTTTTCCCATCGCAGCGTAACAACCGTCGAATCATCCTTCGGATCGTCGAATTCATACGTCAACGCGTTATGCATCTCCGACGCTTGCGGCTTCACCTGTACCCGCAGCGCGTCTTCCTTTTCGTTGTATGTGAAACTGCCCCAGGACGTGTAGTTCTTCGAGAAAATTACCGTCCACTGATCCGCGGTTGGGATCATGTGCAGGCCGTAAGTTCCGCGATCCAGCGGCTTGCCTTCCACCGTGACCGGATCGCTAAATGAAATCGTGGTGTTCTCATTAGCGCCGGCGCGCCACACTTGTCCATAGGGCACCAGGCCATCCCAGATCTTCCTGCCATTTGCGAGTGGCCGGTGATAAGAAATCGTGATGTCAGTAATCCCAACTCTCTGGGTGACGACGGCATGCTGGCTGGGTCGCGGCAGGTCCATGACAAACGATTGTGCGTAACTCAGAGTCCCCGCCAGAAGCCATGATGCAAGGCAGACCAATCCAATCGAACGGAGCTTTCTCATCGGTTCCCTCCTGAAATCGAGAGCAATGAATGTAAGGCGACACGGACGCAATGCGAGACTTTGACTTAGACGTGCAGCGGGATTGCTGGTGAGCAGGGCCGGCCTTAGTTCCAATGCAACTTTGGCGCGGTCCCGACCTTCAAAAAGCCATAGCGAGGTATTTATGAAAATCAGAATCGCATTGGTATGCTTGCTGACCCTGGGGACAGGCCTCGTGTTGTCGGGCCGCCTGATCGCGCAAGCGGTTCACATCACTCACGGTCCAGTAATTGAGACTGCCTCCAGCAACTCGGCCGTCATCGCCTGGTCCACGAACGAATCCTCCAACAGCCGCGTCTGGTATGGCACAGACAAGAATAATTTGACCAGACTTGGGGAAGCCAGATACGGCGGCAATACCCATCGCGTTGAACTGACCAATCTGAAGCCAGGCACCACTTACTATTTTGAAGTGGAGTCTGGACAGGCAAAGGGCGGCAGCGAGGCGGAAAGCCAGGGTGTTTTGAGCTTTCAGACCGTGGCTGCGGGCGCTCCCGCGGTGCACAACCAAAAGCCCGTGCTTGCCGAAAAGGGCCTGGCCAACGAAGAAAATGGGAAGGTGAAAATTACTCATGGTCCGGTCCTCGAGCACGTGGACGCGCACTCCGCGACAGTCGCCTGGTCGACCAACCTGAAGGGCAGCACGCGGGTCGACTATGGAACGGATCCCAATAATCTGACCCAGCTTGCCGAAGCGCCTTGGGGACAGGGAGGGCTGACGCACCGAGTTACTATTCGCGATCTGAAACCCAACACGACGTACTACTTCAATGTCGAGACCGGACAGGCGCAGGGAACCGGCGGTGCTGAAGTCGACAGCTCGAAGGTCATGAGTTTTAAGACCTCGGGAGAAGCACCGACTCAGGCCAAAAATAGTCCAAAAAAGAAGTAATCTGTGCGCGCCACTTCGTCCTGCCTTCCGCTGGGGCGCGACGGTAGTGTCCAGCCCTAGATGCCCCCGCTCGGCAGGCTAACCCCGTCATACTGAAGACGTCCAACTGTGTAAGGATTTTCTGGGAACCACGCCGTCCCTCCTCGCGTATCTCTATACGGGTGCGGTGCAGTGCGCCGGTCCGTCCCCCCGAATTCGACTTCCATGCGCTCTCTGCTCGACATCGTCCGCCAGTCGTTGGCCACACTCTGGGCACATAAGCTTCGTTCCTTTCTCACGATGTTTGGGATTGCGTGGGGCGTTGGGTCGCTCCTGCTATTGGTCGGCTTGGGGGAGGGATTTCGCAGCGGACAGCAAAGGAATTTGGCGGAACTGGGCCAGGACATCATGTTTACGTTTTCCGGGCGTATTCCAGCGGTGGAGGGCAGCCTACAGTCCGGTCAAACCTACCGCTTCACCTACGATGACTACCTTGCCATCCGGGAGGAGGCGAAGTTCCTCAAAGCGGTTTCCCCCGTGCTCAACCGCGAGGACATCCGGGCGGTAAGCGATTACGGCAGCACCAACGGGCAGGTTTTCGGCGTTGCTCCCGAGTACAACCAGATCCGCAACGTTCCCGTCAGCCCTGGCCGCTGGTTCACTGACGAAGACAACAGCGATCACCGCCGCGTGGCGATTGTCGGCTGGGAACTGCTGAAGAACATGTTTCCCGGCCGTCCTGGGGTCGGGAGCACTATCCTTCTCAACGGCATCAATTTCGACGTGATTGGTGTCGTTCAGAAGATCGGCAAAGAAGCCAATAACGGAACCAATATGCGCATATTCGTTCCCATCGCAACCATGCGCATGCTGTTCCCGCTGAAAACTGAAGGTTCGGAGAACGCAATCTCCTTCATAAACTATCGTCCCATCCTCAAGGAAGAGCACCTCGCGGCCAAGCAGGAGGTACATCAGATCATTGCGCGCCGCCACGGCTTCAACCCCAAGCTCGAAGATGCATTTGAAGACTGGGACACTATCGAGAACGCTATGCGCGTGGGGAAGATTTTCGATGCCATGGACTACTTCCTCGGTGTAGTTGGCCTGGTAACGCTCGGCCTGGGCGCAATCGGAATCATCAATATCATGCTGGTCTCGGTGACCGAGCGCACAAAGGAGATCGGCTTGCGAAAAGCGCTGGGCGCTACCCATCGCAATATACTCACCCAATTTTTTGTGGAAGGTGCATTTCTTACTGCTTTCAGCGGCGGAATCGGCCTGGCTATCACCGTGGCGTTTGTGACCCTCTTAGCCCAGTTGCCGTCGCCGGAAGGATTCGACACTCCACGGATTGTTCCCAGTTCCGCGGTGGCTGCGATTTCATCGTTGGCCGTCGCCGGAATCATCGCCGGTCTCTATCCTGCGCGCAAGGCCGCATTGCTTCCTCCGGTTGAAGCATTGCGGCAGGAGTAAACGATGGTGCGCGACCTTGGCAAACAGGCCTACCACGCTCTGCGCTACAATCGCCGTCGCTCGTTCCTGACCATGCTGGGGATGGCGTGGGGGATCGCCACAGTCGTCCTGCTTCTCGCCTATGGTTCAGGCTTCCAGCGCGGGTTGATGGTGGCGTTCCGCACTTTTGGCGGAAATCTGATTGCCATGTTTCCCGGACGCACATCTCTGCAGGCGGGCGGCAGTAAGGCCGGCACACAGATTCGTCTCAACACCGAAGACCTCGATTATCTTCGCGCCGAGATCCCCATGATTGAGCGCATGTCTCCTGAGGTAAACAAGCAAAGCCTGGTGGCGTATGGAACTCGCAACGGCACTTATACCATCCGCGGCACCTACTCCAGTTACCAGAAAATTCGCAATGTGGAAGTCGCAGAAGGAAGCTTCTATGGAGAAAAAGAAGACTCCACCCATATCCGGGTCGCCGTTCTCGGCTATGACGTAAAAAAGAAACTGTTTTCCGGACAGAATGCGGTGGGGGAAACCGTTCGCATCGACGGCATTTCGTACCAGGTGATTGGCGTTCTCAAGCACATGATCCAGGATGGCGACGACAACATGAATGGCATGGTATACGTGCCCTTCAGCGCAATGAGCGATCTGAAGAATACGTTTTACCTTGATGCAATTGCCTTCGATTATGAAGGCGACCATGCGAAAGTTACCCGCCTGGTGCGGAACTCCATGGCTTTCCACCATGGTTATGATCCTAAAGACGAGCGCGCCGTCTTCATTTTCGACGCGGTGAAAGATCTTGCCGACCTCACCGTCATCACTGTTGGCATCAAAATCCTGCTTGGCTTCATCGGCCTGCTAACTCTGGGAATCGGAGGCGTCGGCTTGATGAACATCATGTTGGTATCAGTGACCCAAAGGACTCGCGAAATCGGCGTGGAGAAGGCCTTGGGTGCGTGCCGCTGGCAGATCCTGTTCCAGTTTCTCGCGGAGGCCCTAGCCATCACCTTTCTGGGCGGTCTGGCGGGTGTTGTGCTCGCTTACCTGGTTTCCTGGTCAGTGGGATCGTTAACCTTGTGGAGCGCTTTCCTTGAAGATGCCAGCGAAGGCGATATTCACCTGATCATCGACTCCGCTACGCTGCTCTGGTCGACTGCTATTCTCAGTTTCGTAGGGATCGTCAGCGGCATGCTGCCCGCCATCAAAGCGGCGCGACTCGACCCCATCGAGGCACTGCGCTATGAATGAATTTCGGGGCAGCAATCAAAGCACGGCTTCGTCCACGCGGTGATTAGGAGCTCTCCAGCCCTGCCCTGGATTCGCGTGCATGGTTTCACCTTCGTGCACGCTCAATTTACAATCACCCCGTGCCTGAGTCCCGCCTACGCCGCGTCGAAGATCAGCTCAAGCTGTACGAGCATCCGCTGCTGACTTTCTCTGCTCGCGATGCCGGCGAGACGGTAGAAGTAATCATTGACTTCAAGCAGTCTCCCGTCCCCGTTCACACGTACTATTTCACCCTCCACCCTCGCGATCTCGATCACCCACAATTCGAGTGGACCTTCCAGCGCCAGCTTTATGATTGCCTGCACGATTACCTGGTCGAGATGTTCACCCGCACGCCCCAGAATCGCATCGAGCGCCAGCGGGAAGGCCTGTGAAGCTTCGGCAGAGGATCGAGCGAGAAATTCGCGAACATGGGCCCATGCCGTTCTCGCGCTTTATGGAGCTATGTCTTTATGACCCGGAACTCGGCTACTACTCTCGGCACGCGGAGCAGTTCGGCAAGGCCGGAGATTTCTACACCTCCAGCGACGTGCACGCCGTTTTCGGACGGCTGCTCGCCCGGCAATTTGAAGAGATGTGGCGGGTGCTCGGCTCGCCAAAGGAAATAGAACTGCTTGAACTCGGTCCAGGTCGAGGTCTGTTCGCACGCGATGTGCTCGACTGGTCGGAAAAGAAATGGCCCGATTTTTTTCAGGCTTTACATTACAGCGTGGAAGAACGTTCTCCGGAGCTGCGCGCCCGCTTGCAGCAAACCTTGAGCAAACATCTCAGCACCGGACGGGCGCAGGTGACAGTACCCGAGCCGGTAACTCATTCTGCGATACCGCGCATTAGCCGATCGCTGCCCGCGCAGATCCCAACGATCGTCTTTGCCAATGAGTTTTTCGACGCGCTGCCCGTCGAAATCGTCGGTCAAAAAGGCGAGTTGCACTTGGATATTCGCGAAGACCACCTCGTGGAAGTCTGGTTTTCGATCACACCTGAAGCACAGGCATTTCTCGACCGCTTCAGCGTGCAGCCCGAACCGCAGGAGCGCTTGGAAGTACCGTTACTCGCCCCAAGCTATATGAAGAGAATTGCGGCGGAGGTGACGCGTGGTTTTGTCACCATCATTGATTACGGCTACACGCGCGACGAGCAGTTGGCGGGACACCATCGCGGCACTCTTTCCACCTTCCGTCTCCATTCGGAGGGGTCAAACCCTTATGAGGCGCCAGGCGAGCAGGACATCACTGCGCACGTGAACTTCACTGCGCTTGCGGCTGCCGCGACGCAAGCGGGCATGCAAGTTCAAAAACTTCGCACCCAATCACAATGGTTAATGGGAATTGGCGAATCGAATCAGTTTGCTGACGCTTTCGAAGAATGCCGGCTTCCTCAGGAACAGGCGAAGGTGGCTCTGCAACTGAAGCACCTGGTTACGCCTGCTGGCATGGGTGAAAGCTTCCACGTTTTGCTCGCCAGCCGCGGCGTTAACCCAGACGCAGTGTCCACCCTGGCAGGCCTCAGATTTGGCTGAATAGCGGTCAAATAGGATCGAAACTCCAGCCGAGATCCCCGCCTTAATCAATGTCAATATCGCCTGAGGAAGTATGCACCGCCACCGCGGGCCCGCCGCCCCGCACTTTTCCGCTAATCGAGCGCCTCGATTCCTGCACTCTGCCGACCACGGTTGTGACCACCGGCTGGCCGACATTGATGTTTCCGGAGCTCGTCGTCGCCTCGATGTCGAACCCGGCATTTCCCTGTAGTTGGAGCTTGGCGTTGCCCGATCCTGTATGAATGTTCCATGCGTTTTTTGGAGTACCTTCCGCGCTAACGTCGCCGCTACCAGTTTCGACTTGCAGCCCACCGTTCAAGCCGCGAAGTCCCACGGTGCCCGACCCGGTGTGTACTTCCATGTCGCCCGCGCCTACCTCTTCGAGCTCTATGTCTCCGCTGCCCGCGCGCGCACGCACCGATCCCACCAATTCCGTGCCGCGGACATCTCCCGACCCGGTTTCGAACTGCATGTCTCCCGTAATTCGTGACAGCTTTACGTCCCCGGATCCGGTTTGCAGTTCCAACCTGCCCTTCGTGCCCTCAACCGTGATATCGCCAGATCCGCTTTTCGTGCGCACCTGCGTGTCCACGGGCACGGTGATCTCATAATCGACGTAAATGCCGTGCTCGGAAAGATAGTCGACGCGAACATCGTTCGCATTTTGATGGACGGGTGGATTGTTCTCGATCTCTTTCACGCGGGGATTGCTCTCGCTGTTACTAAACCAGCGTTCCCACTGGTTCGAAAGGAAAATCTTGCCCACCACGGTTACGGTTCCTGTCTCCCCGGCGCGCACGCTCACATCCCCCGAATGCGTGTAGATCTCCAGATCCACAGGACCGTTCACATTGAAGCTGCGCTCAAATTTACCGACTGGCGTAGACGCAAACGAGGCTGGTGCTACTGCCAGCGCGAGTACTGCAAGAACAGCAACATGGAACCAGCGATGAGAACTCATGGGGGTCTCCTTTTGAACGACTCGGGGATTTTGGGACGCGTAGTCGGATTCGGTTACGGTGAGGTGTTGTCGCATAGGTGAATCTTCGATATCAGGCGAGACGCTTGGCAGAGTCGCAGCTGCACGCGGAAATTGGGCGCCACCCCGTCCGGCATGGCGCCCGAGATCTGGCTTTACTGCAATACCACTTGATCGCCTTCCTTGAGGCCGCTCAGCAACTCGGTCTTAGCGCCGTTCGATATCCCGATATTGACTGCAATTTTCCTCTTGCCATCTTTGGCCTTGGTATCGGGAATCTCTACCGAAGCTTTCTTGTCCTTGTCGTACAGGATTGCGCCTTCTGGAATCTGCAGCACGTTCTTGTGCTCTTCCAGGATGATTTCCGCGTTCGCGGTCATTTCCGCTTTCAGTTCTCCGCCCGGATTATTGATCGAGACTCGCACCTCGAAGGTGGTCACATTGTCTTTTTCAACGCCCATGGGGGATATGCGCGTGACCTTGCCCTGGAAAGTTTTGTCCTTGAATGATTCGACCTTGATACGCGCCGGCTGTCCCAGGTACACCTTTCCGATGTCGCTCTCGTCGACCTTGCCCTTAACGTAGACTTCGCTGGTATCGCCAAGCGTCATTACTAGGGTCGCACCTGAACCCAGCACCAGGATCGAGCTGACCGCGTCGCCCATTTCCACGTCGCGCGAGAGAACCACGCCATCAATGGGAGAAACGATGTCGGTATAGCTCAGCTGCTCGTCAAGCTGTTTCAAATTCGCGGCATTGTGGGCCATGTCGGCCTTTGACTGGGCGATCTTCGCCTTCAGCACGATCATCTGGGCTCTCGCCACGCCCTGCTTGTTTACCGCGAGCACATACGCCCTCTGGGCGTCATCCAGGGCCGACTGAGAGACTACGCCGTCCTTGGCCATGCCCTGGGCACGCTCATAAGCCCGTTTAAGCGTTGGAATATCCGGTCCTTCGGCATCGACCTTGGCGCGCTCGTAATCGGCTTCCGCCGCGGTCAGGTTGGCTTCTGAGGACTGCAACGCGGCGCGTGACTGATCCACCTGCGCCTGGATCTCGTCTTTATCCAACTGCGCCAGCAATTGTCCTTTTTTGACCTTGTCACCCGCTTCGACGAAAAGCTTTTTAACAATACCGCTGGCTTTGGACTTCACCTCGACCTTGGTAATCGGCGTTACCTTGCCCGTGGCCACCACGCTCTTCGCCAGGTCGCCTTTCTCCACTTTCGCCAGCTTCGACGGATCGATTTTGGTGCCGCCCGAGGTGGCGGCGATCAGCCCCACCGCGATCAGCAGGACGCATGCGGCCGCGATTGATCCATAAATGATTCTTTTGCGACGCTTCTTCGATTTGCCATTACCATTGCCGTTCACATCTGCCTCCTGCGACCGCTAAAACCTTGATCTTGTACCCTCGCCTGCTAGTACGAAAACTATCTTGTTTTTGTTCCTGATTCGTAACAAGCATTCCCATTTCGGAACCAGACCTCTTTTAGCCTTCGCCTGTGAAGGAGACGAAACCGTGGCCACACGTCTGGTTAGACCGTGAGATAGGAAAAATGGAAGCAGGTAAGGTTTACACATATAGGATCGCCGATTGCCACGCCCTGCGCAAGCTGCACAGGCCATACTGGGGTTAGAGTTGAGGTCACAGGGTGCAGAAATCCTAGTTGTCAGGCCTCCGACGCCATTCTCGGGTCGTTGCTGCTGCGGCCCCTGTTTCGAGCTCTCAGGTGAGTCCTAACTGCTTTCCTGACTCCCGACTACGACCTTTCAAATGTTAGAATTACGCATCCATGGTTGCTACCGTGCTGCTGCCAGGATTTCTGATCCTCCTCCTGGTAGCCGCCAATGCCTTTTTCGCTGCGGCCGAGTTTTCGCTGGTCAGCGTGCGCGATACTCGCATTCAGCAGCTCATTGAAGCCCGTCGCATCGGTGCGCGCACCGTTCTCCGTCTTCATCAAAATCTGGATGAGGTCGTCAACGGGGTTCAGCTCGGGATCACCCTTACCAGCCTGACTCTTGGCTGGGTGGGCGAACCCCGCCTGGCGGAACTGGTGGAAGCCGCAATCGGTCCGGTGCCGCACGTTGGCGTTTACGCCCACGTCGTCGCGGTGCCTATTGCTTTTGCCCTGATTACATACCTGCACGTGATTCTTGGGGAGCTGGTGCCGAAATCGTTGGCTCTGCAACGGGCGGAGCGGGTAGCGCTTGCGGTGGCCGCACCCATGGACGTCTTCCTCACCATTGCGCGTCCTCTGCTGGCTTTCATGCGCAAGTCGGGCGGCTTTGTCCTGCGGCTGTTCGGTTCACGCGAGGTGCGCCGTGGGGCCGTGCACTCGCCGGACGAACTAAAGCTCATCGTGACTGCCAGCCGCCAATTTGGGCAGATCCCCCCGGTTCAGGAAGAAATGATTCACAACGCGCTGGAGATGGATAACATCACGGTCCGCGAGGTCATGGTGCCGCGCCCCGACATCTTCGCGTTGCCCGGAGATCTGACTCTCGACGACGCTCTGGCCCGCATCGTGGAAGAGCAGCATTCACGTATCCCGGTCTATGACCCGCAGCGCGGTCCTGAACACATTATCGGTGTTTTGTATTCCAAAGATCTGATGCGCTGGACCCGCTTGCGCCTGACACTGAATGCTAATCACCCGATCTCCGAGCGCATTGCGCGCATGCAGATCAGCCGCATCATGCGCAACGTGCTGGTCGTGCCCGAGACCAAGGTCCTGACGGATCTTCTTGCCGAGTTCAAAGAACGCAAACGACATCTGGCGGTCGTGGTCGACGAGTATGGTTCCACGGCTGGTGTCATTACCGTCGAAGACGTCCTTGAACAATTAGTGGGGGAGATCGAAGACGAGTTCGATGTGATTCCGCCAGACCAGCCGGCCTTCGAAGACACCAATGTTCTCGTGCTGGATGGCTCAGTCAATATTCGCGATTTGGAGAGCGAATACCAGCTCACTTTGCCGCGCGACAAAGGTTTTGAAACGCTGGCCGGCTTCATTCTCGCTCGCTTGCAGAAAATTCCCACGGTCGGCGCCTTCTTTGAATTCGAAGGCCGCCGCTACACGGTAGAGGAGATGGAAGGGCATCGTATCGCGAAGGTTAAAATTGATAACCTGCAACCTGCAACGATGGTTCGTCAGGCAGGAGATTAAGCAGCATCCCTGTTCCTGCCGCGTAAGATGGGCAAGAACTGGACCTCAGAAGTGCAAACGAAGATCTGAACCGAAGCCTTGGCCCGCTATCTCTTCCATCGCTTGCTATACACGCTGCCGGTGATCTGGCTCGTCGTTTCCATTGTTTTCCTGCTCATTCACCTTGTGCCCGGCGATCCCATCCTGCAGATGCTGGGGGAAGGCGCGCCTGCCACCGACATCCAAGCCACACGCCACCTGTACGGTCTCGATGTCCCCTTAGGAGAACAGTACCTGCATTACTGGAAAGGTGTCTTGCATGGCGATCTGGGTCCCTCGCTGCGATTCAACGAGAACGTGAGCCGCCTGATTACTCAGCGCTATCCTTACACCCTGCAACTCACCATCGCGGCCTTGGTCGTCGCGATTCTGTTGTCCGTGCCCGCTGGCGTCCGCTCTGCTCAGCGACGCAATCTTTGGGATGACCGCGTGTTGAGCGTGATCAGCCTGTTTGGCCTCTCGTTTCCTAACTTCGCATTAGGTCCAATCCTAATTCTTTTCTTCGCGATTGCCCTCGGCTGGCTGCCGGTGTCGGGGGCGGGCGGTGTGGCTCACCTCGTGCTGCCCGCCATCACGATGGGCAGCGCCCTGGCGGCGATCCTCACGCGCATGGTTCGTACTTCCATGCTTGAAGAACTGGGTCAGGACTACATCCGTACCGCGCGCGCCAAAGGCTTACCGGAACGAACCGTTGTCTATAGGCACGCGCTGCGCAATGCCATGATCCCGATTATCACGGTTCTCGGGTTGCAGTTCGGGGCGTTGCTGGCGGGCGCGATCGTGACTGAAACCATTTTTTCCTGGCCCGGCATCGGTCGCCTGACGATTCAAGCGATCTCCAATCGCGATTATTACCTGGTGCAAGGCTGCATACTCGCTATCGGCTTGACCTATGTCGCGGTCAATTTTCTGACCGACCTGCTGTACTCGGTGGTCAACCCGAGAATCCGTCAATGACCTCAAGAGGCAGCCGACTTTTTTACGGTTCGGGAAAGAACGTCTAGATGTCCACGGCAGCCATCTCGCTACCGCGCGTTGCCCGCAGTAACCCGCTGGCCGCTACGGGCGTCGTCCTCGTTGTAGTCTTTGTGATCTTCGCGTTGTTCGCTCCCTGGATCGCCCCCCAAGATCCCGCGCACATCGACCTCCCCAACCGCCTGGAGGCGCCGAGTTCACATCACTTGTGCGGCACCGACGAACTGGGACGCGACATTCTCTCCCGTCTCATTTACGGCGCGCGTATTTCCATGCTGGTCGGTACGTGCGTGGTCGCAGCTTCCTTATTTCTTGGTCTCGTCATTGGATCGATCGCCGGATACTATGGTGGGGGCGTTGACCGATTCGTGAATGTCGTCCTGATGAATGCGTTCCTGTCATTCCCCGGTATCTTGATTGCGATTGCTTTTGTCGCCTTCCGTGGGCCGGGGATTTTCAACCTGGTATTTGCCTTATCCCTGGGCGGCTGGGTGGGCTATGCGCGCCTGGTGCGCGCCCAGGTGCTAGCCACGAAGGAGCGCGAATTCATCGAGGCCGCGCGTGCAGTCGGCGCGAGCGATTGGCGGGTGATCGTTCGACACATTCTGCCGAACATTATTCAGCCGGTAATCGTGCAAGCCGCAATCGGGATGGCCGGCGCCATCCTCGCGGAAGCCACGATGAGCTTCCTGGGTCTTGGCGTCCCGCCGCCGACCGCAAGCTGGGGCTCCATGCTCAACGACGCCCGCGCCCACCTGTTCGATTCTCCGCATTTAGTGTTTTTCCCAGCACTCGCCGTGATGCTGGCCGTGCTCGCCTTCAACTTCATTGGCGACGCACTGGGTGACTTCCTCGACCCGCGTTCCCGAATAGAAGCCGGCCTATAGCGACGCCAGTTGATCTCCCGCCTAGGC
>Ga0070741_10002995_pt1 | contig 43320 bp, 33 predicted proteins | sample Coa_R1_4_FD_66440 | JGI IMG/M metagenome (GOLD analysis project Ga0070741, IMG submission 66440) | Surface soil microbial communities from Centralia Pennsylvania, which are recovering from an underground coalmine fire - Coalmine... | ecosystem: Environmental > Terrestrial > Soil > Unclassified ... | reverse complement strand
GCTGCCGGTACCGGTGGTTTTGTAATCTTGAACACCAACGATTTACTCGGGGGCCTGGAGAAGATTGGCAAAGAACAATCCGAGTACTACATCATTGGCTACTCTCCTTCCGAATCGGAGGAAGGAAGTTGCCATACCTTGAAAGTAAAGGTCGATCGTGGTGGCACCAATGTGAGGTCGCGAAGCGGATACTGCAACGTGCGACCGCGCGATTTGCTCGCGGGCAATTCGATCGAAAAAGGACTGGAGGGCCACGCCTCAGCTGACATGCCGGGGAACGTTGCGGGTTCAATGCAGACTCCTTTCTTTTACATTGCTCCAAACACGGCACGCGTGAATTTGGCGCTTGAGATTCCATCCAGCTCCTTGAAGTTTGAGAAGGTAAAGGGGAAAATGCACTCAGCGGTGAACGTTCTCGGAATTGCCTATAAGCCCGACAATACCATTGCCGCGCGATTCAGCGATACCGTAAACCTCGACTTCGAAGACAAACACGAAGTGGAAGAATTCACCAAAAATCCCTTCCATTACGAAAATCAGTTTGAAATCTCGTCAGGCAAGTATCTTCTCAAGATTGTTTTCAACTCAGGCAATGAAAGCTTCGGCAAATTGGAAAAGCAGCTTGCGATCGATCCTTATAACGGAAAACAATTTGCGCTAAGCGGAGTGGCCCTGAGCAATCAGATTCATCGAATTTCAGAAAACGAATCGGGACTGGATACGGCGCTGCTCGAAGACAAGACGCCTCTCATAGTGCGTGGAATGCAAATTACTCCTTCCGGAAGTAACCGATTCAAAAAAACCGAACCGGCGGCAATTTATGCCGAAGTCTATGAACCGTTGCTGACCGGAGCCACACCCCCGAAGGTTGGCATTGAAATCATCATCGTAGATCGAAAAAGCGGAACGAAAAAAGCGGATATTGGCATCCCAAATACTGACTCTGCCATTGACAAAGGGAACCCCGTCATCCTTCTTGGACTCAAGCTTCCCGTGGATTCGCTGACTCCAGGTTCCTACCAGTTGCAATTGAAAGCGTTGGATTCGGCGGGGAATGCCTCCGCTGTCCGGTCTTCTGACTTTGAGGTAGAGTAGGGGTCTTTGGCAGAAATCTTAAGCGCTGCGGAATATCGTGCACCGATTTGGTCAGGAATTTTCATTTTTTGGTGGATAATTTTAGCAAGCATACCGGCAGCGGCTCAGAGCAACCCACCGGACGTAAAGGCCACTCGTGACCAAAATGACGTGCTTCTCAATTGGAACGGGATCGAGAAAACTCTCTACGCTAACGCCAAACCCTACGTCGAATTATCGACAGCCGATCTAAAGAACGCACTGCCGGAATTGCAGGAACTCGAACCCGCGTTGAATCAGGATGAACTGCCTGCCCTGCTCAAAAAAACTGGCGACAAGACGCGCGATCTGTTGCATAACATGCCTAACTTGATTGCGCATGAAAGATTGCTCACTCAAAGGGGGTCGAAAGGAAAACCCTGGCGGCAGGAATATGAGTATCTGATACTGTCCACGGTCGACAAAAGTAATGCGACTGTATTCAATGAGTATCGCACTGCTCCGAATGGCAAAACCAGTCAGGAGGCGGAAGATCCGCTTACCAAGGGTGTCACTTCCGTATGGACACGGTTTTATCCTTCCAACCAATCCGAATCCAGGTTCCGGTATCTTGGACGCCAGCAAATCGATGGACACCAAACTGTAGTAATCGGTTTCGCCCAAATTCCCGACGCGGTTCGTTACCCCAGCCATTTTGAATTCGGTGGTGCGTCAATTGGTGTACTGGATCAAGGCATTGCATGGATCGATCAAGCAGACTTCCGCATTGTTCGAATGCGAACCGACCTGCTCGCTCCGAGGCCTGACGTTTATTTACAAAAAATGACTACCGAAGTTCACTTCGCAGAACTGGATCTACCGCAGAGCGACTTAAAAGTATGGGTCCCCAACGAAGCGGTAGTCGCGTGGAATTTCAAAGGCCAAACCGTACAGCAACGCCACATTTATTCGAAATATCGGTTCTATACAGTGAAAACTAAGATTGTGCCCTAAGTCTCGCAATGAGCAGCTAAAGAGGGCAGTGGCAGTGAGGCATTCTCTTCTTAACACATGCTGAAGTCATTCTGAACTCCGTTGATATACGGCGTTATGCAGAATGGCACCAAACCGCGAACTGGCCCAGCCCACGTGGATAGTTACAGTTCCGGGGCTTGGATACAAGTTTGCTGCATAATTGACAAATAAATCTTCAGAGTTTACCAGCACTTTACACAGACTTTACTTTAGAGTCTTCGAGCTCGTCATCTAGTCCTTAGTAGAGAAAAATACAAGGAGGAATACATGCAGAGATTACTGGGATATCTGCTCGCGATGACAATAGGGTTCGGTTCTGGAGCAGCATTTTCAAGAGGGCATGTCCCGATTGCAACTGGAAGCAACGACGCTCAGACAAGCGCAGCTTTTAGGGATGGTCTCTATCTTGGGAGCCATGACGCCAAATCGAGAAGCGTCCGGCACGTTGCCATAGGGCGTTGGAGCACACCTGACGACCGGTCAAAGTACGCGGCTGGATATCAAGTGGGATTTTCTCGCGCAAACTACTAAATATATTGGCGGAAGCGAGTGGGAGTCGAACCCACCGACGGCGGGGTAACCCGCCGTCCGCCGGTTTTGAAGACCGGGACAATCACCGGATCATATGCGCTTCCAAAAGGAGATTAGCTACTGTGAATGCAGTGTGCCTAAAGGCGTTCCATTGGCGGCGTCAACCATGAATACCGCGCTCTCGCTGGGGTCATAATATCCGTAATAGCTCACACTTGCGCCACCAACAGTTCCGGTGACCGAAAATACATTTCCCACTACAAAACCAGTGAGCGTGTCAGTTTCATTGTTAACCGTCAAGACTTCGGTAAAACCGCCGGGCGATTCTGTCAACACCGCGCTAGCGGGATCGCTTCCATTGAGAGTACCCGTATAGGTGCCGGAAATCTTTCCAACCTGCTGGCCTACAAAGTTTCCGCTATCCTGGCATGTACCACTGGTGAGCACATAGGTTCCGGACATGGTTTTCCCAGAGCCCGTCAAGGTCCCCGTAAAGGTATAAACAGTCGTATTTTCGGTGAGCACAATTGACACGGTGTTACTCGAAGAGACTGTGCCCGTCAAACTGTTTGTTCCTAACGGAGAACAGTTGCCTCCAAAATACAATCCACCATTGGGATGCTGCCCAATAAGTACAAGCTGGTTGGCACCGCTTGCAGAAAGTGTGCCTGACGCCGAGCTGCCAGCGCCGCTCTCCTGAAGATTGGTCTCAATCAGGGTGGAGTAGCCAGGCCGCTCCACCGATTGCATGGTAATTTCCCACGAGCCAGCGATTTGTGGGCTCGTGGCGGTGGTAGTCGTGGAGGAAGAGGAACTTGAACCTCCACATCCCAGTGAAAATAACAACGCCAATCCTAGCGAACTCGCAACCCAAAAACGGACCATATTCCCCCAGCTTCGCCCCTTATGCAAGAACCAACCCGATTCAGGAAAATCACATTGAACTGAGTAGGATTCAATTACTAAGAGCAAAGTTGCTGATTGTAAAAACGATAACCGTCATTGTAAGCGAAAACGGCGAAATAGCGCTTTAGACGGGGAGAATAGATCAATGCCTGACAAATCTTTCCTTTTCAAACTAGAGCCTCGGCAGATGCATTTCGCACCAACCCATTTCATGGGTGGCCGGATTCCCGGATCTCAATAAATTGATCGCATCGAACATCATTCAATATCTGATGAATTCCCGATGGCCATAGGATGTTGATGTGTGCAGTCTCAGCGGAGCCCAATCCAAAATGAAGTCTCTTGTCATTGGATGAAAGATAACTTCCTGCGGCAGTTGCAAACCGAGTCTGTCCATTCACTTCCACGCGAGCGCCAAACCCATCACGAGTGCTGTGTGTTCCAATCAATGTAATCGTAAGCCAATGCTGCTTGCCGCCATTGTTCAGAAATACTTGCGGATGGTCGTTCAGCACTGTCGTAACGACATCGACCCATCCATCATTGTTTAGATCTCCAAATGCAGCTCCGCGTCCAGCGACAGGAACTTTGCTGCCTGCATCAGCCTGCTCAAAGTGGCCGTTATGATTCAATGCCAGTAGTGGCGGCTCAAGATAGTGCAAAGAAGAATCGAATTTTTCTACGTTATCGATAACATGGCTTTGCGTGATGAAGACATCTTTCCATCCATCGTTGTCGAAATCTTCAAGTCCAACTCCCCAGCCTGAAGTAGCACCGGAGAGAAAGCCAAAACCAGTTTCAATACCTTGTTCACTGAATGCGCCGTGACCGTCGTTGTGAAAGGCAGCGTAAGGCTGGTGTGGAAGCTCTGTCACAAGAATATCGGGGAGGCCGTCGTTATCGTAGTCCTGAAAAGCCACGCCCATACCTGAGAGCTTTTTGCCGTCTACATTGAGAGCAGCGCCAGCCTCGATTCCGCGCTCCGCGAAAGTGCCATTGCCGTTATTGTGAAAGAGAAATTGTTCAACGACGTCATTGGCGACGAAGATGTCGGTAAAACCATCTCCGTCGTAATCTGCAAAGGCGACGCCCAGACCGTGGCCTTTTTTGCCTGCGATACCGGACTTCACGCTGACGTCTTCAAACGTGCCATCACCACGGTTATGATAAAGAATGCTGGTGGTTCCGGAAAACTCTCCGGGCGGGCAATACATATGAATATCAGCCCCGCAGAATTTGCTGCGTTTCGTGTCCCAATCGAGATAGCGAGTCACGAATAGATCAAGCTTGCCATCGTTGTCGTAATCGACGAATCCGGCTGAAGTCGACCAGCCATCAGCAGCCACTCCGGCCTTTGCGGTCACATCTGTGAAAGTTCCGTCACCATTGTTGTGATAGAGAATGTTCTTGCCGTAACTTGTTACATAAATATCCGGATATCCGTCATTGTCATAATCGCCGACGGCAACCCCCATTCCATAATTTCCCTTGCCAGCGTTTGCCAATCCTGCTCGTTCGGTCACGTCGGTGAAGCTTCCGTCTTTATTTTGACGATAAAGACGGTTCCAATATCGTGGATCCTGACGATCGAAGTTTTCGGGCTGGCGCATTGGATCGGTAATTCGCCCGCCGTTCACCAGAAAAATATCAAGCAGTCCATCATTGTTGTAGTCGAGAAGAGCTACTCCGCCGGGCATGGTCTCGATCAGATATTTCTGCTGAGTAGGAGAATTTTGCAAAATGAAATCTATTCCACGTGGCTGTGTAACATGAAATATTGGCGATGAGTTCCCTGCCGCGAAACACACCACAGCAGCTATTCCGCAAAGAAACAACGTCAAAAGTATTCGTAGAATATTTCTCTGGTTCGAGCTGATTTTGTTGCTGAGCATGAAGATTCAGACAAGACAAGGATAACGATCTACGGATGTCCCCTGATTTCCAAATCGCTGCCGTGACCATCGTCCGGAATGGTTATTATCAAAGTATGATGCTCGTGGTCATCAGCTCCGGCCTGTGATTGAGGTTGGCCTTTGAATAGCACCGAGGATATATCAGAATCCCAACCGTGTACTTCGATCTTTAACTGATTCCACCACGGTTGATATGGGCCTTCGTGCGAACCGATGTGGAGCTTAATAGATCCATCTGAAAGCTCACAGGTGAATTGCATGCGCAGATATTCCCCGTGTTTGTACGCCATACTTTTGCCATCATCTTGATATAGCGATCCATGACAATTTGTTCCTGGATAAACCCGTAGAGTTAAGGGCCCTTGCGGAACCTCGTCCGTACTCTGCGTAAGAGGCTGTATTGGAATGATTGACCCTTCGCGCACATAAACGGGAAGCGTGTCCAACGTAGGATGTACAAGTTCAGGCTTGGCAGTGTCTACCAAGTCCCCCGTCCAGTAGCGGTACCATTTTCCTGGCGGGAGTTTTATTTCATAGGCATCCAATTCATCTGGAAATTTCGACGGTGCAATAAGCAGATCTGGTCCGAAGAAAAACTCGCTTGGAGCATCAAGGTCCAGTGGATGCGAGTCGGCGGTTGCATTTGGAAATTCGAGAAAGAGAGGACGCACTATAGGCAACCCAGTTCGCGACATCTCTTCGACTGTAGTATAGAAGTATGGCATCAGGCGGTAGCGCTCTTCGATGTAATGACGACGTATCGACTCCTGCTCGGGACCATGCACCCAAGGTTCCTGAGGCGCGGAACCTTTTTCGGTGTGATCACGATCAATGGGTTGGAAGGCGGCAATCTCCATCCATTTAGTTAATAGATCGGGTTGCGGTGAGCCAACAAAACCGCCCACGTCAGCGCCACTCATACCGAAACCGCTAAGTCCCAAGTTCAGCAGCATGGGAGTTGTGAGCCGTAAATGATTCCATGTGCTGCTGTTGTCTCCCGTCCATGTGGCTGCATATCTTTGACCTCCGGCGTAAGTGGCGCGGGTGAGTACAAACGGGCGTGTGTCCGGAGAAATTTTCAACAATCCTTCGTAAGTGGCGCGCGAATTCTCCATCCCATAAACATCGTGGATTTCGCGATGACCCGCCGTGCGCTTCTGAAAGCCAGGCTCATCGATCCGATGCTGAGCGTCGTCCGGCATTGTCTTGTTCGGAGTATTGAAAACCGAAGGCTCGTTCATGTCATTCCAAAAACCTGCGAGCCCATCAGAAACAAATTTCGTGTAAAGTCCACCCCACCATTCGCGCGTACTTTGCTGAGTGAAATCGGGAAAGACTGAAGGCCCGGGCCATACTGTCCCGACAAAAATCGAGCCATCAAGATTCTTTACGAAATGATCGCCGGCTATACCCGTGTCATAGGGAATGTAACCTTCGTTTTCGATCCGAGCAATATGTAGATCGGTGATTGCGACGACCTGGAAATGTTGCTTCTTTAGATCGCCGAGCATCTGCGCGAAGTTTGGGAATTTCGCCGGATCAACTGTAAAGGGCCGATTGTTTTTCTGATAATCGATATCGAGGTAGAGGGCGTCAGCAGGTATTTTGTCTTCACGAAGCTTCGCAGCCACCTCTCTCAGCTGAGATTCTGTCTCATAGCTGTAACGCGATTGCTGGTAGCCGAGTGACCAAAGCGGCGGAAGCGGCGTCAAACCAGTGAGCCACGCATAAGTCTCAACAATATGTTTGGGATCCAATCCGGCGAAGACGTAATAATCGACAGGGCCATTTTCCGCGCCGAATGAATACACGTTATCGATGCTTCTGCCAAAATCAAAGCTACTGCACCACGTATTATCGAGCAGTACGCCGACAGCTCTTCCCGCACGGACTGATAGAAAAAACGGGATACTCTTATAAATTGGATCCGTCGACTCTTGGAATCCGTATGCGTCAGTGTTCCACAACGTAAACGCCTGGCCGCGGCGATCGAGCGGGCCTACCTTGTCGCCCAATCCGAAATAGTGCTCGTCGATGGGCATTTTTTTATAAATGCGAAAGGCTTTATCGTGAAATTCTAGAGGCAAACCGGCAGCGTCTTCCTGGAGAACGTTGCCGTTGAGGTCGGATATTCGTAGCCGCAAGGTTGAACGTTCGATTTGAACCCGAAGCGCAGTGGTTCGAAATCCGACGCTGTTAGAATCGTCTTCCTGAGTTACTTCCACTGAATGAGCACGTGATTGCTGCAGAACTGCCCAAGAAGCATCTTCTGGTAACTTGCCATTGAGACCAATGCGAATACGTAAAACATCATCGCGCAGCGCTGTGACTTGAATGATCGCATTACCATCCAACAACTCAATCCCGTTACGCAGCGGCTTGCTGTTGCTCAAGGCATTTAGGACTATGGGTGCAGAAGAGACTGCCTCTTTACGCATGGTTGGAGAGCCACTGCCCGCAGCGGCCGACGCGCTGAGGAAGACAACGCTAAAGCTAATGAACCAACGCGCGTTTTGAATCATTTTCTCTCAATGAGCTTTGATTGGAATTAAAAAAGCCCGCGGATGCGTTCAGATCATTATTCTAAGCGATCCTACTGCATCCGCTGGGCTCATATTAGCGGGGGAACCAGCCTAAAAGAAAAACTTCAGGGCAGCTTGAACATCTCTTGCCGGATAAGCTTGAGAGATGTGCCCGAAGGCTGAATCACCCAGGTTTTGATCTGGTGCAAAAAAGTTCGGGTGATTGAGCGCATTAAACATTTCGAGTCTGAATTGCAAACGCTTGGATTCAGTGAATCCCCACAATTTCTGGATTCCCATATCCCAGTCGGTGTATCCCGGCGAGCGGAGATTCGAAAAATTCCGTGGAGCATCTCCAAAGGTAAAGGGTGCTGGCTGTGCGAAAGCTGCGGGGTTGATCCAATTATTGATAGTTTGATGGGCAGGCACCGGATCTCCGATAACGTTCGGACGCTGATTCCCGCCAAAAGAATTGGTGTTATTCGTGGCTGGAGAAATCGAAAGCGGGAAACCGGTCTTCGCGGTCACAATTCCGGTTAGTTGCCATCCTCCCAACACGGCGTTAACTGGACCATTCCAATCACCACCTAGATGTTTGCCATGGCCAAATGGCAGTTCATAAATGTAATTCACGACTAGACTGTGCGGGATGTCACTTATATCAACAGAACGCTCGGCGGCGAGATTATGAGAATCTCGCAGGCTGCTTCCCGAACCGGGGAAGGCCCAGCCCGAGGAACCTTGAACATCATCGATAAATTTCGAGTATGTGTAAGACACATTCAGATTGAGTCCTGAGTGCCAGCGGTGTGTATATGTAACTTGCAACGCATTGTAATTGGACGCCCCCACTGCAGGCGGTGCTTCCGTAACACTGCAGTACTCCGGATACGGCCGCAAAAGTTGTCCTTCTTGGACGGTTGGATTATTGAGTCCGCAGCCACTGGAGGTGATGTGCCCGAAAAATGGATTGGGAACCTGCGCATTGAGTTGATTACCCAGAGCCAAATCCTGTGTGGGAAGTTGATTCCATTCCAAATACTGCGCCAGCACATGGACGCCATGGTTTCCTACATAACTGATATCCAGCAGGTCATTATTAGATAGCGAATATTGCACTCCACCCATCCATTGTTGAACGTAAGGGGAATGGCGAACCGGGTTGACCACAGGATTCAGGCCAAACCCAACATCCGTCAATCCGCCCAACGAATTCCCAGTCACGGGAACTTGACCATTGTTAAAGGCATTGCTCAATGTTGTGTTGGGCGTAATCTGATTGTCCAAAGTTGTAACCCAGGGCGTTGCCTGCGAATAACCGATGTTCGGTCCGTTGCCATAGTAATCGGGCACGAAGAAGATGCCGTATCCGGATCTGAAAACCAGCTTCGGTATGACCTGGTAGGCAAGCCCGACTCGCGGCGCGAAGTTAGTGTATTGAGTGTTATACAGACCGCGATTTTTATTACTATTAAATACAAGCTCTCCTGGCACGTTAAAACCTACCGCTGAACTAATTGGATTAGTTGCAGTGAAATTAAAATACTGTTGAGCATCAACCCGTTCGGTTGGCGCAGTTTGAATTTCATATCGCAGACCCAGATTGAGCGTCAGCTTGCGGGTTGCCTTCCAGTCATCCTGCAAATACCAGCCGAGCTGTTTCTTTGAGGTTGCAGGAAATTGAGTAAAACCTGTCTGATCGGTTCCACCACCCACTCCTAACAGAAATGAAGCAAATCCCGATCCCGTATTTGCTGCTTCGGTTTGGGGATCTGGCCCACCAGTAAACGAGGTTGGGAATTGCAAAGTCGTGGTGAAGTAGTGCCCACCATTAATTTGATTCAAGACACCCATGAAACCGAAAGACAGGATATGGCGGCCCCGAACCTTAGTGAAATCAACCGATGTTGTCCACAATGTGCGCGGAACGATGTAATCATCGAGCCCTGGATCAGGCCCAAGCCCCGAAACGCCTTGAGGTTGAATTTGCGGGAAGAGCGGTGAAATTCCATCTATAAATGAAGGTAGTCCTAAAGTCGATGCTTTGAAGCCAAAACTCTGAACATTCGAGTTCTCGACCCAACGATTTACTCCCAGGTTCGCGCTCATATCAAATGTCGGGTTGAAGACGTGCGTGTAGCCCACGTCCGCGCTGTAGCGGTTATTGGGATTAGTCGCTCCGGGTCCGGCAGGGTCCGAAGAGCCGTAATATTCAGGCACGTTTACTTTGGTTTCATACTTTTGCGACCATCGCGCGAACAGCCGCGAAGCCTCTGAAAGATTATGATCGATGCGAATCGAGTACTCATCAGAGTGGGATGCTGCAGCAGCTGACGCGCTGAAATTATTTACTAATCCTCCCGAAGTCGGCGTTGGCCAGAATTTTCCCTGAGCAATTGTCTTTGCGATAGGATCCAATCTGTTGGCCGGAATGATGTTTCCACTGAAAGGATCGCGAACATATCCGGTTTGCGTAGCAGTCAGGCCAGTAACCGGATCAACTTGTCCTGCAGTTACCGTGCGAGTACTGAAAGGATCGTAGATTTGTCCGGACAAAATGGGCCTTCCCAGATCGTCGGTTCCAATCTGCGATCCTAGTTGAGCGGAAAAGTCGCCCGACAAGAATGCCGCCGTTGGCATATTCCCAGTGAAAGTCACCGGCGTGGCGCTACGCAGGCCTTCGTAGTATCCGAAGAAGTAAGTTTTGTTTTTTCGAATCGGGCCGCCGATGGTTGCGCCAAACTGCTGGCGATGGAAGAGCGGCTGAGTCTTGTTATTGAAATAGTTCCGTGCGTCGAGTGCGCTGTTACGAAGGAAGTCATAGGCATCGCCATGAATGGCATTCGTGCCGGACTTTGTCACTACATTAATTACATTTCCACTGCTCCATCCGTATTGCGCTGTAAAGGCGTTCGTCTGGATTTTGAATTCCTGTACTGCGTCGACTGCTGGAACGTAGGCCACACCGCCCCAATCGGATCCGGTGTCCCAAGTGCCATCCAATAAGTATTCTGCGGTATTGAAGAACGTCCCGCCGAAGTTAAAGAACGAAATATCCTGGTCGGCGCTTCCCGCGATACCATTTCCTCCGACAACTTGGAATTCAGCAGTGTTATTGACAGATGAATTCAAGAAAGCGAGGCCATAGACGTTCCGCAGGTTGAGCGGAAGCTCGACTACTTGCTGGGCAGAGATATCGGAAGAAATGTTGGCATTGTCTGCATTGAGCAGGGGGGCTTGCGACGTTACCTCAACTTTTTCCGAGACTGTGCCAACAGTCAGTGTAATCGCCTGTTGAGCTGTCTGACCGGCTGCCAGGCTCACCCCGTCCTGAATGTAGGTTTTGAATCCCGGGGCTTCGGCTTGGAGGGAATAGACGGCTGGCGGGAGTAAAGAGAAGGCATAGTTCCCCGTCCCGTCGGTTTGAAAAGTCCTGGTAATGCCCCGATCCTTACTTATTAAGATAACTCTTGCATTGGCAAGCAGCGCTCCGGAAGAGTCGGACACCGTACCACTTAGCGTAGCTGTGATCTGGGATTGGGCGTGAAGAAAAGGGGAAGACAACAAAAGAAACAGTCCCAGGAGCACGACATTTAAGACAGCCAACCGGAACAAGGGATTACTCGACATAGAGATCCAAGCCTCCAAATTCTGTGGACTCCCACCAAAGTCTTTGACTGCCGAGTCAGGCAATGTATAAATGCGCCTGTCCTAAACCTTAAATGTTGAGAAATGGTGAGTGGGTCCGTTCGCCCAGGCCACTTTGCCTGAACCGAAGAGGGTTATAGTCGAGATGAGTTGGCGGGTGTAAGCTCTTTACGGTAAGGGTTCCTGCTTAACACTTACAAATTGCTTGAAAGAGCTCACAAGTTTCGTCTATACAGTCGAATAGAGCACAAAGGCAAATTCAAAAATTGCTGGGCTTTTTACCTGTAAAGAACCTGATTTTTACGTAGAGAGATGTTGAATAACAATATTCGAGCCAGCTAGAGTGCTGATCTGACCCATTTTGTTGCTGCCGCATAATACCCGGCCAAATCAAGGGAGCTATATCGATGTTGTCAGAGCAGGTGGAGATATGTTCCCCGCCAACTGAAGAGGAAAAGACGGCGATCCTGGCACAGCTTGATCGCCTACTTCGGAATTCGCATTTTCATAAGAGTAAACGGTTCCCTGTTTTCCTACGATTTGTAGTTACTGAAGCATTGGCTGGCCGCTCCGATCAATTGAAGGAGCGCACGTTGGGTATTGAGGTATTTGGCAAGGATGCAAATTACGACACGACTGACGATCCTATCGTCCGCGTAACGGCTGGGGAAATTCGAAAACGAATTGCACAATATTATCAGGAACCCGGGCATGATCATGAAATCAAGCTGCTATTGCCAGCCGGGTCCTATGTCCCTCAATTTTGCTTTCCTGACGCCGCATCGCACACGGTCGCAAGCGAGATTACAAATTCTTCGATTACAGAAGAAGCGCCTCATCCTCCACTCACCTCTGCTCAGAAAGTTTTTCCCTGGAAACAGTCTATCTTTGCAGTCTGCATGATATTAGTTGCCGTTAGCTTAACCATTCTATGGCAGACATTCCATGTTCCGGCTATCCAGGAATTTTGGGGTCCGTTCGTAAAATCCGCCGATCCGGTTCTGTTTTGTATCGCCGATCAGAGCCAATATTCAACGATCACGTTGCGAGATGCCGCCGATCCGCTTCATCAGACCACACTCAACGATCATATGATCACCGTGATCATTGATGATGTGAGTCCCCTGGTTAATATTGCAGGGCTGCTTCAAACTTATGGAAAGACTTACAGGGTACAAGGCGAAACTGCAACTACTTTGACCGATCTGCGACGAAGCCCGTCAGTTTTTATAGGAGCATTCGACAATAGCTGGACCTTGCGTCTTACCTCCCAGTTGAGGTTCCATTTTGCCAATAACCCTGAGATGACGCGCTTCTGGATCGAAGATAGAAATAATCCAACGAAAAGAGACTGGCTTCTTGATCGTTTTCAGCAAGAGACCGGTACATACAAAGATTATGCTCTGGTTGCGCGCCTAGTCGATTCCAACACAGATCGATTTGTTGTAGTGGCGGCGGGAGTTGCGCGTGGTGGGACAACGGCAGCAGGAGAATTTCTGGTTGATGCCCACCATATGAGCGAACTCATGCGCCAAGCTCCCAAGGACTGGAGCCGAAAAAACATGGAAATAGTACTGGAGACACAAGTAATAGATGGACGCTCGGGTCCGCCGAGAATTGACGCAGTCTACGTCTGGTAAAACGAACAGGGCATGCCGGCCACTTACATTTCGAAAGCTGAATCTTTGACTCTGATTTTTTTGTTCAGCAAACCATGAGCGCTCGCCCTTCGTAAAAATTGCATCTCATAACGTCAATAACAATCCAAAGTGTTATAAAAATCCCCAGCGGTGGAGGAAGATCAGAATGGCTACCGCGCCTAAATTCCGCATTGATGTCGACATTCACAATCTCCTAATGCATGCCTCGCCGGAACCGGTCCGGCCTCCCGTGGCAAAAGGCATGAAGCTCCCCGAACCGGTATTTCCGCAATATCCAGAGAAGCTTTCCGATCCTGGACCTGCTGCTCCGCTAGAGAAACGTGATTGGACTCTGCCGCAGGTGTACAACAAAATGCGCGGTTGGTTGTTCCCCTATATCCGGTCGCGTGTATTGCCCGGCGAATTTCATCCCATCACTGCGTATCTATTCGTTGAATACAAGTGCAATTTAGATTGCTGGTATTGCTGGGCATACAACAACAAAGTGAAAGGCATGACGGAAGACATTGCCAAGCGCTCAATCGACTGGCTCTACGACAACGGTTGCCGTGTGCTGGCGTTAATGGGCGGTGAGCCGTTGCTGCGTCCCCAATTTGTTCACAAAGTTGTTTACTACGCCGCGAAGAAGGGGTTCTGGATTTATATCGCTACAAACGGCCGGCTGCTTCGTCCTGAAGTAGCGGATCGACTTGGCGACGCAGGCGTGTCGGTTTTTAATTTTGCAGTTGATGCCTGGGATCAAAAACCGAGTTTGCCTAAAGCAGTGGTTCCAGTGCAGAAACACATTGAATACATATTGAAGAAGCAGTACGTGTACGGGTACATGGTCTTCTTCAATCTCAACATTTGCCGGAATAATACCGAAGATGTGCGACAGATCACTGAGTATGCTCGTGCGAATCGAATCGCAACTGACTATCACATCAATGAAACGCCTATGCTTGAACAGGACGAACACTTTAAGCATTTAAATGACAACCCCACATACATTCGGCCAGAAGACTGGCCAGAAATCGATTTATTAGTGGATTGGCTGATTGAGAAAAACAAAGCCGGATATCAAATGGTGAACTCCATACAACGGTTGCAAGAGATCAAAGCCTTCATTCGTATGGCCAGCGGGTCGGATTTGAAGCGGCTCGGCTGGAATGGTGACGGTACCGGTACAAACGGCGATATTGCGAAACAACTAGTCGGAACGCCAGGCTTTGTGCAGAACGAGAATGGTGAATTGCAATTTGCCGAGTGGAACTGCCGTGCAGGACAGAACAACGTGATCATTCGCACGGACGGCACGGTGGCTCCATGCTTTCCCATGTATGGTTCAACATATGACTGGGGAAACATTGATGCTCCGAAGTTCGATGACGGGCAATTGACGGCCATGAAGAAGACATGCCAACAGCATTGCTTCTCTACCCTGAACCACAATCTTGCATACTGCTACAACGATGCACGGGTTGTGAAATTCGTCTGGACAAATTTAGTAAAGAATCGAATGCAAGGCGGAGCGAGAAGCTTCGAAGATTAGTGCCGCTTTTCAGCAAGGGTGGCTTACCGAGCGACCCTTGCTTCCTATACATCCGAGAGTTAAACGGATTGCGCGTTAAAGGTGGAGTTCTTATGCCGCTCTGTCGTGGCGTGGATCGGCTGTGCCAATGTTGACCAAGCGCGCCGATGGAGGCTTCCAGCGAGCATGTGGACGATAGCCTCTTCGGAGGCGTCCGACGAATGAACCCACCGCGATTGAAGTCTTCGCAATATTTTCCATCTTTATCAAACCGCCCAGGCGGATGTCTTTGAGCCAGTGCAGACCACTGCTGATGGCACAGCCACACTGGGAGCAATCAGGTTTTCCTCCGAAGATGCAGGGCTCTACGCGAGTTGCAAGATCAGCTGAATAGTTCGTCGACATTCTGGCAAACGTGCAGCGATCCGGATCAGAGGGGGGAACCCGAATGGCGTCTGAAATACCCTGATTCGCTAGTAGCTTCGGATATCGTGCCCGCAACCCCGGCAGTTCTGCAGCTACCAATTCGCGCTGAGCCGGACTCAGGATTTCAGGGGCGCTCTCGTCCACTTGTGGAGTGTAGAGACTGATCCAAATACGAACTACCTCCGGGCGGGAGTTCCAAAAGGAAATATACTCTTCAATGTATTCCGGACGCTCAAGCATCGGCCGGGTGATCGTGCCGTGTATATTTACCTGGCATCCGGCAATATTCTTAAGGATGCGGTCGTAGGTTGCAGGCTTACGCCGAATATCATGATGTTCGGGCAGACCGTCCACGGAAACTGTCACTCGCACTCTTGGGATTTCCATCCATTCCAGAGGAATCGGGATTACGGCACTCGTTACCACCATCGTATGAGTATTCATGTCGCTCAATATGGGCAGGACACGACTTAGTTCGCGGTGCCTAACCAGTGGCTCACCTCCAACAAGAGAGACATGCAAAGGGCGATGCTGCCGAACGAGATGCACGATGCCATCCACCAACTCACTGCCTCTGTAGTCGCTCAGGCTTCGCAAATTGACTGAGCCCCCTAAGTGCATATCGCCGTATGCGTAGCACCCAGGGCAGCTGAGTGGGCACTCACGTGTAACTTCAATCGACATTATGGGAGCGCTGCCGGTAAGAATAGATTTCCAGGCAGACATAATTTCTAAAATTTGCAATCCTGGCTTTCTTTTCAATCCTGGTTTTCTTTTAGTGTGGCTCATAAATTCCCCTCCTTTCGATGCGCTTCTCCGCTACGTTCGAAGAAGGAGTCACTCACACCGATATGATTGCTGTTTGTTACAGAACAGACTCCGCCATAGTGCTTCACCAGCTCGATGGCAATCTTCTCTCTTTTCCGCGTGGGGTCGATGCGAATCATCACCAACACAGCTCCGTCATCAAAGCAGGCACTACAAAAGGCGGCAACTTCACTGGGCAGGCCTATAGCCAGCCAGAAGTCGCTCGTATAGGGTGCATGCCCTTCTAATACCCCCAAGGCATCAATGTCATCGTCTGTGAAACCATGTCCCAGCAGCTCTGCAATTGCGCTCGTGGCATTAAACGGTTCGCAAAAGATGCCGATGACTAGCTCTGGCGAGCTACTGCCTCTTTCTCCAAACATATCCCTGCTCCAATCTTTTATTGCTTTGTTTGGGAGAGAGCACGACTCAGCAAAGAAGAATACAGTTAGAGGAAAGCATGTCCCTGAAGCTCGACGATTTCAACGCGATATTGGACTGGTACGCTCCAGAGGACAAAAGCAAAGACAATAGAGGCAAAATCGCTATGACTGCGACGAACGTGGGCTGATACCGAGCGTGTTTGCTAATGGTGCAGGGAAGCTCATCCGGAGCAGGGGTGATCAAAACAATCAGCACGGCGGCTGCTGCAATCACTACTAACAGCCATTTGATCGATTTCCCCACCATCCCTCCCACAATAAGCTACCGGTTGTCCCGCAGGACTCCGGGCTTTCTAACAGGTCTTTTCCTCCTAATCAGCTGACATACTTTGTGCCTCTTGCTCTAAGGTTTCATGGTCTAAGGCAAGCGATCCAGCTTCCCCTCGCAATTCGGCCTCCAGCGCGGCCAATTGAGCCTCGATCTCCTGTCCAGCTTTCCGCTTGCGGATGATCTCTTCGCGATAACGACGCAGGAAGTAATCAATCGTTTCGACTCGGATCCTAATGGAACCTGTAGGTTTGTTTTCATCCAAATCCTTGAAGCAGAAATACGGTGTGCCGGATTGTTCGATAATGCCTTCGATCACTCCGTAAATAGGCGCGTCGTGTCCGCACTTGAAGCTGGACATTTCGAGCGCTACAAGATTTGGGTGGCGGGCGGTGAACTTCGCCGCCCAAACTTTGTGATTGGTGCTGCATGAATACGAGTTTTTCCAGGCATCACTGATGTCGAGCGGATGGCTGGTAACTCCGGCGCGGACCTCATCCCCGAAGAGTCGCTCTAATATATCTTCATCGATTGGCAGAGTGTTTTGCGAAAAGATGGGATAGCCGAGTTTTTGGAACTCTTCCAGAATTTCGTGGTTTAGGCCCGGGTCGTGATGATAGGGGCGTCCCAACATAACGATGCCGATCCTGTCTTCGCGCTCAAGCTGGTCAATCACCTCGCGCGCTCGCCGGCGAATACTGCTTTCGTATTCTGCCAAAGCCTTGAAACCGGACTCGACAGCGCGGTCGTTTTCTTCCTGCGAGAGGCCGAGCACAGGCTGCCAGACTTGCAGCATCTCGTGGGCAAACAATTTCCGGTCGGCAAAGTTCAGCACCGGATCGATGTACTTCACATTGTTTTCGCCGAAAACGTCATTCTCTTTGGTAAACGCAGCTTTCACGGTTTCGGGTGTAGCGGTCACAGTTGGACAGGCATTGGTGCCAGTGAGATTCACCAGCGAAGAATGCAGCACGTCATACATGGGGAAGAAGATGGCATCCAGCGGCTTCTTGCGGTGCTTCTCTTGAATCAGATTGTAGACGTGGGAGATTCCGATTTTAGCCGGAAAACAGGGATCAATGGCGCCGCGGCTCGCGCCCGCGCGATAAAGCTCTGAACTGGTGTAATCGGAATAAATGATGTTCTCCGGCTGCACTCCCAGGCTTTCAAAGTATGCGTTGAATAATGGAGCGTAGGTGTAGATGTTCAAGACGCGGGGAATTCCAATCCGCAGCTTACCCCGGTTCTGCATCAGCGCGACGCGCTCTTTGACACCTTTCTTCCATGTCCAGCCCACGGCAGGAATCGGGTCGGCAACGCTTTTCGCATTTGTTGGGCGGAAGACTTCCTTCGACGCATAGTCCACGAAATTCGGGTGCTGGTCGCGAATGTGATCCAGACCGGCCTTGATCCCCTTCATATCGTTCACATCTTCGACTAATCCTTTTTCGCATGTAGCAATGATCAGTCGTTGTTCGCCCAACATGAGCGGAACTTTTGTGACTTTCTTTATTGGGACAAGCTCTTTCACTGGCTCGGTTCGGATGTCGATGAAGGTACGGAGACAATTATTCTTGCAGAAATTGCAGCGCGTGGCTTCGTTGCGCGTTGTGCGATATTCAATCCTACGAACAGCATCCAAGCCAACAAAAGTTGTCTGCTGCCCGTTCCTCCACAAACGCAACGCTTCTTGCGCAGCGCCAATCGCCCCGGATTCGCCGCAGTGTTCATGTACGATGATCTCCGGCTGTTTTCCTGTGGCGCGAAAACTATTGCGAATGAAATCTACTTCCGCTTTTACAACGGCGAGGTTATTTTGGGTTCCGCCCTGCAACACAAAGCGGGAGCCGAGCGCCGCGAGATTGGGGATACTTGCAACATAGAGGAAGACATTTTTCGGGAGTACGGCGGCCAGACCCGCGAGAATTTCCTCGGCCCGCCATCCCTGGCGTTGGAAATTCACTATATCGGACTGCATGAATACCGCGCAGCCGTAACCGAACACCGGCATTGCCTGTGCAGAGAAAGCCAAATCCGCGTACTGATTTACATTTAATCCGAAACCTTCCGCTGTGGATTGCAGGAAATAGCCATTTCCGGCGGAACATTGAGTATTGAGCTTGAAATCTTTTACGCGCCCGTTATGCAGAATGATGATCTTGATATCTTGTCCGCCGACATCCACGATCACGTGCGGATCTTCGTAAAATTTCAGCGCCGACTCTGTGTGAGCAACAGTTTCGACCAGAGCCACGTCCGCCTTGAGAACATCTTTCAAAATATCCTTGGCATAGCCGGTGGTCGCAACACCGAGGACTTCCATTTTTGCGTTCTGCGATTCGACTTGCTTTCGCAGGTTCTCGAACATCTCAATGGTGTCCTGGATAGGATTGCCATTCGAGAGTTGGTATGACTTACAGAGAATGTCTCCGTGTTCATCCAGCAAAACTGCTTTGGTGGATGTCGATCCACCATCGATTCCTATAAAACCACCCACTGTAGTTCCGCTTTGAAAGGCCACTGGAGTGAATTTCTTGGGCCGATAAGCGACCTTGAAATCATCAAATTCTCCAATATTCTCAACCAATCCTTTACCGCCCGATTTCGCTTTTTCCTCCTGGCGTCCGAAATCGATGTAATGGAGAAGATTGTCATAACCGCGATAGCAGCCGACGCAATCATCTTCGCTGCGGCCAAATTCGATCGCGCCCATCGCTGCAAAGTACTGAGCGTTTTGCGGAACTTTGATCAAATCCTCTGGCCTGCTGCCTTCCGGAATCGCAACTTTGCGTTCCTGCCACATACGAGGAATATTCGCTTGCCAGGCTTCGCGCATGCCGCGAATAAAACTATTGGGACCGCCGAGCAGCAAAACGTGCGGACGTAGAGTATGTCCGCGAGTGAGAACGCTGAGATTTTGCAACACGATAGCTTCAAACAAAGAAGCCATTAACTCGTCAGGCGGCGTGCCAACTTTCTGCAAACCATTGATATCGGTTTCCGCAAAAACGCCGCACTTCCCTGCTACTTTGTGCAGCTTGATGCCATTGTATTTTTGTTCCGAAAGCTCTTGGGCAGGAATTTTCAATTTTGCATTAATTTTGTCGATGACCGCACCTGTACCTCCGGCGCACTTGTCGTTCATCGAAGGAATTTTTTTCTTGCGGCCTGTCTCTTCATCATCTTTGAAGACAATGATCTTGGCATCTTGCCCGCCGAGTTCCACAACTGAATACACTTCAGGATGCATTTTCTCGACAGCCAACGAAACTGCTGTAACTTCCTGGACAAACTTTGCGCCAATCTGATCGGCAATTCCGCCACCGCCAGATCCGGTCATGAACATGCGAGTGTTATGGGAGTTAACGCCAATTTCGGCTTCGATTCTCTTCAGGAACTCCAGCGTCTTCTCCGGCTGTTTGGTCTCGTGGCGCTGATAGTCCTGCCATAGCACCTGATCGGTCGCAGCATCTACAACGACGGCCTTCACTGTCGTCGAACCTACGTCAAGCCCCACCATGAACTTGGTATTGTGGTCATGGGGTTTCTGCGCATGTGAGATTGATTGGATTTTCGGCCGCTGCGGCTCAATGCCTTCGATTTGGATAAGTTGCGGACCTTTATGGTCGTGCATTACTTCCTCACTTTTTTACCAAATAGTTAGATCACAAAGAACACCGCGGATCGCGGAGAAGGCGAGCCGAAAGTTTCCCCCCATTCCGCAAATCCATAATGTCAGTCGCCGCTTGCTGTCGCAGCAACTGCTACAGGAACTCGGGAACGTTTGTACCGAATGTCTTTATTTATCCGGTCATTGACGTGCAGAATAAATTGCGCCGCTGTTCCGGTGACTCCTTCGCGATGTGGCACGTGATAGAAGGGGCGCTTCAACTCAGGGTGTTCGTCAATATATTCACGGATTTCGTGCATACTCTTGCCCGTAGATTTAAGACACTGCTCGAATTCCGTTTTGGCTTTTACCTTAGCTTCCCCAAGAGCCATCTGTACTCGGCTGTGTGCATTGACTTCTCCCTCACCAGAAGTTTCGATGGGAAGGAAAATCATGTCTTTGAATTTGTTGACTACGGCAGATTGCACTCCATCCGATTGCGAGGAAGGCATGCACCCAAATGGTTTCAATGCCAACACCATGTGACAGAGGCGATGAACGGTGTAATAAACATTCTTGCCCACTTCTAAATGTCCTTCTCCACCGCGCGCAAACTGGTTATAGAAAGGATGTGCCATCTCTGCCAGTTCGGTTTGCGGCACAAGATGGTGCGTGATGCCGCCCAAGTGTTTAATCGTGCGGTGATAAAAGAAGTTCCACATGCGCTCCCCGGCTCCAATTCCCCACAGCTTTTTGCGCAGGCCAATATAGTTGGCGAAATTTTTCTTCACCTCGTACCATTCCGTATTTCGATAGGGACGATTCACCGGCCACTTTGCTTTGGCATGAGCCTTCGCTTGATACATCAAGTAAGCCACCCAGGTTGCGATCGGCTCGACGATGACTTGCGCTCCCTCGCGCTCCAGAAAATCGAACATGTGGAAGTTGCCATCGCCTTCGGTGATTTGCGCCCAAAATTCGCCTGTAATTTTTACGACGGGTTTGACGCGAGTTCGGTCCACTTCAATTGAATCCAATTTCTTTCGGGCTGAGTCGAGCGCGCTGAGATAATCCTCCCCCCACATATGCTCGTGCCATTTGCCGAAAACATTGAACATATTCCGTAAGATCTTGTTGTTCTTGAATTTTGGCTTTGCCCAGTCCGGAGCGCGCTCTTCAATCTCGAATGATCTACGATTCTTCAGGTCCTCGCATAAGCCATCCACCGCTTCATGGAAAACGCGGTCAGCCTCGCCTTTATTCACTTCGAAAGGCCGAATCTGATAGATGAGATCATTGAATACATCGCCCAAATGCATGGCATTGAGCATTCCGAAGCCGAAGTCAATTGTGAACTTGAGACCTGGCTCGCCGGATGCGGCCTTAATGCCGTCGCTGTCTTTGAACAGCAGCACACGGAACCCATCAAAGCCGGCGTTCTTCAATGCGAAGCGGTACTCAGCCTCATACATTCCGAAGCGGCAAGGGCCGCAGGAGCCAGCCGTGAAGAAGACGTAGTTGTCCAGAATCTTCTGGCGCGACAGACCCTCTTTTTCGAGAAACTGCAAATACTGCACTAGATTCCCGACCGTAAAGTATGTCGGATTGCATTGACCGTTGTTGCCAAATTCTTTTCCAGTCTGAAAAGCGGCGACATTCGGGACGGGCAGCTTCTCGCAGCGGTAGCCGCAGCCCTGGAAGACGGCGCGAATTAAGTCCTCATGCTTCCAAGTGAAGCCACCAAAAAGAATGGTGACGTGTTCACGTTCCTCACCTTTAAACGCCCGTTCTACAGGTCGATGAAAATGGGTTGGCTGGTCGAGGCCAGCAATTTTGCGTAGACGTGCGCGTTCAGCTGCTAAACGGTCTTTGATTTCAGAGTCATTTTCAATGCGGACGAGAGTCGCCATTTCTTCCTCCGGCGTGGTATTGAGTTTGCGGGGTGATCTTTCTTGAGATCAGTAACCGAGAGGTAAGAGCCGTACGGAAGGGCACAAACGCAGATAGAGCGGGGTAGTTCCCAATCACTGCAGGCGTGCTAACGAACAGCATCCGAACTCCCGAAAAAATTGGCTAGGAGGTTCGAGGTCTTACACCGGCGGAACTACTGCGAGGGAGTTCCGTAGGCGCCGGATTTTGCAAAGGTACCGAACATCTGGGATGCGCAATACCCGAACTGAGTAGCCTCAGTTCTCGACGAAGCTGCCCGGAAAAACTCCGGACAGGCACATTGACGTTGTTTATCAGAAAGCGTGCTCTGATACAAGCCACGAATTGTTAAAATTAGATTTTTTTGGGGAAGTGAATCAGACCACGTAAAAACATACCGAAAAAATACGGGGTTGGTGATGGTGAGGGAATCGGTTCCGTATTTGTGAATTGGGACATCATTGTGAACAACCATGGACTGCCTCGGATTTCGCGGATTCGCTTGCGAAATAATCGCAAAATTTAAGATCCGAGTTTTCCCGTTGCAGCCCGTGGACGATTTCAATCAGGTTCTCACGAACCAACGACATCCTATACATCACAATTAACTACTTCGGCTGTTTTACCGTTCGCAGATAAGGCTTAACCGTTTTGAATCCCTCGGGATATTTCTGTTGTGCCTCCTCATTCGAAACTGATGGCACGATAATCACATCATCGCCTTGCTTCCAGTTCACGGGAGTTGCGACCTTGTGCTTGGCTGTGAGCTGCATAGAATCGATGACTCGCAAGATTTCATCGAAGTTGCGGCCGGTGGTCATTGGGTAGCTGATCTGTAATTTGATTTTCTTATCAGGACCGATGACGAACACTGTACGCACGGTAGCATTGTCGGCTGGAGTGCGGCCTTCGGAAGTGCTCCCGCTCTCGGCTGGCAACATGCCGTATGCCTTAGCTACTTTGAGCTCTGGATCGCCAATCATCGGATAATTCACTTTGGCGCCTTGTGTCTCTTCAATATCCGCCGCCCACTTGGCATGATTAGTCACCGGGTCAACACTAAGTCCAATGATTTTGGTATTTCGCTTTGCAAATTCGGGTTGAAGCTTTGCCATATAGCCAAGCTCAGTAGTGCATACGGGGGTAAAATCTTTAGGGTGCGAAAATAAAATTGCCCATCCATCGCCGATCCATTCGTGAAAGTGGATGGGGCCCTGCGTGGTTTCGGCGGTGAAATCAGGAGCGGTGTCGTTAATCCTCGGGATATGCGATGTTTCGGGTAAAGTCGCGGTGCTCATAGTTTCCTCCTTTTAAATTCAAGAATTCTCCCGAAAAGTCCAGGAGTTAGTTAGTCAGCCCGCCTTTTTGCCTTGTGGGTGGAGTGGCTGGACTCAAAAAACAAAACCCACCCGATTGGCGCCGGGTGGGTGTCGAAAACTTACTGCGCTACCCACACGTCGGCGCCTGTGTACAACAACACATGGCGAGGAGCGTGGATCTGACGCGCATACAAACAGGATACGCGGGCATGGAAGTGTCGTCAACGTTTAGATAACCAGATAGCTGCTAGTCCAATTTATTTCAAGGCGCAGAATAATGTTGTCCATCCGGCAACTAACAACATCGAATTAGTCAGCAGCTCAGTTAAGAGAACCTATGACAACCGAGTCCCGTCGCTTTCCTTTTACGCAATTCGATGTCTTCTCTTCACAACCTTTGGAAGGCAATCAGCTCGCCATCGTGTCGGACGCACGAGGACTTACAGACAAACAAATGCAAGCAATTGCTCGAGAAATGAATCTGTCGGAAACTACTTTCGTTTTTCCGCGCGATGCACAAATTGAATCGGATCGTGGGGTGCGCGTTCGTATCTTCACCGTAGAAGAAGAACTGCCGTTTGCGGGACATCCGACCCTGGGTACTGCATTCTGCCTCCGAGGATCAACTAATGCGGCTGAAGTAAATCTTGAACTGAATGTAGGCAAAGTTCCGGTGCGTTTCGAAGAACGGCTGGGTGAGCCGGCCTTCGGAGAGATGACTCAGATCGACCCCATGTTCGGAACAATGCATGTCCTCGGAGATATTGCACGAGCTTCTGGCGTACCTATCGAAGATATCGATTCTTCTCTGCCCATTCAAACAATTTCGACAGGCGTACCTTTTACGATTGTTCCATTGCGCGGATTACAAGCGATGAGCAGATTGCAAGTGAACTATAAAAGTTCGGCAGATTACTTGAATCGTACCGGCGGAAAATTTTTTTATTTCGTTTCGCGGGAAACGTTCGATAAATCCGCACGACTCCATGCTCGCATGATGTTTTACAACGGCGAAGACCCCGCAACCGGGTCTGCGTCGGGATGCGCAAGCGCATGGATGGTAGCAAATGGTGTAGCCCAGAGCGACGAAAGAGTTTTGATCGAGCAAGGAGTTGAAATGAAACGACCGAGCCGGATTTTTGTGCGCGCAACCCGGAAGGGTAACGGAGTGGTCAATGTGCGCGTCGGTGGAAATGTAGTTGAGGTGCTTCGTGGAGAAATTTTTTTCTAGGCACATTCGCGCGAATCACCGCGAAAAATCATGTCAGGCACACACACGAGTTTTTTTCAATAGGGCAACTTTCCCATTGGCATCAACGATACTTTACATGCAAGCTCCATCCCTTTAGCATTCAGTTCGCTCTGCAGTTCTCGAATATAAAAATAAGCTGCCTTGAAGATTGCTGAACCTTTCCTGTTTGTGGGGAAACGGTCTGGCTCGGAAAGAAGAATGAAGCCGAAACGAACTATTCTCTGCGTAGATGACAATGAACAATCCCTCTCCATTCGCAAGGTCCTGCTGGAAACTCGTGGCTATCGCGTGCTTACATTTACAACAGGGATGGAAGCCCTGGAGCGCTTCAAGCAAGGCGGCATAGATTTGGTGTTAACTGATCTGATCATGCCCGATCTGGATGGCAGCAAGTTGATCGACGAGGTTAAAGCTGTTTCGCCTGAAACTCCAGCTATTTTGTTATCGGGTAAAGTCAGGCTCTGTGACCGGGACACCCGTGCCGATGTGTTCCTTCCTAAAGGAATGTATGCGCCAATGGAATTGCTCGAGCGGATCCGAATTTTGCTCATCAGAAAGCGTGGCCCAAAACGGGCTCACGCGCAAGCAGCAGGCGCTTCTTATTCGTCTTCTCCGCGCCCAAGCGCAGCTTGAGGTCTACTTGGACACAGCTTCCCAAGCATTCGTGTAAGATCGATAGTTTAGATGGCTGCCTTCATCGAAGCGGTTGAACTCACAAAAACCTATCACGTAGGCAAAATTGAAGTGCCGGCGTTACGAGGCGTCTCTTTCAATGCAGGGAAGGGAGACTTTATTAGTATCGTGGGCCCTTCCGGCAGCGGCAAATCCACCTTATTCTATCTTCTCGGGGGTCTCACGCGTGCTGATTCAGGCCATATTGTCATCGACGGATCTGATTTTGCAAAGCTTTCTGATGCCGAGCGAACCAGCATGCGTAAGCGGAAGATTGGCTTTGTCTTCCAGAAATTCAATCTGCTTCCCACGCTCAGCGCCCAATCCAATATTGAGATAGCGCTCGATATTGCTGGAGCGAACGGAAACCGCGACACTGAGTATTTTAATAAGATCGTCAACCTTTTGGGATTGGCAAAGCGACTGCTACATCGACCGTCAGAACTTTCTGGCGGAGAACAGCAACGTGTGGCGCTGGCCAGAGCTCTGATCAACAAACCGGCTATTGTGCTAGCCGACGAGCCCACGGGTAATCTTGATTCCAAGAACTCAGAAGTGGTTTTAAATATGTTGCGCCACTCCAACCGCGAACTTGGACAAACGGTGCTCATGATCACTCATAACCCAGAAGCCGCAGCTTATGGAAATCGCATTATTCACATGCGAGACGGCGAAATTGTTCCAGCAGAGAAGGACCCTCAATGGAAGGGCGCGAAATCCTAAAATCAGGCTTTTGGTTATTGCGCTGTTTGCTGCGGAGATGACCGTTGTTTATAATCAGGATGCTAAGCGGGAGTAGCTCAGTGGTAGAGCGCGACCTTGCCAAGGTCGATGTCGCGGGTTCGACCCCCGTCTCCCGCTCCAAAGTCTTCCAGGCCACCCACGTGGCGCTTTTTATTTCTCCACAAACGGCCTCTGATGGACTTTTTCTACGTATAACGCTAACTTAGGTTTAAGGGCGCGGTACCCAAGCGGTAAGGGAGAGGTCTGCAAAACCTTTATGCGTGAGTTCGATTCTCACCCGCGCCTCCATTCCTTGTTGCTCTTTCCCACTAACCGAGTCTTCCGCGCATCTTAATTGGGACGGATCTCGGGGTAGTTCTGATGGTTTTCCTCCGAATGTGCATTTCGTTTCCTTTTCAAAGGTAACCACTCCTCAGTAACTCCGGTTATTTGCAATCACTTCGAAAGACCTGCATGGCAATCTATTTGCCTTTAGAACGATGGCTAGGCTCCTTGTTAGTCGAGAAATCTAGCCCTGAGGAGAAAATATGATCCACTTGACTTTAGTCGCATTTTGGGCACTTTCGACGCAGGCTCAAACTAAACCTTCTGGAAAAACACTCGAAGCTAAGCCAGCATACTCGGAGATGTTCGATCCTTTCGCTGTAAAGCGGCCTGAAACTCCCGCGCAGGAAGCGGAGCGCGCCCAACGAAATACGGTGGTGATTTCCCAACCTTCGCCTGGAGTAGACTCCCCATCTTTAGGTGAAGCCGCCCGAGAGTTGCGAGATAGACCTTGCGGTAAATAAGTTTGGTTTTACTTCTCTCCCATCCCGAGAGGCAGTCCTTTGGCTGCCCTGCTCTTCTCTCTCCCAAGCAAGTAAAGGGGCTACTATCCTATAATCAAATCCTACTTTGGCCTGTCTAGCGCGAGACCCTAGGAGGGGCATGGGGGAAGTTAAGAAGCAGCCTAAAAAACAAGCAGTCCTCAAAAAAGGAAATCGAGTTCAGGGAGCAGTTACTTTAAAGACGCTGTCGGCTCATGTAGGACTCTCCCTAGGCACGATTTCTGCTTTACTGAACGATTCCCCTTCTTCGAAACATATTCCGGAAAAAACCCGGGAACGCGTTTTAGCGGCCGCCCGCGAACTTGAATACCGGCCTAATTTCTTTGCGCGGTCCTTGAGAAATAAGCGCACCTACACCATCGGTGTCATGGCACATGAGATAGGTGATGCATATTCGTCCATAGTTATTTCTGGTATCGAGAAACTCGCCCGCGAAAAAAATTACTTTTTTATTACCGGAATTCACCGCCATGATCCCGGTTTATTCGATCGTTACTCGAAACTCCTATTGCAGCGTGGTGCCGAGGGCATGATCACGGTGGACTACAACCTCCAACACTCACTGCCAGTCCCCACGATTGCAATCGCTGGACATCCTCACTTTGAAGGTGTGACGAACATTATCCTGGACCACGAGCGTGCAGCCTTCATTGCTCTTAAGCATCTGGTAGAGCTTGGACACCGCAAAATAGCTTTTATGAGGGGTCATCCCGCGAGCTCTGACTCAAAAGATCGCTGGCTCGCAATTTGCCGAACTGCACAGACGATGGGGGTAGAAATTGATCCTTCATTAACCATACAGTTCGAAATGCAGGAATCCACACCCAAGGTCGGCTATATTTATGCGAAACAATTAATTGCTGATGGACTTCGGTTCTCGGCTCTGTTCGCATACAACGACGTTAGCGCTTTGGGCGCAATGCGAGCCTTTCAAGAGGCTGGGTACCATGTCCCACGAGACATTTCGATTATTGGGTTTGACGACATTGCCTGGGCTGAATATCAATATCCCAGTCTTACTACAGTTCGTCAGCCTCTGCAGCACATGGGGGAAATCGCTTTGCATGCCCTTTTGGAAAGGCTTGAGCGTCGCGAAGCGTACCCGCCAGAGATCGCTATTGAACCGGAGTTAATCGTGCGTGAATCTACCGCAAAAGCCGCGAGTACTTCAATAACAACTCTCCAAAAATAGTCGTCTCATATTCAGTTTCGATTTATTCGTGTAGCAAGTCCTCAATCTACTGTAAACACAGTATTGAGCGGCCGAGGTGCTCTCATTACTCTCAAACGTTAGGCTCTAGGCAGTTTAGTCTTCGAGATACTGTACTTTGTACAGAGCGGGTTTAGCAGTTTGCGGGCTGCAAGAACTCAAACAATCAGGAATTTTTAATGATACAAGAAGAACGGATCAGCACTGGAATAGAAGGATTGGATGACATTTTGGGAGGAGGCCTTCCCCGGGGTCATCTTTACTTGATAGAAGGTGATCCAGGGACAGGTAAGACTACATTGGCTTTGCAATTTCTTATGGCGGGAGCCCACAACAACGAACCCGCCCTCTACGTCACCCTTTCGGAATCCGAAAGCGAATTAATGACAGTTGCAAAATCTCATAATTGGTCTTTAAAAGGTGTGTCCATATTTGAGATGCTGCCTGACGAGGCGAGCCTTCGGCCTGAGGGACAATACACCGTCTTTCACCCTTCTGAAGTAGAACTGGCAGACACAACCAAAGCCGTGCTCGATAAAGTTGAAGAGATCGGAGCGCGTCGAATTGTTATTGATTCATTGTCAGAACTGCGCATGCTAGCTAGCGATCCGTTACGGTACCGACGCCAGATACTCGCTTTCAAACAGTACTTTACCGGACGAAGCTGCAGTGTCTTAATGCTTGATGATCGTAGTGGAGGCGAACGAAATCTTCAGCTTCATAGTATTGCGCATGGCGTAATTACCCTGGAAGGTTTACCCAGAGAATATGGAGTTAAACGTCGGCGGCTGGAAGTTGTTAAGCTGCGTGCCTCGTCCTATAGAGAAGGATTTCATGATTACTCAATTAAGACAGGTGGTTTATCCATATATCCACGTTTGATCGCCGCAGAGCATCAGCCAAAACCCATACTAAAAAAGTCGTCGAGCGGCATTTCAGAGCTGGACACCTTGTGGGGTGGAGGCATCGATCGGGGTACCTCTACCTTAGTTCTAGGCCCGGCGGGTAGCGGAAAATCCACCATTTCAGCCCAGTATGCCATTGCAGCGGCTGAAAGAGGGGAGCGCGCCTGTATCTTCACCTTTGATGAGAGTGTATTGACGCTCTTGAGCCGGATGAAGGGCCTCAATATGGATGCCGATCCATACCTGCAATCGGGGCTCCTTTCAGTGCAACAAATCGATCCGGCGGAATTATCTCCCGGAGAGTTCGTTAGTTTAGTTCGAAAATCTGTCACAACGGAAAATGCCACAATAATTGTTATTGATAGTCTGAATGGCCTTTTAAATGCCATGCCCGGCGAGCAAGCATTAACTATGCATCTGCATGAGCTCCTTACTTTTTTAAATCAACAGGGTGTATCAAGCTTTTTGGTAATGGCTCAACATGGATTATTGGGCAAGGACATGATTAGCCCTGTGGATGTGAGCTATCTGGCAGATTCGGTTCTTTTACTGCGCTATTTCGAGGCTGAAGGACAAGTCAAACAAGCTATTTCAGTTGTTAAGAAGCGCAGCGGAGGCCACGAACACAGTATTCGCGAGTTAAAGCTGGATGGAGGGATACAAATTGGAAAACCGTTGCTCAACTTTAGAGGCGTTCTAACCGGAGTACCTGAATTTCTTCAGGATGGAACGAACGGCAATGTCTATGCCGACCGGTGACATGACTCATTTACTCACCGTAGTGGCACCCGTCGGGCGGGATGCGCAATTAATTTGCGATTTCGTTAGCTCTTTGAAAGTTGTATGCAGACCGTATAAACAGATCAGAGAAGTCCCAGAGAACTTTTTGGAAAATGCCTCTGTGCTGATAGTCGCGGAAGAAGCGCTTGATAAAGATGCCGTTCAATGCCTTTCCCTCATATTAGAAAATCAACCCACCTGGTCTGATATTCCGACCATCGTTCTGACTGGAAGCGGGGTTATTACCGATTCAAGCGTCCGCATGGCAAAGGTGAGAGAACCTCTCAGGAATCTCACCTTGTTAGAACGTCCGCTGCGCTCTGTCACTCTAACCAGTGCAGTGCAAACTGCTCTACGGGCGCGGGAAAAACAATATCAAATGCGGGATTATTTGGCGGAACGCAAAATCATGCTGGAACAACTTGAACAATCCTATGCAGAGCTTGAGACAACGGTTGCACACCGGACAGCCACATTGAGAAACCTCTCCCAGCGTCTGCTTAGGCTACAAGATGAGGAGCGCAGACGAATTGCACGTGATTTACACGACAGCACCGGGCAAGTACTCACGGCTTTAAAGATCAGTTTAGCGGTATTCCAGCAGCGATTTGGAGATTTGCCAGCGGCGAAGGGGAGTTTAGCGGAAATTATCAGCTTAACGGACCAGGCTTTGCAAGAAATTCGCACTATGTCATATCTTCTTCATCCTCCGACTCTGGACCATTCCGGGTTTATCTCGGCTGCTCGCTGGTACGTTAGTGGAGTCGCCGAAAGGAGTGGGATTAAAGCGGAACTTGATTTGCCGGAAAATGAACTCCGATTGCCCGATACAGTGGAGAGAGTTTTGTTTCGAGTGTTGCAGGAGAGCTTGACTAACGTACTTCGGCATGCCAATGCCGACCGTGTACGCATCCGCTTTGTCACCAACCAGAAATCGGCCATTTTAGAAATAGCGGATGATGGAGAAGGCATACCTTCTGAATTATTGGCTCGTTTGAAAAGCATGGAAACTGATGGAGGCGTCGGGTTGGCGGGGATGAGAGAACGTATCCATGAATTAAACGGAGACCTTAAGCTAGAGTCAGATAATGAAGGTACAACAGTGAAGGTTACCGTGCCGCTTGAATTTGACCCTAGCAAATGGCATATCGATGAATCCCATTCGCGGGAAAGTGCTTTGGATCACAGATGAACTGCATAGATTAAGTAATGACAATGCTCCAAGCCATCATATTCGCTAAGTTATGACTTGGGCTAACCTCGGGCTCACTTCTGGCAACTAAACTCAAACGTCCACGCTACACCTGTTTCGACGTATTTAATACGAGACGTATTAGTGAGTAAAGGAGATTTATGACAGCCACAGAAAACAAGAAGTGCGCCCATCTTCCTTGTGTGTGCGTCCCTGCGAGCGGCGAAAAATATTGTAGCCAATTCTGTAAAGATGCCGGGGCCAGTGAGGCGGAGATTGGATGCGATTGTGGTCACCCGGCTTGCTCCCGCTGAACACCAAAGTAATACTAAACCAACCTCCAGTAGCTCGGGGGTTCGCTGTATGGCGTTTGTAGAACCAGAGCTGTAGAATCTGCATTAATACAGCGGGCGGGAATCTTGCTAAAAATTCTGATTGCCGATGATAGCGATCATGTTCGTCGTGCCTTGCGAACATGTCTGGAGCTCAATCCGGATTGGGAAGTCTGTGGCGAGGCCTGCGACGGCCGGGCTGCAATAGATGCCGTTCGAAAAAGCGCGCCAGACCTTGTCTTGCTTGACTATGCGATGCCTATGATGAATGGCCTCGAAGCCGCTCGTGAAATCAAGGGTATTGCTCCGCAAAGTACGTTATTTTTGTTTACGATGTATGCTTCAGATCCCCTCAAAAAAATAGCCGAGGAGGTCGGGGTGCGCGCTGTTATTTCCAAAGATGTTGGGGGAGTTGGCGCACTTGTAAAAGCCATTGAGGAGATGATTTCGCAATGCCCGACTCAATGAATCTCAATATGGGCTCGCCCGAATGCAGCATAGACAACGTGCGTGAAAGTGAATTGTCGGCGTGGAAAATACTCTATCAAAGTGCGATCTTAGAAATGGATACAGCGGTTGTAATGCAGCGAATTGCCGAAGCGGAAAGAGCCATTGTCGAGCGCGCCTTGGCATTGCGTAAGGAATCACCAAACGACCATGCAAAAGAATTAGGCGCACTGGCTTATTCCGCTAACTTTCTCGCGGAACTAAGACGGCTGGAGACTAGCAGGCGTACTGATGCAGTCTCCTCTGGAGATGGAGTCCGCTAGCTCTTTTCACCGTCTCCTAACATAAGTTCGTGAATAAGATCACTGCTGCTTCACGGCAGTGAGATCATCGGCAGCCTTCCCGATTGCAACTGAAACATTGTCCACCACCTTCGCAACTCCGGGAATTTGCGCGTCGGCCTCTTTCCACTTTTTCTCATCCATGTATTCGCGTACCGCAGCGATCGGTTTCGCGCCGTATCCGGTGTAAGCGCCCGGCGCATAAACCTGATGCTTAAACCATGGACGTTCTGGAAGTCCGTTTTCATTAAGAAAAGCACGTTGAATTTTGAGCAAGTCTGCATTCAGGATTTGCAAAGTCTCATGGGAAGGCCCGCCATTTGCCTGTGCCTTGGTCAGCGCGGCTGAATAGCGCTCTGCGTTCTGCTTCAGGAGCTCTACCGCGTTCTTTAGAGGAGCGAAGTCCATAAAGGGAGGAACGGCTTCGTAGGGTGGGGGAACGGAAGTCTTGTGAGGATCTGCGGTCGCATTAAATACACCCTCACTTAACTCAAGATTTCTCTCGGTGATTTCATCTCTTTTTCCCTTTAGCTGCTTCTCAAGTTCATCCACATATTTCGAAATTGTGTCGGTCACGGCTATGTAGTCGAATGGAATCAAATCAGCATCGGCGAGCCGCATAACCGCAGTGCCTCCGGTTTGGGCCAAAGCACGGCCGTAAGCGAAACCTGGATCTCCAAAATGCGTATACCAGTAAAAATCGTCGTAGATCGAATGGTACTGGTCTCCTTCGTCTTCATCCCCAAATCCCAGGTTCAATGCTGAGATTCCCGCGTGATCCAAAAATGCGGTGTAATCAGAACCATCTCCTAGCGCGTGGATTCTAAGGTCAGCCCGGTTGCGAGCTTCAGACCGTTCTTCCGCATTCGCAGCTTCCGCAATTCGATGGAAACGGGCTCTTTGCCAAATCGATATATTCTTTTCCGGGTCGTTTATGTCACGGCCTATGTCATTAATAAATTTTTCCAGATCATGCGAGCCCGAGGCATACCAGTAGCCGCGTTCATTGGAGTCAGAATTAATGTAAGCCACAGCGTATTTTTGGAGATCATCGATATGCGTCTCAACCCATTCCGTCGATCCCAATAGCCCTGGTTCTTCGCCGTCCCAGGCGCAGTAAATAAGCGTCCGCTTTGGATTCCAGCCCTGTTTGTGCAGCTCTCCGAACATGCGCGCTTCTTCAAGGACAGCCACCATGCCCGATAAAGGATCATCAGCACCGTTTACCCATGCATCGTGATGATTGCCGCGAATGATCCACTGGTCGGGATTTTCTGCTCCTCGCATCGTGGCGATTACGTCATAAACCGGCTTCATATCCCAATTGGAGGCAACTTTGAGATGAACCTTCGCTGGACCGGGACCGATGTGATAGGTAATTGCCAGAGCACCACGCCAAGTTTCCGGCGCGATTTGTCCCTGCAATGCCGCGAGTAGCGGAAGCGCATCGCCGTAAGAGATCGGGAGCACTGGAATTTTAGTAATTGTTTTGGCTTCGCTGATTTTGAGGCGTTTGGCATCCGGAGTCGCACCCACTCCCGGCGTTAGCGGATCGCCGGGATAATCCGTATCCATAACACTACCGCGCTGCACACCATCTTTTGAACGCCAGCCGCCCTTGGGATAATCATCTCCATTGAAAAAGCCATCCCCTTTGGGATCGGAAAAGATAATGCAGCCAATGGCGCCGCGCTCCGCCGCAACTTTAGGCTTAATACCCCGCCACCCTTCTCCATAGCGCGCGATCACGATTGCACCTTTGACCGAGATGCCCAAACGATCGAGTTGTTCGTAATCTTCGCGGTCTCCATAATTGACGTAGATCAGCGGCGCCGTCACATCACCGTCAATGGAATATGCGTTGTAGGTTGGCAGCTGTTCGGCAGTCTGATTGGAAGTTGGATCGATCGAAAGTGCAGGTTCTTGCAGCTTGGCTCGATATTTGATCGGTTCTACTAGTTCGACTACCCGCTCTTTGGGAGTGGGAAAGAGAACTTGGAAAGTTTCGATATGCGCGTCGAATCCAAATTCCTTGAATTTGGCAAGAAGCCATTCCGCATTATCTTTGTCGTAGGGCGATCCGACATGATGGGGCCGGGCACTCAATCGCTTCATGCTTTCACGCAAGTGGTCAGTCACGATCCCGTCGCGAAATTTCTGTTCCCAACCCCGCTCCGATTGTGAGGATTCTGGTGCGTAACCGAACAGAGGCGACGGTTGATGCATGGTTTCAGCGGATTGAGCCCACGTCAGCTGAAAAGTAAGAATGAAAAAAATTGAAACATAGGAAGTCAACGAACGGGCAAATGGCAAAGATACTCTCCAGGAATTGGTCTGTATGGTTGAAAAAGATTATGCGCTGCGGGAAGGATTATAAACTGAGTTGTTGGACTCTGACCGGGAAAGGGATTCAACCCCAGCCTAGAAGGTACTGACGTTCAGGAGAACTAGCCCTTAACGCTTACTTTCGAGAACGACATAACAGCTTTGCCTGATGTCGGTACCCCCATCGACGTTGCTGGACGAAACGTTGTAAAGATCAACATATTTTTTACTTCCGAAGGAACATCTTTCTCTTCTTCCGGATTGGACAATACTCGATAATCCTGAATACGGCCTCGAGAATCGACGTAAGCCTCAATCACTAGCGAATCCTGCTTGATTGAGCCGAACGACATTCCAAATGCCGACTCCTGAATTTGCGGAGCGGTGTAGAGCATCAAGGGAACATCCGGATTGCCAGCTTGTAACGGCAACGAGGAGAATCCCATAAAAATCGCGAACAATGCAACGGTTGCCACCAAGCCGACCATAGCAGGAACCATGAACACTTCAAGCGCATGCTGCAAACGCAACGACAGCACCTCAAGAGAGGTGCGGGGAGATCGCGCAGCCTCACGTGAAATCGCAAGGCGCAGTTTTAGAGACAAATCCGCAGGAGCTTTCCTACGACCTACTTTTGCGAGCAATTGCTGAGTGTGAACAAGACCAGAAAATTGTTGTTCGCATCCAGAACAGACTTCAAGATGTGCGTTAATGGCACGCATTTGCGTGCCCGAAACTGCACCATCCAAATAAGCCGACAACAAAGATAAGACCTGGGCGCACTTCATGGCGTCACCTCAATCTGCCTGCCGTTCGAAGAAACCCGGGGACGTACAGCACCTCTGGAGCGATGTTCCTGCGGAGGCTTCAATCCAAGTTCTGGACCCACCTCTCTTATGTAACTTACGAGACGCTGCTTAAGCGCCTCTCTTCCGCGCGTCAATCGCGATTTGACAGTTCCTAAAGACACTTGCGTGATTTCGGCTATCTCTTCGTACGACATTTCTTCTATGTCCCGCAAGATGACTGTGGTGCGATAAGGCTCAGACACCTTACGCAATTCCTCTTCTACCCGTGCGCGTACTTCCTCGTGCGCCACGCTATCGAAAGGCGATTCGCGTGTATCGATCAATAACATTTCAATGGCGGGAACCGCTTCGAACGCGTACTCAGAGGGTTCCATCGAGGTTTCGTGCGCTTTATGACGGAACCACCAGCGGCGACGATTCGATGCCTCATGAACCGCTATGCGATAAATCCATGTCTTCAGACTGGATTCCCCATGGAAATGTTTCATCCCGCGAAACACTTTGAGAAAAACTTCCTGTGTGGTATCGGCGACATCGGCAGGGTCGCTAACCATTCGATAGATAAGGCTATAAATCGGCTGGTGAAACTCGCCGATCAGCCAAGCGTAGGCTTCCTCGGATCCCGCCTTCAGTTCGGTTACGATGCTTGCTTCCTGGGCCCGAATTCCTAATGCGCTAGTTAGATCACCCAAACTGGTCGCTCCCGCCATAGTTGTCATGGCGCAACCTCCATTATAGGTTCTTTTCTGGTAAGGAATGTAGCCCAAAAATCGCGACCAGATTCACCTCGGTCGGGAAGCGAACTGGGCGGCCGGATCACACTTACATAGACTCCGCAGTAGCCGTCAGGGTTCCCAGGATGAAGAGATTGTTTTCAGAGACTTAGGGATCGAACTCCTAAAAAATTCCACTCTCCACCTGGAATACAGTCGAAAATCTCTGTTTAACGGGGATACGGGTTACGGCTTTGTCGTTGTATTCGTGTTTGGCTGTGGAGCTGTCCCCGCAGGAGCTGTTGTGCTCGGCTTCTTCTTTTTGGGAGGCGCCTTCTTTGTAGGTTCCGTGTCATCGACAACTACCTTCTTCGGAGGAGCGGCATCTGCCGCAGCCTGCATAGCACGGATCTGAGCATGAAGTTGGTTGAGCTCCCCTTCTTTGGTGTTGGCAAGAGTGTCTACACGATCTGCAAACGTTCGGCGCACCCGCTCAACATTATCGAAATCAGTGCTTAGTGATTGAAATTCGTCTTTGCTACCAAATGCTCCCGCGGATTCAACAACTGAGCCAAACACGTCATAAAGCGCATCTAGATTGCGATAGAGTTTGAAACTCAGTGCCAGGTTTTCCGGCGAGTTACGCAGTTGTGCAATGACGTCTGGCAATGCAGTCTGCAAATTACGCTGAATAGACTCGGTGTTCGCCTGCGTCTGCCGCTTTGTATTCGAATCGGTTTTCCATCGCTCAATCCGCATTTTAGCTAAATCGAGCTGTGTTGCTCGCGATACCTGCTCCAGTTGGGACAATAACTGATTTAGTTGATTGACGGATGAGTATGAAACCGGCGCTGAAGGCTGACTTGGATTAACCTGCGCGATCGAGACTGACAAAAATAGCAAAAGAAAACAAAAGCATCGTACTATCTGGGTTCGGTTTACGTTCATAGTTGGGCTCGCAGAGCACTAAACAATTCGTTTTAGCATACTGAATGATGACAATTTTCGCCAAATGTAAGCACATGGCATGTCTGAACATACATTTTTCAAATGTTTCCTGCATACTAAAAGCAAGAAAGCTGCACACTTGTGTTCCCTTGTGGAGTTCCTGTACCCTTTTGTACGCTGAGTAAATCGATTTAATAGACCCTATTTTGTTGTATTTAAACAATACTGTAAACAGGACTTCGAATGCCACGTTTTGATGTAACCATAGCTGGTGAGTTGAACATGGATCTTATCCTCTATGGGCTGCCAGCCGAACTTCCTCCCGAACGAGAGTTGCTGGCGGATCGCATGATGCTCACACTGGGTGGTTCGTCCGCCATTGTGGCACACAACCTTGCAGCGTTGGGAAGCCGAGTGGGGTATCAATCGCGCATCGGAGACGATCAGATGGGAAAGCTCTCCCTGGAACGCCTCTCAGAAATCGGTGTCGATGTTTCTCATGTGCGTCAAATTCCCGGGCCGATCAAGAGTGGTCTCAGTATCATTTTGCAGCGCGATGGGTGGCGCAACATTCTCACCTATTCCGGAACCATTGCCGAACTCACATGGACGGACCTCGATCTCGATTATCTAGCAGATTCGCGGCATTTCCATCTCTGTTCTTTTTATTTACAGACCGCACTCCAGCCGCACGTCGCAGGAATATTCAAGTCCCTTAAGAAGAAAGGACTCACAACTTCGCTTGATACTAATGACGATCCCGAAGACCGCTGGGATGGTGGTCTACGTGATGTACTACCCCACCTCGACGTGTTCTTCCCAAATGCGCGTGAAGCCAGGCGGATTGCCGGAACCGACGACCTGGAAGTTGCCATTAAATTTCTTGCAGATATTGTGCCTGTGGTAGTGATCAAGCTCGGTCACGAGGGGGCCATGGCACAACGTGGCAAAGAACGGTTTTTCAGTCCAGCCTTCAGGGTCGAGGCTATTGACGCGGTTGGCGCTGGCGACAGTTTCGATGCCGGATTTCTGCATGAATTCATACAGGGCGCGGATTTTACAACTTGTCTCAGTGCAGGAAATCGCGCAGGGGCTCTTTCAGCTACCCGCGCCGGAGGAACTGAAGCATTCCGCGACAGCGCACATCGTATCGAATTCCTGCGAAAACATGAGCTGGCGCTGGCGCAGAAATAATCCGCTTAACTCTCTGCCGATTTCGACGGACCGGGTACAATACCCGATCACAGAATATACAGGGAGGTTTTATGCGCCGGGCGGTTCACTCGCTGCTTTGTCTGGGACTCATTCTGGTTGCGCGATTCTCATCCGCGCAAGTCAATAACAGCACTGAACAACGAACCAGCCGATATATGGATTCAATCCGGCGACAGCCTCCGGTATTGCTTGCTTTCTTGCGCGATATGCCTAAGGGTGGCGATCTTCACAATCATTTGTCTGGGGCCGTTTATGCAGAAAGTTTTATCGATTTTGCGGCTGAGGATGGTCTTTGCGTCGACCGAACAACATCAATTCTGATTGCTCCTCCCTGTGACGCCACTTGCGATCGCTTTAACAACAAGCCCGCCATTCGCTGCGCCTACCACGATCAGGTGCTTTACAACTCGGTCGTGGATGCATGGTCCATGCGCAATTGGGAGCGCGGCAGCGATTCCGGGCACGATCATTTTTTCGCGACATTCGATAAGTTTCTACTGGCAACTTTGAATCATGCAGGCGACTCGATTGCGGATGCAGCTTCCCATGCCGCTCACGACGACCTTCAATATGTCGAACTGATGTACACCGCAGACGGAATGCAATCTGCCGCTTTAGGCGCGAAGGCTGGATGGGATACCGATTTACCGAAGTTTCGAGAGAAACTGTTGGCGCGCGGATTGAAAGAGATCGTGGCGTCGACACGGAAAGATCTCGATGCTAGTGAAGCTCAAATGCATTCCCGGTTAAAGTGCGGAACAGCTCAGGCTGATCCCGGTTGCAATGTTACTGTCCGTTATCTCTACCAGGTACTTCGAGGTTTGTCGCCTGAACAGGTGTTCGCTCAAATCGTAACCGGATTTGAATTAGCGCAGTCCGATTCTCGTGTGGTCGGACTTAATCTCGTGATGCCGGAAGATTGGTATGTGCCGATGCACGATTTCGATTTGCATATGCACATGCTTGACTATCTGCACGGTGTCTATCCCAAGGTTCACATCAGCCTACATGCGGGCGAAATCTCCATGGGGTTAGTCACTCCAACTGAAATGCGCTCTCATATTCGCGAGTCAATCGAGCTTGGCCACGCCGAACGAATTGGACATGGCGTCGATGTGATGAACGAAGATCATGCAATCGATCTGCTCCACGAAATGGCGGCGAAAAATATCCTTGTCGAAATTTGCCTGACTTCGAATGATTCGATTCTGGGTGTTAAGGAAAACGATCACCCATTTCCAACCTATCTCCGATATAGCGTGCCGGTGACGCTCGCGAGCGATGATGAAGGTGTGTCACGCTCGGATCTAACGCACGATTATCTACGAGCAGTTGAAAGCTACAATCTCTCTTATGCTGATTTAAAGCGCCTGGCTCGGCAAAGCCTGGAACACAGCTTTCTGCCAGGTGCGAGTCTTTGGGTTGATGCTCAGCATTTTCGGCCAGTTGCGGACTGCGCCTCTACTGATTGGGGCGCAAGTTCCCTGCCAGCTGGCTGCCAAAAATTTTTAGACGGCAGCGAGCATGCCCGCATGCAAAGACGGTTAGAACAAGAGTTTTCTACCTTCGAAAAGAAATACTAACGCGCTGCTTTATGACGAGTCCTCCATGATCGATGCTTTCGTTCAGGCCGACGCCGCTGCAAAATTTCTTCTGTCGCGCACGCCGCTTCGTCCAAGAATCGGGCTTATTCTGGGATCGGGTCTCGGCGCGTTTGCCGGCGAGCTCTCCCATGCGACTCGCATACCTTACTCGCAAATCCCATCCTTTCCGCAATCGACGGCGATTGGACACGCGGGGCAAATGGTCATGGGGAAAGCTGGCGAGATTCCTGTGGCAGCGATGCAAGGCCGAGTACATCTATACGAGGGCTACTCGCCGCAGCAAGTTGCGTTTCCCATTCGCGTGTTCGGACAAGTGGGAATTCGCGCTTTGATCATTACCAATGCCGCAGGTGGAATTAATCTGAAATATAACCAAGGGGCGCTCGTCACGATCACTGACCATATCAATCTCCAGGGCAACAATCCACTTGTCGGGCCTAATGACGACCGATTCGGCCCGCGCTTCCCCGATATGACGAATGCCTACTCGAAGGCATACCGCGAGCTTACGGTTGCGGCCAGCAGCAATCTTGGTAAAACAATTTATCAAGGCGTTTACGCTGGATTGCTTGGCCCAAGTTACGAAACTCCCGCAGAAATTCGCTATTTAAGAACGATTGGCGCCGATTTGGTTGGTATGTCCACCATTCCTGAAGTAATTGCAGCCCGACACATGGGGATAGAGGTTCTTGCGATTTCTTGTGTGACTAATATGGCGGCGGGAATTCTGGATCAGCCCATCAATCATGAAGAAGTGCTTGCGACTGGAGAGCGGGTGCGTGGTGATTTTGTAGCGCTACTGAAGGCAGTCTTGCCGGAAATTGCGAAGGATGTTGGTGCTTATGGGAGTAAGGTCGAGAAGCTAGCCTCCGATGTGCACCATGGTCCTTGAGGCTGGAACGAAATCGGGCTCGCCGATGTGGTGGCGTTCTTCTTTCTTCTCGATCACGCCGCGAATAAAATGGGCGAGATCTTCGTCCGTAGCTCCACGGCGCATGAGTTCATGCAAATCGTGATCCCACACTGAAAAAAGACATGTTCGGATTTTCCCATCCGAGGTCAGGCGAATGCGGCTGCAATGCCCACAAAACGGATGCGACACTGGAGCGATAATTCCGATCTCCCCAATGCCGTCATCAAAGCAATATCGTCGCGCCGTCTCGCTACGTTGATGTGGAATCTCTACCAACGGACGATACTCCGCCATGCGCAGCAGGATTTCATCAAGCGTGACTACCGTGTTCGGGGACCACTTCCGGTCTTCCTCAAGTGGCATAAATTCGATGAAGCGCACGGTCACGCCTTCCTCGCGTGCAAACATTCCGAAAGGAATAATTTGATCCTCGTTAAAGCCGCGCATCAAAACACAGTTCACTTTCACGGGCCACAAACCGGCTCGCCGCGATATTCGTATTCCCGCCAGCACGCTGTCGTATCCGTTGGGTACTCGCGTGATGCGAGCAAAGCGTTCGGGATCAACCGCGTCCATGCTGATAGTGACCCGACGCAATCCTGCTTCTTTAAGTGGCTTTGCCAAGTCAGATAAAAGATGCCCGTTAGTGGTTAACGCAATTTCGAGTGGCTCTCCATCAATATCGCGAAGTTTGGACAATTCGCGAACGAAATCAACAACACCATTGCGCAACAGCGGTTCGCCGCCAGTAATCCGGACTTTTTTAATTCCCAAGCCGACAAAAACCCGTGCCATTCGTAAGTAGTCAGCGAACGGCAGATCACCATAGAGCGCGCCTTCATTGCCAGTTCTGCAATAGACACAACGGTAGTTACAGCGGTCGGTGATGGAGATCCGCAGATCGGTTATAGGACGGCGAAATTTGTCGATGAGAGGCATGGTGTTTAGTCGTTGGTCGTTCATCGCAGGATGTTGGCGTCTTTGCAGCTGGATTATCCAACGACTAACGGCCAAGAACCAGCGACTTGTTCTAGGAAAGGACAAACGGGGCAGGAGTACTTCCAGCGGGCCGTTTCCTTTCCAATGGCTTCTTACAACAAAAGCCGGGAGGCACAGGCGTTTCCACCCATACCCTTGGGGTAATTCTCGCCAGAGAATCATCCCTCGCCGCCGCAGCCAAGGTATACCCGAAGGCTCAGGCGATCGGAAACTCTATTTCTAGTATAGATGAGGATGTAGGCAAAAAGGCTAAGGTTTACTTCGGGGAACTGGCCAAGCTCTTTGCTATCGCGGCTTCCGCCAGCGGAGCCATAATCTTATATCCGGCAGCATTTGGGTGTAGCCCATCATCGGCCAGATCGCGTTTGAGCAAACCTTTATCGTCAACCATCGGAGTGAAATAATCGAGGTATACCAATCCACTCGTGGCACAGTAATCCTTCAACCAGCGATTTAGCTCCAGAATTTTCTCCGGCGAACGCTGAGCAAAAAATTCCTGCCCCTTCGGCGTGTAGTTGTGCACCGGAAGAACGGATGAAAAGACAACATGGATTCCATGCACATTCGCCAACTCCGCCAGGGAGGAATAATTCGCTTCGATATCTTCCAGGCGCATGGGGCCAGTATTACCCGCAATATCATTCGTGCCCGCAAGAATTACAACAACTTTCGGCTGCAAATCGATTACATCTTGCCGGAAGCGCACGAGCATTTGCGGCGTGGTCTGTCCGCCGATACCGCGATTTATGTAAGACTTGCCAGGGAAATAGTCATCTAGTTTCCAAATGTCGGTAATCGAGTCTCCGAAAAAAATGACCCGGGTTTCACCCGGAGCAGGTGCCTTGAGTGCGGCATTGGCATCGCGGTAGCGAGCCAGTTGGCCAAAGTCATCAGTGTAAACCGCAATGCGGGAGGCTCGGTACTGGTCCAAACCTGCATGGCCAGTCGACGGAATCGCGGGTTGCTGACCAAAGGCAGCTACACAGAACAAAAGCATGACTAAAATACGGTTAGCGAAACCTCGCATGATTGCTCCTTAAATTTTAACCAGCTCTACACGGCGATTTTTTGCTCGCCCGTCTTCCGTGTTGTTATTTTCTACCGGCTTAGTTTGTCCCCAGCCTTTGGCTTTCAAACGCGTAGCGGCAATGCCGTGCGCTGCCAGCCATGCCACCACAGATTGGGCACGCTTTTCAGAAAGCGATTGATTGCTGGCCGCTGACCCTACGTTATCCGTATGGCCTTCCACGCTCAGATTTACTTCTGCATTTTGCTGCATCATCTTCACGATCTCTCCAAGCGTGTTTTCGGAATCGGGCAAAATCGTAGCCTTTCCAGTATCAAAACGAATACCGTAGACAGCTACGTGACCCGATTTATTAAGCTCGTCGGCTAAGCTTGAGGCATCAGCGGTGACTTCCTGGGTCATCGCTTTCACTGTCACAATCGTCTGGTAATAGAACGACCCCTTATTGTCGAGCATGTACCAGGTATCGCCCTTGTGTGCAGTG
>Ga0070741_10002994_pt1 | contig 43336 bp, 37 predicted proteins | sample Coa_R1_4_FD_66440 | JGI IMG/M metagenome (GOLD analysis project Ga0070741, IMG submission 66440) | Surface soil microbial communities from Centralia Pennsylvania, which are recovering from an underground coalmine fire - Coalmine... | ecosystem: Environmental > Terrestrial > Soil > Unclassified ... | reverse complement strand
CTGTCGCCTTCGCGAATCGAGAAAAAGATCATCTGAGCCTTACCGACCAGGTTCTCGAACGGCACGTAGCCAAACACGCGGCTGTCGCTGGAATTATCGCGATTGTCACCCATCATGAAGAAATCGCCCGGCGGCACCTCGTAGACGTTCGTGTTGTCGGGAAAACCGGAACTGTCGACGCAATCAAGCGATTCGTAAGTGACACCGTTCGGCAGCGTCTCCTTCCATCGCTTCACCCGCGCGGTCGCCTCAGACCGGCCGCAAGGATCCTCGCCGACGAAATCGCTCAAGCGCTCGCGCTTGACCGGCGTGTCGTTGATGTAGAGCAGGCCGTCTTTCATCTGGATGTGATCGCCAGGCAGGCCGATCACGCGCTTGATGAAATCGGTCGACGTGTCGTTGGGCGGGCGAAACACGACGACATCGCCACGCGTCGGCTCGGAGCCGAAGATGCGGCCGGAAAACAACGGCGGCGAAAGCGGAAACGAATAGTGGCTGTATCCGTAGGAATATTTCGAGACGAACAGATAGTCGCCGACGAGAAGCGTCGCCTTCATCGAACCCGAGGGAATGTTGAAGGGCTGGAACAGGAAGGTGCGAATGACGAGCGCGATCAAGAGAGCATGAATGACGACGCGGATGGTCTCGCCCAGGCCGCCTTCGGATTTGGTGGAGGATGTCACGCTCATGGATTCCCTAAACGTCCTGCTTCTCGGTCTCCGCTGCGCTGGTGGCGCTGATGAAAACGCTTCCCACACGCGAGCAGCCATTCGCTTGCCGCGTCAACGGATTGCACTAGTGGAGTGGATTTGACATTCGCTCCCCGCCTGGCCGCGAGTTCGTAAAGCGAATGTCAAATCGATCACCAGCCTTCTGATGTGGCGGCCGGCCTAACGGAACTCGAGCTACGAATCCGCTCAGACGGCGAATAATCGTCAGCCGCGGTTGTAGACGGTTGTTATGGGTGGCGCAATCAACGGCTTGGTCAAAATTTCATAAGCCACTGACAAATATGACATTTTAGTTTCATAGCCGCCCTGCACCCCGTGCAGGCTAGGCTTTGCGCGCATCATGGGCCGAAATGATGACGAACGCCTGGGCGAGCGGCCAATCGTCGGTGATGCTGAGGTCGATTCTGGCCTCGAAACCGACCGGTGTCATGGTCTCCAGCCGGGCCAGCGCCCCGCCGGTCAGAAGCATGGTCGGCCGGCCGCCCGGCAGATTGACGACGCCCATATCGCGCCACCAGACGCCCTGCCGGATGCCGGTTCCGAGCGCTTTGGAACAGGCCTCCTTGGCGGCGAATCGCTTGGCATAGGTTGCCACGACCATGTTCTCGTTCTTGGCGCGACGCTCGGCTTTGGCGCGCTCGGCATCGGTGAAGATCCGATCGAGAAAACGGTCGCCGTGGCGCTCGATGACCTTGGCGACCCGGCGGATGTCGATCAGGTCGGAGCCGATGCCGATGATCATGTGCCCGCCGCTTTCCGGCCCCGATCCATCGCAGCCCGCATCTGACGAACCGTTTCGCCAAGGCCCACGAACAGGGCCTCACCCAGCATGAAGTAGCCGATATTGAGTTCCGCGATTTCGCCCAGGGTGGCGATCTTTTCCGCGGTGGCGTAGTCGAGGCCGTGGCCGGCATGCACCTCGAGACCCGCCGCTCGCGCCAGCGCGGCACCGGCGACGATACGCTTCCATTCCGATTCGGCCTTGGCGAGGTGACCGTCGACCACCGCATCGCACCAGGCGCCGGTGTGGATTTCGATGACCGGCGCGCGCAACCTGGCCGCCATCTCGATCTGCGCCGGGTCGGCCGCGATGAACAGCGACACCCGGATCCCGGCATCGTTCAAACGGGCAATGAACGGCGCCAGCGCGTTATGCTGTCCAACCACATCAAGACCGCCTTCGGTGGTCAGTTCTTCCCGCCGCTCCGGCACCAAGCACACGGCATGAGGCTTGACCGCAAGCGAGATCGTCATCATGTCGGCGGTCGCCGCCATCTCGAAGTTCAAAGGCTTCGAGATTTCGGCCTTCAGCCGCGCCATGTCCGCGTCGCGGATGTGACGGCGATCTTCCCGCAAATGCGCCGTGATACCGTCGGCGCCGGCCTCGATCGCAAGCAGCGCCGCCCGCACGGGGTCGGGCCGCGTCCCTCCCCGCGCGTTGCGAAGGGTCGCGACGTGATCGACATTCACTCCGAGGCGTATCGGCAAGACAGTGGGCATTTTCGACTCATGAACCCGTTGATCCCAATCGTCATGCCCGGACTTGATCCGGGCATCCATCTTACTTGAAAAGGATGGATTGCCGGGTCAAGCCCGGCAACGACGCATCACTTACCCGTTGACGCGCTCGACCCGTGCCACCACGGCCTTGGCGCGCAATTGGGCGATAATAGCGCTGAGATGCTTGAGGTCATAGACCTCAAGATCGATGGTGAGCTCGGTGAAATCGGGTGAGCGGCGTGCCATGTGGATATTGTCGATATTGCCGTCGTGCTCCGCGATCACGGTGGCGATCTGGGCGAGGCTTCCGGGTTCGTTGACGTTGTCGACCAGGATTCGCGCCGGAAAGCGCTGCGGCGTGCTCTCGTCGACATCCCAGCGCACATCCAACCAGCGCTCGGGCTGTTCCTCGAAATCTTTCAGCGCCGGCGACTGGATCGGATAAATCGTGATCCCCTCACCCGGCGAGATAATGCCGACAATGCGGTCGCCCGGCACTGCGCCGCCGTTGGGGGCGAACTTGACCGGCAAGTCAGAATTGATGCCGCGGATCGGAATGGCCGAAAGGTTTCGTCCGGTCCCATCAGGTGCTTTCAGTTTCAGCTTATCGGCAAGGCCCTTCTTGCCGCCGTAGCGCGCAACCCGTTCTTCCTTGTAGTCGGGATACATCGCGCGGGCGACGTTGGAGGCCTTCATCTCGCCGCGGCCCACGGCCGCCATCACATCCTCGACCGAGGCCCGCGCCAGCCGCGGCAGCGCGCCCTTCAGCTTGTCGTCGGCATATTGGATCTTGGCGCGCGCAAACAGCCGCTCGACCAGACGGCGGCCGAGGCCGGCATATTGGTCGCGCACCGCGGTACGCGTCGCCCGCCGGATCGCGGCCCGCGCCTTACCGGTCACCGCGAGCGATTCCCAGGCCGATGGCGGCGACGATTGGGCGTCGGAGGTCAGGACCTCGACCTCATCGCCGTTCTGCAATTCAGACGACAGCGGCGCGAACTTGCCGTTGATCTTGCACCCGACCGCGCTGTTGCCGACGTCGGTATGCACGGCATAGGCGAAGTCGATCACATTGGCCTGCCGCGGCAGCGCGATCAGCTTGCCCTTCGGCGTGAAGCAGAACACCTGGTCGTGGAACAACTCGAGCTTGGTGTGTTCGAGAAACTCTTCCGGATTGGCGCTGTCGGACAGGATCGCAATGGTGTGCCGGAGCCAGGCGAAAGCAGAGGATTCGCGTTTGAGTCGCTCAGTTGGCGATCCCCCGCCGTCCTTGTAGAAGGCGTGCGCGGCGATACCGAGTTCGGCGACCTCGTCCATGTCCTCAGTGCGGATTTGCAGCTCGACGCGCTGCTTGCCTGGACCGATCACCGTGGTGTGGATCGAACGGTAGTCGTTCTGTTTCGGTGTCGAGATGTAGTCCTTGAAGCGGCCCGGCACCACCGGCCAGGTCGTGTGCACGACGCCGAGCGCCCGGTAGCAACACTCGACATCCTTGAGCACGACGCGAAAGGCGAAAATATCGGAAAGCTGCTCGAAGCCGACCGACTTGCGCTGCATCTTGGTCCAGATCGAGAATGGCTGCTTGCGGCGGCCATAGACACGCGCCCTCAGGCCGTTCTTCTGGAGGTCTTTGGAGAGCTGGCTTTCGATCTCGCCGATCAGATTGCGGTTCTGTTCAGCAAGCGAATCGAGCCGCTGCCGCACCACCGAATAAGCTTCCGGATCGAGCGTCTTGAACGAGAGATCCTCGAGCTCCTCACGCATCTCCTGCATGCCCATGCGCCCTGCAAGCGGCGCATAGATGTCGAGCGTCTCCTCGGCGATGCGATGGCGCGAGGCCGGCGGCACGAACTCCAGCGTGCGCATATTGTGCAGGCGGTCGGCGAGCTTGATCAAGAGCACGCGCACGTCGTCGGAAATCGCGAGCAGGAGCTTGCGCAGGTTCTCCGCCTGCTTGGCTTCGCGCGATACGAGTTCGAGCCGCTTCAGTTTGGTGAGGCCCTCGACCAGCGCGCCGATTTCCTGGCCGAACACGGAATCGATTTCAGCGCGGGTCGCTTCCGTATCCTCGATGGTGTCGTGCAAAAGCGCGGCGACGATGGTTGCGTCGTCGAGCTTGAGGTCGGTCAGAATCGCCGCGACCTCCAGCGGATGCGAGAAATAAGGATCGCCGGATGCGCGCACCTGCGAGCCGTGCGCCTTCATCGCGTAGACGTAAGCGCGGTTCAGGAGGTCTTCGTTGGTATCGGGATTGTAGGAGCGGACGCGCTCGACCAGATCATATTGGCGCATCATGCGCGCGCGGGACTTGGCCGGCTTCGCCTCGACGGCCGACGACGGCGCCACCGAGACCGAACTCGCGGCTTGCATCTGCTCCGTGCTCTGGCGCCGATACGCCATTGGGTCAACACCTCTGCAAGCGAACCCAAGAGGCTTAGGGTCCGCTCCCCGTATGATCCAGATAATGTAGTGGGCTCCCCGGCCGGACGTCACCCTCGCAAGGCAGGCCCGGCCGTCAAGAACACGACAATAGTCTAACGAGAAACCGGCGCACGTCAGCTTAAAATCGGAAAAGTTGGTGCCACGATTCGGTGTCCCGGTTTTGCGGCCGGTAACCATAAATGGTGGACCAAAAAAGAAGGCCCGGAGCTGGCTCCGGACCTTCTTGGATTGAATAGGGCAGCAGGACTAAAGCCTGCGACTCAATCTAAACAACTTACTCGTCTTCTTCGGGCTGCTCTTCCGGCGGCGCGAGCCCCTCAAGACCCTTCAGGAGTTCTTCCTCGGTCATGCGCTCTATCGCGACCTCGGTATCATCGGCATCGACGCTCGCGCCGGCCGACCCGATCAATGGAACCGTGTCCGGCTCAGGCTCGTCGACCTCAACGAACTTCTGCAAGGAATGAACCAGCTCTTCGCGCAAATCCTCGGGAGAAATCGCCGAATCAGCGATCTCGCGCAGCGATACAACCGGATTCTTGTCGTTGTCGCGATCGACCGTGAGTTGCGATCCGGACGAAATCATACGGGCGCGGTGCGCGGCCAAAAGAACCAGATCGAACCGGTTGTCGACCTTATCAATGCAGTCTTCTACGGTGACGCGAGCCATCGACTGTCGCTCCGCTAAAGGGGAAGGAATATGTTGGTTAAGCTGGCGTAGTTATAGGCGCAAAGGCCGTTTCGCAAGATTAATTTGTGATTTGGCCTACCTAATTTGCCCTGATAACCCCAAATTTGGGACAGGCGGCCGGGCGCTTTTGAGCCATCGCGATATCGGGGCGGACAAGAAAACGCTTCATTGCGTTGACAAAAGTCCATTTCCGGTTGTTTCGACCTACCTTTTTTTCCGGCGGTGTCTGGACATCGGCATGGCTTCGGCAGCATCGTTAGAAGATGCGCGAAGCGCCGCAGCCGCGCCAAGAAGAATACCGGGAAACCCTTGTGAGAACCCTGTGAGAACTCTGAATGTCACCCGCTTCCAATAAGATCGCGCTCTTTATCGATGGCGCCAACCTCTATGCCACCGCCAAGACCCTCGGCTTCGACATCGACTACAAGCGCCTTCTGAAGGAGTTCCAAAGCCGCGGTACATTGGTCCGCGCCTTCTACTACACGGCGATCATCGAGGATCAGGAATACTCCTCGATCCGCCCCCTGATCGATTGGCTCGATTACAACGGCTACACCGTCGTCACCAAGGCGACGAAGGAATTCATCGATGCGAGCGGGCGGCGCAAGGTGAAGGGAAATATGGACATCGAGCTCGCTGTCGACGCAATGGAGCTGGCCGAGCACGTCGACCAGATGGTGCTGTTTTCCGGCGACGGCGACTTCCGCTCGCTGGTAGAAGCGGTGCAGCGCCGGGGCGTGCGGGTCACCGTGATCTCGACGATTGCGAGCCAGCCACCGATGATTGCCGACGAATTGCGCCGCCAGGCCGACGTCTTTACCGATCTGGTCGAGCTGCAATCCAAGCTGGGGCGCGACCCGTCGGAACGCCCCGCTCCTCGCGAACCGCGCCATCACGCGCCGCAGTTCCTGCAACGGGCGACGACGCTGGCGTCGAGGGGCGGCGATGGCGACGACTTCGACGACTAGCCCTGCTCGGGTCAAAGCGGCCGCCCCAATATCCGAGCCCGACCGCGACTGCCAGCTCTGCCCCAGGCTTGCCGCCTTCCGCAACACCAACCGCGCGCAAAAGCCGGACTGGTTCAACGCCCCGGTTCCCTCCTTCGGGGACCGGAACGGACGGCTTGCGATCGTTGGCCTTGCCCCGGGCTTGCAGGGCGCCAACCGAACCGGCCGCCCGTTCACCGGCGACTACGCGGGTGACCTCCTCTACGCCACCCTGATCGAGTATCGTTTTGCGTCGGGCGTCTATCAGGCCCGGCCCGACGACGGCATGACGCTGGTCGACTGCCGCATCGTCAACGGCGTGCATTGCGTGCCGCCCCAAAATAAGCCCCTGCCCCTCGAGATCGCCAACTGCCGCCCGTTTCTGATTGCGGCCATCGAAAGCATGCCAAAGCTAAAGGCCATCGTCGCGCTCGGCCGCATCGCCCATGAAACCACGGTCAAGGCATTAGGCCTTCGCGCCTCATCCGTCCCGTTTGCGCACGGCGCCGTCCACGAGGCTGGCCGGTACCGCCTTTATGACAGCTATCATTGCTCACGCTACAACACGAATACCGGCGTGCTCACGCCCGAAATGTTTCGAAGTGTATTCGCGAAGGTGCGCGCCGATTTAGCTTAAGCCGGGTTGTCCTTCAGCCACGCCAGCACATCACCCGCGTTCCGGTCCGGCGGAAACACCGGGTAGAAGACGTGGATGATGCGGGCGTCGTCAATGACCAGCGCGAGCCGCTTGATCAAGACGAGACCCGCGACCTCCATGGTCGGCAGCTTCAATGCCCGCGTCAGCTCGAGCTTCTCATCGGACAGCACCGGAAACGGCAAATGCAGCCGCGAAGCCATCTCGGTCTGGTAGGCATTACTCTGCGTCGACAGGCCGAACACATGCTGGCTGCCTGCCGCCTTCAGCTCCGCGAACAGATCGCGAAACGAACACGTCTGCGGCGTACAACCCCGCGCGCCCGGAATCATGTCCCAATCGTCGACCAGCGAGATCTTGCCTGGCTCGCCCGTGCGCGGATAGGCGAACACGACGCTCCGGCCTTTGAGCGCCGAAAGCGTGACCGAGGTGTCGTCGGTGGCCACAAGGCTGACTGGCGGGATCATCGCGCCCTTGAGATGATCGGCCGCACCATCGTCCTTTGGCGCGGGAATCTTGCTCCAGTCGACTTCAAGCAGGTTTTTCTGATTCATTTGCCCATGTCTCCTTTCGTCATTGCGAGGAGCGACAGCGACGAAGCAATCCAGTTTTGTCGATTCCAAGCGGACTGGATTGCTTCGCTGCGCTCGCAATGACGGCTACCCACGCGCCCGCATCAGGCGGCTCTTTTCCCGGCCCCAATCGCGCTTCTTGGCGCTCTCGCGCTTGTCGTGCAGCTTTTTGCCCTTGGCGACCGCCAGCAGCAACTTGGCGCGGCCGCGCTCGTTGAAGTAGAGCTTCAACGGGATCAGCGTCATGCCTTCGCGATCCACCGCTCCCATCAACTTGTTGATCTGCTTGCGGTGCAGGAGCAGCTTCCGAGGCCGCTTCGGTTCGTGGTTGAAGCGGTTGGCCTGCAGATATTCGGGGATATTGGCGTTGATCAGCCAGATCTCGCCGTTCTTGGAATCGGCGTAGGATTCCGCGATCGTCGACTTGCCGCTGCGCAGCGACTTGACCTCGGTGCCCGTCAGCGCAATCCCGGCTTCGACCGTGTCATCGACCGCATAGTTGAAACGGGCCTTGCGGTTCTCCGCAATCACCTTGATCGGACGTTCTTTCTTCTCGGCCACTTAACTTTCCGATCTACCCCTTCTTCAGGAGGTCGCGAATTTCGGTCAGGAGCACGACTTCCGCGGAGGGTTTCGGTGGCTCGGCGGGAGCCGCCGCTTCCTTCTTCTTAAGCTGGCTCATCAGACGTATGACGATGAAAAGCACGAAGGCGACGATGATGAAATTCACCGTCAGTGTAATGAAGGTGCCGTAGGCCAGCACCGCGCCCTGTTTCTTCGCATCGGCAAGATTCGTTGCCGTCACGTTTTTCGACAGCGCCAGGAAGTAGTTGTTAAAATCGAGGCTGCCAAAGGCGCCGATCACCGGCATGATGATGTCGCCGACCAGCGAATTGACGATGGCGCCGAAGGCCGCGCCGATGATCACGGCGACCGCGAGGTCGACGACGTTGCCCTTCATCGCAAAGTCGCGAAAATCCTTCAGCATGTGCAGGCCCCTTTAATTCAGCGGCATGAACGCTTGTCGGCCACGCCACAAATCAGTTGATCAAACCCGCATGCACCATCGCGTTGCGAACCGCAACGCGCGTCGGCTCGGAGACCGGCACCATCGGCAAACGCAATTTCTCTTCCATCTTGCCGAGCAGCGACAATGCGTACTTGATCGGCGCGGGGTTGCTTTCGATGAAGAGATTGGTGTGCAACGGCATCAGCTTGTCATGGATGCGAAGCGCGGTCGTGTGGTCGCCCTTCTGCCAGGCCTGATGGAATTCCGAACACAGCCGCGGCGCGACGTTCGAGGTCACCGAAATGCAGCCATGGCCGCCATGGGCCATGTAGCCGATGATGGTCGCATCCTCGCCCGAAAGCTGGTTGAAGTCTTCGCCGAGCTGCGCGCGCTGTTGGGAGACGCGCACCATGCTTGCGGTGGCGTCCTTGACGCCGGCGATGTTCTTGAGCTCGAACAGCCGCGCCATGGTGTCCACGCTCATGTCGATCACCGAGCGCGGCGGAATGTTGTAGATGATGATCGGGATGCCGATGGCGTCGTTGATCGCCTTGAAATGCTGGTACAGGCCTTCCTGGGTCGGCTTGTTGTAGTAGGGCGTCACGACGAGCACCGCATCCGCGCCTGCCTTCTCGGCGTGCTCGGCGAGTTCGATCGCCTCCTTGGTGGAGTTCGAACCGGCGCCCGCAATCACGGGAACGCGGCCGTCGGCCTCGTCGATGCACCACTCGACGACCTGCTTGTGCTCGTCATGGCTCAGCGTCGGGCTTTCGCCGGTGGTTCCGACCGGGACGAGGCCGTTGGTCCCCTCCGATATCTGCCAGCTCACCAGGCCGCGAAAGGCCGCTTCGTCGAGCGAACCGTTCTTGAACGGCGTGACCAGGGCGGTGAAAGACCCGCGGAATTTCGTCTTCGCTGCCATGGACTTCTCCTTAACTCCGGAAGCAACTCCGGATGCGGCGTGGCCGCTCCTATCAGTAGTGAATTTAGCCATTCATACCGGGTATGATGGTTAGGCGAAAGTACGTAAAGCCGCCCCGGATATAGCCGCGACATATAAGAGCCGGCCGCGATTTTGCCGTGGTGGTGACGCAAACAAGGTCCTTACCCCGCGTATCGGGTGTTTTTTCCACATATTCAATGAACTAGACCTTTAACTTGAGGTCTTTCGTGATTCGCCGCAGAGGAATGCCGTGACCCGCTCCGCTCGCGCTGCCTTGCGTTCGACTGCCATCGTAACCACCCTGGCGACCGCGCTGGCGCTCGTCCTCGGCTCGCACGCCTTGGCGAACGAGACGGCGGCCAAACAGGAGGTGCCGGCGGCACAGCCGGCGGGCCAGAACGCCGCGTCCAAGAAGGCTGAGAAGAAGGCTGAAAAGAAGGCTGAAAAGAAAACTGACAAGAAGGCCGACAAGAAGACTGAAAAGACGGCGGACAAGAAGTCTGAGAAGACGGCGAAAAAGCCCGACGAAAAGAAGAGCGAGAAGAAGGCCGATAAGACGGCCGACAAGGCCAAGGCGGCGTCCAAACCCAAATCGAACAAGACGTCAGTTGCCACGGCTCCCAGCGCCGCGATCGCGCCCGCCACGCGCTCTCATGCTGCGTTGCCGCCTCCGGCCGCTCGCAAGCCCGCGGTGCCGGCCGCGGTCGCATCGACCTCTTCGACCTCCTCAAGCGACAAGGAAGCACTCGGGAACGTCATCGACCTCGTGCGCAAGCACAAACCCGCCGATGCGACCCAGGCCGAGGGGTCGATCTCCGATCCGCTGGCAAGGAAGCTTGCCGAGTGGATCATCCTGCGCAGCGACAACAACGACGCCACCGTCGAGCGCTACCGCGCCTTCGTATCGGCCAATCCAAGCTGGCCGTCGCAGACCTTCCTCCGTCGGCGGATCGAGGCCGCGTTATGGGACGATCACCGCGAAGACGCGGCGGTCTGGTCGTGGTTCGAAAACGAATCGCCGGTTTCCGCCAAAGGCAAACTCGCGCTGGCTCGCGCCATGATCGGACGCGGCGACCGGGCCAATGCCGAGCGAGTGGTGCGCGACGCCTGGCGCAACGACCCCATGTCGGAAGACACCGAAAACGCCGCGCTCGATGTCTATGGGGCGCTGATCACGCCCGGCGATCAGAAAGCGCGGATGGATCTCTTCCTGTATGGCAGCGACCACGAAATCGCGCTGCGCGCGGCTAGACGGCTCGGCGGCGGCTATGTGGCGCTGGCGAAAGCGCGGATCGCGGTCTACCACAAGGCCGCCAATTCGCGCGCGATGCTGGAGGCTGTCCCCTCCGAGCTGCACAGCGACGCCGGCTACATGTTCAGCAAGATTCAGGTTTTGCGGCGGGAAGAAAAGTTCACTGAAGCCGCTCAGCTGATGATGAGCGCGCCGAAAGATCCCAACCGCCTCTTCAACATGGATGAGTGGTGGATCGAACGGCGGCTGCTGGCGCGCAAGATGATCGACGTCGGCGAATATCGCGCCGCCTACCTGATCGCACGTGATGCGGCCCTGCCCTCACGCGACATCTACAAGACCGAGCAGGAATTCACCGCGGGCTGGATTGCGCTACGCTTCCTCAACGATCCTGCGACGGCGGCGCAGCATTTTGCGCGCATCGGCGTCGGCAGCGTCAACCCGACAACGCTGGCGCGCGCCGGCTACTGGAGAGGCCGCGCAGCGGAGGCGATGGGCCGCACCCAGGAGGCGCGCAGCGACTATGCGTCGGCGGCCGAACAATCGACCAGCTATTACGGCCAGCTCGCGCGCGCCAAGCTCGGAATGCCGCAGCTCGAGCTCAACGAGGCCCCTCGCGCACGCGCCGCGGAGCGGCTGGAGGTCGTGCGCGCCGTCCAGCTCCTGTTCGAGCTCGACGAACGCGAGATCGCCGTTCCGATCTTTGCCGATGTCGGCGAGAACGGCGATCCGGAGGCCATCATAGGGCTTGCCGAGCTTGCCGGACGCTACGGCTATGCCCGTGGCATGATCCTGGCTGGAAAGGCCGCACTCAACCGCGGCATGCCGTTCGAACACTACGCCTACCCCGTCACCGGCATTCCGTCCTACACCCCGATCGGGCCGGACGTGGAGAAGAGCGTCCTGTTCGCGATCACGCGCCAGGAAAGCATGTTCAATCCGGCCGACGTCTCGCCAGCCCAGGCCTATGGGCTCTTGCAGGTGACACCGGACGCCGGACGCTACGTCTGCAAGCGCGCTGGAGTTCCCTTCGACCTTTCGCGGATGAAGACGGATTCGGCCTATAACGCGGCACTCGGCGCGGCCGAGCTCGGCGGACTGCTCGAGGATTATCGCGGCTCATACATCATCACCTTTGCGGCCTACAACGCCGGCCGTGGCAGCGTCAAAAAATGGATCGACCGTTACGGTGATCCTCGCGACCCCAAGGTCGATGCCGTCGACTGGGTCGAACTCATCCCGTTCTCGGAGACGCGAAACTACGTGCAGCGGATCATGGAGAATTTGCAGGTCTATCGTAGCCGCTTTGGCGGCGGCACGCGGCTGCAAATCGAGGCCGACCTGCATCGCGGCGGCCTCGAGTAGCACGGGTCGCCCGGGGGCCAATTCCCCTAGATGAACTGCCTGACAAGCATCCCCTCATCCTGAGGAGCGCGCTTGCGCACGCCTCGAGGGATGTCGGCCCGTCTGAAACCTCATGGTTCTCCTGACGACGCCAGCGGTCGCGCGAACGCGCGCCCGATGACAGGCTCCGCGTCGTCCTGCGACGCCGCGCCTTTCTCTTTTTGCACCGCTCGCGACGGCCTCGCTACGGCTCGGCCCGCTCGGGTGCCCGCGCCTCCTCGTCACGAAGCTTTTGGCTCACAGCGGCTTCCCTGCGCGGTCCATTCCACGAAAAGCCCAAAGAAAAATCCCCCTCCCGGTTTCCCGGAAGGGGGATCTTGTTTCGTCAGGACGTTAGCTGATCGTCCTTACTTGTGGAACATCGGCGCCTTTGGCGGCTCCTCAGGCGCCCAGAGGCGGTAGCTGAGGGTCGCGAAAACCGTCGCGCCTCTCGTGATCGCCGAAACGTCCGCGTTAAGCGCAGCAGCCGCGTTGTTCTTCGCGTTGCCGATGACTTCCTGCGCCGCCCAGACCGACAAGCTTGCCGGGCCGAAGTTATACTCGACGAGACCGCCGACCGCGAACAGGTTGTACCTCTGAGCGTTGCCCAACGTACCTGTCGGGTAGAAGCCAAGGCACTTGGCTGACGAGCAGTTGTCGTTGGTGACCTGTCCAACGTAGTAAGCGACCGGACCGACCGTCCACTTGCCGATGGTCTTGGTGGCCGTGAATTCGGCGTGGAAGATGTCGCCCGTCTGATAGTCAGTGCGCGAGTTGCGCGTGTTGATTTCGTCGAACAAGAACGCCGTCAGGTTCCAGCCATTGGCCAGATACGAGATCGCCAGTTCCGGCTGGAAGGTCCAGAAGGGCGCGCCAGCATTGTTAAAACCAGTCAGCCCTTGGGTCGTGCCGTCCGGCACATACATGCCGAGGCCGGTCTTGACCACAAATCCGCTGGTGCCGAGCTTCCAGCTCAGCTCGACCGGGGCGATGAAGGTGTTGTGCATGCCAGATTGCTGGCCTGGGAAGTTCGGGTTCAGGTCAAGCGGACCGCCGATGCTCGCCATGACGAACGGTTGAGCGATAACCGCGTCATAGGTCGCGCCCAGGAAGGTCCAGCCGGGCACGAACACAAAGCCCTGCACGTCGACCGCGGCCTGCACACCTGTGTGAGTGCCAATGACGTTCGTCAGGGGGCCGACCAGATTGCTCTGATAGGTGAAGACCTGATTGAACATGTAGATGCCCGGCGGCGGGACACCGGCGCTGGCGCCGAGCAGTGCGCCCGGCTTTTGCGCCCAGCCTGCATAGCCCGCCTCGTAGGCATTGGCGGGAGAAAACGCGAAAGCGGCGATGCCCGCTGCCGCCAAGAGAGCCTTGCTGTTGAATTTCATGTGTCCCCTCGTGAAGTAAAACTCAAAAACCACCCCAGGCCGCCGGCTTTTTACTTGGCCCCTCGTCATCGGACGTATCCGAACGCGACGAATCCAGCGTGCCTATTTCTTGTTCCGAAGAGTGCGCCCCTCAGGGACGAAAAGGCAATTTAAACTTGCCTTATGACCGTTTGTCACAGTCTCTTTTCCGGTGGGTGTTGCAAAATATGCACACACAAATCTCAGACAGGAGAATCGGCAAACCTCTGTTTTGGTGAGACAATCTCTCTCGTTCTAGGGCTGTGGTATACCACTTTCAAAATTCCTTGAGACGAAATTCACGACGTAACGTTGTGCGCGCGTGACGTCTTGCGGCCGGATTCGAGGCCGCACTTCGTGCGAGCAACACAAGCTCAGGAAGCGCGCAGCGGCTTCAAGAATCTTGCAGGATGGTGCTCCTCCAACGTAGGTAATCCTGCATCGTTGGGCGGCGGGTGCATACGAAAGGTGACGGAGAGGAAATGCGGTTTTCAGTACTCCTGGTGTCCATCGTCGCTGCGTTGTCGGTGCTTTCCAGCCTCAATTCAGCAAATGCGCAGAGCGATCTCGATCAGTGCAGGTTTGCCGGGCAGCTCGACAAGGCCGACGATGGAATCGCAGCCTGCGATCGCGTCATCAACGACACCAAGACACCGGCGCAGGATCGCGCCAGCGCCTTGAGCAGCCGCTGCGGATGGTGGTGGGCTAAAAAAGATTCCGACCGCGCGCTGAAGGACTGCAATGACGCCGTCCGCGCCAACCGCACTCTTGCTGCGGCCTATCTCAACCGCGGCAATGTCTACCTGAGCAAATCCGATTTCGATCACGCCCTCGCCGACTTCAACGAGGCGCTCCGGCTCGATCCGAAAAACGCGTGGGGATTCGCCGAGCGCGGCAACCTCTACAAGAACAAGGGTGACTTCGACCACGCGATCGAAGATCTCAACGAAGCGGTGAAGCTCGATCCCGGCTACGCGCTGGCCTTTTTCTCACGCGGCGATACGTACAAGAGCAAGGGCGACCTCGCGCGCGCGATGGCCGATATGAACGAGGCGCTCAGCCTCGACCCCAATTATGCGCTTGCGTACTTCGTCCGCGGCAGGCTGTCCTACACACTCGGCAATGCGCCGGCGGCGATTGAAGACTTCACCAAGGCGATCAAGCTCGATGACAGCGAAGCGACGACCTATTTCAACCGGGGTGTCGCTTACTACGTCCTCGGCGGACGCAAGCCGGACGCGATCGCAGATTTCAAGAAAGCTACCGAACTCAACCCGAAGGACGCCTATGCCGCGCTGTGGCGCGACCTCGCCGAACGGCGCAACAATGCACCCGGTCAATTGTCGGAGGCTGCCAAGCAGCTCGACATGACGGTCTGGCCGGCGCCCGTGATCCGTCACTTCCTCGGCGAACTCAACACCGAACAGACCCTGAGCGCGGCGTCCAATGCCGATCCACAAGTTCGGGCGGCGCAGACATGCGAGGCGAATTTTTATAGCGGCGAGCTGGCGCTTTTGAAGAAGAACAAGAAGGATGCACAACGGCTGCTCAAGCTTGCCGCCGACACTTGTCCGCCGAGCTTCGTCGAATCGACCGCTGCGCTCGCCGATGTGATTGCGCTGAAGTAAGACTGCCCGGCGCTGCACGCAGCCGTGCAGCGTCGGTCCTTGTACGAATGGCGATGAAGCGGACCGGCGGTTGGTTGGATGGAAATCTGAGCTTGCGGGGCAAGATGTTCGGCATCGGCCGAAAAAGCTGAGCAGGTTCCCCCATACCCCCCAGGATATGTCCCCCGGGAACACTGCTCAGCTTCTTAGCGCCCTCGCCTCTCCCGCGCTGGGCGCGGGAATTCCTGCGAACCGCCGAGACGACCTCGGGTGCCCCCCTCCGTCGTGGGTGGGAGAATTGCCGAAGCTTTCTGCACACACAAGAAAAAGAGGGCGCGCGGAAAGCTTAGGGATCGATGTTTCTGCAAGATGTTGCACAAAAACCACGCAAACGGTGCGGACCTGCCGGACCGAGCCGCCATTTTGGCCGAGAACCGGGTGAGCCGGAAATCTGCAAATCTGCGGCTTGCGGCTCAGCCCGGTGTCGGGCATATCCGCGCTGACGGAGCTGTGGCCGAGTGGCTGAAGGCGGCGGTTTGCTAAACCGTTATAGGCTTGTAAAGGCCTATCGAGGGTTCGAATCCCTCCGGCTCCGCCAAGACCGTCTTTAAGGCCGTTTTTCGCGCATTTGCGGCTCTTGCCGGCGGCGCGCCAGATCAGATGAAGACGCTGACAAGTGAAGTCTCCTGGCGAGGAACCAGGCGGCCTCGCGCAAGCTCGAGCTTTTTCGAAATGCGCAGACACAGCATGAGGGGAAAAGCGTCGCCGAGATTTTTGGTCGCGATTTTATTTTGCGGCTTTCTGTAAGCACGGCGAGAGCTGACGGAGCTTCGCCGTGGGTTTGCCGAACGCGTCCCATCGAGGCTGATCTGCATCGAGCTTCGACGCGTACAGCATCGTGACTCGATGCATTGTGTGATCCGATCAGTAGCGTCAGACGCCTTGCAACTCCGCGAGGTCGGCGAGCAGTCCTCGTTCTTTCGGCTGCCAGGCGAGACGCTTTCGCGTGAGTTCGCTCGACGACGGTGCGTCGCGGCCGATGAACGCGGCGAGCCAGCCAAAGTGGGCCTCGGCGTCTTCAGGAGCGATCGACTTGACTGGCAGCCTCAGACGCCGGCCGAGCACTTCCGCAATATCGCGCAGCGGCACGCCCTCCTCGGTGACCGCATGATATGTCGCGCCGCGCTCGGCTCGCTCCAGCGCAAGCCGATAGAGACGCGCGGTATCGAGCACATGCGCAGCAGGCCAGCGGTTCTGTCCGTCGCCGACATAAGCGCAGACACCTTTTTCACGCGCAACGGCGATCGCGTAGGTGACGAGGCCCTGGCGCGCCGTATCGTGAACCTGCGGCAGGCGCATGGTCGACACGTTGCCTCCCTTCTCCGCGACCTCAGCCGCTGCCTCTTCCGACGCGGCGCGCGGCGCCACCTTCGCGCTTTCGACTGCGTCATCTTCGGTGGACGCCTGACCTGATATCCCGCGCACCATCCCCGTGCCCGAGGTGACGATCAAGGGTCGATCCGAGCCATCAAGCGCCGCGCCGAGCGTGGCGATGACGCGACGATCATCCTCGCAGTTCGCTACATATCGTGAGAAGTCGTGCCTGAAGGCGGTGTGGATGACGCCATCCGCTTCCGCGGCCGCGCGCGCGACAGGGCCGAGATCTTCCAGCGATCCCATCAATACGTCGGCACCGGACGCCGCGAGCGCCGCCGCCTTCTCCTTCGAACGTGCCAGGCCGACCACCTGATGGCCGGCCGCGATCAGATCTTTCGTGATGGCGGAGCCGATAAAGCCGGTCGCGCCGGTGACAAACACACGCATGAGTCAATGTCTCCTTCAGTTTCGATGGAGACAGATGTCGACCCTCGCGCTATCCTGGTAAAGTAGTGATGATATCGTGGTATAATGGCTAACAAGATGCCCATTCCCAATGACAGCTTGCTCGGCAGCTATCTGAGGAATCGCCGGGCGAAGCTCGATCCGGTCGCGTTCGGTTTCTCATCGGAGCGCCGCCGCACGCCGGGGCTGCGCCGCGAGGAAGTCGCGCAACGCGCCAATATCAGTCCGACCTGGTACACCTGGCTCGAACAAGGACGTGGCGGCGCGCCGTCAGCCGATGTGCTCGACCGGATCGCTCGTGCGCTGATGCTGACCGATCTCGAGCGCGAGCACCTCTTTCTGCTCGGCCTCGGTCACCCTCCTGAAGCACATTACCGAAAGGACGAAGGCGTGACGCCGCGCCTGCAGCGCGTGCTCGATTTGCTGGAGCCAAGTCCCGCGCTGATCCGGACCGCGACATGGGATGTCGTCGCCTGGAATCGCGCCGTGGCAGTTATGCTGACCGATTACGAGGCGCTGCCGCCGGAGAAGCGCAATATCCTGCGTTCCGTCTTTCTCGATCCGCGCGCCCGCACCTTGCAGTACGATTGGGAAAGCGTTGCGCGTTTCATCATCGGTGCGTTCAGGATCGATGCGATGCGCGCAGGTGCGGCTGCCGAGGTCGAACCATTGGTCGATGAACTCTGCCGCTTGAGCCCGGAGTTCAACGCAATGTGGCGCGACAACGACATCGCCCGGCCTCATGGCGAAGGCGTCAAGCACATCCGCCACCCCGTGCTCGGCCCGCTCGCCTTCGAATATTCGGCCTTCGCCGTCGACGGCCGGTCTGACCTCAGCATGGTCGTTTACCATCCGATCACGCAGGAGGATCTCGACAAGATCAGATCGCTTATTACTGAAGCCAAACCACAGTGATCAGGCGTCAGCGCCAGATGGCAAGGTCAAGCCTTTCTCATCCGCGCTTCCCCGACCCCAGACGATCAGTGCGTCTTCATCCAGTCGCGGGCATCGCGCTGAGCGGCTGCGATTTCCGCATCCGTCATCAGTTCGGCGATCTCGCGGCGCATCTGAACGGCGTCAACGCGGCCCTTCACGGCGGCCAGGTTGAACCATTTATGCGCGGCAATCAGGTTGACGACGCCGGAACGGCCGCTCGCCCAATAAAGCCCGCGCTCAAAAAGCACATCCGGAATGGCGGTCGCCGTGACCGGCACGGCCAAATCCAGATCGATAGAACCCTGAAACATGTTGGTCTCCCCGTTTATTGTCGCCGCGCGCTTGTTGTCCGCGCGCGGCCCCTGTCCAGTTTGTTAGAACGTCTTGGTTTCCCCATGCGCTTGATCGCGCCTGGCCGTTGACCGGCCGTTGGGCTGATATGACCGCTCAAATTTGAAGGACAGTTTAATCGTCGGGATGAATCGGCCGTAAACGAGCCGCCGGCCGCCGTGATGGCAGCACGCAAGAAACGCCCGTTTTATGCGGACTTCTCGCTCATTTGAGAAATCGGTTTACCCTGGCGCTTCGCCAACCGATAACCATTGCCGCAACAGGTCGGACGGCTGACGCGGCTCGCAACAGTCCAGCGGGCGGGAAACCGAGGATGGTTCGGGATTTGGGAAAGGAATGCCGGGCCCACTCGCTACCGGCTTGGAACGAGGGCGTCGGCGAACACGTCAGGACCAGATCTCAGAGGTCTTCCGGCATTCGCGCCGTCGGACCGGTGAAATTGCGAACCAGGAGCGGTCCGCACCGAACGAAGAAAACCTGTTTCTTCTGCCGGACCGACCTCTCGCGGGAGCAAGCTCCCCAAAATGACGATCCAGCCGTTTGACCTGATGTCTCGCCGACACCCTCTTTCGTCGACAAGAGCCGCTCTTCAAATCCGCTTCTCGAGAGAAGCAACCGTCGGAAGGCTCGTGTGACGTGCCGGCATCAAACCGCCGGCATCTTCTCAAAGGCGAGACTTACTTCTTCTTGGAGACCTTGCGGGTCTTCTTCGCAGTCTTCTTCACTGCGCTCTTCGCCTTCTTCGCCTTCTTCGCTTTCTTAGCCATGTTGCCCTCCAATGTGAGATGGCTTAATCGCTGCGTGCATTCGGGAATCGAAATGCACTGCATCCCGAATACACCAACACACCGAAAAAAACATCTTCCCGCTTAAGGAAGTATTGACGGCTTGCGCCGTGCGCGCGCGACGCGCGGCCGTCGAAGCGACGTCAGAACACGCGTGTGTCGGCACGCAAAATCCGAACGAGATGCCGAAATCGAATTCAAAAATGCGCCCCAAACGCTAGTGCAGAAGGACTCTGCGCTATCAGCGATTTGTATCGCGCGTCCGCGATCGATCTCGCGCGGCATCCAAAAGTCTGTTCGGAGGCGTGTCGCACGGACTCCGAATCGGATTTTTTGCAACAAAAAAATTTTTCGCAGAAAGTCCCGTTGGCGGCTCAACGCCGCTCGCCAAGCGCCGATTCCGGCACGGATCGATTACGGCCGATTCGCGGCTACGCACGCCATGACGACCATCGATCGCCAAACATCGTGAACGAGCGGTGACCATGCGTGAACCGCGACGAGCCGTCGCACGATGCGGATGCGACGAACTTAGATGCCGAGTTTCGACTTCAGCAGATCGTTGACGGCCTGCGGGTTGGCCTTGCCGCCGGATGATTTCATCACCTGACCGACGAACCAGCCGAGTGCTTGCGGCTTCGCCTTGGCCTGCGCGACCTTGTCCGGATTGGCTGCGATGATCTCGTCGACCACCTTTTCGATCGCGGACAAGTCCGTGACCTGCTTCATGCCGCGTTGTTCGACGATCGCACGGGGGTCTCCGCCCTCCTGCCAGACGATTTCGAACAGGTCCTTGGCGATTTTGCCGGAGATCGTGCCCTCGCCGATCAGTCCGACGATGGCGCCGAGTTGCGCAGCGGAGACCGGCGAGGCGCCAATCGCGACGCCCTCCTTGTTCAACCGCCCGAACAGCTCGTTGATGACCCAGTTGGCGGCAACTTTGCCGTCGCGCGCCTTATCGGAAAGCCCGGAAAGCACCGTCTCGAAGAAGTCAGCGCTTTCACGTTCGGCCACCAGCACGCCCGCGTCATAGGGCGAGAGCGAAAACGCGGCGGTGAAGCGCGCTTTCTTCTGGTCCGGCAGCTCCGGCAAGCCGGATTTCAGTTCGGCGACGTAGGCGTCGGTGAATTCCAGCGGCAACAGGTCGGGATCAGGGAAATAACGGTAGTCGTGCGCCTCCTCCTTGGAGCGCATCGAATACGTTTCGCCCTTGTTGGCGTCGAACCGGCGCGTTTCCAGCTCGATCGAGCCGCCCTCCTCGATGATTTCGATCTGCCGGCGCGCCTCGCATTCGATCGCCTGGCCAATGAAATTGATCGAGTTCAGGTTCTTGATCTCGCAGCGCGTGCCGAGCGGCCCGCCTGGCTTGCGCACGGAGACGTTGACGTCGGCGCGCAGGTTCCCCTTCTCCATGTCGCCGTCGCAGGTGCCGAGATAGCGCAGGATCGAGCGCAACTTGGTCACGTAGGCCTTGGCCTGCTCGGCGTCGCGGATGTCCGGTTTCGAGACAATCTCCATCAGCGCCACGCCGCAGCGGTTGAAATCGATGAACGACATGCTGGGCGACTGGTCGTGCAGCATCTTGCCGGGGTCCTGCTCCAGGTGCAGCCGCTCGATGCCGATGGTCGCGGTCTTGCCGCCTTCCAGTTCGACCGTCACCTCGCCCTCGCCCACGATCGGCGACTTGTACTGGCTGATCTGATAGCCCTGCGGCAAATCCGGATAGAAATAGTTCTTGCGGTCGAACACTGAGCGCAGGTTGATCTGCGCGTTCAGTCCAAGCCCCGTGCGGATCGCCTGCTTGATGCATTCCTCGTTGATGACCGGCAACATGCCCGGCATCGCCGCATCGACCAGCGAGACATGGGAATTGGGTTCGCCACCGAATGCGGTCGAGGCGCCGGAGAAGAGCTTGGCGTTCGAAGTGACCTGGGCATGAATTTCCATGCCGATTACGACTTCCCAGTCGCCGGTTGCGCCCTTGATCAATTTACCGCTGGTTGCCGACATGCCGTTAACCTTCGAGCGTGGAAGCGATCCGCTCCCACTCGCTTTCAAGTGAATCTTTCGCCACCGGTTGGCCGGCCTGGCGATACCAGTAGCCGGCGTTGGAGAGATCGCCCTCGACCCGATGCAGATAGGCATGCACACAGGCGGAATTGGCGTCACTCTCGTCCTGAACGATCCTGTGCGCGGCGTCCCAATCGCCTTTAGCGGCCCACCACAGTGCGGCGAGCGGCGGCGAGAGACCGCTTTCGGGCGCGGACTCGGAAAGCGTCGACTTCAGGTGAGCCATGATCACCACCATTTCGGCGCCGTGAAGCGGCCGGCCGCCTGTTCGATCACTTCGCCGAGCGAGAACAGCGTCTCTTCGTCAAACGGACGCCCAATCAGTTGCAGCCCGAGCGGCAAGCCTTGACTGTCCTTGCCCGCAGGCACGGCGATGCCCGGCAGGCCCGCCATGTTCACCGTCACGGTGAAGATGTCATTGAGATACATCTCGACCGGATCGGCCCCGCCCTTCTCGCCAACACCGAACGCCGCCGACGGCGTCGCCGGCGTGAGGATCGCGTTCACGCCTTTGGCAAAGCAATCCTCAAAATCCTTCTTGATCAGCGTGCGGACTTTTTGCGCCCTAATGTAATAGGCGTCGTAGTAACCCGCCGAGAGCACGTAGGTGCCGATCATGACGCGGCGGCGCACTTCAGCACCAAACCCTTCGGCGCGCGTATTCTCGTACAAGTCGGAAATGCCGCGGCCCGGCACGCGCAGACCGTAGCGCACGCCGTCATAACGCGCGAGGTTGGACGACGCCTCCGCCGGCGCCACGATGTAGTAGGCTGGCAGCGCGTATTTGGTGTGCGGCAGCGACACCTCGACGAGTTCCGCGCCCGCCGCCTTCAACCAGGCCGCGCCCTCGCTCCAGAGCTTTTCGATCTCACCCGGCATGCCGTCGAGGCGATACTCTTTGGGAATGCCGATCTTCATCCCCTTCACGGACTTTCCGAGCGCCTTTTCATAGTCAGGCACCGGAACGTCGACCGATGTCGTATCCTTCGGGTCATGGCCAGCCATTGAGCGCATCAGGATCGAGGTGTCGCGTACGGTGCGGCCGATCGGACCGGCCTGATCGAGCGAGGAGGCAAAGGCGACGATGCCCCAGCGCGAACAGCGCCCGTAGGTCGGCTTCACGCCGACGGTTGCCGTGAATGCCGCGGGCTGGCGGATCGAGCCGCCGGTGTCGGTCGCGGTTGCGCCCATGCACAGAAGTGCGGCGACAGCCGAGGCCGATCCACCCGACGAGCCGCCGGGGACCAGCGCGGTGTTGGCGCCTTCGCGCCGCCAGGGGTTGACGACCGGACCGAAACACGAGGTCTCGTTGGATGAGCCCATCGCGAATTCGTCGTTGTTGAGCTTGCCGAGCAGGACGGCGCCGTCGCGCCAGAGCTGCGAGGTCACGGTCGACTCATACGTCGGCACGAAGTTGCCGAGGATTTTGGAACATGCGGTGGTGCGGATATCTTTGGTGGCGAAGAGATCCTTGATGCCGAGCGGAATGCCGGCGAGCGGACCGCCGTCGCCTTTGGCAATATTGGCGTCAGCCTTTTGCGCCATGTCGCGGGCGCGATCCGGCGTCTCCAGCACAAAGGCATTGAGCGCGCGCGCGGCTTCCATCGCCTTCAAGTGAGCGTCAGTCAGTTCAAGCGAGGTGAAAGACTTGTTAGCGAGGCCGTCACGGGCCTCGGCGAGCGTCAGCGATGTCAGGTCGGTCATTTATTGACTAGTGCCCACTTTCCGAAGTTCGTGTCCCGCCTCAGCACCCACTTTCACGAACTTCGGAAAGTCATGGGCACTAGCAAACTTATAAATTCCGGAGCCGCTTTTCCAAGTGAAGTTCCTGAATGGAATTTGCCGCTTGTGGTGCAGGAACTTCACTTGGGCGGCACCGGCGGAACGGGGCTGCAGAAGAACGGTGAGAGCGTCTTGTCGTTGGCGGGATCGTCGCGCTTCACCTCGCCGCGCGCCTGGCTCGCAGCTTCCAAAGCATCGAGCACGGCGTCCATCGCCTTGTCGGGATCGGCCTGTTTGCCCTGACGCTCCATGGCATCGAGATATTCCATGTAGGCGCGGTAGGCCTTTTCATCGTCGCAGAGCATGCACATCGGACGTCTCGCTAAAATTCTACTCGACGACTTTCGGCACCAGGAAGAAGTGATCCTGGGTTTCGGGCGCGTTCCTGACGATATCGTCGGCGATGTCGCCATCGTTGACCACATCGGCCCGCTTCTTCATGGCCATCGGTGTCACCGAGGTCATGGGCTCGACGCCGTCGACATTGACCTCCTCGAGCTGCTCGACGAACTTGAGCATCGCGTTCAGCTCGCCCTGAAGGTGCGAAATCTCGGAATCCTTCACGCCGATCCGCGCCAGATGCGCGATACGGCGAACGGTGTCAGCATCGACCGACATTATATATGGCCTCAAATGCGGATTTTCAGCCTGCGGTATAGCAGAGGCCGGTTTTGCGCCGCAACCTTGGCCGAGGGCCGGATCAGGCCGACAATTTGGCCAATCGCGCCAATGCCGCCCCGGCAAGCGCCCGTGTCAGCTCAGCCGCTGGCATATCCCGGCCCACCCGCACGGCCTGACCGGCCCAAAGATTGGTGAAATCGAGCCTGCCTTGCTTTTCGGCCGCCGCCTTCAGGGGCGCCAGGTTGGTGGCCGCATGGGGAAACGCTGGCGCAACCGGCGAGATCGGACCGACTTCGCGCATGAAGCGGTTGGCAAGCCCGCGCGCCGGGCGCCCGGTCATGACATTGGTGATGACGGTGGAATCGTCGCGTCCCTGCGCCAGCGCCAGGCGAGCCGGCGCCGAGACCTTGGATTCCGGGCAACGCAGATAGGCGGTGCCGATCTGCACGCCGGCCGCGCCGAGCGCAAACGCCGCCGCGATCCCCCGACCGTCGGCGATGCCGCCTGCAGCAATCACGGGCACATGCACCGCATCCGCCACCTGCGGCACCAGCGCGAAGGTGCCGGGCTGCTCGGAGATGTCATCGGTCAGGAACATGCCGCGATGGCCGCCGGCCTCGGCGCCTTGCGCGATGATCGCATCCGCGCCGTTCTCCTCGAGCCAGATCGCTTCCCGCACCGTCGTCGCAGACGAGATGACTTTGCAGCCCGCCGCCTTCACCCGTGCCAGCAGACCTTGTTCGGGAAGGCCGAAATGAAAGCTCACGATCTCCGGCTTGAGTTCTTCGACCACCTCGCACATCGCGCCGTCAAAGGGAGCGCGGTTGGCGGCATTGATCGGCGCGGCCGGATCGAGATCGAACTCCCTGTAGTAGGACGCGAGCCGCTCCTTCCAGGCCGCCTCTTGCGACGGATCAACTGGTGCTTGCTTGTGGCAGAAGAAATTCATGTTGACCGGCGCAGAGACGCGCTGGCGGATGATGTTGACCTGCTCGCGCGCCTTGTCGGCGGAGAGCATCGCGCAGGGCAGCGAGCCGAGCGCGCCGCCCTGCGCGGCCGCGATCACGAGTTCGGCGTCCATCACGCCCGCCATCGGCGCGAGCACGATCGGAAATTCTGTTCTGAAGAGGTCGATCAGTCGGTGGTCGGGCCACATGGTCTTGTCTCGCTTGAAATTGGAGCGCTGTTTGTCGGCCGTTTACGCAGCCTGGAAGTTACGCCGGCCTGCTAGAATTTGGTCGGCTTCACTGACAAGCCGCTCGACGATCTCAGCGGCTGGCGGAATGTCGTGGATCAGGCCGACGGCCTGGCCTGCAAACACGGCAGCAACATCGTAATTTCCGGCGTCACGCTCGGCCGCATAGGCCGCTGCGACGGCCTCGACATTGTGGACGAGCTCGGTCTCGCGTCCGGCCCATCGGCGCGCATGGTCGTTGATCAACGTGCGCGCGGTGAAAGGCGCCGGCCACCAGATCTTGCGCGAGATGTCAAAGACCATGCCTCTCACGGTGTCACTGGTGGTCGCGGCGCAGATCCGCTTCTTGGCTTCGTCGGCACCGTCGCATTCGACGCTTGCATAGAAGCGCGTGCCGAGCAGGACGCCGCTTGCGCCCATCATCAGCATCGCAGCCAGCCCTCGCCCGTCGGCGAGGCCGCCCGCCGCGACAACCGGCACGCGGCCGGCCGCAAAATCGACGATTGCAGGAACGATGTCGAGCGTGGTGCGGGACGCGCCGTGGCCGCCGGCTTCGGTGCCCTGCGCAATCAAGATGTCGGCGCCGGCATCGAGCGCCTGCTTCGCCATGTCCTCGGTCTGGACCTGACAGATCAAAAGACACCCCGCAGCCTTGATACGTGGAGCAAACGGTTTTGGGTCGCCGAACGACAACATGATCGCGCGCGGATTGGCCTCCAGCGCGATGTCGAGAAGTTCGGGTTGTTTTGCCATACTCCAGGTGATGAAGCCGATGCCGAATGGCGCCGAGCATTGCTGGAGCTTGGCGGCTTCCTGCACCAGCCAATCCTTGTCGCCGTACCCGCCGCCCAAGATACCAAAGCCACCGGCATTGCCGACCGCCGTGACCAGCCGCGAACCGGCAATGATCGCCATCGGCGCCGAAAGCACTGGATGGCGGATGCCCAGGAGAGATGTCAGTGGCGTAGAGATCGGCATGAGCATTTCCCTGTATGGACAGCTACCGTAACTCAGCCTACCATTCTGCAAAAGTGAATATTAGAGAAGCAAGCTATCTCAAAATGAAAACGGGAGCCCTGCCCGTGGAACTGATCGACCTCGTCACCTTTTCAGCCGTGGCGCGCAATGGCGGCATCACCCGCGCCGCCGAAGAGCTCAAGACCGTGCAATCCAATGTCACGCAACGGGTGAAGGCACTCGAGGCGGAAATTGGTACCGCGCTGTTCGAGCGGCATAGCCGCGGTATGACCCTGACCGGCGCCGGCCGCCGGTTGTTTCCCTATGCGCAACGGATGGCGGCTTTGGCGCGCGAAGCCACGCTGGCCGCACAAGACGACGGCGAGCCAAAGGGTCCGCTTGCGATCGGCTCGATGGAAACGACAGCCGCCGTTCGTCTCCCCACTTTGTTCGCCGAATTTCATCGCCGTTTCCCGAAGGTCACCCTGACGCTCACGACAGCAACGACCGGAGATCTCATTGCGGGCGTATTGAACGCCACGCTCGACGGCGCTTTCGTCGCCGCTCCGATCGAACATGCCGATCTCGTCGCGACCGTCGCCTTCCATGAGGAACTGGTGCTGGTCACGCCAAAGCGATTCACAAGCCTTGCCGGCTTACGCGCCGGCACGCCGGAATCTGGCCCAACCGCGCTGGTGTTCCGCTCCGGCTGCACCTATCGCCAACGGCTCGAACAGCTGTTCACGGATTTCGGCTGGCCATCGGCGGCGCGTTTCGAACTCGGCACACTGGATGGCATGGTCGGCTGCGTCGCCGCCGGCATGGGTGTCTCCGTGCTGCCGCGCGCCGTGGTCGAACGCAGCGAGCAGCGCAAGGATGTCAGCCTGCACACAATCGACGCGCCGTGGTCGCAGGTCGACACGCTCTTCATCCAGCGCCTCAGCGCGCATCAATATAGTGCGCTTGAAGGCTTTACCTCCTGCCTCACCGGCGCCGACCGCGTCATCGCGGCTTGATCATGCCCGCTGTCATCCTGCCATTGATCGAGGCAGCCCCGCACTGGCCGCCGCGCGGCGCACTGGTCGGACTTGATCTCGGTACCAAGACCATCGGCGTTGCCGTGTCCGATCCCGACCGGCGGCTGGCGACAGGCGTGACGACCATTCAGCGCAAGGCTTTCAGGGCAGACGCGGCGCGCGTGATAGAGATCGCCGCGGAGCGCGCCGCTGTTGGATTCGTGCTGGGGCTCCCCATCAACATGGACGGCAGCGAGGGCCCGCGCGCGCAGTCGACCCGCGCCTTTGCGCGCAATTTTTCGAAATTGACGGAGCTTGCCATCGCGCTGTGGGACGAACGGCTTTCGACCGCGGCCGTCGAGCGCGAATTGATCGGCATGGACATGAGCCGCGCCCGCCGCGCCGAGGTGATCGACGAGCACGCGGCGATCTTCATCCTTCAGGGCGCGCTGGACCGGCTTTCGAAGAAGCTATGAGCTCGTGAGGAGGATCGTTTGCACCACGGCGCCAAGATTATTGAGACCGTGCAAAATGATCGTCAGCCAGGTTGAGTTGCTGCGATAACGCAGGTAACCGAGCAAAAGTCCGATCGAGAACACCTCGCCGAGAAAGTACCAGTTGTATTGCAGGTGCAGTCCGGTCCAGACCAGCGACGACAGGATGATCGCGCCGGGGACCCGCAAAAACGACTCCGACCATCCGCGATAAAGGAAGCCGCGGGCGAAAAACTCCTCCGTGATTGGCGCCGCCACGCAGAATGCGATTACAAGGAGCCACAGTGCGCCGTCGGCGCGCGCGGTTTTCAGTACGTCGCCCATGAAGCCGGGCTCGACCTCGCGCCCCGTCGCGCGCGATACCGCATCCCACGCCATCACGAGCACGAACAGCGCAACGACACCAATCCCGAAGTTGGCCCATGAGAAGCCGCGCAGCGCGAGATAATCGGCAAAGCCCGCGCCCTTGATCCGGATCGCGATCCACAAGGCAATCGCGACCGCGGGCAGGCCGGTGATCACCGAGAGCGAGATGGTTACCCCGCGACTGACGACAATGCGCACCGCTTCTCCGAAGGAGCCCTGGTCGAGCGGACCACCCTGTTTGAACATGAACCAGCCGACGACCGCGATTTGGCCCAGGAACATCGCCGCGAAAACAGCCAGGCCCCAGAACGTGGTGCCCCAGAACTTCCAGACACGAGGGCTGGACGTTATGGGCGGCGCGGCGACGATCGGAGATTCGGGGTTGAGAGAATCCATCACTGACTTTCGCTGGGTTGAAACGTTTATTGGGGCAGCGCGCGGTCGAGCAACCGGCCGATATCGTCGGACGCCAAGTCCACGGCGCCGTACATGCCGCCATGATTCCCGGCAAGGCGGGTCGCAGCAAACAGTTCGGCGTGACGCGGCGAGATCGCGTTCAGCGCAGCAGTGGCCGCCAGAAGCGCGAGCTTTTCGACTGCAAGCCGCGCGACACCTTCGGCATCGCTTCGGCGGAAAGCCTTGCCAATAAAGGCCGCCGCCTCGCCCGCTCCCGGCAGACCAGCGGTTTCCTGCGCGAGACCTTGCAGGATTTTAGTGGCCGCCTCCGCTTCACGCGACAGCGCTCGCAACACGTCGAGGCACATCACGTTGCCCGAACCTTCCCAGATCGCGTTGACAGGGGACTCGCGATAATGCCGCGCCAAAATGCCGTCCTCGACATAGCCGTTGCCGCCGAGGCATTCCATTGCCTCGTAGAGAAATCCCGGCGCACTCTTGCAGGTCCAGTATTTGATCGCGGGTGTCAAAAGCCGCATGTACGCGGCTTCACTGGCGTCGACGCCAGCGCCATCGAACGCGCGGCAGAGCCGCATCACCAGCGCAATCGATGCCTCCACATGCAGCGCCATGTCTGACAGCACCGCGCGCATCAAGGGCTGATCGGCAAGATGCTTCTGGAACACGCTGCGGTGCCGCGTGTGATGCAACGCGTGTGCGAGGCCCGAGCGCATCAGGCCGACGGACGCAATCGCGCAGTCCTGCCGTGTCAGTTGCACCATTTGGATGATGGTGCGGATGCCCTTGCCTTCCTCGCCGACCAGTTCGCCGTAAGCGCCCAGGAATTCGACTTCGGACGAGGCATTGGAGCGGTTACCAAGCTTGTCCTTCAACCGCTGGAATTCGATCGCGTTGACTGATCCATCCGGGCGGAAGCGCGGCATGAAGAAACAGCTCAAACCTTGATCGGCCTGCGCCAGCACCAGGAACGCGTCGCACATCGGCGCCGACATGAACCATTTGTGGCCGGTGATCCGATAGCCCGCGCCGTCGCGTTCCGCACGCGTCATGTTCGCGCGCACGTCGGTGCCGCCCTGTTTCTCGGTCATGCCCATGCCGAGCGTCATGCCACGCTTGGATGACCACGGCGCAAAAGTCGGGTCGTAAGCGCGCGTGCCGATGACCGGCATCGTCTTTTTCAGGATATCGCCCTGCACGGCGAGGGCCGCCACCGAAGCGCGGGTCATGGTGATCGGGCACAGATGCCCGGTCTCGACGCCGGAAGCCATGTAGAATTTGGCCGCGCGCACCACCTCGGCCGGTGCGCCCGCGGGTCGGCCATCAGCGCCCCACGTCGAATTGTGCAATCCGGCATGCGCAGAGTGCGCCATCAACTCGTGATAGGCCGGGTGAAACTCGACCTGGTCACGGCGGTTGCCGCGGGAATCGAAGCTGCGCAGCTTCGGCGTGTTTTCGTTGGCAAGCCGCCCGCGTTCGGCCATCGCGGCCGAGCCCCAGTGACGACCGAATTCGGTGAGTTCCTTTGCGGCCGCCTTTCCGCCATTGGCGGCGACAGCCTCAGCCAGTGCCGGATCGAGCGCGAACAGATCGACATCGACGAAGGGCGGCGACTGGTTAAGGACCTCGTGGGTTGCGAATGAAGTCTTGGTCATCGGACATCCCCGGCGGGATAAGCTTGCGCGTTAATCATACGCGGGCGCGCACCCTCTCCGCAGCGAAAAATGCGCCGATCCTCCGGCATAATTGACGAAACCTTGCCGGCAAATGCGGCCCCAAACCGGACTGATCGGGGGATAACTCTTAAGTTCCCTCTTCGCTCTTGCTAGGGGCTGCTCCTGCGCCTATAGCTCTCGCTTTAATGACATCCGTATCGAAATCGACCTTCGTCCTCGGTCACCGGCATCTGCTGGGCATAGAGGGCCTTTCCGCAGCCGATATCACCGGTCTCCTCGACCTCTCCGAGGAGTATGTCGAGCTCAATCGCCAGGTCGACAAGAAGCGCACATCGCTCCGCGGCCGCACCCAGGTCAACCTGTTCTTCGAAGCCTCGACCCGGACGCAATCCTCGTTTGAACTCGCGGGGAAGCGGCTTGGCGCCGATGTCATGAACATGTCGGTGTCCTCGTCCTCGATCCGCAAGGGCGAGACGCTGATGGATACCGCGGTCACGCTGAACGCCATGCATCCGGATATTCTCGTGGTCCGCCATCACGCCTCCGGCGCGGTCGAACTGCTGGCGCGGAAGGTCGACGGTTCCGTGATCAATGCCGGCGACGGCGCGCATGAGCATCCGACGCAAGCGCTGCTCGATGCGCTCACCATCCGCCGCAACAAGGGCCGCATCGAGGGATTGACGGTCGCGATCTGCGGCGATGTCATGCATTCGCGCGTCGCGCGCTCCAACATCATCCTGCTCAACACCATGGGCGCACGCGTCCGCGTCGTCGCGCCGTCCACGCTATTGCCGCACGGCATCGAGCGCATGGGCGTCGAGGTGGCCCGCGACATGCGCGAGGGCCTCGAAGGCGCTGACATCGTCATGATGCTCCGTCTGCAACGCGAGCGCATGAACGGCTCGTTCGTGCCGTCGAGCGGCGAATATTTCCACTACTTCGGGCTCGACCAGAAGAAGCTCGCTTACGCCAAGCCCGATGCGCTCGTGATGCATCCGGGCCCGATGAACCGGGGCGTCGAAATCGACTCCATCGTCGCCGACGGCGCGCAGTCGCTGATCCGCGAGCAGGTCGAAATGGGAGTGGCAGTGCGCATGGCGGTGCTGGAAGCGCTCGCCCGCAACCTGCCGAACGCGTGAAATCATGTTAACCGATCGCCGCCCCATTCTTCTCGCCAACGCCCGCGTCATCGATCCCTCGCGCGATTTCGATGGGCCCGGCGATGTCCTGATCGCCGATGGCCTCATCCGCGACAACAAGCGCGGCATTGGTGCTGCCGGCGTGCCCGAGGGCACCGACATCGTCAATTGCGCCGGCAAGATCGTCGCGCCCGGCCTGGTCGACATGCGCGCTTTCGTCGGCGAACCCGGCGCAAGTCACCGCGAGACCTTCGCCTCCGCGAGCCAGGCGGCCGCGACCGGCGGCATCACCACCATCGTGTGCCAGCCGTCGACCTCGCCGGTCATCGACAATTCGGCGACCGTCGACTTCGTGCTGCGGCGCGCCCGCGACACCGCGATCGTCAACATCCATCCGATGGCGGCGCTCACAAAGGGCCTCGCCGGCGTCGAGATGACCGAGATTGGTCTGCTGAAGGCCGCGGGTGCGGTTGCCTTCACCGACGGCGACAAGAGCGTCACCAATGCGCAGGTGATGCGGCGCGCGCTCACTTACGCGCGCGACTTCGACGCGCTGATCGTGCATCACACCGAAGACCCGCATCTGGTCGGCGAAGGCGTCATGAACGAGGGCGAGTTCGCCACGCGCCTCGGGTTGATGGGCATTCCGACCGCCGCGGAAGCCGTGATGCTTGAGCGCGACATGCGCCTCGTGGCGCTGACCGGCGGCCGCTATCACGCCGGCTCGCTCTCATGCAGGGAGTCGCTCGACATCCTCAGGCGCGCCCGCGAGTCCGGCCTCGACGTGTCCGCTTCGGTCTCGATCAACCACATCACGCTGAACGAGAACGACATCGGTCCCTACCGCACGTTCCTGAAACTGTGTCCGCCGCTGCGCACCGAGGACGATCGCCGCGCGCTGGTCGACGCGGTCGCTTCCGGCCTGATCGATGTGATCATGTCCGACCACAATCCGCAGGACGTCGAAGTCAAGCGCCTGCCGTTTGCGGAAGCCGCCTTTGGCGCGATCGGGCTCGAGACCATGCTGCCGGCCGGCTTAAGGCTGATCCATCAGGGCGAAATGGATTTCAAGACCCTCATTCGCGTGATGTCGACACGGCCCGCCGAACTGCTGGGGCTGCCCGGCGGATCGCTGCGGCCGGGCTCGCCGGCTGACGTGATCGTGATCGACACCGATACGCCTTGGGTGCTCGATCCCGCCGACCTCAAGTCGCAATGCAAGAACACGCCCTTCGACGAAGCGCGCTTTTCCGGTCGGGTGGTACGCACGATCGTCGGCGGACGAACGGTCTATGAACACGTCTAGACACGTGCGACAGTAGCGGATCACGGGGAGGCCGAAATGTCCGCAAACGTGTGGCTGCCGCTCGCTTTCATCATCGGTTATCTCCTCGGCTCGATCCCCTTCGGTCTGGTCCTGACAAAACTTGCCGGCACCGAAGACCTGCGCTCAATCGGTTCCGGCAATATCGGCGCGACCAATGTGCTGCGCACGGGACGGAAAGGGCTCGCGGCTGCGACGCTGATCCTCGATGCGCTCAAAGGCACGGTTGCCGTCATCATTGCGAGCTATGGCGGCGCGGAAGCCGCAATGCTGGCCGGGCTCGGCGCCTTTCTCGGCCATCTCTTTCCGGTCTGGCTCAAGTTCAAAGGCGGCAAAGGCGTCGCGGTCTATATCGGCATCCTGATCGGCCTGTTCTGGCCGGCCGCGATCGTGTTTTGCGTCGTCTGGCTCATCACCGCTGTGATCTCGCGCTACTCATCGCTTTCGGCGCTGATCGCAAGCGTCGTGACGCCGATCTTCCTGTGGTGGTCCGGTCACCCAACGCTTGCGGAGCTGTCGGCGCTGGTGTCCTTGCTCCTGATCTACATGCACCGCGCCAACATCAGCCGGCTGATGGCCGGCACCGAAGGCAAGATCGGGCAGAAATAGAGCATGATCCGGAAAAGTGGGAACCGGTTTTCCCTCGCGACAAACGCGAAGCGTTTGCGCGGAGATCATGCTCAAACAAAAACTTACGATTTCAGCGCCCGCTCCATGAAGCGCGCGGCCGCGATCGCCTTCGCGTCATCGCCGTAATCGGCAATCGTCTGCACGCCGACCGGCAAGTTGCCATCGGCGATATAGGCCGGCACGTTGACGCAAGGCGTGCCCATCAAGGTCCAAAGCGCGTTGTAACGGGGATCGCCGGTCGAATCCAAACCCTTCGGCGGGACGCCCGGCGCCGACAGCGCGAGCAGCACGTCGATATCCTTGAAGATTTCGCTCAAGGCGGCGCGCGCCTTCACGGCAACGATACGCGCGGCGTCGTAATCGGCCGCGGTGTATTGACGGCTGTCGTCCATCCGCCGGCGCAGCATCGGCGGGAAGATGTCGTAATTCTGGCGATACTCCCAGGCGAAAGCCTGGTGCGCCTCGAACTGCTGCACGACGTTGTGAATCTTCCAGGCTTCCGCGACGATGTCGGGCATCTTCAACTCGCGCACCGAAGCACCGGCTTTCGCCGCTGCGCGCGCCGCATGCTGCAAGGCCTCTGCCCCGCCTGCCTCAGGCGGACCGGCAAAATCCTGCGTCACCACGCCGATGCGAGGCGACGTCATCTCAGCCGCGTTCAATTCGCTGCGGCCGGTGATGACGCTAAGCGCAATCGCGACATCCTCGACGCCCGCCGCAAACAGCCCGACGGTGTCGAGCGTCCAGGAAAAGCATTTGACGCCGACGGGCGGCAAAAGCCGATAAGACGGTTTGATCGCCGCGACGCCGCAGAACGACGCGGGCCGGATCACCGAACCGCCGGTCTGCGTGCCGACCGCGAGCGGCAACATGCCCGCGCCAACCGCCGCCGCCGAACCGGATGACGAGCCGCCCGGCGTGTGCGCCCGATTGCGCGGGTTGAGCGTCGGCGTCGGATCATTCGCCGCAAAAGCCGTGGTCGTGGTCTTGCCAGCGACGGTGGCGCCAGCCAGCTTGAGCTGCATCACGATGGGCGCATCGGCGCGCGGCTGATTGCCTTTATAAATCGACGGCGCGCCCATTTCGGTCGGCAGATCCGCCGTATCGATGATGTCCTTGATGCCGACCGCGATGCCGGCGAGCGGGCCTTGCGCCTGCGCCTTCGGATTTTTCGCTCGCGTGACGAAGGCCTTGATATCAGCTTCGTGCTTGTCGATGGCGGCAAGCGATTCCGCGAGCGCGCCTTCCGGTGTGAGCTTGCCCTGTTCGATGCGGCGTTTCTGGTCGGCGAGCGAGATCATGGGATTTTTCCTTCATGTCCGGCATCATGCCGGGCGTCCCGGTTCTTGTTGGCCAAATGCGTAGCAAGGCTGGCATGGCGGGGACAAGGGCCGCCATGACGGGACTGGGTTGCGAGGCCGAGCCCCCTTCCCTGTCCGCGCGGGTTGATCCATTCTGGTTGAATGGACACACGAACACCCGCCATGACAGAGATCACCGGCGCTGAGCGCATCGACCGCTTGCGGCTGATCCGGTCCGACAATGTCGGGCCACGGACGTTTCGCTCGCTGGTTCGTCATTTCGGCAGCGCACGGGCTGCTCTCGAAAGGCTGCCCGATCTCGCCCGTCGCGGTGGCGCCTCAAAGCCGCAGCGTATTCCGAGCGAAGCGGATGCCCGCGCGGAGCTGGAAGCCTGCGCCAGACTCGGCGTCAGCCTGATCGCGCCTGGCGAGAACGGCTACCCGCCGCGGCTGACCGAGCTCGATGATGCGCCACCGCTGCTCGGCGTGCGCGGCGTCATCGACACCATGATGCGGCCGATGATCGCGATTGTCGGCTCGCGCAACGCATCAGCCGCGGGATTGAAATTCGCAAGCGTGCTGGCGCGCGACCTCGCCGATGCCGGCTTCGTCGTCGCGTCAGGATTGGCGCGCGGAATCGACCAGGCCGCGCATCGCGCCTCGATCGAAGGCGCCACGCTGGCCGTGCTCGCCGGCGGTCATGACCGGATCTATCCACCTGAGCATACCGACTTGCTGCAAAGCCTGCTCGCTTCGGGCGCTGCGATCTCGGAAATGCCGCCGGGCTATGTCGCACGCGCGCATGATTTTCCACGGCGCAACCGGCTGGTCGCGGGTGTCTCGCTTGGCGTCGTCGTGGTCGAGGCAGCGCTGCGCTCGGGCTCGCTGATCACCGCGCGCCTCGCCAACGAACAGGGCCGCGAGGTGTTTGCCGTGCCGGGCTCGCCGCTCGATCCGCGCGCGGCCGGCACCAACGGCCTGATCAAGCAAGGCGCGACGCTGATTACGGAAGCCTCCGACGTGATCCAGGCAGTCGAGCCGATCATGGGCCGGCCGCTGAACTTGCGTGAAGATGATGTCGAGCCGCTGGCGCCCGATCCCGATGGCGCGATGCGCGAACGCGTCGTCAATCTGCTCGGCCCAACGCCGGTCCAACTCGATGATTTGATCCGCCTGTCAGGCGCCTCACCTGCCGTGGTGCGGACCGTGCTGCTCGAGCTTGAACTCGCAGGAAGGCTGGAGCGGCACGGCGGCGGCTTGATCTCGCTGATCTAGTCTTACTCGGCCGCTTCCTTGCGGCCGTCGAAACGCTCGCGCGCCGCTTCGATCTCGGGCTGATGCGCCTTGGCCCATTCGCCAAGCGCAATGACGGGTTTGCTCAAGCCGCGTCCGAGATCGGTCAGCTCGTAATCGACCCGCGGCGGAATGGTCGGGAAAATGGTGCGCGTGACGAGGCCGTCGCGCTCCAGGCCACGCAAGGTGAGCGTCAGCATGCGCTGAGAAATGCCGGCGACGAGGCGCTTGATCTCGTTGAAGCGCTTCGGCCCGTCGAACAGCATCATGATGACGAAGACGCTCCATTTGTCGCCGACCCGTGCCAGCACCGAGGCAACGCCCCGGCAATCCGCATGCGGGTCCGGTAGGGTCGGAAGAGCGGGAACCTTGCTGTTAGTCGGTTTCAAAGATGTGCCCTGAGCTCAAAAAAGTGCGTTCTTGTGGGGTCTAGCTAGTCACTCATATAGCGTTGGTTACAAACCAATACCAAGGGTGACTCCATGAAAAAACTGCTCCACATCGATTCCAGCGTGCTCGGCCCCAATTCGATCAGCCGGCAAGTGTCGGCGGCGATCGTCGACCGGCTGCGCCAGACAACACCGGATCTCAATGTGACCTACCGCGACCTGAGTTCCACCCCGCTGTCGCATCTTTCCGGCGCGCATCTTGCCGCCGCGCAGGGCGCCAGTCCGAGCGCTGACGTTGCGCAGGAACTCGCAGCGGGCGCAGTGGTGCTGGACGAGTTTCTCGCCGCCGATACCGTCGTACTCGGCGCGCCGATGTACAACTTCACCATTCCGAGCCAGCTCAAGGCCTGGATCGATCGCATCGTCATCGCTGGCAAGACCTTCAAATACGGCGAGCAGGGCCCGCAAGGATTGGCCGGCGACAAGCGCGTCATCGTCGCGATCTCGCGCGGCGGCTTTTACGGTCCGGGCACGCCGATTGCCGCGCTGGAACATCTGGAATCCTATTTGCGCGGCGTGTTCGGCTTCATCGGCGTGACAAAGCTCGAGTTCATTTCCGCGGACGGAATTCAGCTTGGTCCCGAGCACCGCAAGAAGGCGCTCACAAGCGCGCTGCAAGCCGTCACCAATCTGCGCGCGGCGTAAACATGAAAGAGCCCGCTGCCGTCGTGGCAGCGGGCTCACTCATTACTTTATGATTATCCTCGGAAGACCGGCGCGCCTGCAGGCGAACTGGTCGCGCCACCATCGACGAATATCTCCTGGCCCTGAACATGGGCTGCGTCGTCGGAAGCAAGGAACAGCACGGTCTTGGCAATATGGTCGGGCTCGGCGATGCGGCCGAGCGGCGTTACGCCAGCGATGCGCTTTTCCAGCGCGGCGAAGGCATCGGCCGTCGGCGCGACGCTATTCCAGATCGGCGTGCGAACGGCGCCCGGCGCCACGACATTCACCCGGATACCACGCGGCGACAGTTCCGACGCCATCACCCGCGCCATCGCATTGACGCCAGCCTTGGTCGCCGCATAGGCGGACCAGCCGGGATTGCCGAGCACGGAGATCACCGAGCCATTGAGGATGATCGAGGCGTTATCGTTCAGGTATGGCAATGCCGCCTGCACCGTGAAAAATACCGACGTGAGATTGGTGCGGATCACCTGCTCGAAGGCTTCCGGTGCGGTCTCGCCGACCGGCGTCAGGCCGGGAATGCCGGCATTGGCGAATACAATGTCGATCTTGCCGAATTTCTCCGCCGCCTGCTTCACCGCAGCTTCCGTTGCGGCAACGTCGTTGGCATCAGCGACGATGGCCAGCGCATTCGGCCCCAATTCTTTCGCGGCCGCCGCAAGCGTCTCTTGATTGCGGCCGGTGATCGTCACCCTGGCGCCTTCGGCCACGAACAGCTTTGCGGTCGCAAGCCCGATGCCGCTGTTGCCGCCCGTGATCAACGCCGTCTTGTTTGCGAGCCTGTTAGTCATGACCATCTCCTGATGTGGTTGCATTATTAAACTTCTTGGCCCACATAGGCCACGTGGTTTAATATTGCAACCACACAAGACCGTGATGCCGCCTCGCGGGTCATGGCTTCCATGAGATGGAGGACGCCGATGAAACGGACGAGCTTTGAGGGCGATGAGTGCCCGATCGCGCGCGCGCTCGACGTGATCGGCGACTGGTGGTCGCTCCTGATCATCCGCGACGCCATGCTCGGCCGCCGCCGCTTTGGCGAGTTTCAGAAGAGTCTGGGCCTTGCGAAAAACATCCTCACGGCACGCCTGCGCATGCTGGTCGATGAAGGAATCCTCTCGACCGCGCCGGTCTCCGACGGCAGCGCCTATCAGGAATACATCCTGACCGAGAAAGGCCGCGGGCTGTTTCCCGTCATCGTCGCGCTACGACAATGGAGCGAGGCCTTCGATGGCCACCCGGAAGAGATCGCCACCTTGCTGGTCGATCGGGAGAAAGGCTTGCCGGTCCGCAAGCTCGAACTTCACGCCCAGGACGGGCGGCTCCTTGAGATCGGCGACACCACACTGAAGCCCCGCCCTCTGACTACGCGGAAACGCCGGACGACCGGTTGAGCCGTCTGTTCCCAGGAGACCATTTGCCGCTTCAAATACAACTTATGATGCATATTTTACAACTATTATGAGGTGGGAATCACCCGCTTTTGCCTGCTTTCAACTGCTGGCGATTTGACAGGGACGGCCTCACCACCCATGTTCGGTCCGGAACGGCCGACGCGAGTCTCGCGGAACCGGCCCTTCTTTTTTCCCTAAGCTATTGGAATGACATGAATATCGTCATTGTGGAGTCGCCTGCCAAGGCTAAGACGATCAACAAGTATCTGGGCGCTTCCTATGAAGTGCTGGCGTCTTTCGGCCATGTTCGCGACCTCCCCGCCAAGAACGGATCGGTTGATCCGGACGCCAATTTCCAGATGATCTGGGAAGTCGACCCCAAAGCCTCCGGCCGGCTGAACGATATCGCCAAGGCCTTGAAGGGTGCGAACAAGCTCATCCTGGCTACCGACCCTGATCGCGAAGGCGAAGCGATCTCCTGGCACGTTCTGGAGGTGTTGAAGGAAAAGCGCGCGCTGAAGGATCAGGCGATCGAGCGCGTCGTGTTCAACGCCATCACCAAGCAGGCAATCACCGACGCGATGAAGCATCCGCGTCAGATCGACGGCGCATTGGTCGACGCCTATATGGCGCGCCGGGCGCTCGATTATCTCGTCGGCTTCACGCTCTCTCCTGTCTTGTGGCGCAAGCTGCCCGGCGCCCGCTCGGCCGGCCGCGTGCAGTCGGTCGCCTTGCGGCTGGTCTGCGACCGCGAACTTGAAATCGAAAAATTCGTACCTCGCGAATACTGGTCGCTGGTGGCAACACTGACCACCCCGCGCGGCGAAACATTTGAAGCGCGGCTCGTCGGCGCCGACGGCAAGAAGATCCAGCGCCTCGATATCGGCACCGGCAAGGAAGCCGAAGATTTCAAGAAGGCACTGGAGACCGCCACTTTCACGGTCACCTCCGTCGAGGCAAAGCCCGCGCGGCGCAACCCGCAAGCCCCCTTCACCACCTCGACGCTGCAACAGGAAGCGAGCCGCAAGCTCGGCTTCGCGCCTGCGCACACCATGCGGATCGCGCAGCGGCTTTATGAGGGCATCGATATCGGCGGCGAGACCACCGGTCTCATTACTTATATGCGAACCGACGGCGTGCAGATCGACGGCTCCGCGATCACGCAGGCGCGGAAAGTGATCGGCGAGGATTACGGCAACGCCTATGTTCCGGATGCGCCGCGCCAGTATCAGGCCAAGGCCAAGAACGCGCAGGAAGCGCACGAAGCGATCCGCCCGACCGATTTGTCGCGACGGCCGAACGACATGCGCCGAAGGCTCGATGCCGAGCAGGCCAAGCTTTATGACCTGATCTGGACCCGCACGATCGCGAGCCAGATGGAGTCGGCCGAACTCGAGCGCACCACCGTCGACATCACGGCGAAGGCCGGCGCCCGGGCGCTCGAATTGCGCGCCTCCGGCCAGGTGATCAAGTTCGACGGTTTTCTCGCGCTCTATCAGGAAGGCCGCGACGACGATCCGGACGATGAGGAAAGCCGCCGCCTGCCCGCGATGAGCGAGGGCGAAAATGTCAAGCGTCGGGACCTCGCCGTCACGCAGCACTTCACCGAGCCGCCGCCGCGCTTCTCCGAAGCCTCGCTCGTGAAGCGCATGGAAGAACTCGGCATCGGCCGTCCCTCGACCTATGCATCGATCCTTCAGGTGCTGAAGGACCGCGGCTATGTCCGGCTGGAGAAGAAGCGCCTGCATGGCGAGGACAAGGGCCGCGTCGTCGTCGCGTTCCTGGAAAACTTCTTTGCCCGCTATGTCGAATACGACTTCACCGCGGGATTGGAAGAGCAGCTTGACCGCATCTCGAACAACGAGATTTCCTGGCAGGAGGTGCTGAGGGATTTCTGGCGCGGTTTCATCGGCGCGGTCAACGACATCAAGGACCTCCGCGTCGCCGAGGTGCTCGATGCGCTGGACGAGATGTTGGGCCCGCATATCTACCCGCCCCGCGCGGATGGCGGCGATATCCGGCAATGCCCGAGCTGCGGCAACGGCAAGCTCAATCTGAAAGCCGGCAAGTTCGGTGCCTTCGTCGGCTGCACCAACTATCCGGAATGCCGTTATACGCGTCCGCTCGCCGCCGACAGCGAAGCCAGTGCCGACCGTCTGCTGGGTCAGGACCCGCAGACCGGCCGCGACGTGTTCGTGAAGGCCGGGCGTTTCGGGCCCTATATCCAGCTCGGTGAGCAAAAGGATTACGAAGAAGGCGAGAAGCCGAAACGCGCCGGCATTCCGAAAGGCACCTCACCGGCGGACGTTGAGCTTGACCTCGCGCTCAAGCTGCTGTCGCTGCCGCGCGAAATCGGCCTGCATCCGGAAACCGGTCAGCCGATTACGGCGGGTCTCGGGCGCTTCGGGCCGTTCGTCAAGCACGAGAAAACCTATGCGAGCTTGGAGGCCGGCGACGAAGTCTTTGACATCGGTCTCAACCGCGCGGTGACACTCATCGCCGAGAAGGTGGCAAAAGGTCCAAGCGGCCGGCGTTTTGGCGCCGATCCTGGCAAGCCATTGGGCGATCATCCGACGCTCGGCGCGGTCGCGGCCAAGAAAGGCCGCTATGGCGCCTATGTCACCGCCGGCGGCATCAACGCGACCATTCCGGGCGAACAGACGCAAGACACCATCACGCTCGCCGAGGCGATCGCATTGCTCGACGAGCGCGCGGCCAAGGGCGGCGGCGCAAAGCGAGGGGCCAAGAAGGCGGCCAAGCCGAAGGCCGAAAAGGCCGCTGCGGCCAAATCGGACGCGGATAGTGCAGCCAGTCCTGCGAAGAAGGCGGTTGCGAAAAAATCGGCCGCCAAGCCGAAATCGGAATCGACCTCCAAGGCGCGCGCGCCGGTGACGGCCAAGAAGACCTCGGCCAAAAAGGCCGCCAAACCCGCCGCCAAAAAGAGCGCCGGCAAAGCAAGTGGATAAGGCAAGCGGATAGTGCCGCCCATTTGAAGTTCCCGCACCACAAGCGGCGAATTTCGTTCGGGAACTTCAAATGGAAAGCGGCACTATAGTTTTAAGTTTGCTAGTGCCCATGACTTTCCGAAGTTCGTGAAAGGTGGGTGCTGAGATGGTGCACGAACTTCGGAAAGTGGGCACTAGTGTGGCCAAACAACGCGACAGCGGCTTTCCCTCGACGGACGCCATCGTCGCCTTCATCCGCGCGCATCCGGGAAAGATCGGGACCCGCGAGATCGCGCGCGAGTTCGGCCTGAAGAATGCCGACCGCGCGGCGCTGAAACAGTTGCTTCGGGAGCTCGCTGACGAAGGCGTCATCAAGAAGCAAGGCAAGGATATCGTCGAGCCCGGCCTGCCCGCGACCTTGCTGGCCGACATCACCAAGCGCGACAGCGACGGCGAGTTGCTCGCGGTGCCTGCGGAATGGGACGAGGTCGAAAGCGGCGAACCGCCGAAAATTCGAATCCATATGCCGCGTCGGGCAAAGCCCGGCACTGCGGCCGGTGTCGGCGACCGCGCGCTGCTCCGCGTCGAAAAGCTCGACGAACGCGTCCGTGACGGCGTCGCCTATCGCGGGCGGATCCTCAAAGTTCTCGATCACGCCAAGACGCGCGTGCTCGGCCTGTTCCGAAAAAACCCCGATGGCGGCGGTCGCCTGATCCCGGTCGACAAGAAACAGGCCGGGCGCGAATTGAACATCGCCAAGGCGGATACGCAGGGCGCCGAAGACGGTGACCTCGTCAGCGTCGATCTCGTCCGTTCGCGCGGCTTTGGCCTCGCCTCGGGCAAGGTCAAGGAGCGGCTCGGATCAATCGCCTCCGAAAAGGCGATCAGCCTGATCGCGATCCACGCCCACGACATTCCGCAAGCCTTTTCGAAGAGCGCACTCGCGGAGGCTGACGCAGCCCAGCCGCCGACGCTGAAAGGCCGCGAGGACTGGCGCGACGTTCCGCTCGTCACCATCGATCCGCCGGACGCCAAGGACCACGACGACGCGGTCCACGCCGTAGCTGATTCCGATCCGAACAACAAAGGCGGCTTCATCGTCCATGTCGCGATCGCCGACGTCGCCTTCTACGTCCGTCCGGGCTCGGCGCTCGATCACGACGCGCTGGAACGCGGCAATTCGGTCTATTTCCCGGACCGCGTGGTGCCGATGCTGCCTGAGCGCATCTCCAACAATCTGTGCTCGCTGGTGCCGGGCGAGCCGCGCGGCGCGCTCGCGGTGCGCATGGTGATCGGCGCGGACGGGCGAAAGCGCTCGCACACATTCCATCGCGTGCTGATGCGTTCGGCCGCGAAGCTCGCTTATGCGCAGGCGCAGGCCGCCATCGACGGCCGTCCCGACGACACCACGGGCCCCCTGCTCGATAAAATCCTGAAGCCGCTTTATGCTGCCTATGCGACGGTCAAGCGCGCCCGTGACGAGCGCGATCCGCTCGACCTCGACCTGCCCGAGCGCAAGATCCTGCTGAAGGCCGACGGCACGGTCGACCGCGTCGTCGTGCCGGAACGGTTAGATGCGCACAGGCTGATTGAAGAGTTCATGATTCTGGCCAACGTCGCCGCGGCCGAAATGCTTGAAAAGAAGTCGCTGCCGCTGATCTATCGCGTGCACGACGAGCCGACGCTCGAAAAAGTCCACGCACTGCAGGAATTCCTGAAGACGCTGGACCTGCCGTTCGCAAAAGCCGGCGCGTTGCGGCCGACCGTGTTCAACCGCGTGCTGGCGCAGGTCAAGGGACACGATGCCGAGTCGCTGGTGAACGAGGTGGTGCTGCGGTCGCAGGCGCAGGCTGAATATTCGGCCGAGAATTACGGCCACTTCGGCCTCAACCTGCGTCGCTATGCGCATTTCACCTCGCCCATCAGGCGATACGCCGATCTTGTCGTTCACCGCGCCCTGATCCGTTCGCTCGGGCTCGGCGAAGGCGCCATGCCCGACAATGAAACGATAGAAAATCTTGGCGAGGTCGCCGCGCAAATCTCCGTCACCGAGCGCCGCGCCATGAAGGCCGAGCGCGAAACGGCCGACCGGCTGATCGCGCATTTTCTCGCTGATCGCATCGGCGCCACCTTTCAGGGGCGCATCTCCGGCGTCACCCGCGCAGGTCTATTCGTGAAGCTGACTGATACCGGCGCCGATGGGCTGATCCCGGTGCGATCGCTGGGGGACGAGTATTTCAACCATGACGAGACGCGCCATGCGCTGATCGGCTCACGCAGTGGTGCCATGCACCGGCTCGGTGACGTCGTCGACGTTCGTCTGGTAGAAGCTGCGCCAGTTGCTGGCGCATTGCGGTTCGAGTTGTTATCTGAAGGTCAGGTCGCAGCGCGCGCGCATCGCCGTGATTTCAGGAAGGCCAAGAGCCATCCCGGTAACAAGGTCTATCCGGGACGAGACGCGCGTAAAAAGCGCCGCAAGCCGGACAAGG
>Ga0070741_10002992_pt1 | contig 43337 bp, 39 predicted proteins | sample Coa_R1_4_FD_66440 | JGI IMG/M metagenome (GOLD analysis project Ga0070741, IMG submission 66440) | Surface soil microbial communities from Centralia Pennsylvania, which are recovering from an underground coalmine fire - Coalmine... | ecosystem: Environmental > Terrestrial > Soil > Unclassified ... | reverse complement strand
GCTGACCTCGGCCTTTATCGGCGTCGGCACCGCAGGGCTGCTTTACGGGCCGATGGCGGCGACGCGCTTCGGCTGGCGCGCAATGTATCTGCTGGGCGTGCTGCCGCTGGTCCTGATCGCGATTATCCGCCGCCGGATGCGCGAGACCGAGCGTTTCACCGCAGCCTCCGCCAGGCGCGGGGCGCCACGTCGATCCATCTTCGCCCCGATCAGCCGCTGCCTCGCCGCGTTTGCCACGCTCGGCGATACGCGCGTGTTCTTCGTCGCGCTGCTGTGTAACTGCGCCGGCCTCGCCGGCGGCACGATCATTTCCTTCTTCAGCCTCTATGCCGAACGCGAGCGCGGATGGACCTCCGGGCAGGTCGGTCTCGCCTTCGTCATTGCCTACGTCGCCGGCAGTTGCGGCACCTTGATCAGCGGCTGGCTGCTCGATCGTTTAGGGCGCCGACCCACCGCCACCCTGTTTTTTCTCGCCGCGAGCGTCAGTGCGGCCCTCCTGTTCCGCAGTCGGAGCCATCCTGCCGTATTCGCCGCCCTGGCCGCGGCGATGCTCAGCTACCAAGCGGCGCGTACCGCCACCTGCGCCCTCGCCGGTGAGATTTTCCCCACCAATTCACGGGCCACCGGTTTCAATCTCACGGTGCAGGTGATCGGCCAGTTCGGATGGCTGCTGGCGCCGCTCGCCGTGGGCCTCCTCTCGGTGCCGCTTGGCGGCCTCGACCGCGCGGCCGCCCTATGCGCCGCCGGGCCCCTGGTCGGCGCGCTCCTCGCCGCCACGATGGTGCCGGAGACCGCCGGCCGCACGCTCGAAGAGCTGGCGCCCGATATGCCATCGTAGACGCGGAGCGCGCGCGGCTCGCAACCGCCCCGCCTATCTGTTACGGATTAGCCGCTTAGCCGGGAGGGAAGCTTATGGGAGGCAAGTACTTTGAAGAGCTGCACGTCGGCGACGTGTTTCATCATCAGCCGGGGCGCACGGTAACCGAAACCGATAATCTGCTGTTCTCCGCCCTGACACTCAATCCGCAACCGCTGCATCTGGACGCGGAATTCTCGAAGAACACCGAGTTCGGCCAGCGCCTGGTCAACAGTATTTTCACGCTGGGCCTCGTGGTCGGTCTCTCGGTCGGCGATACCACGCTCGGCACCACCGTCGGCAACCTCGGTTTCGACCGCACCGAGTTTCCCAAGCCGGTCTTCATCGGCGACACCATCACCGCGCAGACTGAAGTGATCGAGGTCCGCGAAAGCAAGTCGCGCCCGCAGTGGGGCATCGTCATTTTCGAACATCGCGGCGTCAATCAGCGCGGCGAGATCGTGGTCAAGGCGCGGCGGTCGGCCATGATGCGACGCAAGCCGGCCTGACACGGCCCCCGATGAAGAAGACCTGGGCGGTGATGCGCCGGGATCTGCTGAAGCTCAGCCGCAACCCGCTGACCATCCTGACCGCGATCATGCTGCCGATCATCTATCTGGTGATTTTCGGCAATTCATTCCAGGGCGTCCTAAAGCATCTGCCAATCGTCGTCGTCAGCCAGGACAACGGGCCGTTCGCCGTGCGCGTGATGGAACAGGTGCAGGCGCTCGCCGCCGGTCCCAAAACCATCACCGTGACCTATGCGGCTGATCCTGCCACGGCCATCGCCGAGGTGCGCAACGGCCGCTTCAAGGCCGCGCTCATCATTCCGCCGCGCTTCAGCCGCGAGATCACCGCCGGCCGCATCGGCGAGCTCGGCCTCTTCATGGACAACGTCGATTCCATCAGCGCGGCCACGCTCGAAGGACTTATCGCGCAGGCCGTCGCCGTGCTGCGCGTCGGTTTCGTCACCGCCCGCGAACCGAAGCTCGACCAGATTTTCCTGCGGCCGAGCAATCTGTTCGCGACCGTCGATTACGACCGCTCGCTCATCCCCGGCGTGATCGTCATGGCGCTCTTCATGGGTTCACTGACGTCGGGCGTCTTCAACTGGGTGATGGATCGCTTCCTGGGCGTGACCGAAAGCTACCTGGTGACGCCGCTCTCGCGATGGAATCTGGCTGGCGGTGTACTCGCTTCGAGCGTGCTGGTCACCAGTCTCGCGGCGATCATCGTGCTGGTCATCGGTCTGCTCATCACTGGCGGCGGAATTACCGGCGGACCGCTCGCGATGCTGATGCTGGTCGGCGTCATCATCGTGGGCGCCACCGGCATCCTCGCGATGACTTTTGCCCTGATGGCGCGGGCGACCAATCCGCGCATCGTCGGAGTTTCGGCGGGCTTTCTCAATGTCATTCTTTTTTTTCCCAGCGGGGCGGTCTATCCGGTCGAGAGTTTTCCGCCGTGGCTGCGCGCCTTCGCCCGCTATAATCCCGAAACCCACGCCGTGGCCGCGCTCAAGTCGATCCTCTTCAAAGGCGCCAACTTCGCCGCCGTCTCGAGCGATCTCGCGTTCCTGCTGATTTTCACCGCCCTGATGCTCACGCTCGCCAGTCGAACGGTGAAGCGCACGCTCTAGACCGAACCTGGTTCAGTCCGCCCCGGATGTGGCGAGTCCGGCCCTTCGCCGGGGCTTGTGGCTCGCGCCATCGCCTCATACAGCGTGCGCTTGCTGATCGGTTTGCTGACATGCACATCGCATCCGGCAGCCAGACATTCGGCGACATCCTCATGCAGCGCCGAGGCGGTCAGCGCGATGATCGGCGTCGGCGCCAGTCGCGCGCGCGTTTCCCATTCGCGGATGGCGCGCGTCGCCGCAATTCCGTCCATCACCGGCATCCGCATATCCATCAGGATCACGTCGAAGTGACTCAACCGCGCCATCGCCACCGCCTCGCTACCGTTCTCGGCTTCGGTGATCGAGAAAGGAAAGCGCTTCAGCAGCGCTTTTAGGAGAAAGCGGTTGTCCACCGAATCATCCACCACCAGCACCGATAAGGGTCGGCCGGCGGCGAGCGCCGCTTCCGCCACGGCGGCGGCATCGAGCGGCGTCGGCTGAGGCGTCGCCGCCGTGGATGGCGCCGGCAACGTGGCTTCCGATCGCTGCTCGACCGACGGCAGCCGCACGGAGAAATGAAACGTGCTGCCGACGCCGACCTGGCTCTCGACCCATACCCGTCCGCCCATCAGCTCGACCAGGCGCGTGACGATAGCGAGACCGAGACCGCTCCCACCGTAGCGCCGCGCGGTGGACGAATCGGCCTGGGTGAAGCTGCGAAACACGTCTTCAAGCCGGTCGGCAGGAATCCCGATGCCGGTATCGCGAACGGCGAAGTGCAGCAGGTCGCCCTCGTGCGGCAGGACCTGTACCGTCACCTCGCCCCGCTCAGTGAACTTGATCGCGTTGCCGACCAGGTTGATCAAGATCTGCCGCAGCCGTAGCGCGTCGCCGATGCGTTCGGCGGCGACCTCCGGGGCCACCGCGGCGCCGAGGCGCAGCCCTTTTTCCGCCGCGCGCAGGCCGAGCGTCTCCACCACGCTGTCAACCACCTTGACGAGATCGAACTCGGCGCTCTCCAGATCAAGCAGGCCGCGTTCGATTCGCGCCAAATCGAGCGCGTCGTTGATTAGCGCCAGCAGCGCCGCGCCGTTACTCCGCATCAGGCCCACGTAGCGCCGCTGCTCGCTATTCAAAGGCGTTTCGGCCAGCAGCTCGACCATCCCCATGATCGCATTCATCGGCGTGCGGATTTCGTGCGACATGCTCGAAAGGAACTCCGACTTGGCCCGCGAGGCGGCCTCTGCCGCGTCACGCGCCGCCGTCAGCTCGGCCTCGATCCGCCGCATCTCCGCGATATCGCGCGCGACTGTCATCGTGCACGGCTCACCGTTAAGCCGGATATTGCTCGCGGAAATCAGGCACGGCCGCTCGCTGCCATCCCGCAGCCGCATCGTCATCGGCAGGTTGCGCAGCTCGCCATGCACCTGCATCAGACGAAAGCAGCGCTCCTGCTCGGTCGGATTACACCAGAGGCCGAGTTCGACCGGAGTGCGGCCGCGCGCCTCCTCGAGGGTGAAGCCCGTGGCGCGCTCGAACTCGCGATTCACCAGCACGATCCGCCAGTTCGACAGCAACGTGATGCAGATCGGGTCGGGACTGGCGTCGAAGATTTCCCGATACTCGTCCCCGCTCTGCAGCGCCGGCGGCAACGGCGGGACCGCGGTCGAATTCGCAAACACCCGCGAATTTGCGACGCGCTCCGTCGCGGATTCGATTCCTCTGACCGAATCCGGTACATGCCGTCGCCCGCGTGAATCAGTCTCACGACGCATAAGCCATTATCAGCAATTTGTGAGCCGCTTAGCCACCAATCTGGTACATCGAACGCTCGCGCGTCGACCGCCCCTCCAGCAAATGATGGCCGGTCGGCTTGGTCGCCACGGCGCGCAACAGGATCGCCCCGACCTCCTCGATACCGCCATCCAGACTCGGCGCGCGTAGCGCCTTGCGCACGTCCAGCTCGTCATCATTGAGCAGACACAGATGAAACTTGCCGTCCGCCGTCAGCCGCATCCGGTTGCAGTTGCCGCAGTAGGGTTCGCTGACCGGGCTGATGAAGCCGACCACGCCGCGCGCCCCCGGCAGACGATAGTTGCGCGCCTCATCGGCCGGGTTGGCCGCCGCCAGCTCGGCCAACGGCCCGAGCGCGCTCTCGATTCGCCGCCGCGTCGCGATATTCGACACGTAGCGCTTGATCGACAGCCGCGCGCACTCGCCGCCGCCGAGCGGCATCAGTTCGATGAACCGCACGTGCCAGTCGCGCTCCACCGTAAGCTGCGCGAGTTCGACGACCTCAGCCTCGTTGTAGCCGGCGGCGACGACGACGTTGAGCTTGATCGGCGTCAGACCGGCATCTTCAGCCGCGAGAATACCGTCCCAGATACGCGCGAAATTGCCCCAGCGCATCTGTCGTTCCAGTGTCTCCGGCCGCAGGCTGTCCAGATGAACGTTGATGCGCTTCAGACCCGCCGCCTTGAGCGGACGCGCCAGCTTGTTCAGCAACAACGCATTGGTCGTCAGCGCCAGATCGCCGACGCCGTCGATCGCCCTCAGCCGCTCGACGATCTCCACCAGATCGGCGCGCAGCGTCGGCTCACCGCCGGTCAGGCGGAACTTGCGAAACCCCACGCGCACCGCCGCCCGCACCACTCGCTCGATCTCTTCGGCCGTGAGCAACTCCGCCCTGGGCAGAAACTGCAGGCCGTCGAGCGGCATGCAATAGACGCATCGGAGATTGCAGTTATCAATGACGGAAATCCGCAGATAGTCGATATTGCGATTGAACGAATCTACTGGCATCGTGCTCGTGCTGCTGGCATTCTATTGACGCTGCTTTGACTTCAGTTGCAGTCGATCAGAGTTATCGAAACGGGGAGCCACCGTTAGGAATAGTTTATTAGGTCCGCGGCGCCCGGTACAACTTGATTTCGCCATGGCAAGGCGGTGCGTGAGGGGGGGGCGGAGATGGACCATCCAGGAGCTTCTGTGAACACCGTATTTAGCCAATTCTCCGGCGCGCCGCGCCGCTCTCTCGGCGCCTTGCCTGATCCGTCTCGAACCTCCCGGAAGCGGTCGGGCTGCGCGTGAACCGGTGGCGTGCCCGCGCGTTCGGCGCGATCGCGCGGCTCGACGCCGAGCGACCCTGGCTCGTCCTCGGCCTGGCCGGCGCCCTCGCCGTCGCCTGTATCCTCTACAGCCGCGCCTGTCTCGAGTTCCGCACCGACGAATCGGCCCTCGTCAACGCCGACACCCACGACACCCGGATCTATCAGCGCTACACCGAGGAGTTCCCTGACCTCGACGGCCTTATCGTCGCGATCCGCACCGCGCCCTCGCGCCCCGCGGCCGAGCGTTTTGCCGACGCCCTCGCCAGGCATCTGAACGCCGACACGCTGAACGTCAAGAGCGTCTTCTATCGCATCGATCCGCGGATGCTCGACGGTCGCGCGCTGCTCTACCTCGACCTCGAACAACTGCAGGCGCTGGCCGGCAACGTCGCGGCGGCGCTGCCCTTCCTGCGCGCCTACGCCGCCGCTCCGACGCTCGCCCATCTGTTCGAGGGCGTCCTCACCGCCCCCGGCCCGCGCAGCGATCGCGCTCCGCCGCCGCCCACTGCGGCGGCCGCGCAAGACCCGTCGCGCGGGCTCGCGCTGCTCGATGCGGTCCTGGCGGGGATGCTCAACGGACCCGCGGCTGCCACCGCGCCCTGGGATGCGCTCGTGCCGCACGGCGCGCAGGACCTCGATGCGCAACAGAGCTATGTCACCTCGCCCAACGGCGCCTATCTGCTGATGGAAGTCGCGCCGGCCAATGGGGCTGATTCCGTCGCCGCAATCACCGACGATATCAACGCCATCAAGGCGTTTTTTCCCGGCGTCGAAGCCGGGATGACCGGTAGCCCGGCCCTGACCCATGCCGAACAGGTCACCACCCAGCACGATATGCTGCTGGGCTCGATTATCGGCATCATCGGCCTGGTGCTCCTGCTGGTCATTCCCTTCCGCGGCGTGGTCGAACCGTTCTTCGCTATCGTCGCCCTGCTGATTGGCGCCGCCTGGTCGTTCGGTTTTACCACGCTCGCCGTCGGCCATCTGAATCTCCTGTCCGCGGTCTTTACCAGCGTCCTGGTCGGCATCGGTATCAACTTTCCAATCCATCTGATGGCGCGCTATGACGAGGCCCGCCGTAAGGGTGCGGCGATGGCGCCGGCGCTCGAGCTCGCGGTGGTGAATACCGGAGTCGGAGTCTTCTCCTCCGCCTGCATCATGACGCTCGCCTTCCTGATGCCGATGTTCACCGACTTTCGCGGCATCGCCGAACTCGGCGAGGTTTCCGCCGCCGGTCTTTTCCTCTGCCTGCTGTCGGCCCTCCTGGTCTTTCCGGCGCTGATCGCGCTGCGCGATCGTAACCGCGGAGCACGGCCGCCCTTGCGCGTCTCGTTTGCCCCGCGCAAGTCGATGCTCGAACGCTGGTTTGCGCGCCCCGGATGGATCCTCGGACTGAGCCTGCTTGGTACGCTCGCCGCCCTGCCCCTCGCGCGCCGCGTCCGGTTCGATCAGAACGTGTTGCGCCTGCAGGCGACCGACGCCGAAGCGGTCCGCTACGAGAATATCCTGCTGCGCGATTCGAGCCGCTCATCATGGTTCGCCGTCTCGATGGCGACGACGCGGGAGCAGGCCGAACGCCGCGCCGCCGCGTTTCGTCAACTCCCGGTCGTCTCCGCGGTCGAAACCATCGGCACTTACATCCCCACCGATCAGCCGCAAAAGCTCGCCCTGATAGCCGACCTGCGCCGCCAACTGGCGCCGCTCCAGGTGCCGCACGCTTTCCCGCCCGAAACGCCGCAGGAGCTCCGCGCCGTGCTCGAGGCCCTCCACCAGCGGATCGCCCCAGCCGCGGCCGCCGATCCCTCCGGTCAGGCCGCCAAAACTCTGACGCTGCTCAACCAGGTCCTTGATCTCTTAAACAACCAGCCACGCGCTTATATCGCGTACGAGACGCAGCTCGCCGATCAGTTGCGCGCGCGCCTCACGATGCTCGATCGCCAACTCGACGCCTCGCCCGTAACCGAAGCGACCCTCCCCAACATCCTGCGCCAGCGCTTTATCGGCAAAACCGGCGTCTATCTGGTGCAGATCTACCCGGCCGGCGAAATCTGGGACGACGCGCCGCTGCAGCGCTTCATCAGCAGCCTCCAAACCGTCGATCCCGACGTCACCGGACCCCCGGTCGAAACCTACAACCTCGCCACCGTGATGCGCCACGGCTACGAGCGCGCCGCCACCATGGCCTTGATCGCCGTGTTCGTCTTTGTCGTGCTTGATTTTCGTAACCTGCGCGACGCGCTCCTCGCCACCGTGCCGCTCCTTTTCGGTGGATGCTGGCTGCTCGAAACGATGGGTTACCTCGGATGGGAATTCAATCTGGCCAACCTTTTTGCCGTGCCGATTATCATCGGGATGGGCGTCGATAACGGCGTCAACATGCTCTACCGATGGCGCGAGGAGCACGACAAATCGTCGCTTATCCTCACTCGCGCGGTAGGCAAATCGGTAACCATCTGTTCGCTCACCACCATCGCCGCCTTTGCCGCCCTCATTCCCGCCAACCATCGCGGCATCTCGAGCCTCGGATGGGTCATGACGATCGGCGTAAGCCTGATTCTGCTGGCCACCCTCATCGTCCTCCCGGCGCTGTTCGAACTCCTCGGCACACGCATCCACCACGCCGACGAAGGCCATCATGATACGCCCTTGGGTGCCGTACGCCGCGCGGCCGACTCGGCTCAAGATAACTCCGCCGCGGCCGGCTGATTTCTATCTGGTCTCAGAGCTGATTCCGTAGCAACCTTATAGGTCATGACAGTGCGGCAGCGTCGATGTCGGAGATTCGAGCTCGGCCTCGCGCTGGTTCCACTGGCGCTGATGCTGCTGGCGCTGCTCCCCGCGATACCCGTGCCGGCGGACGTCGCTGCCGCCGACGATCCGATGGCGGTGGCGCGCGCCGGCGTTGACGAGACCATCGCGATCTTCCGGAACCCCTCGATGACGCTCGCGGTGCGGCGGGAGCGGCTGCGCGAGGTTGCCGATCGCTTCATCGACTTCAACGACATGTCGCGCTCGGTGCTCGGCTACCACTGGCGCGAGCTCACGCCCGCGCAACGCGCCGAGTTCGTTCCCCTGTTCACCGGCTTTATTCAGGACGCCCTGCTGAGCCGCCTCCATCAATCCACGGTCGAACGCATCCGCCAGGGCGTTGCCAGCGCCACCGTGACCTTCACCCGCGAGCGCTTTGACGGTCCCGATTATGCCGAGGTCTTCACCAGCGTGCTCGTTCCCACCGCACAGCAGGACCCGCTCCAAGTCACCCTGATGATGCATCGGACGGGCACCAGTTGGCGCTGCTACGACATCACGGTCGACGCCATCAGCGTCATTTCGAACTACCGCAATCAGTTCAATCGCGTGATCAACGAGCAAGGATTCCCCCGACTGGTCGAGGACCTGAAGCTCAAGCGTGCGGCCTTCGAGCAGGAGATGTCGCGACCGGAACCGTCATCCTAGGCGAAACCGGCCGCCGCACATTCCCGGTACCGCCGCTCCGCCACTCCTTCCTGATTAATCCGTGCCCGCGAGCCCGCAACGTATCCCTCGGCGCGAACCTTCGCGTATAGTCGCCGCGTGACGCGTCCGCTCCTGAAGACCACTCCCGCGCCGTTGCCGACGCGCGAACTCACCGTCCGCTCCCTGCTCCTCGGCGCCATCCTCGCCGTCGTGCTCGGCGCCGCCAATGCCTACCTGGGCCTCTATGCCGGCATGACGGTTTCGGCGAGCATCCCGGCCGCGGTCCTCTCGATGGCCCTCCTGCGAGTGCTGGGCGGCTCGACGATCCTCGAAAACAACGTCGTCCAGACCGTTGCCTCGGCCGGTGAGGCGGTCGCCGCCGGCGCCATCTTCACCTTCCCGGCGCTGGTGATTCTCGGCGAACGCCTGCCCCTTTCGTACTGGCGTATAACCACCCTGAGCCTTGCGGGTGGCACGATGGGCAGTCTGCTCGTGGTCTTCCTGCGCCGCGCGTTTATCGTCGAGGAGCGTCTCGCCTTTCCCGAAGGACGGGCCTGCGCGGAAGTGCTGCGGGCTGGCGCGGAGGACAGTTCCGGCGCGGGCCTGCTGACGCTCGGCGGTCTCGTCGCCGCCATCCTCAAGGCGCTGCAGGACGTCGTCGGCGTGCTGCCGGGCGTCGCCGCGTCCTCCCGATGGATCGGCGGGGCGCCCATCGCGCTTTCGGCCAACCTTTCGGCGGCGCTCATCGGCGTCGGCTATATCCTCGGTATCGAGATCGCCGTGCTGGTCCTGCTTGGCGGCCTCATCGCCTGGCTGGTGGCAATTCCGCTTCTCAGCCTGCGCCATCCCGAATTGCGGATGCTGGCGCCGGCGGCGGCCGCCACTCAACTCTGGAGTGCTGACGTGCGCTATCTCGGGGTTGGCGCGATGCTGATGGGCGGGGCGGCGACGCTGTTTCGCTTGCGCCACGCGATCGCTCGCGGGATGCGCGAGGGCTTCCGCATGATCCGCGCCGGCGCCGCCGCACCCACCCGCTCGCGCGAAGAGACCGACCTCTCCGCCGGCGTGGTCCTCGGCGCGACGGCGCTCTGCGTCCCCGCCATCGCGCTCATCGTATGGCGGCTCAGCGGCAGTCTGACGCTCAGCCTGATTCTCGCCGCGGCCCTCGCATTTATCGGGTTTTTCGCCACCGCCGTCGCCGGTTACCTCACCGGTATCGTCGGCGCCTCGAACAACCCTGTCTCCGGCGTCACGATAATCGTGCTGCTGGCGCTCGCCCTGCTGCTCAAGTTCGCCGGCCTGCCGCGCGCGCTCGGCGCCCATCTCGCGATCCTTACCGGCGCCGTCGTGTGTACGGCGGCCGCGATGGCTGGCGATTCGCTGCATGATCTGGCGACCGGCTTTCATCTGCGGGCGACGCCCCGCGCCCTCGAGATCGCGGTGCTGTGCGGCGCGATGCTGTCGGCCTTCCTGATGGCCCCGCTGGTCAACCTCCTCATCCGCGGCTACGGCATCGCTGGACTTCCCGGCGCCGGCGCCCACGCCCTTCCGGCGCCGCAGGCTTTCCTGATGGCCAAAGTGGCGCAAGGGGTCTTTCAGGGCGCGTTGCCGTGGACCGCGATCCTCGCCGGGGTCCTGCTCGCCGCCGCCTGCGTGGTGGGCGACGCGCTCCTCGAACGCCGCCGCAGTCGCTGGCGCCTGCCCGTGATGCCGGTCGCGATCGGACTTTACCTGCCCTTCGGTCTCGGCGTCACCATCTTTCTCGGCGCCGTGCTCCGCGCGATAGCCTCCCGCTCACAACTGAACGATGCTCGCCGCGGCACCCTGCTGGCGGCCGGACTCATCGCCGGCGAGGCGCTGACCGGCGTCGCGGTCGGCGCCATGATTGTCGCCGGCCTCCGCCTGCCGCTCCTCTAAGTCCGCTGGTCGCAAAGGGTCAGCGGCGCGGCGGGCCCTCGAAGCGGCCGTCGGTTACGGCGCCAACCAGCTCATCCGCTGGCGGCTCCGCCGCCCGCCGCGCGCCCACTTGGGGCGGATTCAGGCTCATCTGCGCATTCGCCACGGCGCCGAGCAGATCGTGAATACCGTCGAGCGCGCGCACCAGGAGATTCATCTGCGGACGCAACTCGGCGACCAATCGGAGATTGGCCGCAAGCGCATCGAGGCTTTCCCAGTACGGCTGCGTAAGCATTCGGATACGATCGTGCAGGGCCTTAGCGCACGGCGTATTCACCGCCAGACGCGCCAGCGCCTGTTCACATTCCACTACCGGCTGATAACCGACCGCATGCTCGACGATCCATGACTTGAGTTCCTCGATCATGACCTGCGGCGGCGCGCCCTGCCGGCGCTCGAGCTCGCCGAGTGCGACGCTCAAGCCGTCGAGCCACGCGCCGACGGCGCCCGCTAACTCCCGCGTGGGCGCCAGTACCGCGTCTGCCGGAGGCGTCGGCGAAGCCGCCCCGCTCATCGGCCGCGCCTCATTCGCCGTCCCCGCCGGTTCCGCAGGCGGCGCCGCCGGTTCCGGATGACACTGATCGATGCGGCCTGCCTCGAACAACCCTCCGTACACCATCATCGTCCTCACTCCGCCGCGGCCTTGAGCCTGACCGGCGGCATCGCGATCGAAGCAAGCCTCCCGCGCCTGTCAATGGCTCAATTACCCGCGATCGCATGCGATTGCGGGCTCGACGTTTACGCTAGCTGATAATAGTTTGATGCGAAAACCGGTTGGTGCCCCGAATCAGGATGATTCCGCACAGCCGGGAACAGGGCTTGGCACATGGGGAAATTCGGCGCGCCGCGACGCACGCTCCACGGACTCACGGTACTTCTGCTGATAATCGCTGCGGGATGCAACAGCGACCAGGGCTCGGCGGCCAACGCCCAGCGGCTGCTGGTCGCGATGGACGATCCGCCCACGGTCGCCATCTATCGCGCCGCCGCCGAGACCGGCACCTTGCCGCTCGCGACCATCAGTGAAACCGCGCCCGACTCACCGGCCGGAATCGGCATCGACGCCGCCGGCGAGGTCTTCATCGCCAATCGCAACGGCAATGTCCGCGTCTTTGCCGCCGATCCCCAGGGCAACTACGAGCTGGTCCGCAGCTACGCCGGACCTCATACCCGGATCGAGCAGCCGACCGCGATCGCCGTAAACTTCGCCGGCAGCTTCTACGTCGCCGATCGCGGCAACGGCCACGGACGCGTCGAATGGTTCTCCGGCGGCGCGACCAACGACATTTATCCCGACAAGGTGCTCGAAGGCGCCCACACCCGCATCACCACGCCGAGCGGTATCGCGCTCGACGGCTCGGGCCGCGCCTTCGTCGCCAACCAGGCCTCCAACGAAGTCCTGGTGTTCGATCCGATGGCCGAAGGCGACGTCGCGCCGTTGACCGTTCTCGGCGGTCTGCGCGCGCCGGGGCATCTGGTGGTTGACGATATGCTCAACGTCTACGTCATCAACACCGCCGATGACTCAGTTGCCATCTTCGAGTCGGTCGGTCCGCAAAGCTGGCGCCTGAAGCGGGTGCTCGCGCCCCCGTCGCTCCGCCAAGCGGCCGGCGTGGCCATCGATGACGCCGGCGAAATCGCCATCGGCGCCCTCGGCGGCGTGCGTTTCTTCAGCGCCGACGCCGATCCGCGGCGCACCCTGGGAATTGCCAACGATCATCTCGCCGATGTAGTTACCCATTGAGTGAATTGCGAGGAACCATGAGCAAAATCTACAGCGACGAGCAGCGCGCGCTGCAACAGCGTTTCGATACCGTTAAACTCGCCGATCGCATCGAGCACGCCATCGTGCGCGACACGCTCGCCCCCGAGCAGAAGTCCTTCATCGAAACCCGCGACATGTTCTTCCTGAGTACCGTCGATCCTCGCGGCTTCCCGACCTGCTCCTACAAGGGCGGCGCGCCCGGCTTCGTGCGCGTGATCGATCCCCGAACCCTCGTCTTTCCCATCTACAACGGCAACGGCATGTTTCTCTCCGCCGGTAACATCAGCGCCAACCATAAGATCGGGATGCTCTTCATCGACTTCGAGACGCCCCATCGCCTGCGCGTGCACGGCGAGGCCCAACTCCTTCAGGACGATCCGCAACTGCGTGAGTTCACCGGCGCCGAGATGCTCGTGCGGGTGACCATCCACGAGGTCTTCATCAACTGCCCGCGCTACATCCACCGATATCAGCGCCTCGCGACCTCCAAGTACGCGCCGCAGGCGGAATGCCCGGCACCGCCTCCGCCCCAATGGAAACGCATCGATGCGCTGCAGGACGTCCTGCCGGCCAATGAACAGAAGGTTGCCGAAACGCTCGGCGGCACCATCTCCTTCGCCGAGTACGCCGCCGCCGTCGCCAAAGGCGAAGGTTGAGGCGCGCGCCGCGACCGCTCAGGCGTCGAGACGCAGGCGTTTCATCAGCCGGTAGAGCGTCGTGCGATCGATGCCGAGGGTGGCGGCGGCTTCGGCGCGACTCCCGCGCGTCTCTTCGAGCGTCGCCCGGATACACTCGCTCGCCGCGCGATCCAGACAGGCCTGCAGCGATTGTGCGCGCGACGGCGGCGACGGCGCCACCGTCGCCGTTCCGTCCTCCGTCCGCCCACCGCTCGCGCGATCGAACACCTCGAAGGCGAAGGCCTCGGGCGGCAGCAGATCGGCCCCGCTCATCACCACGGCGCGTTCAATAGTGTTTTCGAGTTCGCGCACGTTGCCCGGCCACGCATAGCCGAGCAGCTTTTCCTCGGCCTCCGGCGTCAGGCTGATCGCGCGTCCCAGCTCGCTCGAATGGAAGGCGAGAAAATGCCGCGCCAGCGGCAGGATATCGTCGGCGCGCTCGCGCAACGGCGGCACCCGCAGCGGTATCACGTTCAGACGAAAGTACAGGTCGGCGCGAAAGCGATCGGCCCGAACCTCCTCCCGCAGCACACGATTGGTCGCGGCGACGATCCGCACATCGACCCGGCGCGGCTTCGACGCGCCCACCCGCAGCACCTCGCCGTCCTCGAGCACGCGCAGCAGCTTCGCCTGAAAATCGCTGCCAGCCTCGCCAATCTCGTCGAGAAACAGCGTGCCGCCCGAAGCCCGCTCGAAACAGCCGGCGCGCGCCGCGATCGCACCGGTGAACGACCCCTTTTCATGGCCGAACAGTTCGCTCTCGACCACCCCTTCGGCGAAGGCCTTGCAATTGACCGCGACGAACGGGCCGTCCGCCCGATTACTCCAATAATGCAGCATCCGCGCTACCAGTTCCTTGCCGGTCCCGCTCTCGCCTTCCACCAGCACCGTCGAACGCGACGGCGCGACCCGGCGGATCATCGCCAGCAACTGGCGCGTGTGCGCGCTTTCGCCGACAAACCCGGCCGTGGTGGCCGCCACGTCGAGCTGCTGGCGCAGCAGCCGGTTTTCCCGGCGCAGGTTGTTCATTTCGAGCGCCCGGTTGACGCTCGCCAGCAGTTCCTCCTCGTCGAACGGCTTCGAGACGCAGTCAAAGGCGCCATGCCGCATCGCGGCGACCACCCCTCGCACCCCCGGCTCGCCGGTCAGCATCACCACCGGGACTTCGGGTCGGCGCACGCGAACCTTGCGCAGGAGCTCAAGACCATCGGTGCCGTTGAAATGCGTGCCGCACAACAGCACGTCCGCCCGATGCTGCTCGAGCGCGACCAGCGCCTCGTCCGCGGTATGCATCGTCTCCGATACGCATCCCGCGCCGCACAGCGCCCGCGCTGCCAGTTCGGCCGTCGACGGCTCATCGATAATCAGGATGCGCGCCTTGCCGTTGTCCATAGCCCCTCCCGTTTCCCCCCTGCAGTTATCGCGTCATCTTGACGGCTCGAAATGTTTGTGCATTGAAAAACATGACATAGTATTTATAACTGATTAATAACTGTTCCAATCGCCGCTAAGGCGAATTACATGCCAATTTGTACAAAAAATTACCAACTTGGCATATTCCATACCTGCTTGCTCCACTTTGGCGATAACTGGCTTACATTGCTGACAGATGAAACGCGGCGGCCCGACCCGATGTTGCATTTTTGCGACAGCGCGCTCGTGGCGACGCACGCCCGCAACATCCCCGGCGCGCGATTCCCGCGTCAGCCTGCCTGTAGTGTTGCCGGCGGATTCCCCGCTCGACGCGTGGCGGTAAACGCCTGCTGCGCAGCGCGGAAAAGAAAAAGGGGCGCCGCCCAGGCAGCGCCCCCCGACATTCCGATAAAGACCGCTCAGGCGGCCGAGCGAATCACGGTGCCGGCCAACGTCCCGGTCTGGCGACCGTGCTCATACGACACCTTGCCGTTAACCACCGTGTACTCGATGCCTTCGGCGGGCATCACCAGACGGCGCCCCCCGCCCGGCAGGTCATAGGCCATCTTGGCCCGCCGCGCGGAATTGACCGTATTCAGATCGAAGACCGTAATATCCGCCTTCCAGCCCTGCTTCAACTGGCCGCGCTCGCGGATGCCGAAGAAGGTCGCGGGTTCCGAGGTGATACGCTTGACCGCGAATTCGAGCGGAATCGCCTCGCGCTTGCGCACCCAGTTGCCCAGCAGATAGGTGGCATAACCGGCGTCGCACAGCATATCGACGTGCGCGCCGCCGTCGCTCAGGCCAATCAGCGTGCGGGGATCGCTGATAAGCTGCTCGATCCCTTCCTCGTGCATCTGCTGCATCGTGTACTGCAGGTTGAGATCATCTTCCAGGGCGAGGTCGAGGAACGTATCGAGCGGGTCCGCATTGCGCATCTCCGCGATCTCCTGCACCGTCCTGCCCTCGAACTGCTTGAGCGCCGGATTGGTCGCCTCGAGCACTTCCACCCGATGCCAGCGGCCGGTGAACAGATGGGGCCGCTTGAGGCTTTCACGGAAGTTCCGCCGAAACTCGGCGTCCGCATAGAGCTGCTTCTGCACCGCGACCGGCTGGTTAAAGGCGCGATTCCACGACTCGTTGTCGGCAAAGGTGAACGGCGTCTTCAGGTCGAGCTGCGAGACGAAGGGCTTGCAGAGAATCTGCGGTACGCCGCCGCGCTTGATCAGCGGCTCGACCCGATTCAACGTCTCGAGGGCGCGCTCCGGATGGCGCGGCGTCGACGCCATCGCGAGCCACGTCACCGGCCGCCCGCTTTCGCTCAAAAGCGTGTCGAGCAGTTCGTATTCGTCGTCCTGCACCACCGCGATTTTCTTGGTCAGCGCAACCTCGATCGCGCCCTTGCCCTGGCGCTTCAAGACGTTGGCGTAGGCCTTGAGCTCGTCGCGGCTCGCCAGCCGGCACGCCAGCGGCTGACCCTTGAAGCCGATATGCTGCTTGAGGGTGGTGGTCGAGAAACCGAGCGCGCCGGCCGTCATCGCCTCGTCGAGCAGCGCGGCGATTTTCGCCGTCTCCTCCGGCGTCGCCGCCCGGTCCATCGATTCCTTGCCCATCACGTAATGGCGAAACGGCGTCAGCGGCGCGAGGAAGCCGAGGTTGATGGCGGCGCCGCGCCGCTCGGCCGCGTCGAGGAATTCCGGGAAGGTCTCCCAGTCCCAGGTCACGCCCTTGCTCAGCGAGTCGTAGGGAATCGCCTCGACATTGGTCAGATCCCAGGCGGCGATTTCGCGCGATTCCGGTTTGCACGGCGCCACGCCGACGCCGCAGTTGCCCATCACGACCGAGGTGATGCCGTGCCACGAAGTGCAGCTGATAAGCGGATCCCAGCAGATTTGCGCATCGTAATGGGTATGCGGATCGACGAAGCCCGGGCTGACGATCAGGTCGGAAGCATCGATCACCCGCGCCGCGCCCTCCTTGATTTGACCAATCTCGGCAATCCGATCGCCGACCACCGCGATATCGGCACGAAAGCGCGGCGCGCCGGTGCCGTCGACCACCGTGCCGTTTTTGATTAACAGATCGTACGCCATCTTTTGCTTCTCCCTGTTCTGGTTCCGAGCCCCCGCATCTGCCCGTTCAGGCGGCGGCGGTGCCGTCCGGAAAACTCGTCCTCAATTCAGATTGATCCGATACAGCTTGGCGGCATTCTCGCAGATGATCTTGCGCGTGACATCCTCGGGCACGCCCTCGAAATCCTGCGCGATGACCTTCAGCGAGTTGGGCCAGGTCGAATCGGTATGCGGGAAGTCGGAAGCCCACATGAAGTTGTCGGCGCCGAAGAAACGGAACAGCATCGGCCCGATGGGATCGTCCTGGAAGGTCGCCCACAGGTTGCGTCGCACGTATTCGCTCGGTTTCATGTCGAGCGGTTCCTTCATCAGCGTGCCGAATTTATCGAAGGCGTGATCCATCCGATACATGTAATGGGCGATCCAGCCGGTGTCGTTTTCCGCCGAGACGATCTTGATTTTCGGAAAGCGCATCATCACCCCACCGACGATAATGTCGGTGAGCGAACGCTGGACCTCGTGAATCAGATTCATGTAGCCGCGCAGGAACGAGGGGTCGCGCGACTCGCGAATCTTGGCCCGCTCCTCTTCGGAGCGCGGCGGCTTCTTGCCCGTTATCACGTGCAATGACAGCGGCATTTCGAGGTCCTGGGCGGCCGCCCAGAACGGATCGTATTCCCGCGACGTGTACGGCCGCTCGCGCGGCGGCGCGCCCCAGATCATCGCGCCGCGCAGGCCTTTCTTCGCCGTCCGCTCCAGCTCCGCCACGCCCTGGCTGATATCCTCGAGCGAAATCAGCGCGATGCCGATGAGCCGATTGGGATTATGCGAGCAGAACTCGGCGAGCCAGTCATTGTAGGCGCGGAAACAGGCGCGCTGCAGCTCGGCGTCATGCAGCCCGAAGAGCGTCATCCCGAGGGTCGTGTACAGCACCTCGGCTTCGACGCCGTCGATCTCCTGATCCTTGATCCGTTCGACCGGATCCCAGCCGCTCGGCCGCGCCGTGATATAGCCCTTGTCCTTGCCTTCCTTCAGAAACTCCGCGAGTTCCTTGCCGCTGCGGCCCGCGGCAAAGCCACCGGCGACCGGGAAGGCCTGCACGCCGGGGGCCACAAAGACGTAACCGGTTTTTTCGTCCTGCTTGACGACGCGCGGCGCAATATCGCGAAACTTCGCGTCGAGCCGTTCGACCCAAAGGTCGGCTGGCTCCATCATGTGCGAATCGGCCGAAATCACGTGGCGTGCTGCGGTCATGTGGCTTACCCTCCTTCGAGACAAGGCTAGGATGCCTATGTTGAATGACTCAGCGAACCTCGAGCTGCCGCCGGTCCGAATTCTTCAGCGCGGGCAGCCGCTCTAATTCGCGGGGCAAATCAGACTAATAGGTTATCGCACCTTTGCGCCGCGATCGGCAAGCGGCACGCGCCGTCTGGCGCCGCCGCCAAACCGCCGCGGCGGACCGCGCCTCGCTTAATCCGGCAGGAAGGAAGGACTGCCGGTTTTGGCCGTCTGGCCGCCGTCCGCGACGAAGGCTGCGCCGGTCACGAAGGAGGCGAGATCCGAAGCGAGGAAAAGCACCACGTTGGCCATCTCTTCCGGCCGTCCGAGTCGGCCCATCGGAATCGCCTGGCGGAAGCGCAGCCGTCCCTCCTCGGTCAGGCTCGCCGCCAGCAAGGGTGTGTCGATCGCCCCCGGACAGATACAGTTGACGCGGATATTGACCGGCGCGTATTCGACCGCGGCCACGCGCGTCAGATTGATCACCCCCGCCTTGGCCGCATTGTAGGCGACGATCCCGTAATCGGCGCGCAGACCCGAAATCGAGGCGGTGTTGACGATCGCGCCGCCGCCCTGCGCGCGCATCACCGGAACGACGCGCTTGATCCCCTGGAAGACGGCGGTCAGCCCGACGTCGAGCATGCGATTCCAGACCTCGTCGCTGACCTCCGCGGTACGCGCGACCAGGCGCGTCGTCCCCTGCACCGGCGGCATGCCGAAGGCGTTGTTGTGCAGAAAGTCGAGCCGGCCGAATTCACGGGTCGTCCGCGTGACCATCATATCGATATCGGCGGGGCGCGTGACGTCCGCGGCGATCGCGATAGCCTTGCCGCCGGCCGCCGTGATCTCATCCACGACCTTCTGCGCATTGTCGCCGTTGATATCGACGACCGCGATCGCCCCGCCGCGCGCGGCGAAACCGCAGGCCGTCGCGCGACCGATTCCGGAACCCGCGCCGGTTACCAGTCCTACTTTGCCGTCAAAGCGCATCGCTGAAGCACCCCCGTCGGCGATGGACGGTCGCACAAAAGCGCCGGCGCTGTAAAGGCGCCGCGCTCCGCACGGCGCGCCTCTGCCGCCGCGCGATGGTTGCGCGGCCGACCGAGCTTGATGGAGAGTTGGGGCACCCGTTCCAAAGGAGAAGCAAGTGGAGCTGCGTAACCTTGGCAAGTCCGGACTGCGCGTGTCGGTGGTGGGCCTCGGCTGCAATAACTTCGGCATGAAAATCGACGAGGCGGCGACGCGGGCCGTGGTCGACAAGGCCCTCGACGTTGGCATCACGCTGTTCGATACCGCCGACATCTATGGCAACCGCGGCACTTCGGAAACCTTCCTCGGCGCGATTCTCGGCGAGCGGCGCAAGGCCATCGTGCTCGCCACCAAGTTCGGGATGCAGATGGACCGGGCGGGCGTGCTCAAGGGTGCGGCGCGCCGCTATATCATGGCCGCCGTCGAGGACAGCCTGCGCCGTCTTCGCACCGACTGGATCGATCTCTACCAGTTGCATCAGCCCGATCCGCTGACCCCGATTGAAGAGACCCTGCGCGCGCTCGATGACCTCATCCGGCAGGGCAAGGTGCGTTACATCGGCTGCTCGAATCTGCCGGCGTGGCAGGTGGTCGAAGCGCACTGGACGGCGAAGAGCCTCGGGCTCAATGGGTTTGTTTCATGCCAGGACGAGTACAGCCTGCTGGTCCGTGACGTCGAACGGGATCTGCTGCCGGCGATGAGCGCCTACGGGCTCGGCATGCTGCCCTACTTTCCCTTGGCAAGCGGACTTTTAACCGGCAAGTACAAGCGTGCGCAGGCCATGCCCGAAGGAACACGGCTCGCCCTGATGAAGCCGCTCGCCGAGCGCTGGGTCAACGACACCAACTGGGCCATCGTCGAACGGCTCGAGGCCTATGCGACGGAGCGCGGCCATACGCTGCTCGAGCTCGCCATGAGCTGGCTGGCGGCGCGACCGACGGTGGCCAGCGTGATCGCGGGCGCCACCACGCCGGCCCAGGTCGAGCAGAATGTCAAGGCGGTCGAGTGGCGGCTCACCGCCGAGGAGCTGGCGGCGATCGATAAGATGAGCCACAAGCAGTGAGGGTCGCGAAGTCGCCTGACGCCTCAGCGTTTCAGGCCAGCACCACCTGCACGAACAACTGGATAACCAGCGCGAGCATCGTGATTGCGCCCACCGTATACGCGACGGTGCGCCAGGGCTGGATGCCGTTCAGGTAGAAATAGGTATGCAGGATGCGCATCACCATGAAGACGCTGCAATAGACTTCGAAGGCGCCGCGGCCGAGCCCGGCCATCACGTAGATGCCGGCGAGAATGAGAAAGATGGGGATGTTTTCGAGGTCGTTGCGCCAGGCGCGGGCGGCCTTGTCAACGATCGCCACCTCGGTCGCCTCGAGCCGTCCGCCCATCATCCGCGCGTCCTCCTCGACGGTAAAGACGCGGGCGCGGTTGCGCGCCACTCCCTGGACCACCGAGTTGACCGCCATCTTGAGCGTCAGCACAACGGCCGTGAGCGCATACATTTTGAGCAATGGCATGACGGGTTCCCCCTCCGCGTGGATCTGCGAGTTCCATAGCGCCGGCCCGCGACGCTGTAAACCGGCGGCGCTGGCGATTCGTCGCCTCAGCGACTAGGTTGAACGCCTTAAGAATTCGACAAGGAGACCAATTGCGATGGGCAGGCTCGATAACAAAGTCGCCGTGATTACCGGTGCGGCAAGCGGGATGGGGCGGGCCAGTGCGATGCGCTTTGCGGCCGAGGGGGCGGCGGTGGTGGTGGCCGATCTGAACGCGCAGGGCGCCGAAGGGGTGGTTGCGGAAATCGCCGCCCACGGCGGCCGCGCGGTGTTTCAGCGCACCGACGTGACCAGTGAAAACGATATCAAGGCGCTGATCGACCGGGCGGTGCGCGAATTCGGACGCCTCGATATCACCTTCAACAACGCCGGTCTGGGCGGCGCGACCGGCAAGCTCGAAGAGGTCACGGTCGAGGACTGGGACAAGACCTTCCACGTGCTGACGCGAGCCGTCTTTCTCGGCATCAAGCACTCGGTCGGCCCGATGCGCAAGAACGGCGGCGGATCGATCATCTCGACCTCGTCGATGGGCGGCATCCGCCCGGCGGCGGGCTTGACGGCGTACTGCGCGGCCAAGGCGGCGGTGGTGAATCTCACGATGGCGGCGGCGATCGAGTATGGCCACGACCATATTCGCGTCAACTGCATCTGTCCGGGCGGCATCCTGACGCCCCTGGTCTATCGCGGACAGCCGGGCGGTGAGGAGGCGGCGGCCAAAAACATGGCGCGCGCGCAGCCGATTCCAAGGGCGGGGTTGCCCGAAGATATCGCCAACATGGCGCTGTTTCTGGCGAGCGACGAGTCCGAGTGGATCACCGGCACGGCGATGATGGTGGATGGCGGGATGAACACCGGCAATGCGCGTATCCGGTTCGGCACCGGATGGTCGGGACCGTCGTTCGAACGTCGCGAGCGTTAGACCGTGCGCGGCAGGCTGCCGACCGTCGTCGGTATCCTGCCCGCGAGCTTGCGGGGTGGCGCGCCGCCGCGGCGAGTGCCGGCACGGGAAGCGCGGAATGTTTCACGTGAAACATGGGCGGTGATGACCGGGGCCACGCGCGAGGTTTCACGTGAAACATTCGATGGTTGTGGAAGGATAGTCCGGTTCTCCACAGGAATCTGCCGCTCTCCACAGGTTTCGGCGACCGGAAGCGGGCGCGATACTTGACAAAACCCGCGGCGCTCTTCCGGGTTTGACATACGAAAGAAAAGCGAAAATGATTAGCGGGTGGACGCCGCTCTCCAGACTCGCGAGCCGCCCGGACCGCCGCCGATATATCGTTCGGCAGGCCGCCGGCTGCCGGAGGTCAGCGGGGTCTTTCACGGCCGCGAGCTGACGCGCAAGGAGCGCCGACTCGCCTGTGGTATCGAGGTAATCGACCGGCTGCTGGCCGGCGGTATCCTGCGCGGCCGGCTCAGCGAATTGGTCGGGGCGGTAAGCGGCGGCAAAACCTCGCTCGCGATGGCTTTTGCGGCTCAGGCGACGCAGCGCGAGGCCGCCGCCTGGATCGAAACCGGCAACAGCCTTGACCCGCTGAGCCTGACTGCCAGCGGGATCAATCCGGCGCGGATGCTCTGGGTGGCCTGTCCCGCGCCGTCACACGGACGCACGTTGCCGGCGCTCAAGGTGGCGGAATGGCTCCTCGGCGTCGGCGGCTTCGGGCTGGTGGTGCTGGATTTGGCCGGCGAACAGCGCCTGCTTCCGATCGGCGTATCGTTGCGGATCGCGCGCGCGGCCGAAGCGAGCGGCGCCGCGGTGATGGTGCTGGCCGAACGTCGCGTTTGTGGGGCGCCGGCGGCGCTCACGTTGAGCTTGACGGGGCGGCAGGCGCGGTTCAGCCGCAGCGCTCCCCAGGCACCGGCGCTGTTCGACGGTATCGAAGTCGAACTCACGGTGCGGCACAACAAGCTCGGGGGAGTGGGCGCCGGAGTGCGCTGGTCTGCGGTGACGGCATGGGATTCCCGGTCGGGGCGTGCGCGGCGGAGCGCGGCGGCCGCAGAACCCCGGCCTCTTGCCGTCGATGCGGGTTGAGCATGTACCGCGGCCGTTTTATTCCGGCGTCGGACGGAAGTCTCCCCGCGGCGGTCCAGCCGACGGAGTTGACGGCTGACGAGGCGGATGCGCGCAGGGCCGGCGGGCGACGTATCGCCTGTGTCCTGATTGCCGATTTTCCGATAGCGGCGCTGGTGCGGACCAATCCGGAATGGCGCGAACGGCCGCTGGCCCTGACCCGCCAGGCGCGGCCGCGACCGGCGCGCGGCGGGACGGCGGCGACCTCCTCGAAGGAGCCGGCGGGGCAATGGACGCCGTATGGCGAATTGAGCCACGTGGCGCCGGTGGCAGCGGCAATGGGAGTGCGGGCGGGCATGACGATCGCGCAGGGCCGCGCGCTGCTGCCGGAGCTGATCGTGACCCATCCGTCGCCCGCCGCCGAGGAGGCCGCACGGGCCGCGCTTATCGATGTGGCCTGGTCGTTTTCGCCCGTGATCGAAGAACGTGCGCCGGGATGTGTCTGGATCGACCTGAGCGGCACGGAAGGGCTTTATCGTCAGGAGCCATACGCGGCGGCGACGGCGTTGGAGCAGCGGATCGCCGAAGCGATTGCACGGCGGGTGCGCGGGATTGGCCTGGAAGCGGCGGTCGGGATCGCGTCGAGTAAGGAGCTGGCTTACCTGGCGGCGCGCTGCGGCGGGTTGCGCCTGGTGGCGAACGGGCGGGAGCGGGAATTCCTCGACTGGATGCCGCTCGAACTGACCGAGCTGGGGACGGCATCCGGCGGATTGCCGGACTGGCTCAAGCGGATGGGGCTGCGACGGCTGGGCGATCTGGCGCGGCTCGATCCGCACGCGGTGGGCACGCGGATGGGCGCGGCGGGAGTGGCGCTCGCCCGGCTGGCGCGGGGGGAAGGATCGGCGCTAGTCAGGGCCCGGCCCCGACCCGAGGATTTTACGGAAGCGCTCGAGCTCGAATACGGGATCGAGCAACTCGAGGCCTTGACCTTCCTTCTGCGCGCGATGCTCGACCGGCTGTGCGCGCGTCTCGCCCTGCGCGGACTCGCGGTCGGCGGTTTGACGCTGGGACTGGGACTGGCGGATGGCGGGCGCGACGAACGGCGGATTACAGCAGCGGCGCCGACCACGGAAAGCGCGGCACTGCTCACGCTGCTGCGGTTGAACCTCGAAGCCCGCGGGCCCGCCGCGGCCGTCGAAACGCTTCGTTTGACGGCGGAAGCGCGTCAACCGCGTCCGCTGGTGAACGATCTGTTTCAGCCGCCGGCGCCGGCCGCGGATCGGCTGGGGGTGGTGATCGCGCGGATTGCGGCGCTCTGCGGTCCGGATCGGGTCGGCACGCTGCTGGCGGCGGACTCGTATCGACCGGAAGCGGTACGGGTGGGTGCGTTCGCACCGTCAGCCGCGGGCGCCGCGCCGCCGCAATCAACCCTGGCGGGCAAGACTCCGGCGGGCAAGCCGGACGTTGCGCCGATTGCGCTGCGAGCGGTGCGGCCGGCCGAAGAGGTCGAAGTGCTGTGCCTCGGTGAACGTCCGCAGTTCGTACGGGGAAAGCGCGTATGCGCGCGGGTGATATCGAGCGCCGGACCGTGGCGGCGGCAGGGCGAATGGTGGTCCGCCGCGACCGGGGAGGAGCAGGCAGGGCCGGTGGCGCGACCGGCGGCGTATGCGCGCGATTACTACGAACTGGCGCTGGCCGACGGCGGCGTTTACCGGGTGTATTACGATCATCAACGCGGACAGTGGTTCGTCGACGGCGTGTATGACTAGCGGGACTTGGCGAGAAGGGCGGCGGCGATGGGGGCGAGGGATCAGCGCGGGCCCCTCCGGCGAGGCTGACTGCGGCGCGGCGGCGCGCTAGGAGTAACCGATGCGCCTCAACTATCGGCAGTCTCTCGCGCCGCTCAAGCTGGTGATCGGCCTGATCGTGATCATGGGGGTCGCGCGTGAACCGGCGAGCGGGAGTGGAGCGGCCGCCATGACCGATCCCAAGCCACCGCAGGTGAGTATCGATTTCCTCTTTCCGCCGAGCGTGCTTATCCAGGAAGGCAAGCCGCGGCTGGTTTATGAGATGCGCATCTCCAACTACGTGCCGCAGGCGTACACGTTGGAAGCGATCGCGGTGGAGGCCGGAAAAAAGCGGTTCCGTTACGACGGCGCGACGCTCCGTGAGATGACGCGATTTCTGGGCGCCAGGGAGCCCATCGCCAGCACGCTCGCTTTGGCCCCGGGACAGAGCGCGATCGTTTTCTTTACGCTCACGTTTGACGACCGCGCGGAGGTGCCGGCCGCGTTGGAACATACGCTGCATTTCCGGGCGCCGGACCAGACGCTGCACGCGCTCGTACCGGCGCCGCTGACGGTCGGACAGCAGCCGCCGGTGGTGGTCGCTCCGCCGCTGCGCGGCGGTGACTGGATCGCGGGCGACGCGACCCACAACGGCCCCGACGCGGCCCATCGGCGGACGATTCTGCTGGCCGCGGGCCGGCCGTGGCTCGCGCAGAGATATGCGATCGATTGGGTGAAGTATCGGCTGGTGGGCGGCGAGGCGACGACCTGGTCGGGACCGGAGGATCAGAACGCGAGCTATTTCTGCTACAACGCGCCGATCTACAGCGTGGCCGACGGCACGGTGGTGGCGGCGATGGACGGGGTGCCGGAAAATGTGCCGCATTCGGGGAAATATGCAGTGGAGATCAACTTTATCAATGCCGGCGGCAATTACGTGGTGGTCGATATCGGCGCGAATCGCTACGTGTTCTATGCGCACATGCGACCGGGGTCGGTGGCGGTGAAGGTTGGCGACCATGTGACGACGGGTCAGTTGATCGGCCATATCGGCAATACCGGCAGCTCGACCGAGCCGCATCTGCATATGCATATCGTCGACCATCCGTCGTTTCTCGCCGGCCAGGGGATCCCGTATGAATTCGATCGCTTCCGGGCGAGCGGCGCGCCGGAGGTTATCGCGCGGCCGCGCGATCAGATGGCCTTTCGCAACTTCGGCGCCCTCGCGCCGGCGCAGGATGATTATCCGGCCAACAATGCCGCGGTGACCTTCCCTGAGTCGCCCTAGAAGGGAGCGCAGCGCATGGACGCGGAAGCGGAGCGGATCGAGCGGCGGTTGAACGTCGATTTTCTGATGTCGGTATGCGCGCTGCTGATCAGCGCCGTGGTCTGCGCGACGGCGGTCTATCAGCTACGCAATGCGTCGCTGATGATGGCGGCGCAGACCTGGCCCTACGTCACCGCGGGCTGGCAGTACGACAATGACGAGGCGGGGATCGTGATCATCAACGACGGTCAGGGTCCGGCGATTGTTCATGCGGTGAGTCTCGCGATCGACGGCGAGCCGCAGCATGACGTGGTCAGCGCGCTGCGTCGGTTGATCAGCGGGCAGGCGGGCCAGGTGCAGGTCGACGCGATCGGCCATGGGAGCGTGATTCGCCCGGGGCAGACGATGCGCCTGCTGATGGTGCGCGGGGCGCAGTGGAACACGCAACTGCGGGCCGCGCGCAAGCGGATCCGAGTGGGCCTCTGTTACTGCTCGGTGCTCGATCGCTGCTGGACAACCACGCTCGATAGTCTGCCGACCGCCGTGGACCATTGCACTGAACGCGACAGTCTCGCGGTGCCGGAACCCGATTAGGACAGCGACGGCGCGGGCGGTGGCCGGCGGCGCGCTGCCGCGCTGCAAGCGGACGCCGGCGGCGCGCCTCGGCTGGAGCTCAGGCGTGGCGGTGGAGATTCACTCGATATCGTCGCCGGAATCGGCTGCGGGCGGGGCTGCGGGCGCGGCCGCGGCGGAGGGTTGGACGGCGGTCGGTGTGGCCGTCGGCGTCGGTGGCGGCGGCGTGTTGTAGAGGCCGAGGTCCTGGATGATCTCGACGGCGTGAAGCGAAGGATCGACGTTGGGATAGACCTTCACGATGGTGCCGTTTTCGTCGATCACGTAAGTGACGCGGCGGTCGAGGCCGAGAATCGGGATGCCGTTGGCGACGCCGTAAGCGCGGGCAATCTTCTTGTCGGGATCGGCCAGCAGGGGGAAGGGCAGTTGATATTTGCGGGCGAAGCCGCGATGAGAATCGGCCGAATCAACGCTGCATCCGAGCAGCACGATGCCCCATTGCTGAAAGCGGGCGTAACCGTCGCGGAAGGCGCACGCTTCCCGGGTGCATCCGGGGGTGCCGTCCTTGGGATAGAAATAGAGCACGACCTTCCGCCCGTGGTAGTCGCTCAGGCGGACGGGAGTGACCTGATCACCGAGGACGGCGTCGGTGGCGAATTCGGGCGCGGTATCGCCGACCTTAAGGAGTTCGGCGCGGGCGAGTTTCGGGAACAGTAAAGCGAGCAGCATCGTGGTCAGTACGGCCGTGAGGCCGGCGTGAACGGCGCCGCGGCGCGCGGCGCGCGGTCGGTCAGGTGGCGCGCAAGGCGCCATCCGAGGAGCGGGAACAGTGGGCGCCGCAGGCGGCATCGGGTCATACGTAGTGGAGCCAGCTTGAATAACGCGCGTCACGACCGTGAAGGGCGGCCTGGAAGACCTCGATGATATTGCGGGTGATCGGACCGGGGCGCCCGGCACCGATCCGGCGATCGTCGAGTTCGCGCACCGGAGTGACTTCGGCGGCGGTGCCGGTCATGAAGGCCTCGTCGGCGATATAGACGGCGTCGCGCGGGAAGAATTGTTCGACCACGGGAATCTGCAGGTCGCGCAGGATTTTGATGACGGCGTCGCGGGTGATGCCGGGGAGACTCGAGGTGACGGGCGGCGTCTTCACCACGCCGTCGCGAACGATAAAGAAATTTTCGCCGCTGCCTTCGGCGACGAAGCCGTTGACGTCGAGCAGCAGCGCCTCATCGTAGCCGAGCTTGCGGGCTTCGGTGCCGGCGAGCGCCGAGTTGACATAAGGGGCGGAGAGCTTGGCGTAGGCGGGCAGCGAATTGTGATGATAGCGAACGAAGGACGAGGTCTTGAGGCGCACGCCTTTGGCCAGGCCGTCCTCGCCGAGATAGGCGCCCCAGGGCCATACGGCGATGGCGACGCGGACCTTGTTATCGCGCGCCGAGACGCCCATCTGGCCTTCGCCGTAAAAGGCGATTGGGCGGATATAGCACTCCTGCAGGCGGTTGACGCGGACGGTGTCGGCGCAGGCCTTGACCAGCTCCTCCTGGGAGAACGGGATGGTCATCTCGACGATATGCGCGGAGTCGAGCATCCGGCGGATATGCTCGTTGGCGCGGAAGATCGCTGAGCGACCGTCGTCGCACTTATAGCAGCGCATCCCTTCGAAGACGGCCATGCCGTAATGCAGGCTATGGGTGAGGACGTGGACGCGGGCTTCGTCCCACGGAATCAGACCACCGTCCATCCAGATTTTATCGGTACGTAAGCCGTCGGATGCCACAATTTCCTCGCGGTATGGTTGCGGCCGATCAAGCTTGGGCGGATGCGGCGCGCAGATGTGTATGCATTCTTAGTGAAAGCCCGCGGCAGCGACAAGCGCTTCACTCGGTGGCGTTGGGATCGGGCGCGGTGAGGCCGCGTGACTCTTCGGCGAGGGTCGGGAGCGGCGCGGCGGCGAGCGGCGCGGCAGCGAGCGGTGGGGGCGCCATCGCGGGATCGCCGCCGTTGTGCGGTAGCGACGTGGCAAGCGCGGTCGGCGTCGGACGGCGGCGGCGGCCGGAACGGCGACGGCGGCGGCGCAGGGAGGCTTTCGGCGGGGCCGGGGGCGCGGCAAGAAACTGATCGAGCTCTGCGGGGTCATCGCCGATCGTCGGCGCGACCAATTCGAAGAGGCGGCGGGCGTCGTTGAAGTAGGGGCGCGTGGCCAGCCGTCGCAGATTGCGCGCGCGGGTGACGATCAGCGTGAGCGCTTCGAGCAGCACGCGCATCTGATCGGTTTCGGCGCGCGAGAAACCGCGTTGGCGGAGCGCGTCAACCAGGGCGAAGCGGTCGCCGGGGTTGGCCGCGCGCTGCTGCGCGAGATGAAGATCGGCATAGAGGCAGGCCAGGATGAGCGGGCGCGGGGGGTCGATGCCGCGGGCAATCAAGGCGCCCAGCCGTGTGAGATTGGCTACGGACGGCGCGGTTTCGAGGTCCGGGGCGGCAGCGAGATGGGCGGCGAGCAACGGCAGCAGCAGTTCGAGCAGGCCGAGACGCTGCAGCAGCATCAGGGCGAGGTCGGCGTCGGGCAGGGTCAGGGTGCGAAAGGTCTCTTCGACGAGGCGTGGAGTGGAAGCCTTGAGCAAATCGCGGCGATGGCGCTCGATAGCGGCGAGGGTCGCCGGTTCGATCTCGAGGCCGAGTTTAACCGCGAAGCGCACGGCGCGGATCATCCGCACCGGATCCTCGCGCATCCGGAGCTCGGGGTCGCCGATCGTGCGAATCAGCCGCGCCTTGATATCGGCCGCGCCGTTGACGTAGTCGATGACGCGGAAGGTTGCCGGATCGTAGAAGAGGGCGTTGATGGTGAAATCGCGGCGGAAGGCGTCTTCCTCGGGCGTGCCGAAGGTATTGTCGTGACGGATGAGCGGATCGTCGTCGAGGGTAAGCTGTTCGGCCTGGCGGCGAAAGGTGGCAACCTCGATGTTCTGCTGGCGGAAAAAGACATGCACGAGGCGGAAACGGCGGCCGATCATGCGGGAATTGCGGAACAGTTCGCGCACCTGATGGGGATGGGCCGAGGTGGCGACGTCGAAGTCCTTGGGCCGCCCGCCCATCATGAGGTCGCGAACGCCACCGCCGACGAGATAGGCGATATGGCCGGCGCCGATTAAGCGGTAGAGAACCTTGAGGACGTTGGGATCGATATCGCGGCGGGAGACCGGATGCTCGGCGCGTTCGAGGATAACTGGGGTCACCATCACGACCTGAGTCCGCGAATGACTATGGCGACTCTAGCATGCGCGCGGGGCAAGTTCATCGCTTGGAGATGAGGCACGCTGTCGACGGCAATTAAGCAGCTATTGTATGCTTAAGCGATTTATTTGCACTGCCAACAGGTCATGCTATCGGCACCGTCAGATCGGACGGGGCGTCGCAAACGTCGCGGGAGGGCGTGCGGAACGGCGGTAATCGTGCCGTCAGAGGGAGCTTGCTAGAATCGTCGGATGATCAAGAGCGATGGTCGCACGATAAATGTCGTCAGCCACGGTCCCTCGTGCCTCGACGGGGTGATGGCGGCGGCGGCGGTGCGCCGGTTTCATCCGGGGGACCGCGTGCATACGGTGCTGGCGGCCAATGGCGACAGTGATCGGGTGATCCAGGGGGTGCAGCCGCGGGCCAACGGCAGGATCGACGAGTTATGGATAACGGATTTATCGTGGACAGCGACGGCGACGCGGGACCATCTGATCCGGATGGCGGAGAGCGGCACGGCGATCTTCTGGATCGACCACCATCGCACGGTGTTGTCACGGCGCGACGCACCGGAATATCAGGCGACTTTCGCGGGACGGGTGCTGAGTGAGAAATTTTCGGCGGCGAAGCTCACCTATCATTTCCTGATGCAGCGGGCGCAGGCCGCGCACGATGAGGAGGCGCTGCGCGCGGGGCGGAATTTTGCCGCCTTCGCGGATCTGGCCGACGATCACGATCGCTGGATTCATGCGATCCCGGAATCGGAAGACTGGGCGCTGGCGGTGCAGACCCTCGGCGGGATCGAATCGTATCGCGACATTATCCAACTGGACGAGCCGGTGATGACGCGCCGGCTGCGGGCGGCGCTGGAGGAAGGGCGGTCGGCGATGGCGCGCAGTCTCGAGATTGCGCGGAGCACGCTCGTCGAGCGTTCGCTGGGCAACGGACTGAGTGTGTGCAGCGCGTGCTGCATGGGCTACAGCAGCGAGGTGGCGGCGAAGCTCTACGCCGAACGCCGGCAGACGGTGGTGGCGCTGTTCGATTTGCGAAGTCTTGGGGTGAGTCTGCGGCGCAGCGCCGATTGTGAAGTGGATCTTTCGGAACTGGCGCGGCATTTCGGCGGCGGCGGGCATGCGGCGGCGGCGGGTTTTTCCGTCGCCGAGGTGAAGCGGGCGCCGGCCGAACGGCTGGTCGAACTGCTCGGTCATCACCTGATTGATTAGGAGCCCGGCGATTACTGCGGAGCCAAGGGGCGGGCGCGGCGCTCGCGGGTGGCCGTGCTGCTGATCGTTCTGGACCTTGCGGGCACGCTGGTTTTTGCGGTCGAGGGAGCGATGGCCGGACTGGCCGGAGGGCTCGATGTCTTCGGTCTGCTGGTGGTCGCTTTCGTGACGGCGCTCGGCGGCGGGACGATGCGCGATCTGCTGATCGGGGCGGTTCCGCCGAATTCGATTCGCGACTGGCGTTACGGCGGGATCGCTTTTGCGGGTGGCGCGGCGGTGTTCTTCCTGCATTACTTCGTCGGACGGCTGCCCGGCGAGCTGCTGATGGTCCTTGATGCCGCGGGGCTCGCGCTGTTTGCGGTCGCCGGGACCGAGAAGGCGCTGGACTACGGGGTGGGCGAATTCGCGGCGGCGTTGATGGGAACGATCACGGCGGTGGGCGGCGGCACGCTGCGCGATGTATTGCTGGCGCAGATTCCGCTGGTGCTGCGCGCCGACGTCTATGCGACGGCGGCGCTGGCGGGGTCGCTCGTACTGTTAGCGGCGCGGCGGCTGGGGAGTGGGCCGCGGGCGGCCGCGGCGTTGGGTGCGGGCGGCTGCTTCGTCCTGCGGGTGGTTGCCGCGACCCATCACTGGAATCTGCCGCATGCGCTGTAGGGAATCTGCCGCATGCGCGGTAGGGGCCGGACGGCACCGGGGGTCACATCCCGATGAGATTCGCCTTCTCGATGACGTTGCGGATGATGCGGACCGAGGCGGCGTCGATCATGACGCCGTCGAAGGTTACCGCGCCAAGACCTTCGGCCTCGGCTTTGGCGTAGGCGGCGGCGAGCTGGCGGGCGCGGTCGACCTCTTCCTGGGACGGCGAGAACATCTCGTTGGCGATATCGATCTGGCTCGGATGAATGGCCCATTTGCCGACGAAGCCCATGGTGGCGGAGCGCAGCGCCTCCTCGCGATAACCGTCGGGATTGCGGAAGTCCGCATAGGGGCCGTCGATGGCGTCGATCCCGGCGGCGCGGGCGGCGACGACGATCTTGCTGCGCGCGTAGTGCCAGATATCGCCGGGGTAGGTGGTGATTGAACCGCCGATGGTTTTACCCATCCGCACGCCCTGCGAAGCGCTGAAGTCACCCGGGCCGAAGATGATCGCTTCAAGGCGCGGAGTGGCACGGGCGATCTCCTCGACGTTAATCAGGGCTTCGACCTCTTCGATGAGGCATTCGAGGGCAATTTTTCTGGTGCGTTTAAGGCGCATCTCGATCTGCGTTAGCAGGGTATCGACCCAGAGGACGTCGCGGGCGGTCTTGACCTTGGGAATGATGATGATGTCGAGGAAGTCGCCGGCCTGTTCGACGACCTCGATAACGTCCTGATAAGCGTATTCGGTTTCCAGGTTATTCATGCGGATGGCGCGGGTTTTACGGCCCCAGTCGAGCTCTTTGAGGGCGCGAATCACCTTGCCGCGCGCTTCGACCTTTTGATTGGGTGCGACGGCGTCTTCGAGATCGAGGAAAACGACGTCGGCATTGGAGGCGAGGGCCTTTTCGATCATCCGCTCGTTGCTGCCGGGGGTGGAGAGTTCGCAGCGTCGTAGTCTCATCGGAGAACTCCTTGACGGAAGAGGTTATGCGCCTCGCTCAGGATAGCAAGCGGCGAGCGACCGCGGCCACGCTTGCGTATCGTGAGCCAAGAGCTGGCGCGGCGCGGGAGGATGACGGGCGAAGCTCGGCCCACGGTCGGATGACCTTCGGGGCGTGAGCCGCGCGGGGGCTAACGCGGGCGCCGTCGACCACCGGGGCGCGCGGTTTTCGAACGGGCGGGTTTGGCGCGCTTGGTGACCTTGCCGCCGCGCGGGCGTGGCGCGAGTGCGCTCGGCGCCATCGCCGCGGCTTTGCGGGTGGTGGCGCGGCGGCGGCGCACGGCGCGAGCGGACGGCTTGACGCTGCCGGCGCGGGTCGGCGGGCGGAGCGCCGGTTTTGCCGGTTCCTCGTCAACGGCCAGTCCCTCGGTGGTGAAGGCGCGTTTCTTGATGAGGGTTTTGCGCTCGCCTTCGAAGACGGTCTCGCCGCGCTGATTGACACCCCAATGACGGAAATGGACGAGGCCGACGTTCTGATGACCGCGCAGCTCGGCAGGATCGTCGGTTTTGGCGAGCACTTCGGTGAAGGCATAGAGGGTGTCGCCATGGAGGACGGGGACGCGAAAGCGGACCTTGTCGAGGGCCACTTCCTCGACGGCGTTTTCGCCCGTGTCCTGCATCGCGAGTCCGATCACCAGCGAGGCGGTCACGCCGCCGAAGGTGATGCGATGCTGCTGGGGCAGCGAGGCGGCAAGATGTTCGTTGAAGTGGGCCTGGGCGGTGTTGAGAACGAGGTTGGTGATGAGCACGTTCTCGAGGCCCTCGACGGTTTTGCCGCGGGCGTGCTCATAGACGTCGCCGAGGTTGAAGTCTTCGTAGTAGTTGTTGCGGCCGGTGAGGGCGGCGAGATCGATAGTCATTCGGGGAGCGCTCCCAGGAGACGGTCGGAGATGATGCGCAACTGGATCTGCGAGGTGCCTTCAAAAATCTTGGTGAGGCGGGCGTCGCGCCAGTAGCGCTCGAGTGGCAGATCGCGGGTATAGCCGTAACCGCCGTGGATCTGCAGGGCGTCGGAGGTGACCCGTTCGGCCATCTCGGTGGCGAACCACTTGACCATCGAAGCCTCCTTGTCGCAGCGCCGTTTGCTGTCGACGTCGGTGGCGACGGCGTACATCAGTTGGCGGGCGGCTTCGACATTGGCCGCCATCTCGGCGAGTTTGAAGCGGATGGCCTGGAATTCGGCGATCGGGCGTTTGAATTGCGAGCGGCGCTGGGCGTAGGCCAGCGAATCCTCGAGGGCGCCGCGGGCGAGACCGATGGCGCGGGCGGCGGTATGGACGCGGGCGACTTCGAGAAAAGCCATCATGGTGTAGAAGCCGCGGCCCTCCTCGCCGACCATCGTGGTGGCGGGGATGCGACAATTGTCGAAATGGAGTTCCCAGGTCTTCCAGCCGAAGTAACCGATTTTGCGAATCGGCGTGCCGGTGCATCCGGGGGGCAGCTTGCCGCGCTCCTTTTCGATCATGAACTGGGTGATGCCGACGTGGCGGCGCTTGCCTTCGGGCGGCGCCGTGCGCGCGAACAGGTGAATGAAGTCGGCGCCGTCGGCAAAGGTGCACCAGGTCTTGGTGCCGTTGATGACGAAATCATCGCCGTCGCGCGTCGCCTTGCAGGAAACGTTGGCGAGGTCGGAGCCGGCGTCGGGTTCGGAGAGGGAGAAGGCGCCGAGATACTCACCGCGCGCCATTTTGGGGAAGATTTTGCGTTTCTGCTCTTCGGTAATGTCGCCCCAGATACCGTTGCCGCGCGCGATGATACTGGCGACGCTCATCCAGGCGCGCGCCAGCTCTTCGGCGACTAGCGCATACTCGAAGCATCCGAGGCCAAGCCCGCCGTATTCTTCGGGAATGAGGATGCCGAAATAGCCGAGCTCGCCCATCTTGTTGCGCAACTCCATCGGGATATCGCCCTCGACGGGGTCGAGCTTGTTGGCCACGGGCAGGACCTCGTTGAGGGCGAACTCCCGCGCGGTGTCCTGGATCAGCTTGCGCTCTTCGGTGATATAGCTCATGCGCGGAGGCTTCCTTTCGGCAAAAGATTGGAGCGGCGGAAGTCGACGACCAGATGCTCGTCGGAACCGGCGCCGAGTTCGCTCGCGGCAAAACCTTCGGTATGCCAGGTGACGATGCCGTGATCGGGGCGGCTGGTTGATTCGCGCTTATCGACCACGGTGCTGCGCGCGACGAGCGTGACGCCGGGATGCACGGGGCGGTGGAAGGTCAGGTTATCGACGCCGAGAAAGAGGCCGCCCGCCTCGCTCAGGTCTTCGACCGAAAGGCCGAAGACGGTCAGAAAAACCAGCATCGGATTGATGAGCGGGGTGCGATGGCCATGGGCGCGCGCATAGGGCGCGTTGAAGTAGAGGGGGTTGTAGCTCAGGGTGAGGGTCGAGAAGAGGGTGTTATCGCTTTCGGATAAGGTTCGCCCCCAATGATGCTGGAAGGTCTGTCCGACCTCGAAATCGTCGTAGAGGTTGCCCTTGGGCAGCTTGCGCGCCCGTGAGCGGAAGTCGTCGGTCATGCAGCTTCACTCCGTGTTTTGTCCGGCCGGCGCGGCGACGGACAAATTCAGCGTCGATACTCTGCCATGACGGGCGGCGGCGCTCAAATTGCGCGAAGGGGCGGAAGGCGGCACTGGCGGCCGGGGGTGGCGGCGCTCTTGGCTTGATCGGCGCGGCGTGTTAGTCGGGATCGATATGAAAACGCTGCGAGCGCTGGTCGTGGCGGCCGTCGTGGCCCTGCCGATGCTGACGGCAGGATCGCTGGCGCAGGGTTTTGATCTGCGCAAACTGATGGGCTACGGCGACTATGATCCGACCCTCAACACGTTCAAGCTGATCCACGTGGCCGACCTCAAGAAGCTGATGCAGGAGGGCAAGTCGGGACTGTATCTGTACGACGCCAACGATGCCGAGGTGCGGGCGAAGTACGGGGCGATTCCCGGGGCGGTGCTGTTGCCGTCGGACGATCAGTATCCGCTGTCGATGCTGCCGGCGGACAAGCACGCGGAGCTGGTGTTTTATTGCACGAACTGGCTCTGCACGGCCTCGCATGAAGCCGCCCGGCGGGCCGTCGGCGCGGGCTACGAGGATGTGAGCGTGATGTCCGACGGGATCATGGGCTGGGCCAAGGCCGGCGAGCCGACCACGCTCAGCACGACGACCGAGGGCCGCTCCAACTCCTGAAAGGCCCGAAGGCGGTCGGGCGTGCTGAAAGCGCGGTCGCTCAGCGTACCGCGATCCGCGATCGTCAGGCGGTCTGACGCGCTGAAGCGTCAGGATTGATGCCGCTTCAGGAACTCGCGCACGCGCGCTGCGGCAAGGGGCGCGGCGGCGGGAGTCTTCCATTCCTGGATGACCTCGATTTTGGGGTTCAGGCGAGCGATGGCGGCCGAGATGGGCGCCGGATGGTAGAGGTCATCGCCGCACAGGAGAAGCATCGGAATTTCGCACGAGCGGACGAAGTCGGGGCCGACGCAGAAAACGAAATCGGTGCCGTACATGTTCTGGCGGAAGGCGGCCAAGGCGGCGTCGGTGAGGTTAGGCTGACGGGTCTTCATCTCGGCGGCCCAGCCGTCGAACATCTCGAAGAAGGCCGGGCGATTTTCGTGCAGGCCGATCGGGTTTTGCAGCACGGCGGCGCTAATCCTGTCGGGGGCGGTGCGGGCGATATTGAGGCAATAGGATGAGCCGATGCAGCCGCCCATCACATGGCAGCGATCGATCTTGAGGTGGTCGAGCAGGGCGAGGTGATCGGCGGTATAGGTGTGCCATCCATCGGCGGCGGAGATGGGGCCGTGCGAGCGGCCGGCGTTGCGCTGATCCATCGCGATTACGCGGAAATCGGCAGCGAACTCCCGGGTCGGATCGAAGGGGCTGCGATGCCAGAATTCGATCGCCGAGCGCATCCCGCCCGGCGCGAACAGCAGGAGCGGATAACCGTGGCCGAATTCCTCGTAGTAGAGGGAGACTCCGTTGCGTTCGAAAGCAGGCATGATGGTCCTCGCTGCGATTGGGTATGCTTGGGGCGCGCGCTGATGCGATATCCCAGGGGGCTCAGGTCAGCAGGCCGCCGCCATCTATAGTGAGCGTGGTGCCGGTCACGAAACCGTTCTTCATCAGGAAGATGACGCCGTCGGCAATCTCCTCGGGTCGCCCGGGGCGTTTGACGGGGAGGCGGCGCGAATACTCGGCAATCACGGCGGCGCGCCGGTCGCCGAAAGCTTCGAGGAAGGGTGTATCGACGAGGCCGGGCTGGATGGTGTTGACGCGAATCGGCGCGAGGTCGAGGGCGAGCGCGCGGGCGAAGCTCTCGATGGCGGCGCAGGAGGCGGTGGCGACGGCGGCGCCGGGAATCGGTCGGGTGCCGGCGGTACCGGACATAAAGGTGATCGAGCCGCCAGCGCCCATTCTGGGGGCGGCGTACTTGGCGGCGAAGAGCGCGCCGAGGAAGCGGGTTTCGAGCGCGGGGCGCATCGCGTCGGTGGCCGGCGCCAGTTTGGGATCGAAGGAGACCACGCCGGCGGTGATGAAGACGTGATCGACGTGATCGAAGGAAGCAAAAAAGTCGCGCGTGCCGGGTTCATCGGTGACGTCGAGGGCCACTGTGCGCAGGTCGGTTTCGAGCGCGCGGCGGGCCGCCTCGAGACGCTCGCGGGAGCGGCCGGTGATGGTCACGCGAGCGCCCTCGGCGAGGGCCGCGCGGGCGGTGGCGAGACCGATGCCTGAGCTGCCGCCGAGAATAACAACGGTTTGATCCTTGAGCGTCATGGTCAGCCTCCTCGCGGGTCAGACGAGAAAACGCTCGAACCACTCACGGGCGAGGCGGGAGGACTCGTCGAGCCATTTACCGCCGTAGATCTCATAGTGAGTGATCGGCAGGACGACCAGTTTTTTGGGTTCGCGCGCCCGCTCGTACATCTTTTCGTAGCCGTCGATGCGGCAGAGGTCGTCGTCGCGGGCGCCGATGAGCATCAGGGCGCGCGGCGCGATGCGATCGACGATTTCGAGTGGTTTATACTCGAGGGTTTTTTCGAGCGTCTCCCAGGAGATATCGATACGGGAGGGGGCGATATTTTTGAGCGACTCGCCGAGGAAGGCGTTGGTCTGCGCGCTGTTGAGGGCGTCGAGCGGACTCAGGCGGTCGCCGGTGCCTTCAACGGCGCGGCGGCGGCGATCCTCGGCGATCCGGCGCAGGAGCTGCTCACGCTCGCCGAAGCGGCGGGTATCGAGCAGGAAGCGTTCACCATCGCCGAAGCCGACCTGACCGACGACGGCCTTGATGCGCGTATCGAGAGCGGCCGCATACGGGGCATTGGCACCGCCGAAACTGGTGCCCCACAGGCCGATGCGGTCGGGATCGACTTCCGGCAGGGTTTCGACGTAGCTGATGGCGTTGCGGATATCGTCGATCTGTTCGAGCGGAATGAGGCGGCGGCGGGTGCCTTCGCTGCCACCGTAACCGCGATAATCGAAGGTCAGGGCAACGAAGCCGGCGGCGGCGAAAACTTTGGCGTAATCGGGCAGAATCATTGAACGGATGCCGGTGAAGCCGTGGCAGAGGACGACGGCGGGGCGGCGCTCGCCGGGCTGATAGTCGGGCGGGAGGAAGAGATCGCCTTCCATCCGCGCGCCCTCGCTGAAGAAATTGACGGTCCGCGTTTCCATCGCGTTGCCTCCCGGGGGCTCTGAGTGACGTGGAGCTTGGGGCCATCCTCGCAAAGGTGGCGCGGAATATACAAGCCGCGATTGCGGTCGACGGCGGGTCTACTTAAATGCGCGGCGGCGCGCGGCTAGTTTTGAAGTAGCGGGATTGGAAGATGGCGCACGGCAAGGTTCGGCGACTGTTGGGTAGTGTGGCTTCGGCGCTCGCGGCGGGGGCGATACTCGCGCTGTTCTTTGCCTACAAGCGCCATGCGCCGGCGCTGCCGCGGGTGCGGCTGCACGTCGAAGTCCGGGAATTGCCGTACGACACGTTCTGCTCGCTTTATCGGATGCTGGCGGCCTACGCAATCTCGCTGGTGTTCGCGCTGGTATACGGGATTAGCGCGGCGCGGAGCCGGGCGCGCGAACGGATCATGATTCCGATAATCGACGTGGCGCAATCGGTGCCGGTGATCGGGTTTTTTCCGGCGGCGATCTATTTTTTCGTCTCGATGGCGCACGGCCGGCTCGGCGTGGAGCTCGCGGCGATCTTCCTTATCTTCACCAGCATGGCCTGGAATATGGTGCTCGGGGTGTTCGAGTCGGTGCGGACCATCCCGCTCGATTCGCTCGAAGCGCTCGACTCCTTCGGCGCGAGCCGCTGGCTCAAGCTGCGCCGGCTCATCCTGCCGGCGTGCGTCCCGAAGCTGGTCTATAACTCAATTCTGTCGTGGGTCGCGGGCTGGTACTTCCTGATCGCCTGCGAGATCATCACGGCGGGGCCGGCGGAGTACAGCCTGCCCGGTCTCGGCAGTTACCTGATGCGCGCGGCGGACAAGGGCCGGTGGTCGGAACTGATCCTGGCGCTGGTGGCGCTGCTCAGCGTGATCGTCGTGATGGACGGGCTCATCTGGCAGCCGTTGGCGGCGTGGGCGGAGAAGTTCCGCTACGAATTCGCCGCGTCATCCGAGTCGACGCCATCGTTCGGCCTGTTCAACTTTCTGCGGGGGATCGGACCGATGGTGGTGCGCGGCGTGCGGACGCTGGCGGCGCCGCTTTTTGTCTGGATGCGGGAACGGCTGCGGACGCGGGCGCCCTTCAATCCGGCGACCTATCCGCGGCTCGCGAAGAGCGGGCAATGGGCGCGGATCACGTTGACCGCCCTGCTGATCGCGTGGTGCGCGTATGCGCTGGTCTCGGGTGGGGCGGCGCTCATCCGCACGTTGGCCCATCCATGGCCCGCGGCGGCGTGGCAAATTCCGGCGGCGACGCTGGCTTCGATGCTGCGGCTGATGGTGGCATACCTGATCTCGCTCTGCTGGACGCTGCCGTGCGCGGTGTATGCCAACGAAAATCCGCGCTTCGGCCAGCGCCTGGCCTCGATCGCGCAGATCCTCGGAGCGGTGCCGGCGACCGCCCTGTTTCCGGTTATCGTGGTGTTCGTGGTCCGCGTGACGGGCGGGATGAACCTCGCCTCGATCCTGCTCATCCTGACCGGGATGCAATGGTATCTGCTGTTCAATCTGCTGGCGGGGGTGAATCAGATTCCGGCCGATCTGAAAGAGGCGGTGCGGGCCTTCGGTCTCAGTCGGGCGGCGTCGTGGCGCAAGCTGACCCTGCCGGCGGTGGCGCCGTCGCTGCTGACGGGCAGTATCACGGCGTGGGGCGGCGGCTGGAACGCCCTGATTCTGTCCGAATACTTTGTCTTTGGCGGAACGACCTACAAGGTCTTTGGCCTGGGGATGATGCTGGATGAGGCGGTCTATCAGAGCAACAGCTCGCTGATGATCCTGCTGACGCTGCTCGCGATGGTGCTGACGGTTATCCTGCTCAACCGCTTTGTGTGGCGGCGGCTCTACGATATCGCGACCGAGCGTTATCGAATCGACTATTAGCCCGCGGCGATCGGCGGTCGCGCGGCGCCTCCGGTGGGGGGTCGGGCGGCTTGTGCCGGATGCGCGCCGATGGCAGGCTCGGACTGCCGTGGAGACGCTCGAAGAGACCCGCGCACGGATCGGCACGCCCGATCGTGAGGCCGAACGCGCCGCAGCGCTGCGCCTCGATACGCTGACCAAGCCGCAGGGGAGTCTCGGCCGGCTCGAGGAAATCGTCGCGCGCTACGCCGCAATCCGCGGCGATGGCGGGACGCGGATGGGCCGCGGCGCCCTTCTCGTGTACGTGGCCGATCACGGCGTGGCCGACGCCGGCGTGAGCGCCTACCCGCAAGCGGTAACGGTCGAGATGCTGCGCAATATCGGCGCGGGCGGGGCCGCGATAAGCGTGCTCGCGCGGCGCTTCGGCTACGAGCTGGTGGTCACCGACGTCGGCGTCGCGACCGACACGTCGGCGCGGCCGTTCGCCGGGGTGCGTTATCGGCGGATCGCCGCCGGCACGCGCAACATGCTCGAAGAACCAGCGCTGAGCGAGGCCGAGGCGCGCGCCGCGCTGGCCGTCGGCATCGAGCAGGCGGAGGAAGCGGCGCGCCGCGGCGTGACGCTGCTCGGAATCGGCGAGATGGGAATCGGCAACAGCACTGCCGCGGCGGCGCTGCTGGCGGCGCTGACTGGTATCGCACCGGCGCGACTGATCGGTCGCGGTACGGGCATCGACGACGCCGGGCTCGTGCGGAAGGTGAATGCCGTCGAGGCGGCGCTCGGGCGTCATCGCGAACATCTGGGTAATCCATTGGGAGCGCTGGCGGCGGTTGGCGGTCTCGAGCTGGCGGCGATGGCTGGCGCGTGCCTGGGCGGAGCGGCGGCGCGGGTGCCGGTAGTGGTCGATGGGTTTATCGCCACGGCGGCGGCGGCCACGGCGATAGGGATCGCGCCGCGCGTCGCCGATTTCCTGTTTTTTGCCCATCGCTCGGCCGAGGGTGGACATGGGCTCGCACTCGAAGCGCTGAGGGTCCGCCCGCTGCTCGATCTGGGCATGCGTTTGGGCGAAGGCACAGGGGCGGCGCTGGCCATGAATCTCGTCGAGAGCGCGCTCGCGCTGTTCCATCAGATGGCGACCTTTGCGAGCGCCGGGGTTTCGGAGAAGATCGGATGAAGCGAAGGGCGGCGGAGGGCGCCGCCGCAGCGCTTCAGCGAATCGTCGAGCGGATGCGCCTGGCCGCGGCGTTTCTCACGATTTTCCCAACGCTCGACAAGCGGCCGCGCGCGAGCACGGAGGTGGCGGCGTCGTTCGGCTGGTTTCCGCTTATCGGTTTCGCGATCGGCGGCGCGGTCGCGCTCGGCGATTGGATGCTGACGCGCGTAATGGCGGCATCGCTGCGATCGCTTATCGCGGTGGCGGCGCTGGCGCTGATGAGCGGCGGGATCCATCTCGATGGCCTGGCTGACACCGCCGATGCGTTAGCGGCCGGAAGCGAGCGAGCACGCGCGCTGGCTATCATGCGCGACAGTCGGATCGGCACGTTCGGGGCGCTCGCGCTGATTTTCACAATCGCGCTGAAGGTTGCGGCGCTCGCCGGGCTGCGCGGCAGTCGGCGCCGGGCAATTCTAATCCTGGCGCCGGGCTGGGCGCGCTGGGCGATGGTCGCGGTGGCGCAGGGAATGAACTATCTGCGCGATGAAGGCGCGGGAACGGCGTTGCTGCAGCGGAACGACCGGGGAGTGCTGCTGGTCGCCTCGTCGATTGCGCTGATCGGCACGTTGGCGCTCGGCAAGTGGGTCGGGCTGGCGGCGCCGGTCGCGGCGATCGCGGCGACGGCGCTGTTGCGCGGTTGGTATCGGCGATGGCTCGGCGGCGTGACCGGCGACATGCTGGGGGCGGCCGGCGAAATCGTCGAAAGCGTGGTGATGCTGGCGGCGGTCAGATGAAGCGCGACGGATGCGCGCGAGATGGCTCTGCGCTACAATAGGGACACTTGATGGGTTCGGTTGCAAACACCGGAGGATCCTGATGGCAGCGGAAGTGCTCAGCAGTGAAACAGCGGCGACTCAGGACGAGACGCCTTCAATCAGACTTACCCCGAAGGCCGCGGAAAAGGTGCGCCAGATGGCGCAGCATGAAGGTCTCGGCGCCGACCAGGGGTTGCGCGTCGCGGTGGTCGGCGGCGGCTGCTCGGGTTTCCAGTATGCGTTGAGCTTTGATCAGCGGAAAGACGGCGATATCGTGACGGATTTCGACGGTTTCCGGGTACTGGTCGAGCCGACCGCCCTGCCCTATATCGCCGGCACCACGCTCGACTACGTCGAGGGTCTCCATAACGCCGGGTTCCGCTTCGACAATCCGCGGGCGTCGCGGACCTGCGGCTGCGGATCCTCGTTCAACGTTTAGTCTTTTCGGTTGCGCGCGGAGAGCGACTCGGCTCGAGCGGCGGACTGCGGCGCGGTGAACGATCTCGCGGGCAAGAGTGTGATCGTCACCGGCGCGACGCGGGGGATTGGCCGCGCGATCGCGCTCGAGGCAGCACGGCGCGGCGCCAACGTCGCGTTCAACTACGTGCGAAGCGTCGAGGCGGCGGCGACGCTGCGGAATGAACTCGAGGCGCTGGGCGCGCGCGCGCTGGCGTTTCAGGCCGATGTCGGCGATCTCAAGAGCGCGCGCGAAATGGTCAACGCGGTCAAGAAGGAGTTCGGCGCGATCGACGGGCTCGTCAACAACGCCGGGGTGACCCGCGACAAGCTGCTGGTGATGATGACCGCGGAGGACTGGGACGAAGTTATCCGCACCAATCTGACCGGCGCCTTCAACTTCGCGCGCGCCGCCGCCTTTATCATGATGAAGGCGAAGCACGGATCGATCGTGAACGTCACGTCGATCAGTGGACTTATCGGGATGGCCGGGCAGGTCAATTATTCGGCGTCCAAGGCCGGGCTTATCGGCATGACCAAGGCGATGGCCAAGGAGCTTGGGCGGACGGGCGTGCGCGTGAATGCGCTGGCGCTCGGCTTCGTCGAGACAGATATGACGGCCGCATTGACGGCAGAGCATCGGGCGGCGGCGCTGGAGATGATCGCTTTGCGACGGTTCGGGAAAGTCGAAGATGTGGCGCCGATGGCGGTGTTCCTGTTGAGCGATATGGCCGCCTATATCACCGGCACGGTCATCCAGGTGGATGGCGGACTGGCGATGTGAACAATCGGCGGCGCCGCCAAGCATTAGCGGTTGACCCAATTTTGGGGCGTTACGATAATCAGATGGGAAGCGAGCCGTGCCGCAGACT
>Ga0070741_10002991_pt1 | contig 43351 bp, 37 predicted proteins | sample Coa_R1_4_FD_66440 | JGI IMG/M metagenome (GOLD analysis project Ga0070741, IMG submission 66440) | Surface soil microbial communities from Centralia Pennsylvania, which are recovering from an underground coalmine fire - Coalmine... | ecosystem: Environmental > Terrestrial > Soil > Unclassified ... | reverse complement strand
CTTCGAGAGAGGACTTGGAGGCTGATGACCGCTTGGTGCTCGCTAGAAAGCGAGCACCAAGCCTCTAATGAGCGGCTGGCCTATCTCCTCAAGAGGACCCAAGTGCATCCCACGCTCTAGCGGCGCAAGTATAAATGCTCGTTATTCTTCAGTCGGGATCAGGAGAAGGAATGTTCCTGAAATGCCTTTCTCGGTTGACCTAACCCCCCGGCCCCCTTCCCTGATTCGCCGCTGATGCGGCAGGGAAGGGGGGGCCCGGCTTCTCTTCCCCCTTCTGCCTTGCAGGGAGAAGGGACGGGGATGAGGGGAGATAAGGCAAAACGCAAGAACCTGAGAGTGAGGACCTCTCCCCTCCCGCAGCGCCGGGAGAGGGAGATAGGGGGTGAGGGCCACAGGACGGGGGTTAGGTGAATCAGGAGAGGGGCTGGAGGTGAGGGCTTCTTGGGGTGGGAGTCTTAGAGTCCGCGATGGACGAAGCTGAGCATCTGATAATGCGTTAACGTATTTGCCAGCGCCAGAAAGGCCGCCAGGCCCGCCCAGGCCAGGCCATAGATCCATCGGTCGCGCGGCCTCGTCTGGTAGTAGGGGCTCTGGCTGCCATGCTTCCAGGCAAAGAGAATGCGCGGCAGGCTCAGCACGGCCAGTACCCAGACCATCGGATTGTGCCGGAACGTGAAGAACAGCAGCGCGATCCCCGGCAGCAGCAATTTGGGCGAGAAGATCGGGGCCAGCCAGCCGCCGTCAAGCGGGGGCGCGGGCGTCAAGTTGAGCAGGTTGATCCAGAAATCAAACCAGGCCAGCACCAGCCAGAGGGGATGCCCGGTGAGCACGTAGAGGCCGTAACAGACCAGCCCACCGAGCGTTCCGGCCACCGGCCCCATAATGCCGATGAACGCATCCTCGACGGCGTTGCGCGCGCCTCCGGTCGTGACAAAGGCGCCCATGCCAGGCACAAAAACCATCTTGCCGACCGGATGACCGAGCGCGCGGGCGGCCAGGGCATGGCCGGACTCGTGAATGAGAATCAGCAGCACCAGCCCAATGGCAAACGGCCAGCCAAACCGGAACGAGTAGAAGAACATGGAGATCAGCATAGTGCTGCCGGCCAGCAGCAGCTTGCCCAGGGACAGGAATTTGAGGCCGACCAGCAGCACCTTCCATTTCATTAGCACGCTCAGGATCACCGACCAGAACTTGGCAAGCACCACGCCGATCCCGCCCAGGGCACCCAGCACGCCCTTGCGCCGAGTAGAATTGGCTGTGGCAGCGCTCTCGGCAGGGGCTTGCGGAGGCGGCGCCGTCAGGGTACTGGCGCCGTCAGGCACCGGACTAAGGTCGAAATCCAGCGCAGCCGAAAGTGGCGGCGCAGGCTGCTGTCCCTCCGGCATTTGAGGGCAAGTCTCGTCTTCTCTTTCGCTCATTGGACACTCTTTATTTGTGAATTATGGGGAAAAGAAGTCCACGCGCAGGGGGCCGTGGCGGTCTCTACAGCGACAGGTTGGCTGGAGCGCGGTTGGATGGGCAGATAACCCAGGTGGCTGCCTCGCCGTGCGTTTGGGAGAGAACGGCCCTGGAAACCGGCTTTTGTGCCGCTTCGGGTTCTCTTGAGGAGGCAAGGGAGCAACCTGGATGGGATAGGAAACGAGGTGCGCCCTTCCGTTAGGGAAAGCGCACCTCACTGCAGCTTGGCTGTGACGTTAACGCCAAATGCACCTCACTTTTTGAGATGCTGGCGCGACTTCTTGGTCCATTCTTTGGGCAGGGGCTTGATGCCGGTCAGGTAATCCTGGAAATTGGCGCTGGTCATCACGCTGGTACAGACTTTCAGGCGCACCTTGCCTTCCGGCGTGGCGATGGTGACCGTCTGCAGATTCGGCAGGAAGGCGTGCTTTTTCTTGGGGGCGCGATACTTCCACGCGCCGCTATGCGGATGGCGTATGCGATTGCCCTTCTGCGGGCCCTTGCCCGACACCTGGCAAACTCGGGACATAATTGCGTCTCCTGTTATCACGCTTGTCGAAAGGACCGGACGCGCGCCGGCTTTCGGAATACTCGACTTGTTCTTCTCCGTCCTGGGTGTCCATCGGTGCCGTCGGCAGCGACGGCCCGCGCAACTCCGAACGCGACGGACGGCGTAGTATACCCTCAGGTAACTCATTTGTCAAGGAGAGCGAAAAGTGTATCCTTGCGTTGCCGGTTCCTGTCAAGCTAGCGGGCGAGAGAAACACAGAGCGAGCCCCTACTCCTCTCATTCCAGGGAGGCTCATCTGTACTTGGCTCTGGCCATTTCTTCCAAATTGCGTGACAAAGCGCCAGGGGGCGAGTATTTATCATTGAGAGCGCATAATGCGACATAATTTTCTTGTGGATGGCAGGAGGCATGGCGCCTTCCAGACGAATCACAAGGTGCTCGGTCTTTTCCGGGACCGTCGGAAGCAACCGGAATGCCCTCGCGGCTTCATGGAGCAGCAGGACAGCAGGAGCAGGGGGGTTCTTCATGCTACCGGTAGAAGGGTGCGGGCGTGCCGCCCCTGCCCTCCCTTCCTATAAACAGGGCAGTATGGATTTATCGGATGACGAAATTCTCCGGCGCGTGCAGCAGGGCGAGCGGACAGAGTTCCTGGAACTTTTTGACCGCTACTATCCTCGTATAGAGGGTTACGCTCAGCGCCAATTGCATAACGCGGAGGCGGCCCGTGACATCGCCTCCGAAACCTTTCTGCGCGCCTATCGTCATGTGGACTCGTTTCGAATCGGCGAAATATCCTATGTCGGGTATTTGTTTCTGGTCTGTCGGCGGCTGATTCTGACCGAGCGGCAGCGCGCGCGATCCTCGCCCGTCGTGCCCTGGGATCCGGCCCAGCATGAGAACCTGGCCGAAGCGGAGCCTCAGGCCGATACCGCGGCCCTGCCGCTGGCCCGCGTGCTTCACGCCGAAAAGCGCGCGGTGGTCCGGCAGGCTCTCCAGCAGCTCCCGGCAGATGACCAGGAGATTATCCTGCTCGCCTTTGAGCGGGACCTGTCTCGGCGCGACATAGCCCAGATCCTGGACAAGCCCTCGGTCAGCGCGGTTACCTCGCACCTGTACCGGGCCATGCAAAAATTGAAGGTCGTCCTTCTCCAACAGGGTTATTTCGACGCGACAGAGGCAGGGTGGAAGTAGGAAGATGTTACCACACGAGGACGAACAGGGCGAAGGGCTCTGGAATCACATCGAGGATATCAAGCAGGCAGGCGGACCGGCCCGACCGGCGCCGCTGGATACGCTCCTGCCTGTCGCCGATGCCCTCCACGATGCGCTCAGCAGCGATGGCTATCTGCCCAACGGCCAGGCGCAGGCGCGGGCACGGCTCGTCGAAGCGATCCGGGCCGACCGAGGTCCCGTTGCGCCTCCGGCCCCAACGCGCGTCGGGCAGGGTGCAGGCGCTGCGGGCACCCTCTTCCAGCAGCACTGGCCTCTCATTCGCTTGCTGATCATCCTTGCCGTAGGAGCCATCACCGTCTATATGGTCTGGACGGCCTACCTGCGCAGCTGCGATCATACGCCGACGCAACCGCGCCGCAGCCTCTCTCGGGAGAACGTTTCGGCCTTGCAGCCGGTCATCGCGCTGCAGGACCCGACTCCCTCTCTGCAACCCTCTTATTTCGACCCAACCGGCACCACGAGCAGTCCCCAAATCCGGGCGCGGGGCCATTGCCTTAAGAGCGTCTCCCCGCAGGACTAGGCTGCTTTCTCGCAAGCCTGCCCGCCAGGATAGACTCTCAATTGATCCGTTAACTCTGCCGGGCGTTCTCGGCGCGCTTTGGTACCCGTTCCCTTCCGCATCGAAAGGAGAGTAGACATGGCGACTCGCTTCGCGCGTCTGACGGCCTGGAGCAGCCTCCTCTTGCTGGCTCTGGCCCCTGCGGCCGTCCTGGCCCAGAATGCCTATCAGCAGACCAACCTCGTCTCCGACCTGCCGCAACTCGTGGGCAACGACCCGAACAAAGTGGACCCCAATCTGGTCAACCCCTGGGGCATCTCGCGCGGCCCCAACACCCCGTTCTGGGTCTCGGACAATGGCACCGGCGTAACCACCCTCTACAATGGAGCCGGGAACATCATCCCACGTGTTTTCACCATCCCGCCACCTCCGGGCAGTCCTGCCGGAACGACCTCCGCTCCGACCGGACAGGTCTTCAACGGCTCCTCCAATTTCGATGGCAACTTCTTTATCTTCGCCACCGAAGACGGGACCATCGCGGCCTGGAAGCCCGCCGACGGCTTGACCGCCCAGATAGTAGCGGATAGCACGCCTGCCGGAGCCATTTACAAAGGGATTACCATCGCTGGCGATCACCTCTACGCTGCTGATTTCCACAACGGCAGAATTGATGTGTTCGATAGCGGCTTTAATCCGACAACATTAGCCGGAAACTTCAGGGATCCCAACTTGCCCACTGGCTACGCCCCCTTTAACATTCAGAACATAGGCGATAAGCTTTACGTTACCTATGCCTTGCAGGATTCCAACGCCGAAGACGACGTGCCAGGTCTAGGCCACGGTTTCATTGACATATTTAACCCCGATGGCAGTCTGGCAGATCACTTCGCCTCTCAGGGCACGCTCAACTCGCCCTGGGGTCTGGCCCTGGCTCCCGGCAATTTTGGCGCTTTCAGCAACGATCTGCTCGTCGGCAACTTCGGCGATGGGCGCATCAATGCCTTCGACCCCAACACCAAGGCTTTCCTGGGTCAGCTTGAAGACCTCAACCACAATCCGATCGCAATTGACGGCCTGTGGGGTATCACCTTCGGCAACGGCCTCATCAGCGACGCCAACAAACTCTATTTCGCCGCCGGGATTAACCACGAAGCGAACGGCCTCTTCGGCACCCTGCAGGCGGTGCCGGAACCCGGCACGTTGGCGTTCCTGGCGATCGGCTCCCTTTCGACGGCGGGCCTGTTGCTGCGCCGCCGTAAATCCTGATCGTTTGCTCGCTTCCTCAGGCATGAGTCATCCCGAACTCCGGGCATGACCTGAAACAGAACATCCCTACCCCTGGGGCCTTGTCGGGCAGGCGCTAAGGGTAGGGATGTTGCTTTGCCTCTTCTTTTCCAAAGCCGTAAGTCCTGCGGCAACTCCACAAGCCCAAAACACAGGAAATGCACCGTAGTTTTCGCAAATGTGTGATACACTAAAGCAGGAATAGGATTTGATAGGCGACAATAAGGTGACATCCGGTGGTAACAGGGATTCCTAACTTGCAGAGCCTGCCTATGGCTTGCCATGATTCCAACGACCTCGATTACATGAGCCGTCTCCTGCTGGAGGATGTCTGCTCCGATCTGGTGCGCTTCCTGCACTCAAAGGGCGACCCGGCCCAGTTCGGGGCCGTGCGCATTGATCGCGAGTGGGCGCTAGGCCCGCCCGGCGCCTTTGCCGATCTGCGCATTGAGCCTATCGGAGGGCAGCCCTACTTCCTGGAGATCAAATACGGCTACGACTCCCAGACGGTGCTGGCCCATCTGCGGCGCAAGTATGGGCAGCTTCCTGCCTCCACCCTCGCCGAAGACCGAGTGGTGCTGGTAATTGAAACCGCCGCACACGCAGACTGGCCTGTCCTCGAAGCCGCGCTGCAGCAAGCGCTGGCCCCTCCTTTGCGCCTGGAGGTCTGGGACGAAGAGCGCCTGCACTGCCTGATGGTCGAGTGCTTCGGGCAGACGATTCCGGCCTTTACCGGCCCGGATCTGCTGGCGATTCGGGAGTGCATTGATTACGGCAAGGAGCGGCTGGCCTTCGGGGAGGCGCCGAAACTCCCGGTCACCACCGATTACAGCGAAAGCGTCCTGCGCCAGAATCTGCTCTGGCACTTCGGCACGTGGCGCCTGCGCGAGCTGCGGCATGTCCGCGAACAGGAGGATCCCCGGCGGCTGGTTCCACCGGGATTGTACGAGCAGGTCGTCGTGGTGATGGCCGACCTGTCCGGGTTCTCCCGCTATATGCACGATACCTTTGATGATGCGGTGGTGCGCCAGATCTTGACCGGCTTCTACGCCAAAGCGCGCTACCAGATCATCAACGCTGGCGGTATGATGGTGCAGTTCGTGGGAGATGCGGTCGTGGCGCTGTTCGGGCTGCCGGATCACCGCCCAGGCTATCTGGACGATGCCATGCGTACCGCCGTTCGCCTGCTCGACATCGGCGCCTCCGTCTCGCATGAATGGCAGCGGCGCATTGACCACGTGCAGGCGCGTCACGGCGTCCATATTGGCATGGCGATGGGGCGTATCCATCTGGTCGCCATGCGTCCCCTCGATTATGCGCGCCTGGCGGCCATCGGCGACTGCATGGACATCGCGGAACGTCTCAACGGCCTGGCCGCTCCCGGTCAGATCATCCTCAGCAATGTATTGCGCTATGCGCTGCGCCACTCCGCCTATGAGTTCGCGGCCTTAGAGCCTACCGAGGTCAGAAACCTGGGAACGCTCCAGCCGTGGCGGCTGCTTTTACAGTCCGACGCGGCTCAAGCCGGATCGCTTCCCTAGACGCTCCCCTACCTGTCGCTGCTCTCTAGCTCCCTCGGAAACCACGCCAGCGGACAGGCAGCGCTGCCCAGGCACAGAGCACCAGAAGCGCCCACAGGCACGCCGGCCCGAACCGCCAGCCGCCGCGCACATAGAGGGTCTGGACCGTCTCGCGCCCCAGGCGGGCCTCCAGTACCGCCGGGCTGCGCGTGGAGACCCGCAATATCTCGCGGCCCGTCGGCGCGACCACCGAGGTGCCTCCCGCCACGTCCGCCCGCGCCAGCCACCGCCCGCATTCCGCCGCGCGCATCTGGAACAGGAGGCGGTGCTGCTCCGGCTGGATGGGCCCCCATTCCGGCGGATCATCGCTTGGCGCCAGGAACACCTCCGCCCCATCGGCAGCCAGCCGCCGCGCCACGTCGGGGAAGTCCATATCGAAGCAGATGGCGATGCCGAGCTTCCCCAACGCCGTCGGCAGCGCGCGGGCTTGCGTTCCCCCCACGCCATCCCGGATGAAATGGACCGTGTGGTTCTTGGTATGCTTGCCGATCAGCCGACCGCTCGGATCGAGCAGAAAGGCAGTATTGCGAAACCGGGTATCGTCGCGGGGATCGAGCTCCTCTTTAGCGCCGAACAGGAAATAGGCGCGATTCTCCCGCGCCACGCCCTCCAATTTCTGCCAATAGAGCGGTATGCGCCTCGGATCGCTGACCAGGCTATATTCCGGCCATACGATCACATCGGCCCGTGCGCCCGGAGTGGGATGAGACAGGCCCCACAGATGCGCGTCGTCCTCCGAATTGGCCTGCACCAGCCGGACCTGCATGGGGCGGGAGGGCGGCGGCACCGGGCGGGGTATCCAGAGGATCAGGAGCCAGAGGAGAATCAGCCCGCCCGCCAGAGGGCGCTTCCCCGGATGGATGGCGAGGCGCAAAAGCAGGGCGCTGAAGGCAACCAGCGCAAAGCTCAGGCCGTAGGAGCCGAACCAGGAGGCGCAGACGGCCAGAGCCGGCGCGTTGACGACGGCGTAACCCAATCCCAGCCAGCCGAAATTCAGGACAAACGGCTCGGAGCGATAGTATTCTACGCCCGTCCAGACCACCGCAGCCAACAGCCAGATAGGAACGCGCGGCAGCCTTCCCCGCAGCCATACGAACAGCGCGGCAAACAGCGCCGGGAACGCCGCCAGAATGGCCCAGAGCGAGATCGCCGATACGCCAAACAGGTTGGTTAGCCAGAAAAGCGCGGAGGCGAACAGCGCAAAGCCGAAGGAGAGCCCGATGTAGAATGCCGGGCGTACGGTGACGCCCGACAGCAGCCCCAGCAGCGCGGCGACAGCGAGGGGCAGCAGCCACGGCTGGCTGAGGGGCGGAAAGCAGGCCGCGAGCAGAAGTCCTGTCCCTGCTCCGCCCGCCACCCGCCAACCCAACGCCAATCGCTTTGTGGCCGTTTCGCTTTGCGGCAGCGGGAAAGCGGAGGCTGCGGCCACCGGCGCCTCTGCGGTTCTCCCAATACTGGCATCATTGTAAAACTGCGTCATTACCGACGATCCTCAATGAGTGTCTCTGAGAGCGGCCTTCCCTTAATCGTAACGGTCGGGCGCTCCAGCGTGCTCTCCCTGGGACGGCGCTTCATTTTCTCCATCAAGCCAGCCTCAATGAGTGCCTAGCACAATCGCTTCTCTTCCTCGGTTGCCTCAATGACCTCTTGCGGAGGCGGGATGTCTTGCTGAGACGGGATGTTCATGAGGAGTCTCCTTTCTTCAGATACCCTCCTGGAAGTATACGCGGACGTTGAAGTGAATGCGGCGTCAGTCTCCGGCATCGGTGCGCTCCTCCTGGGGGGACAGTTCGGCGGCGGCAGCGGCGCGGCGCAGGCGGTCGCGAACGGCAAGCCAGGCTTCCGTCTGCGGCGGCTGATCCACCACAATGCGCTCGACCCCCGCCTCATCTAGCGCGTGCAGGGCGGCATAAAGCTGGGCGGCAAAGGCCGACGGCTCCGGCGGCAGCGCGATGATTTCCAGGCCGGGCGCGCTTACCACGTTCCCCGCGTCAAAGGTGATCCAGCCCACCCGCAGTCCGCTTGCCCGCAGCGCCTGCGCCCGCTCTCCGCCGTTCCCGGATGCGATCTCCAGCGGCGCGCGCGGCGCATAGTGGCGCGTCATCATGCCGGGCGAGGGCAGCGGTGCGCTGGAGGGAGGCGCTTGTACCGGGCGCGCGATGGGGCCGATGATCGCCTCTATTTCAGCGGGCGTGACCAGGCCGGGGCGCAGCAGGCGCGGCGGCATGACCGTCAGATCCAGCACCGTTGACTCCAGCCCGCCGGTCGTTGGCCCGCCGTCCAGGATCAACTCGATCCGACCGTTCAATCCCCGTAAGACATGCTCGGCCCGCGTCGGCGAGAGGCGCATGGAGCGATTGGCGCTGGGGGCCGCTATGGGAACGCCCGCCGCGCGCAGCAGCGCCAGGGCGACCGGATGCGCCGGCACGCGCACGGCTACCGTCGGCCCGCCTGCCGTCACCACATCAGGGATAACCTCGCGCCGGGGCAGCACGAGTGTCAACGGGCCGGGCCAGAAGCGCTCCGCCAGTTGCGCCGCCGCCTCCGGCCACGCGGCCACGATCCCACGCGCCGCCTCCGCCTCCGGCACATGCACGATCAGAGGGTTGTTGGGGGGCCGGCCTTTGGCCGCAAAAATCCGGGCCACCGCCGCTGCATCGAGCGCATTGGCCCCCAGACCGTAGACCGTTTCCGTCGGGAAGGCGACCAGCCCGCCGTGACGCAATATCTCTGCCGCCCGCGCGAGGATGTCTCTTTCTGGCTGGGCGGGATCGACCCGCAGAACTTCTGTCCGCATTCGACCTGCCTCTTGCATGGAAAATCACGGCACTGATAGTGATGTGCCGGAACCTGCCTGCGGTTCAGAGCGCGCTTCCTTCCGTAATGGCAGCGCAGGCATGTTTCTTGCTGTCAAATGGGAGTGTCTAACCGATTGTAGGTAAGTTCGTTGTTCTAGGGTTCTGAGGTAGTTAGCACCATTAGCACCCTAGAACCTTAGAACCTAATTGCCTGTTGCTTGACAGGGCAGGTAAAGTCCGCTATAATATAACGTTATATCGCAATATTTGTTCTTTGCTACAAATGCTCGGTCGTCCTCCAGATTTACCAGGAGCGGCCGATACTATTTCCAGGTAGACGGCGGTGGCGCCCGCTCTGCGAGCCGGGCGAGAATTGAGACAACAAACGGTCGCCCACGCGGCGCGACAACCATGAATAAACTGCTTAACAAGTTGTGGCGGCGAGGACGTAGGCGCAGTACGGGCACAACACCCCGCCCCGGCGCAACCAACAAGCCTGCGTCCGCTCCGTTACTGCGGGTGGACTGGCAGAAGGCGGGAGCCATTTTCATTACCATCGTGGCCCTCTCGCTCTTGATGACCGTTCACCTGATGCCGGATAAGATCGCCCTGCGCGTCGGCGATACCAGCCCGCGCGAAGTCCGCGCCTCCCGCAGCGTCTACTACTTCAACAGCGTCGAAACCGCGCGCCGGCAGCAGCAGGCGCGACTGGAAACCCCGCCCGTCTACGATGCCGACGACGGCGCGGCTTTCGGCGCCAACCACACCGCCCAGCAGATTTTTGAGCAGCTAGCCCACGCCCGCGCCGAGCTCCCTCCGCGCTCCCTGCACCCGGCCAGAAACCAGGCCGACGCTACCACGCAGGCCATCAACGCCCTACAGTCCCAGATCGGCGCCGATTTCTCCCGCGCCCAGATCCGCTACCTGCTCACCGTTCCGCCGACCGTCTTCGAGAAGCTGCGCGCCACCACCGCCCGCCTGGTAAAAGACGCGATGTCGCGTCCTATCCGCGACCTGCCCCTGCCCGGCGACATTCCCCACGCCCGGCGCGAGATCCAGATGGCGGCCCAGGACGAGCTCTCCTCGGTCCGCGACGCCGCCATCGTGCGCGCCGTCGCCGCGCAAGCCCTGCGTCCCAATCGTCTGCTCAATCAACAGAAGACGGCCCAGGCGCAGGAGGCCGCTGCCCGTAGAGTCGAGCCTATCTATGAGCTAATTCAGCGGGATGAGAAGATCATTGGCAAGGGCGAAGTCGTTACCCCGCAGCACCTGGATAAGTTCCTGGCGCTTGGCTTGCTCAACCCGCGCCTACAGCCGACCACCGGGTTCGCCATCTGCATGCTGGCGGCCATGATGGTGTTCCTGGTCGCCTTCTATATCGCGCGCACGCTGCCCGCCCTCTACGCCAACATGTCCCACCTGGCGCTGCTAGCGATCCTGATCCTGCTAAGCGTGTTCGGCCTCAAGGTCGGCGCTACGCTGCTGGGCCTGCAATTCTCCGGCGGACAACTGGGCTTCCTGGGCATGATGAGCGTGGCGGCAGCCGGGATGCTGGTGAGCGTCCTGCTCGACAGGCACCTGGCGGTGCTGGTCGTGGCGCTGCTCTCCGTGCTCTCCGGCCTGATCATGAACCACGAGATACGCTTTACAGTCATGACGCTGATGAGCAGCCTCGTGGGTATCATGACTATCGGCAATGCCCGCCGCAAGATCAATCTGCTCAACTCGACGGCGGCACTGGCAGCGGCGAACCTGGCGCTGGTGTGGCTGCTGGGCCTGCTGCTCAGCGAGTCGCCGACGGAGATGGTCTCCGGCTCGGTCTGGGCCGTCGCCTCGGCGTTCTTTGCCACGTTCCTGTTCTGGTTTGGCCTGCAGGCGCTGGAGAAGCCCTTCGGCCTGCTGACGCACACCCAACTGCTGGAGCTATCGGCCTTCGATCAGCCGCTCTTAAAGCAGTTGTGCGCGGTTGCGCCGGGCACCTACGCCCATAGCATGATGGTGGGCACGCTGGCGGAGGCGGGCGCGCAGGCCGTGGGCGCAGACGCGCTGCTGTGCCGGGTCGCCGGATACTACCACGACATCGGCAAAATGAAGCGGCCCGAGTTCTTCATTGAGAACCAGCGGCACGAAAACGTGCATGGCCGCCTCAGCCCGTCGCTGTCCGCGCTGATCATCATCGCGCACGTGCGCGACGGGGTGGAGATGGCGCGCGAGCATAAGCTGCCGCAAGCCATCCGCGACATCCTCGCCCAGCATCACGGCACCTCGCTCATTCGCTACTTCTACCATCAGGCGCTCGTGGACAATGCTTCTGGCGTTGAGGTGCCCCCTGGCTTTGAGGAGCGGTTCCGCTATCCCGGCCCCAAGCCCCAGACCCGCGAGGCCGCCATCGTCATGTTGGCCGACTCGGTCGAGGCTGCCGCCCGCTGCCAGAGCAAGCCCACGCCGGAATGCCTGGAGAGCCTGATCGCCAAACTGGTGCGCGACAATATTGAGGACGGCCAGTTCGACGAGTGCCCGCTGACCTTTAAGGACGTGAAAGCTATCTCGGAGGCGTTCCTGCACGTGCTGACGGCGATGATGCACGGGCGCATTGACTACCCGGAGCTGCCGCCGCGCACCGCCACCGGCAGGCCGATGGAGGTCGTCCGGCCCGATCTACGCCCGGAGCCTGTCCCGCTGTCCCGCTCCCAGGGCGCGGAGGAGCTTCTGGTTGCCGATGCGGGCGCGGCAGCGCCCTACGGGGCGCCGGATGCCGTATCTGACCTGGAAGTAGCGCGCGAAATCACGGCCCATCTGGACGCCACGCGGGGGATCAACTACGTAAATAGTGAGGGAGAGTATGCGCCGGGGGAGATTTCTCCCGCGCCGATGGAGGCGGTGACGAGGCCGTCGCTGCCTTCCCGCGCCGTTCCCCTGGTGGAACCTGAGGTTTTATATGGCCGTCTCTCTGTTGAACGTGCAGAGCCGCCCGGTGCGGACGAGCTTGCTCCGCCAGGCAGCCCGCCGCCTGCTGCAGGCGGAAGGCAAGAGCCGCGCGGAGGTGAGCGTCCTGCTCACGGATGACGCGACCATCCATGATATGAACCGCCGCTATCGCGGTTACGATAAGCCAACCGACGTGCTCTCCTTCGCCCAGGGCGAAAACCTGCCCGATGTGCCGCGCCCGCCGCAGCTGCCGGGCCAGCCGCCGATCCTGGGGGATGTGGTGATCTCGGTGGATACGGCGGCGCGGCAGGCGGAGGCGGCAGGCGTCTCGCTGGAACAGGAGCTGGCGCTGTTGACCGTGCATGGCATCCTCCACCTGCTCGGCTACGAGGATGAGACGGAGGCCGGCGCCGAGCAGATGCGCGCCCGCGAACAGGAAATATTGAACCATCTAGGATTGATGCACAGCCGGGACATGAATGCCCCGTCTGGAGAGCCTGCGGCCAACGGTACTGCGGACGGAACCCCTGGCTAGAGGAGCGTGCGGCTTTCATGCTTGTTGTCTTTAAGCGCATGGATTTAAATTGAAAGTATCGCTGATTGAGGAGGTTGCGTGCGACCGCACCTGAAAAAGGGGGTATCCGGGTTTAGACATGCGCAGGAGGGCATCCTGCACTGCTTTCGAACGCAGCGGCACATGCGCTTCCATTTCTATACGCTGGTGGCGGTGCTGCTGTCGGGGCTGCTGCTGAACCTGGATAACCGCGACATGCTGGTGCTGGTCTTTGCCATTACGCTGGTTATCGTGGCGGAGATGTTCAACACGGCCATCGAGGCTCTAGTGGACATCGTCACGGAAAGCTATCATCCCATCGCCAAGCTGGTAAAAGACGTGGCGGCGGGGGCGGTGCTGCTGGCGGCGATGAACGCGATCATCGCCGGCGTGCTGATCTTCTTCGGCCAGAAACGGCTCTACGAGATTCAGGTGCGCATGCAGCAGAGCCTCCCGCCCGATGTGACCCAGCCCGTGGTCGTCGGGATCGTCTTAGTTACCCTGATCGTCATCATCTCGAAGGTACTGAGCAATACGGGAACCCCCTGGCATGGGGGCATTATCAGCGGTCATAGCGCCATCGGATTTTTCCTGGCGATGACCATTTTCTTTACAGCGCGAAATACAGTGGTCGCCTTTCTGGCGATCTTACTGGCGGTACTCGTGGCGCAAAGCCGGGTCGAGGCGGGCGTCCACTCCCTGCGGGAAGTGGTGCTGGGAGCGGTGCTTGCCATTCTGCTGACCTCGCTCGTCTACTGGGTCATGCCCTACGTCCGGCAACTCTTGGGACCGGGGCGCGCCCAGCCTCCCGCCGCGTCGGCTCAAGACCAACGCGTAGGACACAACGACTCGCGGCGCCGCGAGGGAGTGACTTTACTTGCGTACCCACAAACGAAATCGGAACTCACACACGACCTCTAACCACGCCGGATCGGAGCGATCCGACCACGACGGCGTTCCTGAACGTCAGCGCCGCGCCCGCAGAGGCCCGGTATGGAACCCGAGAATGGGTTCCAGCCCTGCCGGGTCCCCTATGGCCCTCGCTGCGAGCGCGCGCGCGTTTCCCGAAACCTCTTCCGCATTCAGTCGGCTGCCCTGGCTGATCCTGCTCATCGCGGCGCTGCTGATGGCTGCGGTCAGTCTGCCCCTGGCGCAGACGGGCGGCAGCGTGGCCGCGAATGGGCACGGGCCGGCAGGCCCCGCTGGAGCAGGTCCCAACTTTGATCCGGGTCGCCTCGTCCTGGAACTGATTCTCGTCGTCATCCTGATTTGCATCAACGCCTTCTTCGCCATGGCCGAGATCGCGCTTATCACCATACGCAAGACGCGCGTGCGGCAGCTTGTGGAGGAGGGCAACCGCAGCGCCATACTGGTCGAGCGGCTGCTCAATCAGCCGACCCGATTGATGGCGACGATCCAGACCGGCGTTACCCTGATCGCGGCCTTCTCGTCGGCCATTGCGGCCACGAGCGCCGTCGCGCCGCTATCCTACTGGCTGCGCGCCCACAGCAGCGGGGCGCTGGCCCGCTCCGCCGATACCATCGCGCTGGTGCTGGTCACACTGCCGGTCGCCATCCTCACGCTGGTTGTCGGAGAGATCGCGCCCAAGAGCCTGGCCGTGCGCTACCCCGACAGCCTGGCGCTTCTCTCCGCGCGCCCTATCTATGGGCTGCAGGTGCTGCTCTCACCCATCGTCGCCGTCCTGGACTGGCTCGCCAATCTTGTGGTGCGCCCCCTGGGCGGCACGGCCAGCTTCACCACGCCCGCCGTCAACGAAGAAGAGCTCAAGATGATGGTGGAGGCCAGTGAGGAGCAGGGCGTTCTGGAAGCCCAGGAGACGGAGATGATCCACTCCATCCTGGACTTCGCCGACACGGTCGTGCGCAAGGTGATGACGCCGCGCATAGATATTACCGCCGTGGAAGTCAGCGCCCCGCTTTCGGAACTGGTGCGCCTGATCAACGAGTCGGGCCACTCGCGCCTGCCCGTCTACGAGGGTGACCTGGATAATATCGTCGGCATCGTCCACGCCAAAGACCTGCTCAAGCTCCCGCCGGACGTGCCGCGCGCCCAGATCACCATCCGGGAGGTGATGCGCCCGCCCTACTTCATCCCGGAGACCAAAAAAATTGACGAGCTGCTGGCCGAGTTCCGCCGCAGCAAACAGCAGATCGCACTCGTGCGGGATGAGTACGGCACCATTACGGGCGTCGTCACCATCGAGGACCTGCTTGAAGAGATCGTCGGCGACATCCAGGACGAATATGACGTCGAGGAGCCGATGGTGCAGGTGATCAACGCCCATACGACCATCCTCAACGGCAAGATGCCCTTAAGCGACGTCAACGACCGGCTGGGGCTGGGACTGCCCGAGGAGGAGGCCGATACCATCGGCGGCTTCGTCTTTAGCCTGCTGGGCCACCAGGCCGAGCAGGGGGAGGTCGCCACCTGGGACGGCATTCAATTCAAGGTGGAAGCCACCGACGGCCGCCGGATACAGAAGGTACGGGTGATTCGCCCGCCCGAGCCTCCTCCCACCGAGGGAGATGGGACCGTCGCCGCTCCGGTCAACCGGCCCGAACAGCCGGCCATCCGTGAATAGGGGAACTACATCCTCGGCTGCCCCGTCGAACCCAGGAGATACGGGACGAGGTTTTCGGGCGGCTAAAGACCTCACCCCCGTACCCTCTCCTTCTAAAGGAGAGGGGAGAGCAGAAGTTGGGTCCCCCCTTCCCTAGCGAGGAACGAGCGGGTAGGGTCGCTAGGCGGAGGGGCGAACCATGGCAGCCCCGACCCTAGCAATGGGGGACGGGGGGTTAGGTAACGGACGGCGGGGCGCAGACAAGAGAATGAGCTTCCTAAATTCGAGTTTCGGGCTGCTGGCAGTTCTGGCGCTGGTGCTCCTGAACGGCTTCTTCGTGGCGGCGGAGTTCGCGCTGGTGAGCGTTCGCCACAGCCGTATGGAGCAGCTTGCAAACGAGGGCAGCCGTTCGGCGCAGAGCGTGCTGCGGGCACTGTCGCGGCTGGATACCTGCATCGCCGGCACGCAGCTGGGCATCACGATGGCCTCGCTGGGGCTGGGGTCCGTCGGCGAACCGTTCGTGGCGCACCTGATCGATCCGTTGTTTAGCCGCTGGCTGCCGGCCCAGGGCGCAGCGATTACGTCCCATGCCTTCGCCTTAGCCATCGCCTTCGCCATCGTCACCTCCTTCCATATCGTTCTAGGCGAGCTCGTCCCCAAGAGCGTAGCGATCCAGCGCTCGGATCGCATGGCGCTGCTGCTGACCGGGCCGCTCAACCTCTTCCTGCGCATCTTCCGTCCGGCGATCTTGGCGCTGAATATGGCGGGGAACTTTGTGCTGCGCGCCATTGGCTTGCAGCCCGTCGGCGAGCATACCGCCGTCCACTCCGTGGATGAACTCGAACTGCTGGTGCACTCCACCGCCGAGGCCGGCCTGCTGGAAGAGCAGCAGGAGCGCATGGTCACGGGCGTCTTCGATTTTGAGGATACCGTCGTCCGCAAGCTGATGACGCCGCGCCTGGACATCACGGCGGTCGAGGTCAACGCCGGCACCGAGGAGCTCATCCGGGTCATCTCCGAATCGGGCCACTCGCGCCTGCCCGTCTATGAAGGGACCCTGGATAATATCCTGGGCGTGATCCATGCCAAAGACGTGCTGCGGAGCCTGGCCCGCTCGCGCACCGTCAATGTGCGCGAGCTGATGCATCCGGCCTACGTGATTCCGGAAAGCAAGCGCGCGGGCTACCTGCTGGCGGAGATGCGGCGCAGCCGCACCCATATGGCGATCGTCCAGGATGAGTATGGCACGGTGGTCGGCGTCGTGACCATTGAAGACCTACTTGAGGAGATCGTCGGCGAAATTCAGGATGAGTATGATATAGAGGAGCCGACGCTGGATATCCTCGCCGACAACATGGCCCTGGTAGATGGCCGCATGGCCCTGAGCGACGTCAACGACCGGCTGGGGCTGGAACTGCCGGAGGAGGAGGCCGATACCATCGGCGGCTTCGTCTTTAGCCTGCTGGGCCACCAGGCCGAGCAGGGAGAGCATGTTTCCTGGGAGAACGTGGAGTTCACCGTCGAGGCCACCGACGGCAGGCGCATCACTCAGGTGCGCCTGACCTGGCAGCCGAAGGTCGGGGAAGAGAATGCCGCGCCGCCTGCCGAGACTCAAATCAACCGTGATGGCACGACGGTGCTCGTGACGCCCCCAGACCTGGAAGCTCCTCGGGAGGAGACGCCCGTCCGTCGGTGACTTCTCCAATGGCCCTCACCCCCAACCCCTCTCCCACGCTGCGGGAGAGGGGAGAAACCTCACCCCCGGCCCCTCTCCTGCACAACGAGAGGGGAGAGCAGAAGCCGGGTCCCCCCTTCCCTTGTAGGGTCGCAAGGTGTCGCGAGGCGGAGGGCCGAATTATTGCAGGCCCGACCCTGGCAGTGGCGCGAACCGTTGAGCGCCGACCCTTGCAGTGGGGGCCGGGGGGGTTAGGTCCACCGGCAGGCCCAACCATCAGGCCCGTAAGCAGGCCGCTCGTCCTTGCAGTGGGGGCCGGGGGGTTAGGTCCACCGGCAGAGGGGAGAGGCATTCTCATGCGAGAGGGTGACCCGAAGGGGCATGGGGGCTGAGGCCGTATCAGCGGTGGGAGAGGAAGTAGAGCCCAGCCACGACAGCAAGCGCGATCAGGGCGGCGTAGAGCAGCGCGAAGGCTTCGCTGCGCTCGTAGCGGAACCGGCGCCAGTTCAGGCCAATGACGACCACGCCAACCGGCACCAGCGCGGGCAAGTCCCATCCGATCAGCCCTACCGCCAGCATATAGACCGCCAGCACCCCACAGAGCACGCCAAACGTGCGGCCTGAGGGAATGCCGAATCGCGCGAAGCAGGCAAAGAACAGAGCGATAAACAGGAAATCCGCAAAACCGACCGCCAGCCCCATCGGTGCCGCGCCATGCCGGGTCAGGGGACGGGGCATCTTGACGGTCAGCGTCTGCATCGCGGCCTGCGCCATCTGACTATGCCCGGAAGTCGCCTGCGCCACCAGCCCGCCCCAGTAGACGACGTAGAGATCCACCAGCGCCAACGCTACCGCCATCGGCAGCAGCAGCTTGACCTCCCGAACGGCCCTGGAGAGTCCCACCCCAATACTGGTCGCAAACCATATCAGCAGCAAGCCATGCAGACCCGGCGCCAACATTAGCGCCCGCTGGTAGGACAGGAAGAAGGGGCCGATGGAAACCCAGCCGTGCCATTCGGGGAAGCGCATCGCCAGAAGGGGAACCAGGATGCTCGGCAGCGCCAGCGCGCCGGAGAGGCAGAGGTTGAACGCAACCGAAGCGGGCGAGCGCAATGCGCGCGCCGTCTGTACCGTAAAGCAGAGGGTAATCAGCAGATAGAGCAGCGTCGTCGTCCAGACGACGACGGGCTGGCCGGAGGGGATAAGCAGCGTCGCCTTCCAGAAAAGCAGACAACTCAGCCCGAGCAGGAGCGCGCGCCAGCCCTCAGCCCGTTCAGCTCTGTTCCTGGCATGCAGCGGCGGTTCGGCCGCCAGGGGAGGAAGGGAAGCTGCCGTCTTCTCTTCGGCAGGCGTGCCGGAAGCGGATGCCTCCGGCGCCGAGGGCAGGAGAGACGGCATATCAGGCGGCGTATTCTTCTTCAAGGACCCGTGATCTCCAAACTTCAATATGGGAGCGCGCCAACAAAAGGCAGCGCCGGATGCGCTAACGGGAGTGACGAACCGCTTGCAGGTACGTTTGCTTTTGGCGAGCCAGGGCGCAAATCTACTGGCAAGGCATTCGACAACTCCTGCGCTAAACAAGAGAGAGCCGAAAAACGCTTTGACAAACGCACGCAAACTATTATATAATAGGTGGTAGAAAGCGTCAAGCCACCCTGGCCTTCGTTGGCGTAAGCCGACCAAAAACCGTGCGGCATCGAGGAGGATGCCGCCGCTTCGACGGGAATGCTCCTGGCAGGGCGTGTGGCGCGCGTCACCTCCCCGACCCTCCTCTATCTTGGTCCTTCGTGTGTGGTGCGGCCTCCTGACCTGCGCCCTCACTTCCGCTTCCTGCCTTGTTCCGCCAATTGCTCGACTTTGTCGAATCGGCCTCCTGGTTGAGATTGCTTCCCGTGATGCCGGTCTGTTTGATTGCAAGAGAACGCTCGACACGGCGCCCTGCTGTGTCTGCCTGTTAACCCGTCTTGGAGGACTACTTTGAGCGAGAAACCGCTGCGTATTGTTATTGCCGACGACGATCCTATCATTCGTCTTGATCTGAAGAAAATGCTGGAAGATTGCGGCTATGATGTCGTCGCCGAGGCTGGAGATGGCGCCAAGGCTATCGAAGCGGCACGCAACCTCAAGCCGGATGCCGTGATCCTGGACATTAAAATGCCGGAAATAGACGGCATTGATGCCGCTAAAATCATCACGGAGGAGAAGATCGCCCCCGTGCTATTGCTGACGGCTTATAGCCAACTCGAATTGATCAATCGCGCTAAGGAGGCAGGCGTCTTCTCCTATCTGGTCAAGCCCTTCAAAGAGGCTGACCTGCGGCCCCAGATCGAGATCGCCGTCGCCCGCTGGGAAGCCTTCCTCAAGATCGAGGAGCAGGCCGCCGACATGGAGGAGAAGCTGGAGACCCGTAAGGCCGTGGATCGCGCCAAGGGCATCCTGATGGATCAGTACGGCCTCAAGGAGCAGGAAGCCTTCCGCCGCATCCAGGTGCAGAGCATGAATACCCGCAAGTCCATGCGTGAGATCGCCGAGGCGATCATTATTGCCCACAACGTATAAACCACCGGCTCAAAAGGAGGAATGCGGCCATTCCTCGCGTATGGCGTAAGGCGGCAAACGCCAACCGTTGAACGTTTGGTCTTGCAGTCAAGCCGTGCGGTTTCCTGGCCGAGAGGATCTATGAAAGACCGTCTAACCCGAATTCGAACGCCCTGGCGCACCCGCCGCCTCTTCGCCGCACTCCGCCGCAGCGACGACCCGGATATCGCCCTCTTGCAGCAGGAGCTGGATGCGCGCGACCGCCAGCTGCGCGAAGCCTCCGTGCTCATTGATCGGCTGCGTGGCGAGCTGGAGGAGAAGCGCGGCGAGGCGGAGGCCCTGCGCCGCGTCGGTGAGGCCACCGGCTCGGCCTTCGACCTGGAGGAGATGCTCAAGGTCACCGCCGATATCGCCGTCCACATCACCGGCACCGACTCCTGCCAGGTCTATTTGTTCGACTCGAACAAGGAGGAGCTGGTGCTGCGCGCCGCCGACGAAAGCTTCTCCAACATGATCGGCAAGATCCGCCTCAAGCTCGGCGAGGGCATCACCGGCTGGGTGGCCCGGGAGCGCAAGCCCGTCTCGGTCAGCCGGGAAGCCTATAAAGACCACCGCTTCAAGTTCTTCCCCGAAATGCTGGAGGGCGAGTACGAGTCTATGCTCTCCGTGCCGCTGGTGGCGCGCGGCGAAATCCTGGGCGTTATCAACGTGCGCACCCGCCGCCCCCGCGACTACACCAAGAACCAGGTGCGCCTGCTCTCGGGCATCGCCAACCAGGTCGCCGGGGCCATTGAGCGCTCACGCCGCTTCCGGCAACTGGAGCGCCACGCCGTTCAGCTCCACTCGCTCTCGGAAGTCAGCCAGGCCATCACCTCCAATATGTACCTGGAGGAGCTGCTCCACTTCTTCGTCACCATGACCGCCCGCACCATGGGCTACAAGATCTGCACCGTCATGCTCGTGGATAAGGAGAAGGACGAGCTGGTCATCAAGGCCACCCAGGCCGACAGCAAGGAGTACGCCAAAAAGCCCAACCTCAAGATCGGCGAAAGTGTCTCCGGTCGGGCCGTCGCCGAGCGGCGCGTGATTACCGTTCAGGATGTCCAGAAGGCCCCGGAGTATCGCTTCCCCGACATCGCCCAACGTGCGGGCGTGCGCTCGATAGCCAGCATCCCGCTCCTGATCAAGGGCGAGGTCATCGGCGTGCTCAACTGCTACACCGAGAAGGTCCACACCTTCAGCGCCGAGGAGCTGGCCATTCTGCAGGCGCTGGGCACCCAGGCGGCCCTGGCCATCGAGCACGCCAAGCTGCTGGTGCGCTCGGCGGTCGTCCAGGAGATGCACCACCGGGTCAAGAACAACCTCCAGCAGATCGTCAGCCTGGTGCGCCTGGAGATGCGCTTCAGCAAATACACGACGGTCGAAGACGCTCTCAACGATACGCTCAGCCGCATCCTGGCTATCTCCAGCGTCCACGAGCTTTTAAGCCGGGACGACCTGGACTCGGTAAGCATCAAGAAGGTGGCCGAGAGTCTGATGCACGGCACCCAGCAGAGCGTGGTCTCCCCGGAGAAGGCCATCCGCATGCAGGTCGAGGGCGACGACTTTGTGCTGCCGCTGGCGAAGGCGACCTCGGTAGCGCTGGTCTTGAACGAGTTGGTGCAGAACGCGGTGGAGCATGGGTTCCGGACGCTTTCCGAGGGCCGTATTCATATCCAGCTAGAAGAGTGCGAGAAGGAGCTGCGGCTGATCGTGCAAAACGATGGGGAGCCGCTGCCGGCGGGGTTCACGCCCCGCCATACCAACAGCCTGGGCCTAAGCATCGTAGAGACGCTGGTGCGGGGGGACCTGCAGGGCACCTTCACCCTGGAGAACGATCCGTCGGGCCAGGGCATCACGGCCACCGTCGTCTTCCCCCGCTGATTTCCGCCCTCAGGGTCCTTCGGTTTTCCGCCCCTCTCCGCCGGGCACGGAAAGTACCCTTCTAGAGGGCGGCTGCGCCGCCAAGCGTCCTTCGGACGGAAACTCCTGCGGGACAGGCGCGTCCGCCAGTCGCAAGGCAAAGGCGCGAGCAAGCGTAGCGCCGTCCCTTGCAGTCGCTTGGCCGTTAGGCCCCATAGCCGGGTACTTTCCGTGCCCGGCGGAGAGGGGCGGAAAACCGAAGGACCCTGCTCCGCCTGAATGCGGCAGGGTTGAGCCTGCCGGGGAATCAAGCCATCCGGCTGCCAACGTCGCAGATGGCGGCGATGGCCCGCTCGATGTCCTCGGCGTCCACGTCCAGGTGCGTCACCAGGCGAATACGGTTAGCAGCCGTGGGGATGCCGAGGACTTTGTGCTCAGAAGCCAGCCGGTCGGCGAAGGCGCGGGCCGGCGCCTGCGTGGTCATGTAGACCATATTCGTCGGCACATCCACCGTATCCAGCGTGATGCCGGGGGCGTGCGCGATGCCCTGCGCCAGCCGCCGCGCGTGCCTGTGATCCTCGGCCAGCCGGTCAATATGGTGCTCCAGCGCGTAGAGGCCCGCCGCCGCCAGTATCCCGGCCTGCCGCATACCCCCGCCCAGCATCTTGCGCACGCGCCGCGCCCGCGCAATGAAATCCTGCGTGCCGCACAGCACGGAGCCGACCGGACAGCCCAGCCCTTTCGAGAGGCAGAACGTCACCGAGTCGGCGCAGGCGGCGTACTCCGAGGCCGGAATGCCGGTCGCCACCGCCGCATTAAAGAGCCGCGCCCCATCCAGGTGCACGCGCACGCCACGCTCCTGCGCCAGCTTCCAGAGCGCCTGATGCACCTCCAGCGGGATAATGGCTCCGCCCGCGCGGTTGTGCGTGTTCTCCAGGACCAGCAGCGCCGTGCCTGGCGCGTGCAGGTTCTCGGTACGCATCAGGCTCGCGACCTCGTCCACATCGGGAACGCCGTGCCGGCAGTGGAATTGCCGGGTCAGGACATTGGCTATGGTGGCGGGCATCCCGACTTCATAGATCATGGAGTGGGCCTGCGTGTCCAGCAAGATCTCATCGCCGGGCCTGGTATGGGTCTTGATAGCGACGGCGTTGCTCATCGTTCCCGAAGGCACGAACAGCCCCGCCTCCTTGCCCATCTTCGCCGCCGCCACCGCTTGCAACCGATGGATGGTCGGGTCGTCGTCAAATACGTCGTCGCCGACCTCCGCCTCGGCAATGGCGCGGCGCATCTCCGGCGTCGGGCGCGTGACGGTATCGCTTCGCAAGTCTACGATTTCATGCATGGCCTTTCCCCTTCTCCTTTTGACCTAACCCCCCAGCCCCCACTGCCAGGGTCGGGGCTACAATGTGGTTCGCCCCTCCGCCTAGCGACCCTAACGTTCGCTTTGCTCACAGGGAAGGGGGGACCCGGCTTCTGCTCTCCCCTCCCCTGTTCTTGGGGATCGCTAGGTGTGGCCAGGCGGAGGCAAGGGCCGTAACCTTGCCGACCCTGGCAGTGGCGCGAACCGTTGAGCGCCGACCCTGGCAGTGGGAAGGGGGTGGGGGCCTTTTTCACCTCAGGACGCAACCTCAGCCCGCCAGTAGTTGAGCGTATCCCGGAGGGTCTGTTCCAGGGAGTAGCGTGGCTGCCAGCCGGTAGCCGTTCGCAGCTTCGTCGGGTCACCCGTTGAGCAGGCGATGTCCGCAGAGCGCAGGCGTGCCGGATCTAATTGCACCTCGGTCGGCACAGCGCACAGAGCGCGCAGCCGATCCAGGGCCGCCTGCATCGTCACCGGATGCCCGGTCGCGACATTATAGACCTCGCCGCACACGCCCTGCGCCATCAGCAGGCCGTAGGCGCGCACGACGTCCCGCACGTCCAGCAGGTCGCGCTGCGCCTCCAGGTTGCCGACATGCAGCACAGGCGGCTCCAGGCCGCGCTCGATGCGGGCTAACTGGCGCGCGAAGTTCGGGAGGGCGTAGGTTGGCGATTGCCCCGGCCCGGTATGCGCGCAGGCCCGCGCCACGAGGACGAAGCCTCGATACGCCCTTGCTACCGCCTCCATCTCGATCTTGCTGTCGGTATACGCGCTGAAACGCCAGAGTGGGCCGACCGGATCTTCCTCGCGGGCGGGACGCGCCGGATCGGTGTTGCCGTAGACGTAGCACGTACTGACGAGAAGCGCGCGCGGAAAAGGCGAGAGGTCTCCCGCCGCCTCCAACAGGTTCCGCGTGCCCGCAACATTGACGGCGAACACCGCGCTGCGCTCCACATCCACCCCGGAAGCCCGCGCCGCCAGGTGATATATCTGGTGCGGGCGCACACGCGCCACCAGTTCCCGCACCGCCTGCGCATCGCAAATATCGAGCGGTACGACCTCCACGCGCCCCGGCACGGCCTGCCCGTCCCATCCGGCGCGATCTCCGGCGGGCGAAGCCGCATCAGAATGCACGGCGGCGACGATCTGCGGGACCCTTTCCGCCTCCGGGATGGACGCCGCCTGCCCGCCGCCTGCCCCGTCCTGGGAGGCCATCGCGCTACCTTCGGTAAGCAGATGAGCAATGAGGTGTCGCCCGACAAAGCCCCGCGCGCCGGTCACAAGAATGCGCGTGCGTTCTTCCTGCGCTTCGGAAATCCCTGCCGCTCCCTCGCTAGGGGCCTTCATGACGGAGAATCCTCTCCCAGCGGGCCAGATCGGCGTCCACCATCATCCCGATCAACTGCTGAAAGCTCACTTTGGGCTCCCAGCCAAGCTGCCTGCGGGCCTTGGCCGCATCGCCAACCAGCAGATCCACCTCGGCAGGGCGGTAGAAGGCCGGGTCTTGCACGACGTACTGCTGCCAGTCCAGCCCCACGTGGGCAAAGGCAACCTCGACTAGCTCCCGCACGGAATGCGTCTCACCCGTAGCAACCACATAATCCTCCGGCGTCTCCTGCTGGAGCATCCGCCACATAGCCTCCACGTAGTCTCCTGCAAAGCCCCAGTCGCGCCGTGCCTCCAGATTGCCCAGGCGCAGCTCGCTCGCCAGGCCCAGCTTGATGCGTGCCACGCCGTCGCTCACCTTTCGTGTCACAAACTCCAAGCCGCGACGCGCCGATTCGTGGTTGAACAGGATGCCCGACACGGCAAACAGGTTGTAACTTTCGCGGTAGTTGACCGTGATATAGTGACCGTAGACTTTGGCGACGCCGTAGGGGCTGCGCGGATGAAAGGGCGTGTTTTCGTTTTGTGGCGTCTCGCGCACTTTCCCGAACATTTCGCTGCTGGATGCCTGGTAGAAGCGGATTTTCGGGTTGACCATGCGGACGGCCTCCAGCATCCGCGTCACGCCCAGCGCCGTGAACTCGCCCGTCAGCACCGGCTGCTGCCAGCTTGTCGGCACAAACGACTGCGCCGCGAGGTTATAGACCTCGTCCGGGAGGGTCGTGCGCACGGCCTCAATCAGCGAGTACTGATCCAGCAGGTCGGCCTGCACCAGTTCCAGGCGATCTTTGATATGGGCGATCCGCTCAAAGCTTTCGGTGCTGGAGCGGCGCACCACTCCGAAGACACGATAGCCCTTCTCCAGCAGCAGTTCGGCCAGATACGAGCCATCCTGGCCGGTGATGCCCGTAATTAAGGCGGTTCTCATTCCTGCTCCTCTAACCGCGCACCATCGCATCAATGGCCACGGCCTGCCGCAGCAGGGCAGGAAGCTCTGCCAGGGGCAGCATCGTGGCCGCGTCGGATAGTCCCTTCTCCGGCTCCGGGTGGACTTCCAGGAAGAGCGCATCCACGCCGACCGCCACGGCAGCGCGTGTCAGGTGCGGGATGAACTCGCGCTGCCCGCCGGAGGCCGTGCCGCCCGCCGCGCCGCCGGGCCGCTGCACGCTGTGCGTGCCGTCGAAGACCACCGGATAGCCAAGCGCCCGCATCTGGGGCAGGCCCGTCATGTCCACCACCAGCGTATTGTAGCCGAAGGAGACGCCGCGCTCCGTCAGCAGCAGGTTGCGGTTTCCGGTCGCCTCCACCTTCTGCACCACGTTTTTCATGTCCCAGGGCGCCAGAAATTGGCCCTTCTTGACGTTGACGGCGCGGCCCGTTTCGGCGGCGGCGAGTAGCAGATCCGTCTGGCGGCAGAGAAAGGCCGGTATCTGGAGCACATCGCAGACCTCCGCGACGGGCTTGCACTGCCAGGTCTCGTGTACGTCGGTTAGCACAGGGACGCCGAACTCGCGCTTGATGGCCTCCAGGATCTCCAGTCCTCTCTCCAGGCCGTGCCCACGAAACGAGCTTACTGCCGTGCGATTGGCCTTGTCGAAGCTGGACTTGAAGATATAGCCCAGGCCCAGTTCGCGCGTGATGCGCTGTACCTCGGCGGCAATCTGGCGGCAGAGGCCCAGGCTCTCCACCACGCACGGCCCGGCTATCAGGGCCAGCGCCCCCCGCTCCGCCCCGATCGCGACGTTTCCAACCGTGACCGTTTGCATGTTTCCTGATACCCTTTAGCGCCGGCGTGCCGGAAGAAGCTGCGCGTCGTTGAGCGTTGCCGCAAAATAGGGCGGCCGGCGCAGAACCGGCTCGACGCTGGCCGCGGCACCGACCCGCTCGGACACCGGCGTCACGGGCGCCCGCAGGACGGCGCGTGCCGTCTCTAAAACCTGCTCTTCCGAGATGGCATCCAGGCAGCGGCGCACCGTCGCGTCGTCCTGGGCTGGGCGCTCCGGAAAGACGACCAGCGAGCGGTGACGCGGCGCATGATAGCCCCAGCGCACTACTTTATTGGGCCCAAACAGTCCGACGCTGGCGACCCGCAGCGACACCGCCGTGTGCAGCAGGCCCGTGTCGTTACCGAGCCACAGGTCACACTGGCCGATGACCGACAGCGCCTCCCGCAGCTCCAGCGCGCCCACCAGATCGAGGGGCTGGTGCTGCATCGCCCACGCCATGCGCTCAGCAGTGCGCCGCTCCGCCGCGCCGCCCATAAGCACGACCCGGCCTCCCAACTCGTCGGCCAGGGTATCGGCCACGCGCGCATAGCGTTCGGCCCCCCATTCGCGGATATGCGGGTCGTTGGCGCCGGGCTGCACGCCGATCAGGGGGCGACTGCCGTCCCAGCCATGTTCCGCTAGAATCGCCTGCGCACGCTGGCGTTCCGCTTCGGTGATCCAGAGCTCCGGCAGCGCGGCCTCCGCCGGCAGGCCGAGGGCGCGCAGCATATCCAGATGGCAATCCACTTCGTTGCGATCAAACAGATAAGGCACCGGAACTGTGAGGAAGGGGCGGCGGAACTCGTTGGCGTAGCCGATGCGGTTGGGGATGCCGGCCAACGCGCACATCAGCGCGCAATGGAGCGAGCGGTTGAGCACAAACGCGGCCTGATACCGTCCCGCGCGCAGCAGTTGGTAAAGTTCCCGGCTGTGCCGCCACCGCCCCACGCCACGGGTCTCCAGCGGTATCATCCGATCCAGGTGCGGGCAGTTGGCCAGCGCCGTGACGACGGAGGGCGCGGTCAGCAGCGTGATATGGGCCTTGGGATAGTGGCGGCGCAGTTGCCCCAGAAACGGGGTCGCCACGACGGTATCGCCCATAAACCGGAACTTGGTCACGACAAGGACACGCTCGGCCTGCGCCAGCGCGCTCCGCACCGCTTCGACCACCCTGCCCGAAGCCAGCGTGGTCGCTTCCCTTTCGGCAGCCCGCCCGGGCTCCTTCCCGTTCCAGCGGGCCGGATCGTTATCCACCTTACCTGTCATGGAGCACTCGTTCTATTCTCTGAAGGACTTCGTCCGGTGTGATGGCGCGCAGGCAGCGCGCGGTCGTGTCTTCGGGAAGCGCTTTTCCCTCCGGGCCGGCGTCCTCGCCCTCCCGCTTCGAGTGAGGAGGGGCGTCCACAAACGCGCACTGCCGCACCGTGCAATCGGCATGGCAGAGCGCGCGATGGGAAAGCACGTTCTCGCTCTGGCCCCAGGGTCCGGCATGGGCCGGATCGGTCGGCCCGTACAGGCCGATGGTCGGGCGGCCCAGCGCGGCGGCAATATGCGCCGAGCCGGTATCGCCGCAGACCTGCACCGCGCAGCCCTCCAGTAGCGCGGCCAACTCCTTCAAATTCGTCTGCCCGGCCAGGCTGACCGGCTCCAGAGGCGCCTCGGCGTTCGTGGCGGACGCAAGTGGGCTTGCCCGCTCCATCTTCTGTCGGGCGCGCGTTATGACCTCCTCGCAGATCGGCCTGTCCTTGCCGGAGCCGATCAGCACGGAAGGCAGCCCGAACCGGGAGGCGAGCCCTGCGGCCAGTTCCGCATATCGCTCCGCGCCCCAGCGGCGCACCTCGTTGCCGGTCGCCGGATTGAGAACGGCATAGGGCCGCTGCGGCGCGATGCCCGCCGCGCAGAGCCGTGCGGCGACCTGCGCGCGGGCCACGTCGGGGATAGAGAGCGGGAAGCGTACCGTTTTCGGCTCCACGCCCAGCGCCCGCGCCACGTCCAGGAACCAATCCACGCGGTGTGCGCTTTCCGGTCGGCGTGGGAGGGCGCGAGAGACCAGCCCAGCCCCATCCCGCAGCCGCCACCAGCCCAGCCGGTAGGGAGCGCCGGCTGCCAGGGCCATCAGCGCGCTTTTGCCATAGCCCTGCAAATCCAGCGTGACCTCGAAGCGGCGCTGGCGCAGCCCGGCCAGGAACGCCAGGTACTCGCTCCATACGTGCGGCGAGCGCAGCCGCCCTTGCCTCCAGCGCCCACGCGGCACCACGATGACCTCTTTTAGATAGGGATTGCCGGTAACGACCTCGGCCGACATCTCCTCAACGACCCAGGAGAGTTCCAGGTGCGGGTACGCCTCTGCCAGGGCAGCGGAGAGGGGCAGCGCGTGAACCACATCGCCAATGGAGCTCAGGCGGATGATGAGCAGGCGGCGGACGTTATGCAGATCGGGCAGATTGGCTTGGGGCATCACCGTACAGACGCTCAGACGGCCAGTTTTTCCGGCGCAGCGGCAGGCACAGACGGGTGCGCGATGAGAGGCCGCCCTGACAGCCGCTCCAGCACCGCCACCGGGGCCAGTTCCGGCAGCGTCATGGCCTGGAACGGGACGATACAGGTCTGCTCCAGAGCGTATTGCCCGGAAAGCACGGCATGGGCCACCTGGTCGGTGAAGGTGATCCAGGTTGCGCCCGGCGCGAAGGCCAGCGTGCGGCGCTGTCCCGTCCTCTGGAACTCGGCGTTGGCTTTGAGATAGTGATGGAACTGAAGCATAAACTGGTCGTAGGGAGAGCGATCCGGGACGCGCATACCGATTTTACGCGCTAACTTCGCGATGGAGCGGGCGACCGCTGCCTGCGGGCTGGTAACGCGATCCAGCCCGGCGTCGCGGGCATAGCGGGCGGCAAGGTCTTCGAACGAATCGGCGGTGGCCCAGACGCGCGTACGGTCGGCATTCAGGTTCGTGAAGGCCCGCAGAATGCGCCCGCCGTGGGTGGGACGGGTAGGGAACGCATCCACGTGCATCAGGTCGTTGCGGTGCCGCAGGGGCAGCATCCGTCCCGCCTCCTCCACGGGCCGAAAGCTGGCGTAATCCACCTGCCAGGCGCGCGCATAATTGGGGAACAGCGCGCTCAGGAACGCCACCGCGCCGCGCGAATAGTCGCCTAGGATCGCGTTCATGCGCTCGGCATCCTCCGTGTTGAGCGCCTTCACTCCGGTCGTGCGGTTGAGGCGCGGCTTATAAGCGATATTCTTATGATAAGCCTTTTCGGACTGGTGCTGTTGCCGCAAAAAGGCGCTGTCCGCCTCCGAGGGCACAAACGGCGCGTGGGGCAGCAGCAGGATATTGCCCCGCTCCAGCTGCTCGCATAGCCGGAGACGGTACTCGCTCTCCTCTATCCGATTCGTATCCATCGGAATCACTTCCATTGGTAAAACTCCCGTAGACACCCCCAATCGTGTGGATACATCTCAAAAGCGTGCGCTCCATGAGAAGCGTCAACACGGTTGGGAGGGATTACCAAAACTCCATTACGCTGTGCAAACTTTGCGTACTATTGATGATTGTTGCTGCATTTTCCTGCTTCGCCGTGGACGGCTAATGCCCTCACCCCCCAGTAGACCTCACCCCGGCCCCTCTCCTTCGTAAGGAGAGGGGAGGCCCGGCACTCCCAGGTTTTCCCGTTCTCTTTTATCTCCCCTCATCCCCGTCTCTTCTCCCTGCAAGGGAGAAGGGAAAAGAGAAGCCGGGTCCCCCCTTCTCTAGCGAGGTACGAGCGAGTAGGGTCGCAAGGTGTTGCGAGGCGGAGGGCCGAATTATTGCAGGCCCGACCCTGGCAGTGGGAGCCGGGGGGTTAGGTAAACCAGTTACCGCTGGCGCGGAAGGAACCAGGCGTTGTCCGCTTTGGCGAAGCCGATGTGCGGGTAGTAAGCGTGCGCAGCCGGCGCGGAGAGCAGCAGCAGCATGACCTCCTCCCCCAGAATCTCGTGCGAGCGCCGGATGAGCTCCTTGCCGATGCCCTGCCGCTGATACGCCCGATCCACGGCCAGGTCCGAGAGGTAGGCGCAGTAAGCAAAGTCGCTGATGGTCCGCGCAACGCCAATTAGCCGTTCCCCAGCCCGGGCGCAGAGGATCAGGTCGGCATGGGCCAGCATCCGCCGGATGCGCTCCAGGTCGTCCACCGGCCGACGTGCCGCCAGCCCGGACCTTTCCAGAACATCCACGAACGCTTCCGCCGTCAGATCGGGCTCCTCACGATATATTAGTTGCGTTGTGCGCGCCTGTTCTGTCTCCATTAGTTTCCTATTCTGAGCCGTCCCATCCTGCCGTTAGCGCGCCGGGCCGCTTGCCCATTCCAGCGCCCTGCCGGCCAGCCGTTCGATGCGCGCCAGCACATCACTCACGCCGATAGCCTCCAGGCAGCGGGGACGCGCAAACTGGCAGCGGTGCCCATTGCAGGTCGCGCCGCAGAATTGGCGCAGGCTGAGCACGTTCTCCCGCTGCCCGTAGGGGCAGGCGCGATCCGGGTTCGTCGGCCCCATGAGGGCGATAACCGAACGCCCCAGCGCCGCCGCCAGATGCCCCGAGCCGGTATCCCCGCAGATATGGAGAGCGCATCGGCGCAGGACCGCCGCCAACTGCTTCAAGGTCGTGCGCCCGCACAGATTGGCGAAAGGCCGCCGCGCCGCCGCCGCCACCCGGTCCGCAACGACCCAATCCGCCGTGACCAGGACCACGGGCAGCCCCAGCCGCTCCTGCACCGCGTCCATCAGGGCGGCATAGTTCTCCGCGTCCCATTGCTTGATTGCCAGAGCGGACGCCGGATTGAAGGCGACAAAGGGCGCGCACGGATCGAGTCCCGCCTCGCACAGCATGGCCTGCACCATCGCATCGTCCACTTCCGGGATATGAAACGGAAACCGCACCGTCTCCGGATCGGCACCCAGGAACCGGGCCACGTCCAGGTAGTGATCGACCACGTGCGTGCTCTCCGGGCGGGGCGGCACGGGACGCACCAGCCAGGACGCCGCCTCGCGCTGGTGGTGATAGCCCAGGCGCACCCGCGCGCCCGATGCGGCGGCTATCACCGCGCTCTTGGTCAGCCCCTGTAGGTCGAGCGTGAGATCAAAGCGGCGGTGACGGACATCCCGCAGGCGGCGCAGGTAGTCCTGGTGGAACGATACCGAGCGTAACTGGCGGCTGCGCACCTTCGGCAGCGTGAGCACATCGGTCAGGTAGGGGTTGCCCTCCACTAGCGGCGCAAACCCCTCCTCAACGGCCCAGGTCAGCTCCAGATGCGGATAGGCTTCGCCCAGGGCGGCAGAGACGGGCAGCGCATGGATGATGTCGCCCAGGGCGCTCAGCTTGATGATGAGCACGCGCCGCACGGACGCCATATCAACGGCGGCTAGAGTCATGGCGGTCGCGCATCTCCTGATGGTATTTATTGTGAGGCATTTTCAATATTCGGGCTTGCTCCTCGCCGTCGGGGAAAACCCCCGGCGATGCCTTCCAGCGGTCATGCAGCCAGAGCCATTGGGTCGGACTGCGGCGGATTTGCGCCTCCAGCCGCGCGTTAATGAGCGTCATCACGCGCGCGATGTCGGCGGCATGGTCGCCGGTCGGTGTCACGACCTCCGGCGGCTCGAAGGTGATCTGAAATCGGTCGTCGGGCGTGCGCGCGCACCAGCTAAACAGCAGCGGCGCTCCGGTGCGCAGATGGAGGACCGCCGGGCCGTCCACTGTGCCGGTCGGCTGGCCCAGAAAGGGAACGACTACGTCGGCGGCGTTCTGATCGGGCAGCAGGGCGACGATCTGGTTCTTCTTCAAGCATTGCAGCACGGCGCGGGCCGAGCTGCCCCGATAGAGCACCTGCGCGCCGTTGCCCTCGCGCGTGTCGGCCAGGAACTTGGTCGCGGCAGGGTCGCGGGCGTCGCGGGCGACGACATTGAGCGGGTAACCGTGCGTCGAGAGCCAGCGCCCCAGAAACTCCCAGTTGCCGAAGTGCCCGGTAATCAGCAGCACGCCCTTGCCGGCCTCGAAGGCGCGGCATAGGTTCTCCTCGCCCTCCACGCGCGTCAATCTCTCGATAGCGTCGCGATCCAGCTGCGGCAGCTTGACGAACTCGGCGGCCATCTCGCCGAAGTGCCGGAACACGGCGCGGGCCATTCGGGCACGCTCCGCCTCCGGGAGGTCGCCATAGATGAGGGCCAGGTTTTTGAGCGCCACGCGCCGATAGCGGCCCAGGGAGTGGAACAGCACTCCGCCCAGCCCCCGGCCAAACGCGCGCGCCACCGGCAGCGGCATCATCCGCACCGGGCCGACCACCAGGCGCAGCCCGATCCGTCCTGCGGCGCGCTCCAGGCGCTTGCGCAGCGGCACCGCCGTGCCGTTCGCCTCAGGCGTGGTGTGATCCGTCATGCTGTATTGCTTCCTGTACCGCCGCCAGGAAGGCGGCTTCGCCATCCACCTGCATCGTGACCTTTAGGGCCAGCAGCGGCAGCGAGCTTTTGAGCGGGGCGATCTTGACCGCATCCTTTTCGGTGGTGATTACGGCCTCCGCGCCCGCCGCGCAAGATTCCGAAATGACGCGCTCCAGGTCCGCCAGCGTGATCGCGTGATGGTCGCGGAAGCGGAACCGCGTCGCCAGCACGCCGCCTGACTCGGTGATCCTCGTCTCGAAGGAGTCGGGATTACCGACGGCCGACAGCGCCGACACCCGGCGTCCCTCCAGCCAGCAGACCGGGTACTCGGCTCGCATCGCGATGGCGCGCAGGCCGACAGGCTCCAGGTCGGCAGTAAATAGGGGACGGCCCGGCGCTAATCGCTGCGCGATATCACGTACCGCCTGCGTCTGCTGCGGCCCGGCGCGCTTTCCGTTGGTCAGCACGACGATCCCGGCCCGCCGTAGATGGGAGGGCGGCTCGCGCAGCAGCCCGCGCGGGAACGTCCAGCCGTTATCAAAGGGCGCGCAGGCGTTGAGCAGAACGATATCGAGATCGCGATGCAACTGCCAGAACTGAAGGCCGTCGTCCAGGAGGAGCACGTCCGGCTGAAACTGCGCCCAGGCCAATGCGCCGGTCACGCGCCGGTCCTTGCCGACCACGACGGGCACGCCGGACAGCGTTTTAGCCAGCAGGTACGCCTCGTCGCCCGCCTCCTCCGCGCTCAGCCGCGTCTTCTGCCCATCGGAGACGACCGCGCAGCCATATTCGTGTCTGCCGCCGTAGCCCCGGCTGAGCACGGCGACATGCAGGCCCCGTTCCCGTAACAGGCGGCAGAGCGTCTGCGTCATGGGCGTCTTGCCCGTTCCGCCCGTGGTCAGGTTGCCAATGCTGATGACCGGGCAGGGCAGGCGCGCGCGCTTGCGAAGGCCCAGACGATACGGCAGCAGGTAGGTCTTCAGCCCGGCGCAGTAGACCGGGGCGAGCGCGCTCAGCCCGCCGCGCAGCAGGGCCGGAACCAGCCCACGCCGCCCATGCGCTACCGAGAGCAGATACTCCTCCGCAGCGCTCACGGCTGCTGTCTCCTCAGCCGCGCCTTCGGGCCGAGAGCCGAGGGGTTCCCCAAAGGGCGACGCGATTCGTTTGCCATCTCCGCCACCGCCTGCGCGTATCTGGCCGAGACGCCCTGGTTGGCGGCGATCAGCGCGAGGGCACGGCGCTCGATTTCCTGGCGGGCCGCCACATCGGAGAGCAGGCGCAAGCCTTCCGCCGCCAGCGCCGCGCCCTCGGCCACCTGGAACCCGACGCCTGCCCCCACCGCCAGTGCCACTTCCGAGCGAATCGTGGCCGTGCGCGGGCCAAAGAGCACCGGTTTGCCGTGCGCGAGAGGCTGGAGCAAGTTCTGACCGCCGCCCTTGACGACCGGCTCGAAGCTGTTGCCGACAAAGGCGAATGTCGCCACCGCGTAGACGTTCGCCAGTTCGCCCAGCGTATCCAGGATGAGATGCCGGACGGTAGCCTCACCTAACCCCCCGGCCCCCGGCAGGCTAAACCCTGCCGCTGTTGGGCGCTGCAAGAGTCGGTTCCTCAACGGTTCGGAACCTCCGCCTAGCCAGGCCCGCTGCCCACCTACGTGGGCAGAGGTCGTGCTGGCTTCTGTTCCCCCTTCTCCCTGCAAGGGAGAAGGGCCGGGGAGGAGGGTAGAACAAGGCTTCTGCTCTCCCCTCTGCTTTTGACCTAACCCCCCGTCCCCCTTCCCTGCGAGGGAAGGGGGGGACCCGGCTTCTCGGTTCCCCCTCTCCCGCAGCGTGGATCGCAAGGCGGAGGGGTGTCGCAAGGCAGAGCCGCGAACCGTTGAGCGGCGTCCCTGGCAGTCCGTTGAGGCCCGACCCTGGCAGTAGGGGGGCAGGGGGTGAGGGCCACTCCCCTCTCCTTGCGAAGGAGAGGGGTCGGGGGTGAGGTCTTCTAAGGGGCGGGCCAATTGCGTGCGGCGCACGGGCGACAGGCCCGCCGACCGCATGGCCGCAGCGATCTCTTCGGCGCGCTCGATGTGGCGCGGCGCGATCAGCAGGCAGAGCTCGGGAACCTGCGCCTGCATCGCCTTGTAAGCCGCAATGACCTGCGCCTCTTCTTCGGGGCTGCGCGTGCTTCCGGCCACAAAGACGGGCGCCTCCTCAGGCAGCCGCAGTTCCCGGCGCAGGGCCAGAGTCTCCTCCGGCGTCAGCCGCTTGATCTCCTGGTCAAATTTGGAGTTGCCGAGCACGGCCACGCGCCCCGGCTCGGCCAGGTTGCCTAGCGCACGTACTCGCTCCGCGTCCGCCTCCGATTGCATCAGCAGCCGGTCCACGTTACCGAGCGCCCAGCGGAATATCCCGCGCCCGAACCTCTGCGCGCGGCGGAAACTCTTTTCCGAGAGGCGCCCGTTGACCATTACGGTCGCCGCACCCTGCCGCTTCAGTTCGTGCAGGACGTTGGGCCATAGTTCGCTTTCCAGGCTGACGAATACCTGCGGGCGAATCGTCTCCACCACGCGCCGCGCCACCCAGGGCAGGTCAAACGGGAAGTAGAAGAGCGCATCCACGTACTTTGATGCCTGCTGCGTCGCCATCTCGTAACCGCCCGGCGTGATGACCGAAAGCAGCAGTTCATGTTCCGGTAGGAGCGCACGCAATTCCCGCAGGATCGGCGCCGCCGCCACGACCTCGCCCGCCGAAACGGCATGTATCCAGACGCGCGGCCTGCCGTCCGGCTGCCAGCGCAGCGTCTCCGGCAGATGCCCCCAACGCTCGCGCCAGCCCGGTCGCGACTTGCCCGATAGGTACCGCTGCAGCAGGTACGCACCCAACAGCGGCGAACCCAGCGCCAATATGGAGTTATACAGCGCGTAGTAGATAGAGCCTCGCCTCCAGCGTGCAATCGCAAGTTATGACAATTCCGTGCGCCACGTGGCAGGATAGTCGGGAAAGCCGGCGCGGGCCTCGGCCTCGCGCTCCAGGCGGTTGATGGCGATCTCCACCTGCTCGGCATACGTCTGGCGCCCGGCATCGTCCAGATCGGGGGGCACGAAGATCGGCGGCCCGACCAGGAAGTAGGCGCGGGCGAAGGGCTTGGGGATCATGTAGGAGTCCCAGCTTCGCATCAGCCAGCGGCGGCTGGCGCTCACGCCCAGCGGAATGATCGGCGCACCGGACTTCTCCGCCATTAAGATTACGCCTAATTGTACCTTATGAGTCGGCCCGCGTGGGCCATCCGGCGTAAAGGCGAGGACACCACCCTCCTTGACCTTGCGGGCCATTTGCAGCGCGCCCTTGATGCCGCCGCGCCCCGTCGAGCCGCGCACCGTCTGAAAGCCGAAGCGCCGGAAGATGTTGTTCTGCAATTCCCCGTCACGGGAAAGGGAGATGAGCGCCCAGTAGCCCCGGTTGCGGAACACGTTGGCCGGAATGAGCGAGCGGCCATGCCAGGTAACGAAGATCGCTCCCTTCCCGCCCGTCTCCAGCCCTTCGGCGTTCTCGAAGCGCAGGCACAGCGTGCCAAAGATCGCGCGGACCAGCGTATAGATCAGCCAGCCCAGGAAGCGGCAACGCCTTTCAATGCGGGCGCGCTCCTCCTCCGTTAGCTCGGTTTTGGCTTCCCGCTCGGCCTGGGCGGGAAGGGGAATCGGTTCTGCGGACATAGCGTTGAGCCTCTGCCCCGATTACTGCCCTTGCGAAGGCGGGGCCAGGGGCGGACAGATCGGTTTTGCGATGGAATGGAATAGCGATGGGTTAGAAACCCTTCGCTATAGAGCCTGCGGCTGTGGGTCCCTGCGGGACACGTCCCGCCTGCCGATAGGCAGAGAGTGTCCCGCAGGGACACGCGGCCCGGACGGCCATACAGCGAAGGAATTCTATTCCCTCGAAAACAAGGGTCCGCCATTGAACCTTGCGAAGGCGGGGCCAGGGGCGATTGGTTTACCGGCACTTACTAAGCCAGGGCGCTAGGGATTGGCTTGCCGGTATATCTACTCGAACCCGCGCAATTGCGTCTCGTAGAGCTGCGCGTAATAACCCCCGGCGGCCATCAATTCGTGGTGCGAACCCATCTCCACGATGCGGCCATCCTGCATCGCCAGAATGCGGTCGGCATTGATGATGGTTGAGAGGCGGTGGGCGATCACGATGGTCGTGCGGCCCTTCATCAGTTCGTCCAGGGCCTCCTGCACCAGCGCCTCGGAGGAGGCATCCAGCGAGGAGGTCGCCTCGTCGAGAATGAGCAGGCGCGGGTTCATCAGAATGGCGCGGGCGATGGCGATGCGCTGCCGCTCGCCGCCCGACAGCCGAATGCCCCGCTCCCCGACCAGGGTATCAAACTTTTTCTCCATGCCCTCGATGAAGTAGGCGTTGGCGGAAGCAGCGGCGTTCTGGATCTGTTCGTCGGTGGCGTCGCGGTTGCCGTAGGCGATGTTATCGCGCAGCGTCCCGGCAAACAGCCAGGTCTCCTGCGGCACGATCCCGATCTGGCGGCGCAGCGTTTCCAGCTTGACCTCCCGGATGTCTATGCCGTCAATGGTGATGCGGCCCTGAGTCGGGTCGTAGAAGCGCGGGATCAGGTCTACCAGCGTGCTTTTGCCGGTCCCGCTGCGCCCGACCAGAGCGACCACCTCGCCAGGGCGCACCTCAAACGTAATGCCCTTCAACACGTCCGGCCCGTCCGGGCTGTAGCGGAACCAGACGTTCTCGAAGCAGATATGCCCCTGAAGCGGCGGCATCGGAAGGGCGTCCGGCTTCTCCTTGACCTCCGACTCGACGTCGAGCACCTCCTCGAAGATGCGCCGGGCCGCCGCCAGCGCCTGCGCCCGCAGCGTCGCGATGCCCCCGACATCGCCCGCCGCCCGCGCGACCGCGTTGAGCAGATAGAGGAAGGCGATCAGCTCGCCCTGAGTCATGCCGCCTGGAGGCACCGGAAAGGCGGAGGGCGCCGGAACGTCGGAGACGCCCGGATGCGCCTTGATCCAGGCCGTCTGCTGCTCCTGTTGGTAGCGGTTGGTGTTGGCGACGTAGTTTCCGCCCAGAAAAAGGACGAGCGCGATGCCGAACGCGCCGATGAACTCGATGAGGGGCCGCAGCTGGGCGCTGCGGCGCGCCGCCTTCAGCACGGCGTGCAGCGTGCGGTGGTTTTCGGCGCTGAAGCGCGAGATTTCATGGTCTTCGGCGGCAAAAGACTTGATGATTCGCACGCCCGCGACCGTCTCTTCAATAATCGTGGTCACGTCGGCGAGCTTGCCCTGCACCACGCCGGAGATAGTGCGGATGCGCCGTCCGATGCGCGCGATCACCGCCGCCATGAACGGGATGAAGATCAGGGAGACGAGCGCCAGGCGCCAACTTACCCAGAACAGCGCCGACAGGCTGACCAGGATGGTGATCGGGGCGGCGACGACATCGCGCACGGCCATCGCCGCATTCTGAATCACCGGCACGTCGTTAGTGAGTGTGGACATGATCGCGCCGGTGCGCCGCCGATTGAAAAAGGAGAGCGAGAGGGTATGCAGATGGGCATAGATCTCATCGCGCATCCGCGTGGCGATCCGGTTGGCGACCAGCGACAGCAGGTAGCTCTGCCCGAACGAGAAGATGCCCTTGATCACAAAGACGAGCAGCACCGCAGCGCAGAGGAAATTGAGGTGGCCGACGCGCCCATCGCCCATGGCATCAATGGCGCGCTGGATCAGCCAGCCGACGCCCGCCGTGATGAGCGCCGTGCCGGCGGTACAGACCAGCCCCAGGCCCAGCGTGCCCACATGTGGCTTCAGATAGGAAAGCAGTCTGCGCTGCGTGTCCATAGATTTCCTTAGGTCTTGGCCAACTCCAGTACGAGATCGGCAGTGCGGTCGCTGGCACCCGGCGTTCCCAGCGCCTCGGTCACGGCGCGCAGGTCCTGCTTAACGCGGTGGCGCGTCTCCAGGTTGTTGAGCAGATTCAAGGCGTGTTCGGCGATGGCCTCCGGCGTGGCCGCCCATTGAATGAGCTCCGGCACGATGGAGCACCCTGCCAGGATATTGGGCAGGCCGATAAACTCCAGCTTCTTATGCAGGCCGCGCAGCTTGTACTCAAGCTCCATGATCTTGGAGCCTCGGTACAGGATGACCATCGGCGTTGCGAAGATGGCGGCCTCCAGCGTGGCCGTACCGGAGCAGGTCAGCAGCACATCGCTGTGGGCCATCACCTCATAGGTCAAACCTTTGGCCAGCACCGTCGGCGGGAGCGCCTCTTGGGCGCGCGCATGCAGCCGCTCGGAGCGCCGCTGCGCCTCCAATTCCTGCTCCAGGGCTTTCGGCGAGACCAGCACGCCGCCCGCAGTCACCAGCATCGGGGGGCCCGCGGGCGAGAGGGCATTGGCCGCGCCCGCCATCCGCCGCCAGACCTTCGTCTCCGCCTCCTGGGTAAACTCGTGCCAGATCTCTCCCAGCCGATCCAGCAGTTCCTGGTGTCCGGTCAGGTATCTGGCGATGGTCTCCTGGGAGATCGAGGGCGCCACCCCCACCACAAACTGCGCCTCCGGCACCTGCCGATAAATCAACCGCGCGGCGCTGAGCAGCGTCGGCATCAGATGCGCTACCTCCTGATGGCGGCTCCCTGGCAGCATCCCGATGACGGGCCGGGCCGGGTCCATGCCAAACTGCGCCGCAAACTCGGCCCGCGACATGGTGGTCTGCACGCGCTCCAGCAGCGGATGCCCCACCCAGACGGCGTTAGCGCCCAGCTGCCGAAAGCGCTCCGCTGACCAGGGGAACGGCGTCGCCAGCACGTCGGTAATTTGTCCAAGCTCCGCCCCGTGCGTGCCGGTGCGCCGCCAGGCGCCCGGCGGGAAGTAGTAGAGCACCTTCAGGCCCAGCGCTTTGGCCGCACGCGCCACCCGCACATTAAACGCGCCAAAATCGATCAGCACGACCACATCGGGACGGCGCTCACGTAAGGCGCGCTTGACCTTCGGCAGCACGTTAAAGAGCAGGCCGGGAACTTTGCCCACCGCCTCGGTGATGCTGATGGCGCCCCACGCCGCGCTGTCGGCCAGCAGCTCGACGCCGGCAGCCCGCATGGCCGCGCTGCCCAGCCCCCACAGCGCCGCTTCCGGGCTGCGGCGGCGCATCGCCTGCGCCAGCGCCCCGCCGATCAGGTCGCCCGAAAGTTCCCCGGAAAAGATCGCGATGTTCATAGCGCCCTAGAGGGGGGACGGGTTGTTGCCGCGCCCGCCGTAGCCGTTCTTAGTGCTGCGAATAAATTGGAGGAGGTGCTCCAGCTCGGGACTTTTCTCAATCTCCTCCTCGATGGCCTCTATGGCCTGCGAGACGTTGAGGTCGGCACGGTAGAGCAGCTTGTAGGCGGCGCGCAGCTCGCCGCGCACTTTAGCGCTGATCCCGGCCCGGCGCAAGCCTCGCACGTTGATGTCATAAACTTTGGCCGGACGTCCGTTGGCGAGCATGAAAGGCGGCACGTCCTGCACCACCCCCGACATGCCCCCAATCATGGCCAGCGTGCCGATACGACAATATTGATGTACGCCGCAGATGCCCCCAAAGTTGACATAGTCTTCCACCGTCACGTGGCCGCTGATGCCCACATACGAGGCGATGGTGACGTGATTGCCGATATCGCAGTTGTGCCCGACGTGGGCGTAGGCCATGAGCATATTGTTATCGCCGAGGCGGGTGATGTTGCCCTCGCCGGTAGCGCAGTGAATGGTGACGCACTCCCGGATGATATTGTTTTCGCCGATGATGACGTAGCTCTTTTCGCCCTTATATTTTAAGTCTTGCGGGGGGCCGCCGATGATGGCGCCGCCAAAGACCTCGCAGTTGCGCCCGATGCGCGTATTTTTCTCGATGGTGACATGGGCATGCAGCTTCGCTCCCGCCCCAATGTACACGTTTTCGCCGAGGATGCAGTACGGACCGATCTGGACGCCGGGCTCTATCTCGGCGGATGGGTCAATGATGGCGGTCGGATGGATGCGAGGTTTTTGCGGCAGCTCACTCACAGCCGCCGGCTCCTCGGAGTTCGCGGCTGCCTTGTCCTGCGGCGACGGCATCGCCGGGGACGTGATGATGGATGGGCCTGGCACTGATATGACCTCCTGCCGAATTGCCTTCCCCGCCGTTGGCCTCACGGCGGACCGTATCAAGTTTTTGCTTGGTCTGATCGCCTGTGCGCCGCTCCATAAGCGCAAAGGTCATTTCACATTCCGCGTGGACCTCGCCGTTGACGCGTGCGACCATGCGGACCTTGCCCATCTTCCCGCGCACCCACAGGATATTGGCCTCGGTAATGAGGGTATCGCCTGGAATGACGGGCTTGCGGAAGTGGACTTTATCCATCGCGGCGATATAGGCCAGCTTGCCCTCATGATCGGGCAGCGCCAGCATCATCAGCCCGGCGACCTGGGCCATCGACTCTAAGATCAGCACCCCAGGCATGATGGCCTGCCCTGGAAAGTGGCCGGTAAAATGCGGTTCATTGATGGTAACGTTTTTGAGGCCGACGACCCGTTTGCCCGGTTCCAACTCCAGAATTTTATCCACCAGCAGCATCGGAAACCGGTGCGGCAGCATAGCGCGGATGTCCTCAATATCCAGCACGTATCTTTCCGGTTCGCCGCCTGTGCCGCTCCTGGCGTCCTCGTGACTCATGCGTTGTCCCCTTTCTTGGCCTGCGCGCAGGCAGATTGCGTCTCCTCATCAAGCAGTGTTAGCAGGCGCCGCGCCAGCAGCGTATTGATGCGATGTCCCGGGCGCAGCGCGTCCAGATGCAGGGCCAGACGCGCATCGGTCAGCGCCAGATCGCCGATCACGTCCAGCAGCTTATGCGCGCACCACTCCGCCGGCAGGCGCAGCGCGGTGGAAAACCCCTGCGGCGGCGTGATGACCAGCGCGTTCTCCAGCGAGCCGCCCTTTGCCAGCCCGGCGGCCAGTATCCGCTCGACCTCCTGGTGGAAGGCGAAGGTGCGGGCCGGGGCGATCTCGGCGGCATAGCGCGCCGCCCACTCCGGGCCGATCTGGCCATGCTGGCAGGCCCGCCCCTCGGGCCATTCGGCAAACTCCGTGGCCACATCCAGCGTCAGCGCGGGCGCGGGCCGCGCTGCCAGGCGGCTGGCGCCCTCCTGTACCTCGATGCACTCGCACAGCGCCAGAGCGCGCGGCGCGCGGCCCTGCTGCTCCAGGCCGACAGCCAGGATCGCCTCCGCAAACGGAGCGGCGCTGCCGTCCAGGATCGGAATCTCCGGCCCCGTCACCTCGATCAGAGCGTTGTCCACGCCGCAGCCGTACAGCGCCGACAGCAGATGCTCTACCGTGCGGATGCAGGCTCCCTCATGGCCCAGCGTCGTGGAGCGCATCGTATCTACTACATAATCGGCGCGCGCCGGTACGCGCACCCTCCCGACCAGAAAGACACGGCCTATATCCGGGCCGGCGGGATGCACGACGACGCGGCAAGGGGCTCCCGTGTGCATCCCGACCCCTTCCAGGGCAAAGGATTGGGCAAGCGTCTGCTGTTCCACCTAACCTCCGGTTAACTTTCTTTCCAGTTCCTCCAGCCGCTTCTCCAGCGCCCGGATGCGCTTGATATAGTCGGGCAGCGCGCCGCAGGCGGCGAGCTCGCGCAATTTCTGCGCATGGGGCACCGCCGGATAGCCGAAATAGGTCGCCCCGGCGGGAACATTGTTCAACACGCCGCTCTGAGCGCCCACGCGCACGCCGTCTCCGACCGTGACGTGATCTATCACGCCGACCTGCCCGGCCAGGATCACGCCGTCGCCGAGGGTGGTGCTGCCTGCAATGCCCACCTGCGCGATCAGCAGGCAGGAACGGCCCACGCGCACGTTATGGCCGACATGGACCAGATTGTCCAGCTTGGTGCCGGAGCCGATAACCGTCGCGCCCGTCTTGGCGCGATCAATGCAGCAGTTGGCGCCGATCTCGACGTCGTCGCCGATCTCGACCGTGCCCAGTTGAGGCACCTTCTTGAGCGCGGCGCCGACCGGAATATAGCCGAAGCCGTCCGCGCCGATCACGCAGCCCGCGTGAAGAATGCAGCGCTTGCCGATAGTTACGCCCCGATACAGGACGACGTTGGGGTAGAGGATGGTCTCGTCCCCGATGGAGCAGCCGTCCCCGACGTAGACGCCGGGCCAGAGCGCGACACGGTCGCCGAGGGTGACTGCCTCGCCGAGGATGACGTTCGCGCCAATGCTTACCTGCTCGCCCAAACGCGCGTTCGGGCCGATCTGCGCGGAGGGGTGAATGCCGACGGGCAAATTCCAGGCCGGCGCAAACGCTTCCAGCACCCGGACAAACGCGGCGCGCGGGTCGGCAACCAGAATGAGCGGCTTCTCGGCCTGCGGAAGCTCCTCCGCCCACGCGGCAGGCACGAGGACGGCAGCGGCCTTCGAGCGCAGCGCGGCTTCCAGGTAGCGCGCCGACTCGGCAAAGACCAGATCGCCCGCCTCGGCCTCCTCCACACTAGCCACCCCGGTGATCGCTGCCTCCGCAGGGCCGACCACCGTTCCCCCCACCAGAGCGGCGATCTGCTGGACGCTAAACGGCGGCTGTAAGGCAGCCGGGGATGTCTCCATCGAGTTCATCTCTACGTAATCGTTCCTGTTTACAATTTCCACACAACGCCTGCAAAGGCCGCCAAAACGGGCGGAGGCGCATTGTAATAGAACTCACAGCCGGGCCATGAATGACCCATCTGTGTGGCCTACGGCCAAGCGACTGCAAGGGACGGCGCTACGACTGCTAGGGTCGGAACTACGCACGCTCGACTGCCAGGGACGCCGCTCAACGGTTCGCGGCTCTGCCTGGCGATCTCCGCCTGGCGACACT